>Ga0137385_10003776_pt1 | contig 13177 bp, 10 predicted proteins | sample SagtaG_FD_104921 | JGI IMG/M metagenome (GOLD analysis project Ga0137385, IMG submission 104921) | Vadose zone soil microbial communities from Sagehorn Ranch, Mendocino, California, USA - Sage2_R_80_16 metaG | ecosystem: Environmental > Terrestrial > Soil > Vadose zone | place: USA: California...
ACTCGGCGAGGATCTTCTTCGACGGCGCAATCAGCGCCCTGCGCGCCCGAACTCTTGATATGAACGTCCTGGTCGCTGTCGCCATCGCCGCTGGCTGGACCTACTCGGTCGTCGTCACGCTCCGCGGAGGCGGAGACGTGTTCTACGAGGCCTCGACGGTGTTGAGTGCCTTTGTGCTCCTCGGCCACTGGCTCGAGATGCGCGCGCGCGGCGGTGCCAACGACGCAGTCCGCGCTTTGCTGAATCTCGCCCCGCCGAGGGCAATCGTCATGAAGGATGGCCAGCAAGTCGAAGTGCCGACCTCAGAAGTCCAGGTCGGTGACGTCCTTCTCATCAAGCCCGGCTCCAAGGTCCCGGTCGACGCTGTGGTCGAGGATGGCACCAGCGAGGTGGATGAATCGGTGGTCACTGGCGAAAGCCTGCCGGTTTCGAAGATGCCGGGCTCCGAGCTGATTGGCGGTTCGATCAACAAGAACGGGACGCTTCGTGCCCGCGCCACAAAGGTCGGCTCGGACACGGCCCTGGCCCAGATTGTGAAGCTCGTCCAGGAGGCCCAGAGCTCGAAAGCGCCCGGGCAGGAGCTGGCGGATCGGGCCGCCTTCTGGCTGGTGCTGGTGGCACTGGTCGGCGGCACGCTGACTTTGATCGTTTGGCTGCTGGCCGGCCGGAGCTTCAGCCAAGCCATCCTCTTCGCTATCACCGTGGTCGTCATTACCTGTCCTGATGCTCTGGGCCTGGCCACGCCGACGGCGATCATGGTGGGGACTGGTCTGGGTGCGAAGCGCGGCATCCTGTTCAAGAATGCGGCCGCGATCGAAGCAGCTGCTCGCGTCCAGGTCGTGGTAATGGATAAGACCGGAACGCTGACCAAAGGCGAACCTGAGGTGACCGAGTTGCAGGCCGACGGCTTGTCAGAAAAGCAAGTCCTGGCGCTTGCAGCTGCCGTCGAGCGAGACTCCGAGCACCCACTGGCGGAGGCCATCGTCCGGCGTGCCCAGCAGATTGGCGCACCGGAGTTCCCGGCGACAGAATTCGAGAATGTGCCCGGGCACGGCGCGGTGGCGGCTGTCGACGGTCATCGTGTGGCGGTCGGAAATGCGCGGCTCATGGCGCGCGAAACGATAAGCCTCGACGGACTAGCAAATAAGCGCGACGAGATGGCGACGGCTGGAAGAACCGTCGTAGTGGTTGCTGTCGACGGGCGCGCGGCGGCAGTGCTTGGCATCAGCGACGCTCCGCGTTCAACCGCCAAAGCGGCGGTTGAAGCACTCCAACAGCAGGGCGTCGATGTCGTAATGCTCACAGGCGACAATCGCGCCACCGCCGGACGGATCGCCGCCGAGCTTGGCATCCGAGAGGTGATCGCCGAAGTTCTCCCGGCCGACAAGGCAAGGAAGATTGCCGAACTGCAGCGAGGGGGCAAGAAGGTGGCGATGGTTGGGGATGGCGTCAATGACGCCCCTGCGCTAGCCCAAGCCGACCTCGGTATTGCGATCGGTGCTGGCACCGATGTCGCGATCGAGACCGCCGATGTCGTACTTATGCGGTCCGACCCGCTCGACGTTGCAACGGCGATTACGATCGGGCGGGCGACTCTTCGCAAGATGAGGCAGAACCTCGGCTGGGCAGTCGGCTACAACGCGATTGCGATTCCCATCGCAGCCGGCGTCTTCGAACCGAGCTTCGGACTCGTTCTGCGACCAGAGATTGCAGCCCTCTCGATGTCGGGCTCAAGTCTGCTGGTCGCCGCCAACGCTCTGCTTCTCAGGGGCCTGAAGTTGCCCGCGGCGTAAATACACACCTGAATCCACTGCAAGGATCACATCCCGCAGTGCCTCACGGTCCTGCCCTGTGCGTCCGCCGGCTTGGGAGGCTGCGTGAACACCGGTCGCCGTCCTGCGATCTCACAATGCCCCAGGACAACACCCTTTGCGCTGCCTCGGTTTGGTTGCTCCGTAGGAAATTGTGATCCGGCTGTGTGCCGATGACTCCGGAGAGACCCGGAAATCGCCGATTTTGAATACAAAAATGGTCGGGGGCGAGGGATTTGAACCCTCGTCCTCACGGTCCCGAACCCTGGCACTGCCGTGTCCTCTCGTGTCCTGTGGTGTCCGCGAGGTTCCTCCTGTACTCGAACTGGATCTTCTTCGTGTCCTTCTGTGACCTCCGGTATCCGCTGGGTTCCGCGAATGCGTGACACGGCTGTGACACGGGATGCCCTGATCGAACTCGACCGGCTCATGCTGTCGAGCGAGCTCGGAATCGTGCACCCGCACCGACTAAACCGAGCCAGAATGCCAGGTTCGGCAGTTTCGGCGCGGCAGCTGAGGCTGCCGGATTCGATTCCCTCCAGGAAGTCCGCGTCGGACCCTGATCAATGCCAGCTGTTCAGGTGGAAGGACCGTGGTCATCGCTGGCGGAGGCTGGTAGTCGTACTCGCACACGGAGGCCGCCCTCGGCTCGAGGGGTTGCCTCGACATTCCCCTGATGGGCGTGCGCCACTGAGCGCACGATGGACAGGCCAAGTCCAGCGCCGCTGCCGGCGGCTCGTCGTTCATTGCCAGGCAGGCGGCGGAAGGGCTCGAACAGGTTGGCAACTTCATACGCGGGGACGGTGGGCCCGGTGTTTTCGACTTCGACAAAGGCTTGTCCTTGGTCGGTGCCGGTGCGGATGCTGATCCAGCCCTTTTCGGAAAGGTTGTAGCGGATCGCGTTGTCGATGAGGTTGTGAACGAGCCGCTCGAGCAGCGCTGGATTGCCGCTCACCGGCGCTGACCCGAGACTGCTGCGGATCTCGATGCCTGTCATGTCGGCGGAATCCTGTGATTCGGTGGTGATGTGCCGCGCAATGTCGGCGAGGTCGACAGCGGTCAGCTGGATGAGGCGCTGTTCGCTGCCGGCGAGGGTGAGCAGCCCATCGATCAGCCTTTCATGGCGTTGGTTGACGGCGAGCAGATTGGCGCCGAGCTGGCGCAGCGATTCGCTCGCGTCCGGGCTGTCGATTGCGACCTCGATCAACGTTCGGTTGATGGTCAGTGGTGTGCGCAGTTCGTGGGAAGCGTTGGCGACGAAGCGGCGTTGGCTGTCGAAGGCTCGATCGAGGCGTTCGAGCATGCCGTCGAAGGTGTCGGCAAGCTCCTTGATCTCATCGTTTGGCCCTTCCAGCGCGATGCGTTCATGAAGACTGCGGTCGGCAACCCGGCGAGCGGTTGCCGTGATCTGCTGCAGCGGTTCTAGCGCCCGCCCGGCAAGGAGCCAACCAAATCCGGTAGCCACCACCCCGAAAACACCCAGCATTACCAGTGATGCAACGAGCATTGTGTTGAGTGTTTCCTGTCGGTCTTGCAGAACTTGTGCGGTCACCGCGTGCTGTATGTCAGGCGCCAGGTGTTGAACACTCGCTTGCCCCGACTGATGATTGAGGATCATATAGAGATACATAAACAACACCAGGACCGCGCCGGCGACGAAGAATGCCGCTGCGTAGAGCACGGTGAGCCGGACGCGGATCGTCGGACTCCACCACCTTCGTCGGCCGTTCATGGGATGCGGTAGCCGCTTCCGGGAAGGGTCTCGATGACCGGCGGGTCACCCAGTTTGCGACGCAGCATCATGATCGTGAACCGAATCACACCCGTGAAAGGGTCGGCGTGCTCATCCCAAGCCTTCTCCAGGAGGTGCTCAGCCGAGACCACGCCTCCGTCTGCCCGCAGCAACTCGGCGAGGACCGCGAATTCCTTGCGAGAAAGATCGACCGGTTGGTTGTCTCGGGTGACGATGCGGCGGTGCGAGTCCATACGGATGCCGGCACGTTCCAGCACCGGTGGTGCAGCGGGTCGAGCCCGCCTGGACAACGCCTGGACGCGAGCCATCAGCTCGGCGAATGCAAACGGTTTTGTGAGGTAGTCGTCGGCGCCGAGTCCAAGTCCGGCGACCCGCTCCGGTATCGCGGTCGCGGCCGTGAGCATCAGGATTCGGGTGTCGACGCCGGATTCGACGACGGTTTTGCAGACCTCATCGCCAGAGATGATGGGCAGGTCGCGATCGAGGACCACGACGTCGTAATCGTTGACCGCGAGCCGCTCCAACGCTGCGTTGCCATCGTAGGCCACGTCTACCGCCATGGCCTGGCGGCGCAGCCCGTCGGCGATGGTGTCGGCGAGTAGGCGTTCGTCCTCCACCACTAGGACTCGCATGGCGCCATTCGAGGTTTCTACACCCTACGGTTCAGATGGCAGCTAGCGCCTCGGTCGGGGAGGTCCTCGCCGCGCGAATTGCGGGGTACAGGCCGGCCACTGCGCCGATCATCAGGGTTGCCGTGATACCCCCGGCCAAGACCCAAGCCGGGACGAAGACGGGCCACTGCTGCAATGGTGCGTACACCGCCGTTATGCCCAATCCCAGGATCATTCCAGCCCCACCACCAAGCACCGACAGCAGGAGGGCCTCGCTGAGGAACTGGATGCCGATGTGTTTTCGGGTGGCGCCCAGTGAGCGCCGCAGCCCAATCTCGGCGCGACGCTCGAGCACTGAGATCACCATCGTGTTAGCGACACCGATACCACCGACGAGCAGAGCGACGGCTCCAAGGCCGAGCAGCAGGCCGCTGAACGCTGTCTTGGCGGCGGCCCGGGCGGCGAGCGCGTCAGAGGGGCGCGCGACACGTCCACTTCGTTGGGCCGTGCCGGGTTGGCCGTCCTGGCGAGGAGAGCCCTAACGGCCTCGACGGCGTCGGGATCGGTTCTTACGTAAACGGTAGTGATGTCGCCGTCAAAGCCGAGATAGCGCTGCGCGGCCTGCCATCCGATGAGCGCTCCAAGGTCGAGCTGGGACGCCAGGGGAACCGGTTGCAGGATGCCGATGACGCTGAACCATCTCCCACCGAGCCAGATCTGCTTGTCTCTGTTGACCACGGTGATGCCGAGGTGCTCGGCGGTGGTCGCTCCGAGCACGACGACCGGGTATTGGGCTGTCGCCTCGTTGAGCCAGGTGCCAGAGGCTACGGTGCCGCCTACGCTGCGGAGCAGATCGGTGCGCACCGCGTATGTGCCGATTCCGCCCGATTGGGGAGCTGGGATCAGGTCGGTGCGGTAGACCTTCGCGTCCAGGAGTTGCCCGATCGGGGTGACCGATTCGACGTTCCGGATTCGACCGATCATCCCCACCGAGGCAGGAGGCAGGCTGGCTTGCTCGCCGAATAGGGTGCGGCCGGGTGCCACGGTAAGCAGATTCGTGCCGAGTGCGTCCAACTGTCGATCGAGGTCGGCGCGACTGGACGTGGAAATCCCGACAACGGCGACCATCGCTGCAATCCCGATCGCGATCCCCGAGGCGGAGAAGAGTCCCCGCAACGGGCGCGCACGTACCCCGTAAACCGCAAGTCGCAGCACGTCATGTGGGCTCAAACGGCCGGATTGCAGCGTCGTCACGTTGCCACCGCCACACGGTCATCGACCACGCGGCCATCCAAGAGTGACACCTGGCGGGGTAGGCGTGATGCCACTACATGCTCATGAGTGATCACAACGATCGTGGCCTCCGCGGTCTCGTGGAGATCGAGCAGTAGCCGCATCACGCCCTCGCCCGAGTCGCTGTCCAGTGCGCCAGTCGGTTCATCCGCGAGCAGAAGCGCAGGTTCACGCACGAGCGCTCGGGCGATCGCGGTGCGCTGTTTCTCACCACCGGACAATTCGTGTGGCCGGTGTTTCAGCCGGTGACCGAGCCCAACCCGCTGCAGCGCCAATTCCGCGCGGTCACGGCGCTCACGTAATCCAACACCAGCGTAGAGCAGGCCGTCGGCGACATTGTTCAAGGCGGATACGCCGGGCACCAGGTGGAAAAGCTGGAAGACGAACCCGATGCGCTTCGCCCGCAGCGCGGAGAGCTCGGGATCGGACAGCTGGGCAACGTCGAAGCCGTCGACGACGACATGCCCGGCGCTCGGCCGGTCGAGGGTACCCATCACGTTCAGCATCGTTGACTTGCCCGAACCTGACGGCCCGACGATGGCCACCAGCTCACCTCGGTCGATGTTCAAATCGACGTTGCGCAGCGCAGTGACGCCGCCGGGATATTCACGGCTGACCTCGCGCAGGCGGACGATCGGGTCAGCCGAACTCCTCACGTTGCGACCCCCACGGTCATGCCCTCGGCGATGCCGTCGCCGGTGACTTCCACCAGGCCGGCTGCGAACAATCCGGTAGTAACAGGGACGATGCGCGTCGTGCGACCGTCAACGACCTCTACCCCGTACCCGCCCTGAGGGAGTGCCAGCAAGGCGGTAACCGGTACCACGAGCACGTCTTGGCGCTCCTCGCTCACGAAGTCGACATCTACGGGCGAGGCGTCCACCGAACTGAGGGCCGACTGGTCAGCGATCGTCACGGTCACCTCGATGCGCGCCTCGGTGGCTGCGGAGACCGTTCCGGCGGGGGCCGTGCTCGCTTCCGGGGTGCCCTGCGCTCTGATGTCGGTGCTGACCTCGGAGATCGTTCCTTTGACCGCAGGCATGCCAGGCACCATGACGGTTGCCGTGCCTCCCTTGACCGCAAGTCGGCGGTCGACCACCTTTAGCTCGACGGTGACCAGCTTCGTGATGCCGGTGTAGCTGAGCACCGCCGCGTCACGACCGAGGGTGTCGCCGACCCGGGCTGTGTGCCCGGCGATCCTCACTTCCCCCGGTGTGAACACGACCTCGCCGAGTTCGACCGATCCCGTTTGGGGTAGGCCAAGGCTTGCCTGCCAACGGCGGACGGCCACGGCGGTGGCTGCATCGTAGGTGTCATTGACAGAGAAACCGGAGTAGCCCAGATCGGATAGGTTCTGCTCCAGTTGTCGCACATCGGTCCCTTTCTCGCCCGCACGCAGTGGCCGATAGAGCGGCACCGAGCCATAGAGCGCGACGACCGGTCGCTCATTCACCTTGAATAGCGTCCCGCCTCGTCTCACCACCAACCCGACCGGCGCGACCCAGGTGAGTGTGCCAAGCCCGGCGGCTCTGACGGGGACTGGGTCGCCGTAGCCAAGCGTGCCCGACACCTTCTTGCTTTCCATCAGCGTTGTCCTGACGATCTTCGCCGTGGCGGGCGGCAACTTGCCACTGTTTGACTTCGTGCCACCTAATCCAAGCGCCAGCGCCACTCCAGTCCCGACCCCACCGAGGATCACCACCGCGCCGACTGCGATCAAAAGCCTGCGCCTCACCTCTGGTGACTCCCCCCCGGCAGCGTGTCGCGGCATTTCTGCGCCGCAGCATCGAAGGTCGGATCGCCTTGTTGTTCGTGCGCGATACCCCGGAACCGTCCGTCGGAGTCTGGGTCGGGAAAGTTGGGCACGCCGTTGTCCCGCATGCACTGGGCATACGCGAGCGCTTGCGCTACGAATGCAGGATCCCCGAAGTTCTCATGTTGGCCGCCCGGGGCGATGTCGCGGCATTTCTCGAGGGCGGCACGCAGCGCCGGATCATCCTTGTCGTGGATGCTATGGGAAAACCGCCCGTTGGCATCGGGGTCGGGAAAGTCGGGTACGCCGTTGTCCCGGATGCACTGTGCGAACCGGACTGCCTGGGCCCTGTAGTCGGCAGAAATCGTGTTGCCGCCCGACGACGAACTGCAAGCCGCCAGCAAGATGTTGACGCCGAACAGACCGATCAGGTATCGGGTCGGAAATCTTGTCACGCGGTCATCGAACACTTTCGGGTGTTAGACCGCCGTTAGGGAATTCCCTGACTTAGGTCTTCTGCGTGAACCTACAAAGGGCCTGGTTAGCGCCGCGCGGCTCTAGCAACCTGCTACTTGAGCTTCGTAGCTGGCACTTGACCGTGGGCCGCGTCCACGGGGCCCTACCCCAACCCTCAGGCGAGGGGCACCGCGACTTTCGAACCGGGTGCCTCACGGTCCTGGAAATCGCCCCGAAATGAGGCGCCTGCCGTGACCTCTGTTTGACACGACCGCGAGTTCAGATTTACTGACGGCAGCCGCCCAACTGAGCCGCAGTCGGGCCGAGTTCCTAAGAATCTGTGACCTCCCTGTGACACGCGGCTCCTGTCGGCCGGGGCAAATCGCCGATTTTGAACTCGATTTTGGTCGGGGGCCCGGGATTTGAACCCGGGGCCTCACGGTCCCGAACCCTGCGTACCTCGTGTCCTTCTGTGTCCCGCCCGTTCCTCCAGTGTTCGCCTGTACTCAATTTCGACTGGCTTCGTGTCCGCGCGTGTCCTCCCGTGTCCTCCTGGTTCCGCGAATGCGTGACACATCTGTGACACGGTTGCGATCGACTGAGCTTCCCCCCGAGGGTGGCGACCGGTGGTGTTGGTGGGCTCGTCTGCAGCCCTCTGGCAACCGCTCGCTCAGAAACTTGTAAGTCCCACACGCGCGCCCTGCAAGCCATCCGTTTCGCAAGGGCTCAAGAGCATCCCTTGTGGCTCCCCTTAGTGGACGGTCTTCGAACTCAGCTGCTTGAGCGGACGCCCGATGTTGTCGAGACCCTCGTCCGTTTTCGATTTTCTCCCAGCCTGCATGCCAGGCTCCCCGTTACGTCCTGGTCACCATCCGAACTCGCCGGAACCTAACCTCCGGACCAGAATTGTGGGTGATGACCGATACCGCTGGTGTCCCCTTGCGGCTATCCAGCTTCATCGGACGCAAAAAGGAAATGGGTGAGCTGCGCCGCCTGCTGGTTCACACCCGTCTTCTGACCATGCTTGGGCCGGGAGGCGCTGGAAAGACGCGCTTGGCTACGGAGTTTGCTCGGGCGCAAGGCCACCGGTTCGCAGATGGCCAGATCACGGTCGAGCTCGTGGAGGTCCGCGACCCGGCGCTCGTACCCGATGCATTCGCGCGCGCCGCCGGCATCCGGCTTCAGACCGAAGACACCATTGGCACCCTCGTCCATCGCCTCATCTCGAGCGAGATGCTGCTTGTGGTAGACAACTGCGAGCACCTGATCGAGGCGGCAGCGACGGTCGTGGCGCGACTGCTGGCAGCTTGTCCAGGCCTGACGGTCCTGTCCACCAGTCGGGAACGGCTCAACCTCGACGGCGAGGTCGTTTGGCGTCTGTCGCCGCTGGCGCTCCCGCAGACAGCGGACACGTTTGCCGTCGCATCCGCCTCAGAGGCCGTGAGACTCTTCGTCGATCGCGCGCGCAACGTCAGTCCCGGTTTCGATATCAAGCCGGACAACCTGCCCGCCATCGTGGCTATCTGCCGCCGACTCGACGGGATGCCGCTGGCCATCGAGCTGGCTGCGGCGCGGGCGTCCGTCCTTTCGCCGGTTGAGATCATGGCGCGTCTCGACGACCGTCTGCGCCTCCTGACAGGCGGACCCCGAGACGCCGATGCACGCCACCGCACTCTTCGCGCGGCCATCGACTGGAGCTATCAGCTGCTCGATCCGTCGGAGCGAACGCTGCTGCAACGGCTCTCGATATTTGCTGGGCCGGTCAGAGCCGATGCGATCGCGCAGGTTTGTGGCGAAGCGCCTTCGGCGCCGGCGGATGTGACCGACGGCCTCCAAAAGCTAGCGGATAAGTCGATGCTCCAAATCGAACGGGGCGTCTATGGGGGGACCCGGTACCGGCTCTTGGAGACCATCCGCGAGTACGCGGCCAGCAAGTTGGCCGCGACCGACAGGACACGAATTCGCGACCTGCACCTGGCGTTTTACACGCGCCTGACCGAGGAGGCGTTCGAGGCGCGGATGCACCGGGGCGCAATGGCCGAACATCGGCGCCTCTGGGATGAGATGGCTGAGGTTCGCGCCGCGCTCGACTTGGCCAAGCGCGACCTCGACACCGAGGTGGGTCTGCTTGGCAACCTCAGAATGTTGTGGGCGATCTTCGCCCCGCAGGAGGGGCTTCGCCGCCTCTTTGGCGTGCTGGCCAGCACGACGGTCAAGCCCACACGAGAGTACGTTCGCGCTCACTGGAGCCTGCAGGCGCTGGTTAACCAAAGCGGTCATCACGAGAAGTTACTTCTTAGTCCTCGGCAATTCGGCGAGCTGGCTCGCAAGGCGGGTGAGGAGTCGGGGGTCGCCGCCGAGTACCTGGGTTTCGCTTACATGTCCGAGCGCACCCACCGAGACCTCAACACCGCGCGCGAGTACTTGGAGAAAGCGGTCGGGGAATGGACGCGGCTTGGCAACCTGCCAAATCTCGCGATGGCCCTGGCATCGATTGGCGGTATCGAGCTCCAGCGCGGCAACATCGAGGCAGCGCGACCTTGGGTCCAGAAAGCGCTCGATATAGCGGTCGAGGCAGAGGACGACTACGGCGCGGTAGGCGCTCAGTACACGTTCGGTTGGTTCGAGATCCTTTCCGGCGATACGGACGGCGCACACAGCCGGTTCATCGCGGCATTGGATCTGGTCGCGGAAAGCGATGCTCTCTCTGTGGCCCAGCAGGTCGAAGGCATTGCAGTGGCCGGAATGGCGGCCAACCCGCGACGAGCGGTAACACTTTTCGGCGCGGCGTCAAGACTTAGGGAAATGGTCGAAACGCCGGTGCAGCTGCCATGGTCGATCTGGCTCGAGCCCGCGATGGCCAAAGCCCGCGCCGCTCTGCCGGACAGAATCGCCGATAAGGCATGGGAATCGGGCCGGGCGATGTCGTCGACACAGGTGCTCGCGTTGGTACGCGACTGGACCAGCGGGCCACCCAGCAGCAAAGCGGCCCGCAGCGCCGGGGGCCTGAGCAAGCGTGAGCTGGAGGTCGCCCGGTTGGTTGCCTCCGGGATGACGAGCCGCGCCATTGCCGAGCGTCTGTTCCTGTCGGAGCGGACGGTTGAGAGCCACCTCGAACACATCCTGACCAAGCTGGGCTTCAGCTCGCGGGCGCAGGTAGTGGGTTGGGTGGCCGAGCACCCGAGAGGCGCGAACGGGGATGCCTAGCTCTCCGGTCTTTCGGTACTTTCCACGATGTTTCGTACACAGTGGCGTTCTTAGCCTGTCGGTATGCAAGGAAGCGCTTCAATCGCCGGCCATCTGACTCTCGCGCAGCCATCCGCCAGCCGCCGATCGGTTGCCAGGATCTGTCGCAGTTTCACCATCCGGTGTCTCCAGGCCGTGGCTAAAGGCTACCTGCAGTCGAGCGCTTACAACCCCTACTGGATCGGCGTCGGCCCACTCCCGGAGTCGCGCGGAAACGAGGCACGCCAACGATGAGCTTCGCCGTAGAGGGACCCGTCCTCGAGATCAAGTCGCTGGGCCCGGCGCCCAAAGTGATCACGGTCCGAGTAGAGCCGATCGCCAAGCGGGTGCGCGCCTACGTTGATGGCGCGGCCATCGCCGACAGTCGCCATGGACCCTCTAGCCGAGCCCACGGAACCCCAACAGCTGGCGGCCGACACAACAGGAGGTATGAGATGTCCAGTCAGGTGCAACCCTTCGCCCTCGAGCCCGGCGCCGGTACGAGCGTCCGTAACCCGGTCGGCGGGCAGCTCGTCTTCAAGCTGCGTGGCGAGCAATCAAACGGCGCCATGACGGTCTTCGAAACCGTGGCCGCTCCCGAGGAGGGACCGCCACTGCACTTCCACCAACTCCAGGACGAGTGGCTCTACGTGCTCGAGGGCGAGATGCGGATCCGACTCGGCGATGATGTCGTACCTGCGCCGGCCGGCTCATTCGCTTTCATCCCGCGCGGAGTGGCGCACACCTGGCAGAACTCAGGCCGCGAGCCGGCCCTCCTCCTGGCAATGTTCGCGCCGGCGGGGCTCGAACAATTCTTCGAACGCTACGCAGAGCTGACCGAGCAGACCGGAGACCTAGACACGTTCCGCGCACTCGCGCCCGCAGCGGGTATGACCGTCGTCGGGCCACCCCTCGCTCAATCCCACCCGACTTACACATGGGCGGGGCGTGAGTTCCAGTCCGTTCCGGGTCGCTCGGCGTGAGTCCCAGGACCAGTTCATATATGGGCAGGTCGGTGGACGTGCCGGTGCTGGTGGTGGGTGGAGGTCCCGTCGGTCTGCTGATGGCGACGGGACTGCGCCACTTCGGGGTCGATTGCCTCTTGGTCGAGAAGCACGCGTCGACGTTGGACTTCCCCAAGGGCCGTCGAGTGACGACCCGCACGGCGGAGATCTTCCGACAATGGGGTCTGGAAGCAGCGGTCGCGAAGGTGTCGCTGCCCCGGGCGGACAGCCTGTTCAGCTTCGAGGGTGAGACGCTGCTGGGCGGTGACTACCGGCGCCAGGGCCTGCCGTTCGATGACGCCAACCCGACGAGCCCAACCCGCGAGCTGATCTGCTCACAGGAGAACTTGGAGCCGGTCCTGCGGGAACGAGCCAAGGCCAACGCCGATGTGCGGTTCTCGGCCGAGGTCGTCAGCTTCACCCAGGACGGCGACCGGGTGGTAGCCGACGCGGTCATCGCCGGGGAGCACGTTTCGGTGAATGCCTCCTACATGGTCGCCGCAGACGGTGCACACGGTCGCACGCGCGATGCGCTCGGCATCGATCGGAGTGGTCCGGGCACCCTGGGGCACCGGCTCAGCATCCTCGTCGACGCCAACATGGGAACGAGGATGATGGAGCGTCAGAGTGCCCTCTATTGGGTCAGGCAACCGCGGCCGGGATGCCTGTTCGCCGCGGTCGATAACAAGAACCGCTGGCTCTTCTCGGCCCCCTACAAGGCGGACACCGAGCCGAAGGACTCGTGGACGGAGCGGCGTTGCCTTGAGCTCGTCCAGGGTGCCCTTGGCGACAACAGTATTGAACTGAGGTACCTCGGCCACCGGTTCTGGGACCCCACCGCCCTGGTCGCCGACCACTACCGGTTCGGCCGGGTTTTTCTGGCCGGGGATGCCGCGCACCTGACCACACCCGAGGGCGGCCTCGGCATGAACTGTGGCCTCGCCGACGCGCACAACCTGGCATGGAAGTTTGCGGGTGTGATCGCAGGGTGGGCGAGCCCCGCGCTGCTCGAGACCTACGAACCGGAACGCCGAACCCATGCGGTCGCCTGCGCTGACGCAAGCCTTGGCCCCGCGAGACCGCCGAATCCGATCGACGGGCTGGTGCTGGGACACGCCTTCGAATCCGCTGCGATCATCGACGACCACACTCCGGCGCCGAGGCCCCGGGACCCGGTCGGTGAGTACCTGCCTGTGGCCAGGCCAGGACATCGCGCCCCGCACATTTGGCTCGACCCGGAAACATCGACCCTGGACCTGTTCGGCCACGCC
>Ga0137385_10003783_pt1 | contig 13170 bp, 17 predicted proteins | sample SagtaG_FD_104921 | JGI IMG/M metagenome (GOLD analysis project Ga0137385, IMG submission 104921) | Vadose zone soil microbial communities from Sagehorn Ranch, Mendocino, California, USA - Sage2_R_80_16 metaG | ecosystem: Environmental > Terrestrial > Soil > Vadose zone | place: USA: California...
CCTCTAGCGGGTCGCGAAGCAGAGCGCGGTTTTGCTCTTCGTCATCCACCACCAGGACGAATCCCGGACAACACGCGACCGGTGGTGTGGGCGTTTTCATGTTCAGAATTTCATTTTGCATATTCATTCTTCAAGCAGCCTCTTTCTTGGTTCGGGGCAAATTTGCCGATGCGATGAAGGCGGCCGCTGTTGCCACCAATGTTCTCGTGTCGATCGGTTTGGTCAGATATCCATCGCCGCCGCCGCTCACCACGGTTTCTTCATCACGCGTCATGGCGTTGGAGCAATTGCCCTGCCAGCCCATTACTTCCAAGCGCAGGACCGACAGGACTCAATGTCCAGCTCGTCAACCCACCCTGGTTCTCACAGCCGGTCAACAAGCCAGTAGGCGACCACCGCGCTTCGGCCCTTGATGTCGAGGTCATGTTTCCTTTCGAAATGGAATCTGTGCTTCAATCGCTCGTAGGTAGATTCCGCGACCTGAATCCCTCCTGCTTCACCCAGTGATTCAAGCCGGCTTGCGATATTCACGGCCTCCCCCCAAAGATCGTAGGCGAACTTCCTTCGCCCAATGACCCCCGCGATTACCGCCCCAGTGCAAATCCCGATGCGGATCCGGATGGACGTGTTGTATTCCTTGTTGAATTGCACGATCCCTTCCCGCATTGCGAGCGCCAGTTCGGCGATGGCTTCGACATGATCGGGTCGCGGAAGGGGAATGCCGCCTGCGACCATGTACGCGTCACCGATGGTTTTAATTTTTTCCAAGCCATGCTTTTCAGCCAGCAAGTCAAATGTGGAGAAGATCTGGTTCAACGAATAGACCACCTGATTGGCCTCGATGTGGGCTAACATCGTGGTAAACCCAACCAAATCGGCAAAAAGCACCGTTACATCCGGGTGGCTGTCGGCAATGCTAATTTCCCCTCTTTTCATCCGCTCGGCGATTGGTTTGGGGAGGATATTCAGCAGAAGCGCATCGGATTTTTCCTGCTCGGCCTGGAGTCGGTTAAAAAGCTGTTTTGTGTAAACAGCGTTGGCTACTCGAAGGGTTACATCCCGAATATCGATCGGTTTCGTCAGGAAATCGTTCGCGCCGGCTTCAATGCCCATTAGCCGTTCCTTTCGTTCGGACAGCGCGGTCACCATCAAAATCTGGATCGAGGCGGTCTTCGGATCCCGTTTTAAGCGGCGGCAGACTTCGTAGCCGTCCGGCTTGGGCATCATCACGTCGAGCAGGATGACATCAGGTGGGCGTTCTGAAACCCTTTGCAATGCTTCCACCCCGCTTTGAGCTTCGGCCACTTTATGGCCCTGGGCCTCTAACGGGTCGCGAAGCAGAGCGCGGTTTTGCTCTTCGTCATCCACAACCAGAACGAATCCCGGACAACACGCGGTCGGTGCTGTGGTCGTTTTCGTGGCCGGAATTTCATTTTGCACGTTCATTCTTCAAGCAGCCTCGCTCCTTGTTCGGGGCAAATTTGCCGAGGCGATGAAGGCGGTCACGGTTGCCACAAATGTTCTCGTGTCGATCGGTTTGGTCAGATATCCATCGCATCCGACGCTCAGCACGGTTTCCTCATCGCCCTTCATGGCGTGCGCCGTGAGAGCGATGATTGTCAGGTGGCGGGTCGCCGGATCGGCCTTGAGCGCTTTGGTGGCGCACAAGCCATCCATGCCGGGCAAACTAAGGTCCATCAAAACAAGATCGGGCGACCCCTCGCGAGCTAGACGGAGCCCTGCTTCGGCCGTCCGAGCCTGCAAAACGACAAAGCCATTTGCTTCCAGCAGGTCAGCGGCTAACTCGAGGTTCAACACGTTATCCTCGATGATAAGTATTCTATTGCTGTTCATTGGATAGGGATTAAAAGGCTAAACCTGCTGCCTTTGCCTTCGACGCCTCCACTTTCGACCCAGATGCAGCCGCCATGCATCTCAACCAATTTTTTGGTCAGCGCTAATCCCAAGCCGGTGCCTTGCTGCTGGCGGCCGTAAGATGAGTCCACCTGCTCGAACTCGACGAAGATGCGCTCATGATCCTTCGGTTGGATGCCGATGCCGGTATCAGCCACCACGACTCGCAAGCACTCGGTGGATGCTGCGAGTTGCAGCGCCGGCGCGGGATCCCCGTTCGATTTATCGTGCAATGTGGCAGTCACGGTTACCAGGCCGCCGTCCGGGGTGAACTTAATCGCGTTACTCAGCAGGTTGTACATGATCTGCTTGAACTTCGCTTCGTCAGCCAAAAGTGACGGCAGATTAGCTGCCACCTCAAAGTCAAGGGTGATGCCTTTTTTGATGGCGAGGGTTTTGACAACTGACTGCAGGTCCTGAAAAGCCTTGGCGACGCCAAGCGGCGTGCGGCTCAGTTCCAAACGACCGGCCTCAACCTTAGACAGGTCAAGAATATCATTGATGAGTTGCAGCAAATGACGGCCACTGTTGTGAATGTTGGCGGTGTATTTGAGCTGCCTGTCGTTCAAGCCCCCGAAGGTCTGATCGACGAGCATTTCCGAAAAGCCAATGATGGCGTTGAGCGGCGTGCGCAATTCATGGCTCATATTGGCAAGAAATTGACTCTTGGCGCGATTGGCGGTTTCCGCAGCGTGTTTGGCCTGCTGCAGGGCCTCTTCAACCCGCTTGCGTTCCGTGATGTCTGAGAAAATGCCGTCGGCGCACCTGACGCCCTCCCGCACCCGGGTAGTGAGCGCCCGGCTGGACAACCAAATCCACTGGCCGTCCTTTCGACGAATTCGGTATTCCACGTCGAACTTTTTGTTTTTTGAAAAGAGCAATTGGTAGGCTTGCTCGACATTCGCGATGTCGTCGGGATGGATGCGCTCCGGCAGAAGTTGTCCGCCGGCCCGAATGAGTTCGTCGGAAGTGTAGCCGAGGACGGTTTCGACGTTGCCGCTGATGTAGATGAGACTCCGATCCGAATCGGCCGTCCAAACGACGTCCGGGATGTTCGTGACCAGCGAGCGATATTTTTTTTCGCTGCTGCGCAAAGCTTGCTCGGAACGCTTACGGAGAGTGATATCCTGGATCACCGCCTGGAACTCGGGAGTGGCGCCCTTCTCCCCAAAAAGGCGTCTAACTGTATATTGGTGCCACTCAATCTGACCGTCGGGCGCGACCACCCGGTGATCAAACGATACTACCGGCTGCTCCGGGGGCAACGCGGAGAAGTAGCTTAGGGGAACGTCGAGATCTTCTTCAGAAAGGCTCAGCAAGAAATTCGTCCCGAGCAGTTCTTCCCTGTTTTTGCAGTGGAAGCGACGGTAAGCCTCGTTGACGAATGTGAGGCTTCCATCGGCTTTGAAGCGGCAAATCAAATCGGTCTGGTCCTCGACAATAGCCCGAAATCGCTTTTCGCTTTCCCCCATCGCGCGTTCAGCTTGCCTCCGCTCCGTGGCGGCCGCAGCCAGCAGCATGTTGGTGACCGCCAAGATGCCGATGTAACTCCCAATGAGCATCAGGCTTTCTGTCTCCGTACCGGTCACGAACGGCCCGCGCTTCTGGAGAAGCGAATAGATGGCCAGGGCCGACACTAGCAGCGTCCCGGTCGTCGCGCCTCGTTGGCCAAACCGCAACGCACCCCAAACCAGAAATGGAAAGGGCAAATAAGCCAGCGGATAGTTCTGAATTCCATAGACAAACCAGGAGTTAAATGAAATCAGTGTGCCGGCCACTAATGCAGCGCCACAGATCACCGCTTCCGCGATCGGCTTGGCGTCCCAGCGGGTAGAGCACGGCGTCGCCCACGCGATAATGAAAGGCGCCACCACCAGGCCCGCCAGGGCGTTGGGCACCCACCACTCCAGAATTGTAGGGAACAACTGTTCCCACGACACGGTTCCGGCATAAGCGAGGCCCACGACGTTGAAGGCCGCGTTAACGGTTGTGCCAAGGAAACAGGCCAGCCCGATATATCCGGTCACATCCCGCGTGCGTTCCATCGCATTTTGAAAGGCGATAAAGTTCCTAAGCAGGAAAGTGCAAACGATGGCCCCCACCGTGTTGCCTACGGCCGTCCCGAGCGTAAAGAACCCAAACGGCATGCCGTTGGTGAAGGAAAACAGCACCGCTCCCAACGCCACTCCTGGCCAGAACCGGTAACCAAACAGCAAAATGGCGGCGAGGGCGATGCCGGCCGGCGGCCAAACCAACGCAATGCTTCCTCCCAGAAACGAGGCTTCTTTGCCGAGCAATCCGCCCACGAAGTAACACGCCGTAAGGATTACCATACGCGTGAACGTGGTCAGGCAGTCAGATCGACTGAGTTTCAAACGGATACGGTTCAATCGTTTAGGAGGCCTTAAAGACCGATTATCAGTTCATTATTAGTCTCAACGGTCAGGCCAGGAGCCTCTTCGCCCCGAATGGCTCGTAGTGCGCCTCGCTTGGTTTGCTCATCTTTGCCGCGATCAACGCAACTGCAAGTGACCACTCCATGGGGCGGCTCCCTTAAAAAACCTCGCCATCGCCTCCCTGCCAGCCCGGCATGATCCAAGCCATCACTACAGCTCCAATCGCTCTACGGTGCAGCAGGCGCCCTGCCAGCCGGCAGAGGCCGCCTCCTGACTAAGAGCCTGTTTGAAAACTCCGTGGGGTCCTGCGGCGAGAGATTTTGGCGACGGCCAAGGCGGCGAGGCCGGAGCATCCCCGCAGCGGGCTGTGACGGCCGAGCCAACGCGGGCCGTCGGCAAAAGATCCGCCGCCCGGAGGGTTTTCGCGGAAAAGGCCACCTGGCTTCGTTGCTCCTCGGTCACGGACCGCTGGCGGGTATGCTCCCTCGTCGCGCCATCCGGCCTTTTCCCCGAAAACAGCGCCCCTCATAGTTTCCAAACAGGCTCTAAGTGCTTGGGCGACGTATCGTTCGAGAGCATTTTTGGGCAGAAGCCCGGAATCGCAGGGCGGTGGCGTCCATGAGTTTTTTGGCGGCCAGGTAATTTGGTTCGTTGAATAGGGCGTCGATCATAGCCTGATAGCTGCCGGAACCTTTAGCACCCAAGGTGCCAGTGGCTAAACACTCAATGAAATCAGGCGTTTTCAACGGCCGCGAGAGGCGCCGGGAAAATTTTTACGCGCCATCGGGGCGCAAATCAGAATCCCGATTTGCAAATGGGCAAGATTGGCCGCGCGGGCACCCGGAAAAAATTCGCCGCCAGAGGAGCAGGAGGCGGGGAAGGCAGAAGCTCCTAATTGCGGATTGCGGATTGGGCAACACGGAACACCCGATTGCGGAATGCCGAAAGGATGGATTGGGAATGCAGGAACTCGAGAAAGGACCGCCCGACGCGGGCCAAGCCGAGTTCAGCGACCCGTGGCCGACCTCTGATTTTGGCTCGCTATTCGCCCAGTTCTGGCTCTCCGCGCGCGCCGTGCCAATAGCGCAGAATTTCCACGCGGCCTTCCTCCGGCTTGGCGCGATAGAAGATGATGTAGGGTCGGGAGGCCAGCTTGCGCACGCCGGGGCGTTTCGTGTATGGCGAGCCAAGGAGCGGAAAATTTTCGAGGATGGCCACTCGGTCGATCAACGCGTTCCCGATGCGCAGGGCGGTTTCGGGTCCGTGCTTGGCGATGTGGCGAACGGCTTCCTCGAGATCGGCAATGGCCTGGGGCGCAAAGATTATTTTGCAACCCATGAGCGCACCCGCTTGCGCACGTCTTCGATCGGCGCGCCCTTGCCGGCATCCACGTCCCGAATGGCTTCGTCGAGAGAATGGAGGAGCCGTCGTTCGTCCTCGTCGCTCAGTTCAGGGGCGGCCTGTGAATTGAGCCATAGCGAGAGAGCTTTCTTCTCTTCATCGCGAAGCCGGGTCACCGCTTCTTGAATTTCAGCCAGCGTGCTCATCTGCTGGACAGTAATCGACCGAATCGAGTTGCGCAATCGGCGATTGGCGCTCGTAAGCCTGGGGGAAGCCACCGAGAGCACCGAGACCACAGAGGGGCGCAGTCGCCGCGAATCGGCGGAGGGGCAGAGGCGGAACCGGCAACGCCCGACGGCTCGTCAAGCCGCTTCGAATGTGACTTTCAGACCGAGCGCGGGTAACTATTCCGGTGTTGTTGCCGGCGTTCGAAGCAACCGCTGAACGCTCGGCCCGGCATTAGCGAAGATTAGCGGTTCATTCAGTTGGTGACCTCTTTTCGAAACCGCTAATCTGCGCTAATACACGCTGATCGAACAAATCTTATGGAGCTGGAGTCGCGCACGTCCCGCATCAACGAACGAACCGCTGAATGCTCTTTGTCTCATTAGCGAAGATTAGCGGTTCAATCTCCCACCAGGACAGTCACGAGCGCGGAAAGCACCGAACTGAGGCTCGACAATCGCGGGTTTCCGATTTCAACTTCTCATAGACTTCGCGCAGCTTCTCGCTTCGAGCATCCTCCTCGATTTGTCGGTCCCACTTGCGGTTTCGCTCCGCATCGAACCACTGCTCCAGCTCGACAAACTCCTCGGGGGAAAGTTTGGCGATATCCTGTTCGAGTTTTTCGAGCCGACTCATGCCTAAGAATATCCTGCAACGGGGCCGCGCTTTCAAGTTTCAAAAAACAATCGCGTTAAAGGCTTGATTTTGAGTTCCTGGGGCGGCATCCTTCCCAGCCAGAACCGTAAAAAACCGTTGTGGTTTTTGTTGGCTTGGCAAATGAAAAGGAAAACCTTTGAGGTAGGCGCAATAAACGCGCTCCGCGGCCAGCGCAAGGAGCTTCCGCCGAAGGACTTCCGTAAGCCGGTGCATCCCTCCATCGGTATTCGGCCGGCCATTTTGATATGCGAACCGTTGTTTGCATAATGATTGCTAGTGGTGTTCCGCAGCCAGTGGGGTTCCGCCGTGCGATTGTGAACAAGGGTAGAAAAGCACGCTCGACAGCAAATTTGGGTTGGAGGAGACTGAGCGGCCACCACGAATTTCATGGATCAGAAAGGAAGCAAATATGGAGATCGGCAGCGGGCGTGACACTCACACCGTTGGTCTTTCTCCCCTCCCGCGTTCTTTGTCAGCGCAGATCCTTCCGCCCATAATCGCAAGGGAAATCCATCGTTCACCAAACCTCGTAAATTCAAAAAAGAAATTCTTATGAAAAACTGTTCACTCTCGTTTCTTCTGATCACGTTAACGTGGGCGGCTTTGCTGCCTGCCGCCACACCGGCTTCAGCAACGCCGATCACCTACAACTGGGTATCCTATCGCGAGGACCAGAATGGGTATGACCTCTCTGGTTCTATCGTCACGGATGGCACCCTCGGGAGGCTCTCCCCCGCTAATGTCCTTTCGTGGTCAATTACGGTCTCACAGGGCGGCGCAGCCGTAATGCAGTTTTCGTCTGCAACCCCAAACGCCTCCGTCGGAGCCGATCCCGGTCCTTTTGGGCTGACGGCTTCCGCAACCCAGCTTGTCATACCAAACGGAACAGAGATCGGCTTCGCGGTGCCTGGACGACAAGAACTCGAATGGGTTCGAATACCAAATCACTACGGCTACAGCGCCTTCGATTCCTCTTCGATTTTTTGGGTGAACGTATCGCCCTCCATGGGCGGAACCGATCCTTGGGTCATAGCCAAGGTCGCGTGCCAAATCGATGTGCCTCCACTATACCAAGCCGGTCACGGTGTGCCTTGGGCACGCGACCCATACGCGAACTCTCCTACCGAAACCATCGGTTCGAAGGGTTGCGCGATGACGTGTCTCTGCATGGCCATGAACAAGGCGGGCGTCACTCACTTCTTTGGCGGCCCCTTTGGCGTTGGCGCAGTCGTGGAGAATGACCCAGGGAATCTCAACCAGCTTTTGAGTTCGCTCGGTGGATATTCAGGACTTTCTGTGGATTGGGATGCGGCCACCCGCATTGCAGCCCTGTTCGCCGGGGTCGGTGGCCTCAAGTTTAATGATCAGTGGATTTCGTCTTATTACGATCCGGATGGCGCGTTCGATTATCTGGAAAAGACAGTCTGCCAGATGAACCATCCCGTGATAGTTGCAGTGAATCACGGATTTCAGCTCGGGACGTTGCCGAACGGGACGCCGATACGGGTCGAAACTTGGGGGCACTTCGTGTTGGTAACGGGAAAAGAAGGTATTAAATTCAAAATCAATGACCCATACTTCGACAAACAGTTCCTTGACGATTATCGCAACATATTTGAAACGCGCGGCTACGTGGGTGACCCACCCGGCGATATTAGCTCCCTAAACATCTCGGCATCTGCCACAGTGCCAGGGGTCGATTTGCTGGTAACGGACCCACAAGGTCGCATCACGGGTGTTTCTTCCGAAAACGGGCAGCGATTTGACGGGATTCCGGCCAGCTCACTTTTCAGCGAAGCACTCGAGGACGATGAGACTGGCGCTCCACCCACAGAAACGACTCAGCTATTCCACGCTTTCCAACCCGCGTCGGGCAATTATTCGATCCAAGTTAGGGGATACCAACCGTCCATCTACACGCTCATTGTCCGCAACTTCTCCGCCGATGGCAGCCAGCAAGAGCCGATTCAGCAGGTCGGGATCTCTGGCTTCGGTTCGACTTCACAGTTTGAAGTCACCGTCGGGAGCGACTCCGGGTTTCAGCCGCAAGTTACCAGACGAGCGAGTTTCGGCAGCACTGCGCAAGATATTCAGAACGCCGCGGCACTCGGTTTGATAGATAATCAGGGGATCACTCAATCGCTCACAGCGAAGGTCGAAGCGGCTCAAAGTGCCGCAAGCCGTGGGCAATTCGACGCTGCACGAAACATCCTCAGTGCCTTTGAGTCAGAGATTTCAGCCCAATCCGGCAAGCACATTTCCGTGGTTGTTTCTGAAATCTTGTTGCAGGATACGGCTGCCGTCGCTTCTGGACTGACAGAGTGAGCGCTTGAGCGACCAGAGGACAATTATGATGCGACCTGCGACCAATGCCGCGTAACGCCGCGCTTGAGCTACTTGAGCAATTTGGGGAGATCGCGAAAGCAATTTCGCCTGGTAGTGTAGGGTGAAAGGCCGAGTGCGCCGGGCAGCGCACGAGTCCATTGATCTGACTATGAAACGCGCCGAGCGCATCGTACCCGTGAAAGCCGCCCCGCTTCTCCGATGCGGAGCGGCGCGGGTGCTGGCGCACGGCCACCGGAGCGGGTCGCCTGGTTGCCGAAGCTTCGGCGCAGGCAGGTGTCGGCGGGCGTCACCCGAAAGCTTTCGAGGCTGTGGCTCGACGCGTGTCCGTTAGGCGGCAGTGAACTCGTCTAGTATGCGCCGATCACTCTCATCACCATTGACACTTTGCCACAGGCTGCTGTATTTCGCGCTCGTTGTCGGTGGTGTTGCCTTCCTCATTCTGGCTCCCCGGTCCAACTTCCGACACCGCGACGGCACGCTAATCTCCGTGAGGGAGCAGGGTTTAGGCCTCCTACTCTGGGCGATCGGGATGGCGCCCGGCCTGTGGTACTCCCAGCGTCTGATGCGCGTTCAGACCGATGGGCAGTTGCTTTACGTTTCCAATTACCGATCAGAGATTGCGATTCCGCTGACGGACGTTAACGATGTTTCCGAAGGCCGGCTGTGGTATTATTGCAACGCGACGGTCACGATTCATCTTCGTCGCCCGTCACGCTTCGGCCAGTCCATTCTCTTTGTGCCTCGGCCACGCCTATACTGGCGGGGAGAGCATCCCGCGGTCTTGGAGCTCCGGGCGCTGTGTGAGCGGGCAAAGGTTCAGGAAAAGTGATCCCGCCCCCTGACCCCGCGCTGGCGCCCGCAGCCGCCCCGCTTCTCCGTTTCGGAGCGGCGCGGGTGCTGGCGCGCGGCGAGCGGGGCGGGGCGTCTGCCTGCCGAAGCTGCGGCGCAAGCAGGTGATGAGAAGGCGCGAGCCGGGCGAAAAATGCCGAGGGGCCGGGAAGTCACGGCTCGGCAGGAGCCTCGCCCTACCAATAAGCGGAGGCGTCCGTTAGGCGGCGAGTCGTATGCACGCACGCTCACTTTTTCGTTGGACTCCGGCAGCAATTGCATTGTGGCTATTCGGAGTGGTTTTCGGCGTGATTGGCATTCTGAATATCTGGCTGGCTAGGCTCGCCGCACGGGGCGGGCTTCGTGATTTTGGCACGGAAGACCCCAGCAGGGAGGCACGTATCCAATTGCTCAGTGCCGCCCAAAATGTCGAAATCGCCGCGCTTTGCATCCTCGGTTGGTACTTGATGCGGCGCCGCACTCGCGCGACGCTCCTGGCCGGCGCGGTCGCGGTGGCGGCGGGCTTGTTCATCAGTTTGAAGCGCTGGGTTTATTGGCAGTCGGCTGGCACAGACCATTGGCCGTGGCTTGAGCCATTGCTAATCTGGCCATTTTTGCTGTATGCCATTGTTTATGGCTATCGAGAGAGCAGAGCGCATGACGTCGCCCCATAGCAGCCCGTTGAAAAACGCCACTTCCCGTAGCAGCGGAGGTAACGACGCTCAAATTTCTTCGGAAAAACAAGCGATGAGAGAGCCTCCTCACGTCGGCTGCTACTTTCTGAAAAGGCTGCTGGCCGCTTAGCAAATGAACCATGATCCGATCAAGCAATTCACGCTCCTGGTTTTGTGGCAGGCGCAGCAAGAACGCGCCACGGAGCTGGTCGTCGCGCCGACGGACAGGGAACGGGCTGCCATCAGATATAAAGTCGATGGCACCTGGCATGACATGGCGCCTCCTCCTTCGCACATCCTGCCTGAGGTAGTGGCTGAGCTTGGACGATTGACGAATCTGCCCGAAGGAGGGTTCCCGAAGGAAGGCACTATCGATATAGCCTACTTCACCGGTCGCGTGAGATGGAGAATCCAGTTGACGAGCGCAGAGGCCGAGTGTGTGCTCACGCCGGTTGCGGAGTGATATGCCAATGCCACTCAGAGCGTGTTTTAAAAATCGCCCGGTCAGGGGACCGGGCCTACAGGGCTTCGGGATTTTGGCCATTTCCCGTAGGCCGCGTGCCCTCACGCGGCGTCCGCCGTCAATTTCAAAACACGCTCTCAGGCCGCAGAGCAAACCGGACGCCGCGAACCCCGCGATGGCTCCGCGGTTCCATGCCGGCCAGCACTAGCGCGGGGTGGCCGATCCTGGGTGTTAGACGCATGATCGAGCTTCCGGGAGACAAACCGTGAGACTCAACTGGCTGGGCCGGGCATCGATGAACAATGCGGCCCGCTCCTGGGGCCAATCCTACGCTGCGTCCTGGCTGGAACGGCTGGGTGGACGGGTCGAAGGCGGCCGGGTGCTGGAAGTGGGCTGCGGCCGCGGGGTCGGTGTGAAGATTATCCTCGAACGGTTCGGCGCCGCGGCGGTCAAGGCGTTCGATCTGGATCCGAAGATGATCGAGCGTGCTCGGCGTCACCTCGCCGCTTACGGGTTGGCCCGCGTGCAATTGAGCGTGGGGGATGTCACGGCCATCAAGGCCGGTGACGCGACGTTCGATGCCGTTTTCGATTTTGGGGCCATTAACCTGGAGCCGAACTGGACCAAAGCCGTCGCCGAGGTGCGCCGGGTCCTGAAGCCAGGCGGGCGGTTTTTCTTCGAGTGGGTCACGAGCAGTGTTCTCCGACTGCCGTATCCGCTCGTCACGGAGGCCTTTGGCCGGATGGAAGCGCCCGGTCCGGGGCAGTTGATGCAGGAACTCGAACGTCGAGGAATCGTGGTTGGACAGAGCTTTGTCTGCCCAAGACTGGCAGCGCTCACCGGATTTGTGGGTGACCTCGTGGGCGTGGGTCGGGTAGCACAGACAATGTACTCGTGAGATCGCAAGATGGCGTTTATTTGTGCGGAAATGCGGCGGTCACAGACGGCCGCTACAGGCCCAAGCGAGTTTTCAAACGGGCTGCCAACACCATGCCGGAGCCGCTTGGGCACTGTTGGGCAGATTGCGGAGTCCCGGCGGCAATTCAGTTCAGATCGTTGACCGAAGCGCCCGGCCACACTCCCACGATCCAGCCATGAATCAGCAGCGTCGCCCCTGGTCAAAAGCCGAACTGCGACTTCTCGGCCGCAAGCCGGACCGTGTCGTCGCGGCGATGATCAGGCGGACAGAAAAAGCAGTGCGCCAGCGGCGCAAGGACTTGCGCATCCCCCAGGCGGACTCGACGCTCCCGCGGTGGACGCCGGCGGAAGAGGCCCTCTTGGGCACCGCCCCCGATGCGGAGATCGCCAGGAAGCTGGGCCGAACCCGGGTCGCCGTCTTGTTCCGCCGGTGCTCGTTGGGGATTCCCTCCGCCAACGCCAAAGGGCCGCGCTTGTCGGAGAAGCAAAAAGCCCGGCTGGCAAGGCCGGACCCGACGGTCTTGCGCGAGCTGAACGAAATCTCGGTGCCGCGCTCACTCTCCGCAGAGGATCAGGACCGCCTCCGGCTGCTCTATGGGCCGTATTACCCGCCGCGCACCCGGCGCGGAGCGCATCTATTCTGCGAGCTGCGCGGGACGATCCGAGTCGGCGGCTACAGCGATGGGCCGATTCCCTGGCCGTATGCCTGGCGGACTGGTTACCACTCGCTGATCCTTTGCGGCGACCTGGTCCGCGCGGTCCGCCTCGAATCGAGACAGGCGGTGGTCCACCATTGGAAGGTCAGCCACGCCACCGTAGGCAAGTGGCGCAAAGCCCTCGACGTGGAAGTGTTTACTCCCGGCACCTGGCGGGTGGTCATGCGGGCCGTCAGGCTGGCCGGCAGCCCCGAGGCGTGCGCAAAGATCTCCGCAGCGAGGTGGGGCAAGCCCGCGAAATGGTCGCCGGCCCTGCGGGCGCGCATTCTGGCCCTGGCGAAGCGGCCAAAATCGGAGGCTTTCAAACGGAAACTGTCGCAAACCATGCGGCGAAAAAGTGCGCTGGGCCTGCTGCCGCCAAAGCGCTGGACGGCGGAGGAAGATCGGCTGGTCGGAACGCAACCGGACCGAGTTATTGCGCGCCGGCTCGGTCGATCTGTGAAAGCGGTCACCGGGCGCCGCTTTCTGCTGCGGAGCCGCGGCATCCGACCGCAGGTTCGGCCTTCCTAAGAGCCTGGTCGGTGCGACGGCCGGTGGCATTGTAAAGAGTTAGCTGAGACACAGTGGTATCTTCTTCTGGGCGTGGGGGTTATCAAATTTCTGCTTGTGAGAAATTTGAGGGGTGGGGGGGGCGCGGCGCGCGGCCTGCGGGGGCGTGCGGGAAGCAAGAAGGAAGAACGCAGACGGCAGAA
>Ga0137385_10003786_pt1 | contig 13167 bp, 8 predicted proteins | sample SagtaG_FD_104921 | JGI IMG/M metagenome (GOLD analysis project Ga0137385, IMG submission 104921) | Vadose zone soil microbial communities from Sagehorn Ranch, Mendocino, California, USA - Sage2_R_80_16 metaG | ecosystem: Environmental > Terrestrial > Soil > Vadose zone | place: USA: California...
GCATCAGGAATTCGCCACGGAACTGACGCATCTCTCGCTCGCCTGGCACATCCCGGAGGTCACAAATCCGGATGTTCCCGCGCTCGATCTTCTGTCGACGATCTTGGGCGACGGACGAAGCTCGCGCTTGTATCGGCGCGTGCGCGAAGAAGCAGGTTTGGCATTTAGCATATCTGCATTTTCTTACACGCCGGGCGATCCGGGGTTATTTGGGATCGACGCCACTGTCGATCCGAAGAAACGCGAACCAGCCGAGCAACTGGCCTTGCGCATTGTTGATGAGGTGAAATCGGCCGGGGTCACGGCGGATGAATTGAAAAAGGCGAAGAAGATGACGCTGAGTCATCATCTCGACGCGCTCACGACCATGCGTGGCCAAGCCTCGGACATCGGCTCGAACTGGTTGCTGACGCGCGATCTCAATTTCAGCCGGCATTATCTCGATGCTGTCCAGAAAGTGACGCTCGATGACGTTAAACGCGTCGCCACAACGTACCTGACGGAGAATAATCTCACCGCCATCTCGTTGAATCCAAAGGGCTCGCTGGCTGGGAAAGCTGAAACCGCGAAACCAACCGCCGCGGGTGAGATTCAAAAATTTGAGCTCTCGAATGGACTCCGCCTGCTGGTGCGTGAGGATCCTCGCCTGCCAATCGTGGCGATGGGCGCGGTCTTTCGCGGCGGTCTTTTGGCCGAGACGCCGCAGACCAATGGCGTCACCCGTTTGATGGCCAAGGTGCTGTTGAAAGGAACCAAGACGCGCACCGCCGAGCAAATCGCCAACGAGATCGAAGCAGTAGGCGGTTCGATTTCGGGCGAAGCCGGTAACAACAGCTTTAGCGTATCGGTCGATGTCATGAAGCCCGACGTGAAATTGGGCGTGGATCTGCTCTCGGATGTGCTGCTCAACGCCACCTTTCCCGAAAAGGCGATCGCGCGCGAAAAAGAAATCCAGATCGCCGCGATCCAACAGGAGGAAGAGCAGCTGGCCGCGGTCGCCCGCAACATCATGCGGCAGGCGCTGTTTGCGCAGCATCCGTACGCGCTGCGGACGAACGGCTCCATTGATTCTGTTCAGCGATTGACGCAAAAAGATTTGATCGACTTTCGTGATCGTTACGTCGTCGGGAAAAACGGTGTGATTTTCGTCTTTGGCGATGTCAAAGCGGCCGAAGTAAAGCAGCTCGTCGAGGAAGCGCTCGTGAAAATGAAGCCCGGCGCGCTCGCACTCACGGACGCAAAACCTTCGATGCCTCTGGGCAAACCGGAAACCGTTGAAAGCCGCAAGGATAAAGCGCAAGGCGTGCTCATGGTCGGGTTTCGCGGCGCGAGTTTGTTGAGCCCTGATCGTTACGCGCTGGAATTGATCGATGAAGCCAGCAGCGATTTAGGATCGCGTTTTTTCATCCGCATTCGGGATCCGGGTTGGGCTTATTATGTCGGTGCCAGCCAGATGCAGGGTCTGGTGCCGGGACTCTTTGCATTTTACCTCGGTACCGATCCGCAGAAGATCGAACCGGTGAAGACCGCGTTGCTCGATGAAATCTACAAGCTGGCAAATGATGGGCTCACCCCCGAAGAACTAGCGCGGGCGAAAAAGAAACTGATTGGTCAACAGGAGATCGCCAATCAAAGCAACGAGGCGTTTGGCTATCATAGCGCGCTGGACGAGCTCTACGGACTCGGCTTCGATTTCTACAAGCGACTCGAGCACGACGTGAACGCAGTGACGCCTGAGCATATTAAGCAAGTGGCGGCGAAATATTTTCGCGATCAACCGTACGTTTTAGCAACGGTGCGGCCGCCGGAGAAGAAGTGATCCGCCTTCGCCGAGGCTACGGCGGGCAGGCGGGTGACGAGAGAACCCGTCCATGATATACTGGGTCAACTGATCACTCGTTACTCATCACTCACCACTTTCTTCCATGGCTGAAGTCCAAAAAACCACCTTAAGCGGCGAGCTTTCGCAGCGCTTTATTGAATTTGTCATCATGCACGCGCAAAACGCCGCGTTGTTTCTTGGCCAAATCCCTAATCCAAAGAGCGGCGAACCCGAAGTGAACCTCGATTTGGCCAGAATGTTCATCGATCAACTCGCCATGATTCAGGAAAAAACGCGCGGTAACCTGACCAGCGAAGAGGCAACAGTGTTGACCAACGCGCTTTCCAATTTGCAAATGGCATATGTAGAAGTTGCGCGGGGACAGCCTAAAGGCGCTGCGCAGCCCGAGGCACCAGAAGCCGCCCCGCCGCAACAGCCGGCGGAGCAACCGGCAACCAAGCCAGAACCATCAGCGCCAATTGCGTCGGTCGAGGCCGAAACAGAATCGCGAAAGAAATTCACGAAAAGCTACGGGCCGTAATGCTTGGCTCCGCTGTAGCGAGCCATTCCCCGGAAAGCAACCGTGTTATACAGATTTTATCTGCAATTAATTGCAGATTTTTGGAGTCGATTCTCGTTAGGCGTTTTAAATAGCCCTTCGGAGGAGTGTTCGAAATGAGGAAGTACCATCATCTGGGAATTCCGACCTTCGCTCTTTGGAAAATACATTGGAAAACCACAAAAGACCTAACCAAGCGCCGGAGCGAACCGCCACCCGGCGCGTGTTCACACTTCAGATGATTAAAACATTTTCAGTCGAAGCCAAGCCCGCTCTCGGTGGCGGTCGCCTAGCTTGTTCTCGTTAGGCCGACAGCGGAACTGCCATGAAACGCACGTGGACGATCATCGGCGTTAGAGACGTTCCGTGCAGCTTCAAATGGTATCAGTCGCTCTTCGGCCAGCCCGAGACGGCTCCGGGCCATGACGATTGGGGTCAGATCGTGGATAGGGACGGAACCGTGTTGCTCTGCCTTCACCAGTGGGGCGCGCACGAGCATCCCTCCTTGATGAGCCCGGACGAGGCGTCACCCGGCAATGGGCTCCTTTTGTTCTTCCGCGTGGACGATTTCGACATGGCACTGAAGCGGGCACGCGCTCTGGTCGTCCGGTTCGAAGAGGAGCCACGCGTGAACCCGAACACTGGAACTACGGAGTTCTCGCTCCGGGATCCGGACCGATACTACGTGACGATTAGTGCGCTGCCTTAAGCGGCAAAACCCTCACCCTACCCTCTCCCTTGGGAAGGGAGAGGCGCATCGGGCCGATGCTAATCTAAAGAAGAGTTAGACGCGCTAGCTACCGGCTGCTCGTGCGCCCGGTGGGAGTTGCGCGCGGTCGTGATTTGGCCTTTGCGGTTTTGCGCACGGTGATGGTGCCATGACCAAGAGCGGGAGTCGGTGACGCTTCGGCGTACTTTTTTGCCGATGGCCAGATCAAGCGCCACGGCTGAGTTTTTATTGTCTCGCTGAACTGCTTGATGTTTTGCCCAGCTGGCTCGAGCTCAGTCGTCGCCACCTTTAATTTCTCTGACGAGCTCCGCAGATTTCGCAGAGTGACCTCGATGTTGTCGTTCGCCGTGAGGCTGGTGCTGATTTTCTCGATGTTGGTGAGCGAATGCGAGAGGGCGCTGTCCGGCGCAGTCAGACCGGACATATGTTCACCGAACGTTTTGAACTGGCTGAGAGCGAGGGTTAGCTCGGAATTTTCGTCGGTGAGACGGTTAAGATTTTGCGCCGTCTGCTGGAGATCCTTCATTGTGTTAGTCGCTTCGGCTGCGACCGGTTTGATCACCTCCAGCATTTTCGCCGCGGCATCGCCGAGGTCGGGCGTGCGTTCTCCGGCAAAACTCTCGCCGTCTTTAGCGCGGCCGGAGCCTTCGGTCCCCTGGGTAAAATCAATGGCCATGTCGCCAAGCAAACCAAGCTGCATCAACCGCGTCTTGGCATCCCGATAAACTTTGGCGCTCTTGTCCACCTGCACATCCACACGCACTTCAAATCGGGATTTGCCCGGCGTTGCAGTCGGGCTTGGGCTCGCATTCGCTTCGGGCGGATGAACTGCCGCGTCTGCTTCCTCTGCCTGTTTCTCTTCCTGTGGCGAGACGGGCGAAAATAATTTCTGCACCTGGCCAATCTTGCGCCCCGCCAGCATCACTGGCGCGCCCTGTTTAATCCCGGCTGCGTTATCAAAGTAAATCTTGTAGGTCACCAGCGGCCGAAACAATCCCGGCGCGCCGAGCAGAACCAAAAGGAAGGCGACCACTGCGATCGTGCCGATCACGAGCAGGCCGGTCATGATTTCATTTCTTTGTAATTGCATCGAGGCTGCCTTCCAGAATCGGGCCTTCAGTGCTGCCGCTTATAAACTGAGCGACCACTGGGTCCTTGGATTGTTTGAATTGTTCGGGTTCGCCTTCTTCAATGATTTTTCCCTGGTACAACATAGCCATTCGCGTCGCGATGCGAAAGGCGCTCTCCATTTCGTGGGTGACGGTAATTGAGGTGACCTTCGATTTTTCGCTGAGGCTAATGATCAATTCGTTGATCACAGAGGCAATGACCGGGTCGAGCCCGGCAGAAGGCTCGTCCAGCAGGAGCAATTCGGGCTCGAGCACGAGGGCCCGTGCGAGGGCGACGCGCTTCCGCATGCCGCCGCTCAGCTCGTCTGGCAAGAGGTCCTTGGAATCCTTCATGCCGATGAGGTCCAGCTTTTCATCGATGATCTTATCGATTTCTGCGCGCGATTTGTCCGTGAGTTCCTCGAGCGGCAAGGCGACGTTGTCGCGCACCGTACGCGAGCTCAACAGCGCTGAATATTGATAGACCATGCCGATATGCTGCCGAATGCGCTGAAGCTTGCGGCGCGAGAGCTCAGCGATCTGAAATTGCTTGAAAAAAATCGAACCTGAATTGGCGCGGAGAATGCCGAGAATCAAGCGTAAAAGTGTGCTCTTACCACTGCCCGATTGACCCATTACCACCAGGCGCTCTTCCGGCTGAACTTTGAGCGAACAACCGTCGAGCACTTTTTTATCTTCAAATTGCATGCACACGTCGCGCAACTCGACCATGTGCGTAGGGGTCGTCATGTCGGGTAAAACGTCGTGTAAATCACGTTGTATAGCGTATCGAAGCCAATCACGGTCGTGATCGCAGTCACGACGCTGGACGTTGTTGACGTGCCAACCCCCGCTGCGCCCCCTTTAACGGTCAATCCCCGATAACAGGCGATCGCAGCGATGAGCAGCCCAAAGAGAAAACTCTTCAAAATGCCAGTGATGATATCGCGAATCAGCAATGAATCTTTCACCAAGTCGAGAAAATAGGGGAAGGCGATACTGAAATACGCCTTGCAGATTAGGCTGCTCGCTAAGACAGCCGCGATATTTGAGACCGTTGAGAGGCACGGCATCAGGAAAAAAAGAGCGAGCATTCGCGGCGCAACGAGGAAGCGCAACGGGCCGATTCCCATCGCCTCGATGGCTTCCACTTCTTCGGAAACCTGCATAGTGCCGAGCTCGGCGGTGAAAGCCGCGCCGATGCGAGCGGCGAGCATGATGCCCGTCATCAGCGGACCAAGCTCGCGCGTAAACGTAATTGCAACAAGACCGGGGATCAGCCGCTCCGTTCCAAAGCGTTGCAATTGGTAACCGGTGAGCAGCGCCATCGTCAGGCCGAGGAAAAACGATACGAGTCCCACGAGTGGCACCGAGTCCACCCCGGCGCGCTGCGTGTGGCGGAAAAAGCTCGCAGCGCGAAATGGCACCCGACCCTGCTGGAGACGCTCGAACGTTTCCTCGAACGTGTTTATGATGAACCAGAACACGCTACCCACCTCACGAAGAAAATTGCGCGAGAGGTGGCCGATTCCCTGAGCAACTAAAACCGGCGGATTAGCATTGGCCATGGCTCGGGGAAGCTCGCCTTACTTCCGCACCGGGCAAAGAGCAAAGTTGCTGTGCGAAAGCGATGCGACGACGCATCGCACTCCAACTCCGAAGGCGTTCGCGAGGCCGCACTTCGTACGAAATGCATGGGAAGTTTGGTCTGTTTTTCGCGGCAGCTTTGGGAGTGCGTACGCGTCCTCGCGTCGCTTTTAGTTTGACCAGGCGACACGCTATGGTGCGAATATCAAAATCGAGAACTGCCCTCCTAAATGAAAGGAGCGTCACGTGAAATTGCTTCGCATACTCAATTGCTCATTTATCTTCGCGCTATTTAGTGCCGGGACGCCCGCGTTTGGTGAAGAACAACAAACCTCCGCAAATGCTGTAAAGGACATCCGATCAATTGATCAGCAAAAAATGCAAAACCAAAAATTCGGGCTGGTGATCCACGGCGGCGCCGGAACCATCGACCGTGCCAATATGACGCCGGAAAAAGAGAGAAAGTATCGCGCGGGACTGGAACGGGCGCTTGCGGCTGGTTACGACATTCTGAAACGCGGCGGATCGAGCCTCGACGCGACGGAAGCAGCCGTGCGTGTGCTCGAGGACGATCCGCATTTCAATGCCGGGAAAGGTTCAGTGTTCACAAGCGCTGGCACAAATGAAATGGACGCAGCGATCATGGACGGCAAAACGCTCGCTGCCGGAGCTGTCGCGTGTTTAAAGCACATCAAGAATCCCATCGCCCTTGCCCGACTTGTCATGGAAAAGTCTGGCCACGTAATGATGGATGGCGAAGGTGCGGAAGGATTCGCCGGAGAGAACGGAATGGAACTGGTGGATCAAAAATATTTTTTCACCCAGAAGCGTTGGGATGCTTTGCAGAAAATCAAAGCTGCAGAGAAGAAGCGCACAGGCGCCGCCGGGAAGGCATTTGTCATTACTGATCAAGATCGCCACGGCACCGTGGGCGCCGTCGCGCTGGATAAGAATGGAAATCTCGCCGCAGCGACTTCAACCGGCGGCACGACAAACAAGCGCCCGGGGCGCGTGGGCGATACTCCGGTTATCGGCGCAGGTACTTACGCCAATAACGCGACATGCGCCGTCTCCGCCACGGGGGATGGCGAGTATTTTATTCGTGCCGGCGTGGCTCATGAGGTTTCGGCGCTGATCGAATATCGGGGAATGAAATTGCAGGAAGCGGCGCAAATGGCTCTGGACGCAGTGAAAAAGCTGGGCGGCGCTGGCGGATTGATCGCCATCGATAAAAATGGCGAGATCGCTTTGCCATTTAATACAAACGGCATGTACCGCGGCTACGTCGATCCGAACGGCAAGTTTGTCGTGGAGATTTACAAGTGATTTCGTGATTGGTCGAAGCGTTGAACCGTTGAAGCGAAAACGGCATTGTCATTCTGAGCGAAGCGAAGAATCTCTGAAGAGTTTTTCCGGCCGCGCAAAGATGACAATCAGAGATGTTTCGCTTCGCTCAACATGACAACACAGGGCTACCCGCTTTAACGCTTCGACGCTTCAACGCTTCATGCTCCCGCCGTTCTCCATCGTGATTCCCTGCTTCAATGAACAAGGGCGCATCGGCGAAACGCTCAGGGTTGCGATCGATTATCTCGCCGCCAATGCTCCGACAAGTGAATTGATCGTGGTGAACGACGGGTCAACCGATGCAACTGCCGCTGTCGCGCGCGAAAAGTTGAATGGGGCAACGATCCAAACGCGGTTGATCGAAAATTTTCCGAATCGTGGCAAGGGCGCGGCCGTGCGTTCCGGATTGCTTGCGGCGCGAGAACCGATCGGGCTCTTTTCTGATGCGGATCTTTCCACCCCGCTCACAGAAACGCCGAAACTCATCGAGCCAATTGCAAATGGCGAAGTCGACATTGCGTTCGGTTCGCGCGCGCTCGACCGCAGTTTGATTGGCATTCATCAACCGTGGCGGCGAGAGCAAGGGGGCCGTGTTTTCAATCTGCTTGTGCGCGTCGCAACCGGCCTGCCGTTTTGGGATACGCAATGCGGATTTAAGGCGTTTCGGCTTGATGTTTGCCGGTCGATTCTGGAGGCGGCGCGAGTGGATGGTTTTGCATTCGATGTCGAGCTGCTTTATCTCGCACAGCGCGCAGGATTACGGATTCGCGAAATTCCCGTGCGGTGGAACCATGCTGAAGGCAGTAAGGTTAGTTTTTTTCGTGATAGCCTGCGGATGCTGCGCGAAGTGATCGCGCTGAGAACAAAGCGCTCTGGCGTAAATGACGCAGGGTCATCCTGAACAAAGTGAAGGATCTCACGAGAGGTGATCGAACACATTAGTTAGCTTGTGTGTTCAACCTTCCGTCGGGGAGGTCCCTCGCTTCGCTCGGGATGACAAATCGCGCGACTACTTTCCTTTGCAGCATCGTCGCCTAAATTGAGTTTTGCAGCTTTCATTTTCATGCAGTCATTTCAATTTCATCCTGCGGTCGAGCGCTGGTTCCAGCAAACATTTGGATCACCGACTGAACCGCAAGTGCGTGGCTGGCCGGCAATCCAATCCGGTCGGCACGTGCTGATTTCTGCGCCGACAGGCTCCGGAAAAACGCTGGCGGCGTTTCTCGCTTCACTCGATGCTCTTTTCCGCAAGGGCGCCGAGAGCGATTTGCCGGACGAAACGCAAGTTGTTTACGTCTCGCCGCTCAAAGCGTTGAGCAATGATATCCGCAAAAATCTTCAGGAGCCGCTTGCTGGAATTCGCGCCTTGTTAGGCCAAACGAATGGTCAGGAACTCGATGTGCGCGCTGAAGTGCGCACGGGCGATACGACTGCCGCGCAACGGCAGGCGCTTATAAAGAAGCCGCCGCACATTCTAGTCACGACGCCGGAATCCCTCTATCTGCTGCTCACTTCCGATTCCGGCCGGCGCATGCTAAGCACGGTACGAACGCTGATTCTCGATGAGATTCACGCTATCGTTGACGACCGGCGAGGCGTGCATCTCGCACTGAGCGTCGAACGATTGGCGGCGCTAACAAAGAGTCCGCTTCAGCGAATCGGTTTATCGGCCACACAAAAGCCCATCGAAGAAGTAGCTCGATTTTTGGTCGGCGCTCAGGCCGTTGACGAGGCCAGCGATCCTGATTGTGAAATCATAGACATCGGCCACCGCCGCGAATTGGATCTGGCGATTGAACTCCCCAGTTCTCCGCTTGAAGCGGTGATGTCGAATGAAGTGTGGGAAGAAATTTATCATCGCCTGGCGGAGCTGATTCGGGAGCACCGGACGACTTTGATCTTCGTTAACACCCGGCGCATGGCCGAGCGCGTGACACGTCACTTGAGTGAATTGCTGGGCGCCGATGCTGTCACATCGCATCACGGAAGTCTTTCTGCGAAACTGCGTCTCGATGCGGAAGATCGGTTAAAGCGCGGTGAATTAAAAGCGCTCGTTGCCACGGCTTCCCTTGAGTTGGGCATCGACATTGGTTCAATTAATCTCGTATGTCAGCTCGGCAGCACGCGCTCGATCGCAACTCTGCTGCAGCGCGTCGGTCGCGCCGAACACCAGCGCGGCGGCTTACCGAAGGGTCGTATTTTCCCGTTGAGCCGTGACGAACTGATCGAATGCGCTGCGTTACTCGGTTGCGTCCGTCGCGGTGAACTCGATCGACTCAGCATTCCAGAAAAACCGTTGGACGTTCTGGCGCAACAAGTTGTCGCGGCAGCTTCCACAGAAGATTGGGATGAAAATAAGTTCTTCGCGCTCGTCCGTTCAGCCTGGCCGTATCGCAATCTCACGCGCGAAGAATTCGACAACGTCGTGAAGATGCTTGCCGAAGGGTTCAGCACAAAACGCGGTCGGCGAGCAGCGTTGATTCATCACGATGCCGTGAATCATCGTTTGCGAGGCCGCCGCGGGGCGCGGCTTGTCGCGCTGACGTCCGGCGGCGCAATCCCAGACAACGCTGATTATCGAGTAGTTCTCGAGCCATCGGAAACTTTCGTCGGCACTGTGAACGAGGATTTCGCCGTGGAAAGTTTGGCCGGCGACATCTTCCAGCTTGGAAACGCGTCCTGGCGAATCTTACGTGTGAACTCAGGCGTGGTTCGTGTAGAAGACGCGAAAGGCCAACCTCCGGGAATTCCTTTTTGGTTGGGCGAAGCACCGGCACGCACCGCTGAATTGTCAGAGGCGGTTTCCAATTTGCGAACGGAGATCGAACAATTGCTGAGCGATGGCGAAGACGTTCGTGATTGCCTGACTAAGGAAATTCAGTTGCCCCCTGATGCTGCGCAGCAGCTTGCCGATTATTTTTCCGACGCCTATCGCGCGTTTGGCGCAATTCCATCGCAGCAAACGCTCGTGATGGAGCGCTTCTTCGATGAATCGGGCGGGATGCAACTCGTTTTGCACGCGCCTTTTGGTAGTCGAATCAATCGAGCCTGGGGTCTCGCACTGAGAAAACGTTTTTGTCGTTCGTTTAATTTCGAGCTGCAAGCAGCGGCGACGGACGACGCCATCGTGATTTCGCTGGGTACACAGCATTCATTTCCGCTGGAGGAAGTTTTTCGTTATCTGAATTCGAAAACTGTCCGCGACCTTCTCGTTCAAGCGTTGCTCGACGCGCCGATGTTCACGATTCGGTGGCGCTGGAACGCGACGCGTTCGCTCGCCGTGCCACGGTTTCGCGGCGGCGCAAAAATCGCAGCGCCATTGCAGCGCATGGAATCGGAAAATCTTTTGGCCGCAGTTTTTCCAGACCAGCTCGCGTGCCTCGAACACATCGTTGGTGACCGCGAAATTCCGAATCACCCCCTCGTGAGGCAGACAATTGACGACTGTCTGACCGAAGCGATGGACATCGATGGTCTCGAACTAGTTCTGCGCAGGATTGAACAGGGTGAGATCCGCTGCATCGCGCGCGATTTGCCGGAACCATCGCCGCTCGCGTCAGAGATCTTAAATGCTCGGCCGTACGCGTTTTTAGATAACGCGCCTCTCGAAGAACGTCGCACGCAGGCGGTTTACACGCGGCGAGCTTCTGAAAGAAACGGCAGCGACGGATTGGGTGTTCTAGACGCGGCCGCAATCGAGAGAGTCGAAAAAGAAGCTTGGCCTGAAGCGACAAACGCAGACGAATTGCACGACGCGCTGATGTTGCTCGGTGTCATGACCGAAGAGGAGGTTCAGCGAACGTCAGGTGGCGAAAGTGCAGAACATTTCATGTCAGCGCTTGCAGCTGAAAATCGGGCCACGCGGCTGGTTGTTCCCGCGCAACAACCAAAACACCGCGAGGTTTTGGACTGCGGCGCTGCAGCGCCGCTTTCGAACGGTGAGGAAAATTCCGAAAAGCGCCGGAGCACGGGAGCACTCTCCCACAGTCGCGGGAGTGGCGCGACGACGTTCTGTATCGCTGCGGAACGGCTTCCGATGATTCATGCGATTTATCCCAACGCGGTTGTCGAGCGCGATTTGATCGTTCCTGAGGCGCTGCGTGGAAAGAATTGGGAACGAGCCAACGGAATTCGCGAACTGGTTCGCGGGCGATTGGAAGTTTGCGGACCGGTTACTACCGATGAGCTAACAGACATTTTGGAGTTATCGCGTTCAGAAATTGATGCGGCATTGCTGGGCCTCGAAGCAGAAGGATTCATTCTCCGCGGAAAATTTCGACCGCAGGCAACCAAGCAAGAATGGTGTGATCGCCGGCTGCTGGCGCGAATTCACCGGCTCACGATCGACCGGCTCCGGGCGGAGATTCAGCCGGTCTCAGTTCAGGATTTCTATCGATTTCTGTTCGCGTGGCAGCGCGCCGGTCAAGAACATCGCGTGGGAGGACCGGAAGGTTTGCAGTCCGTGTTGGAACAACTCGACGGTTCCGAGTTGCCGTTGGCGGCTTGGGAATCGGCAGTGCTCGCCGCGCGCGTTACCGATTACGATCCGGAGTGGCTGGATCGTCTTTGCTTCTCCGGTCGCGTCGGCTGGGGACGTTTGAGCGCGCCGCAAAATCCGAGCACGCGTGCGTCGGCCCCGCTGCGATCAAGCCCAATCGCGCTCTACCAGCGCGAAAATTTGCATGACTGGCTGCTCCTGGCTGAGGGCAATTCTGCGATTGAACTTTCGAGCGGAAGCCGAGTTGTCTTCGAGGCCCTGAAAAACGGTGGCGCGCTCTTTTTCGCTGAGCTGGTACGGCGCACCGACAAGTCGGTGCTGCCTTCTCAAGTCGAGGAAGCTTTGTCGCAGCTCGCGGCACTCGGTCTGGTGACTTCGGACAGTTTCGATGGGTTGCGGGCGCTTCTCGTTCCATCAAATAAACGGCCTACGTTCGGCCGCAACATTGGAAAGCGACGGCACAAAACAAATGTGGCGAGCATTGAGTTCGCCGGTCGCTGGTCGTTGCTGAGAACGGAGATTGCCTCGAAATCAACTGGAAACGGTGCGGGAAGCTCCGAGCGTGACACTGCCATCGAGAAACTTGCACGGGTGCTATTGCGCCGCTACGGCGTTATGTTTCGCCGATTGCTCGAGCGCGAAACGCCTGCCGTCAGGTGGTATGAATTGGGGCGAATTTATCGCCGATGGGAAGCGCGCGGCGAAATTCGCGGCGGTTATTTTGTTGGCGGAATCAGCGGAGAACAATTCGCGTTGCCTGAAGCGATCGGTTTGTTGCGTTCCATTCGCAAGATGCCGCTAAATGGCCGGCTGGTTACGCTCAGCGCTGCGGACCCGCTGAATTTGCAGGGGATTCTTACGCCTGGCCCGCGCGTTGCCGCGCTCACCGCAGGCCGCATTTTATTCCGCGACGGATTACCGATTGCGGCGCTTGAGGCCGGCGAGCTGCGCAAAGTCTCCGATGCGCCCGTCTCTGACTTGCAAATTGAAACGGCGCTTCGAGTGGGAAAGCTGCGTCCGTCGCTTCGGCCGTATTACAAATAAACCACGGCGTCATCCTGAGCGGAGCGAAGTCGAAGGATCCTGTCGGACGACCGCAGGTAATGCCACGGGATTTCTCGACTTCGCTCGGAATGACGGCGTGGATCGCGCGCTATTTCTTGACGATCTCGGCGTTCTCGATCATCGCGATGCCGCCACGCTCCGCGAGCTTGCCTTTCAACGTGATGTTTTTGCCGCAGTGTTCGGCAAGCTGATCATTCATTGGCTTGTGTTCGCCAACCACGAGATATGCCTTGCCGTCGCTGACGATGCCCACGGGCCCACCGCTTTTGATGCATTTTGCCCCACAGGACTGACCATGCTTTTCGCCGACGGCGTTGTGATCGACGTAGCACATCATATCGACAACTTCGCCGGTTACTTCTTTCGAAGCGCCGGCGTCGGCACTGTGCTCGTGTTCCTGAGCGATCGCCAGCGGCGCGACCGCCAACGCTGTAATGAATGTCGCGGTTA
>Ga0137385_10003796_pt1 | contig 13150 bp, 15 predicted proteins | sample SagtaG_FD_104921 | JGI IMG/M metagenome (GOLD analysis project Ga0137385, IMG submission 104921) | Vadose zone soil microbial communities from Sagehorn Ranch, Mendocino, California, USA - Sage2_R_80_16 metaG | ecosystem: Environmental > Terrestrial > Soil > Vadose zone | place: USA: California...
AGGGAGATGGTTAACAAGAAGAGGATGAGACGCTTGCACACTCAAGGATTCAGAGGCAAGTTTGCTAGATTACAAACGAAGCCAAGTCTGGCTTCGTACTATGTTTACACAGGGTTTATATACTAAGGTGAAGCAAAGATCCGTACACAAAGCAGGACACTGATAAACACAGTTGAAACGGGTCAAGCAATGTGTTATCATAGATAAGACAACTGAGGCGATGCATGGACCAATCCAGAACAAGGGGAACACACGAATGCGAGAAGAAGATAAGAGGACATACTGTGGTGGTACAAGTCCCATGACCCAAAGCGTCCGGATCATGACAGATGGGGAGTTGGATGGGGTTTGGAGTGTGGAGGTAGATGGGCCCGCAGTACGGGGAATCTCCTTTCCTCATGCAGCCTACGACTTCTTGTCCCCTGTTCCAATAGTAAATGTAAGGTGCAAGCACCTTTTTGTCAGTGGTGTCGTTATGGGGAATGTAGAGGGGGTAGAATCGTAATGAAGCAGGATTGTTAGGGAAGTAGGGGAGTCCTGGGTCTTTGTCATTGTCGACGTCAGGCTCTCTGTTGTAGTTGGTGGGTTCCTCTACCTCCTCAACTCTGGTGGCGGCTGCAGAAAGGCTTTCAAGCATGGTCATGAAAGCATTGTTGGGCATGGATCGGATGGTGTCGGCGGATGGGATCATAACTGGGGGTGGCATGGTGATGTGAACTGGTGATGAAGGGATGATGGTTGTGACTTGGGGTGAGGATATTGTATCTCTTTGGGCCTGCTTGGCCAGGACAGCGTTCCAATAGGCGGCACGCTCTCCAGTGGACTCGTACTCGTCAATGGTGAAGTTCATGATGAAAGTATGAATGGATGAGAGGGGAAGGACTTTGGAAACTGAATTTTTGCGTTCCTTCTTGCCCTCCTTTTATGTGTTCTTAGGCGCTCCTTCTTCGTTCGGGTATCAGCGATAGAAGTCGGCGATTAGTTCTGGGGCGTGTTTCAGGTGCTCCACAGGTTCCCAGGTGCTGTCACTTGTGGGAAAGCCCTTCCACTTTATTAGGTAGTGGAGTTTGCACCCTTGGCCTTGTCATCGGACTTTTTGTACTTCTTTGGCCTTGTACTCCTCTTCTCCATCAATAAGGTCAGGTGGAGGTTGGGTAAAGTTGGGGCTGTGTAACACCGTCTCCTTATAGGGTGTCAGGAGATTGGTGTGGATCACTGGGTGTATCTTCCATTGTGCCAGAAGTTCCAATTTGTATGAGACGTCTGATAGAACCTTCTTGATGGGGAAAGGTCTGTATCTTTTTGGGGCTAGTTTGGAAGTGGGATAATGCGTTCGAAGGTTAACCCCTTCTAACCAAACTAAGGTTCCTTGGGTGTAGGGTGTGAATTTGGTTTTGCCCCTTTCTGCCATGAGGCATTGCATGTGTTTAATGCAATCTTGTGCCTTGCTGCGGGCCTCTTTTATCTCTTGAAGGTGTTTGTCTACTGTCTGCACTTTCGTCCCCTTTTCCTCCCAGGTCATCCTTGGCTCACTTCCCATCAGTAGTTTGAACGGTGAGCTTTTTGTTGTCACGTTGGGCCATGAGTTGTGGGCGAACTGGGCTATGGGTAGTAGGTCTGCCCAATTATCCTGCTGGGTATTGCTCCAGTGTCGCAGGAATTGTTCAACCCATTGATTACTGCGTTCTGACTGCCCATCGGTCTGAGGGTGGTATGCTGATGAGATATTTTGCTTGATCCCTAGGACTTGACAGAGGTTTCTCATGAAGATTGATATAAACTGTGGTCCTCAATCAGTGATCATCCTCTTGGGTATGCCATAGTGGGGGTAGGCGTGTTGTAAGTACAACTTCGCGACTCCTTCACTTGTGATAGTTTCGTTACAGGGTATGAATAACACTGCTTTGGTGCAGTCGTGATCCGTGATAGTGAGGATGGAGTTGTATCCCTGTGATGATGGTAGCTTCGTGATGAAGTCCATGGTGATGACTTCAAATGGTTGTGCTTCCAGGTCTGTTGTGATGGGGTAGAGGTGTGGTTTTTGATGGTGCGTATTGATTTTGTTTGCTTGGCACACTGCACACCCTTTGACATATTCTTCTACGTCCTTCTTCATGTTGGGCCACCAATAGTTTTGCTTCAACAGGGCATTGGTGTTGGCGATTCCTGGGTGTCCACGGTATGGAGGGTCGTGGAATGCGAAAATTACCCCCCTCTTAAGATTGTTGTCGCCAACAACAACCATAGCATCGTCCTTCCACCAAGTGTCATTTTCTTGGTGAAGTTGGTATGTATTGGCCCACTTTTTGATTGTCTCTTCATTCTTTAGGTTGCTCATGTTGATTTTAGAGCGCATGTTGATCTCTTCGATTGGTTCGTCACTGGCCAGTTTGATGAAGACATGTGATGGTAATACCACCACATTGTCGTTGTCCTCCTCTCCAGTATTGTAGTCTGGTTGTCGAGAGAGGGTGTCTGCTCTTGCATTCTTTGTCCCGGCTACGTGTTTGAGTACAAAGTTGTACTCCTGGAGTTCCTGGAACTCTCGTGCGATTTGTCAGCTAATCTTCCTTGGCTCTTTCCAGTAGAGGAGGTTCGAGTGGTCGGTGTGAATGACTATTTGGTGTGGTGCTCCCGCCAAGTAGGTTCTCCAATGTCGAAGTGACTTTATGACTGCTAATAGTTCTTTGTCGTAGATGTTGTAGTTCCTCTCCGTATCTGAGAGGGTTGTAGAGTAGTAGGCCACTGGGTGCCATCGTTGGAGTTTGTCTTTTTGGTTTAGTGTGGCTCTGATGGCGTAGTTTGATGTGTCTACTTCCAGTTTGAATGGTTTGTTAAACTTGGGCATTATGTTATGTTGCCACAGAACGTTATAGGCTCTTTAGGACGGCACATAATATGACTTAGCATTCAACAGGTATACACGGACTTTGGATAGTCACGTGATAACTAGGTCACAAGGTCAGGGGACACTTGAACATGAGACAATGGTCGCTTCTTGATAACAAGTAGAGAAAGGGATAGAGCCCTTAGTTCTCGCAGAGTAGAGGAGGAATGCTAGTGGTGATTCAAGAAGACCAAGCTGGAGAGCTAGGTCTTCGACGACTACATCTTAAGTACTACAGAAGGAGGGCTTTAAAGCACCTCATGAATCCTAAACCCTAGTACTACTATCCTAGGATCGAGTCATCCTATCATACATGTGATTATCCTAGCTGACTGATACGCTGACTGATGGTAAGTCCATGACTAATTACCGCTTACTCCAGTAGTCATAACCTGTGAGTAAGTGTCTCTGAGTGCGATTGTAACATCACCCCCTTTTCAGGTGCAACACCCACATTGCTCGTCCTCCCTTGTTGACTGCAGTATATCATCTACCAGTCCTTCATCTTGCTCCTGGATTCTCAGCAACGCATCTGCCATCTCCAACCTACAAATAGTCTTGCAGTGCATACCGGTGAGTTTGCCCCAGCGATCCTCAGTCTCCGCAATAGCTTCTTCGAGCCACTCCAACTCCTGGGCCATGGTGCGGAACTGATGGACTTCAGCTGTGAGCGAAGGGTCATTGAGGTGATGGATCATTCAATCTGTCGTTTCTTGTCCTTCCACCCCTATCTTGAGCCTCTCCAGCTGCTCTGCGCAGTATATGGGTTTCCCGTCGTAACAGAAAACTGGGGCTGCATACAGTGGCTTGGTATACACCTTGTTGCTGTCGTTGCACAGCCTGACGACAATTGGGTTCGGGTGGAGTATGACTTGCACATACTCGGCTTGTCTGACGTCCCTGTTGGGACCTTTGATTGGGAAGTGGATGTAGTAGTCCCCTTGGTTCGGCTTGAACCCTAGTGGGACCTCGGTGTGCTTGACTTGGTAGCTTCCCTTATATAAGGGAAACCCCATGGTAGTAGCTGCATATGGAGTCTCGTCCGGGTCGTCAGAATCTTTGATTGTGCATATGAACTGATGCTCAGCTGGGTAAAGGTCTTCCTCGCTCATATAGCTGGTGGTGCGACTCCACAGGCCGTGCATTGTCGGTGTACTGACTGGTGCAGTGCTTCCTGTGCTGCCATCTTGGCACTTCTCTTGGCGACGGCTCTTGCAAATTGCTCGTCCTTCCACGTTGAGCAGACCTTCTGTAGCACTGTTTGTGGTGCACTTAGGTTCCCTGAAGGGGACTGGTAGCAGGATTTCTCCCAGATGACCGTCTTTAGGTCCCCAAATGTCAGTATCGACTTCTTGTACGTTGGCTTGGTGGGTAGGGGTTGCTCCCATGCTGTCAGGATCTGACAGTTGTTGCACCATGGGTGATAGTGCACGCGGGGGCATTGGCTTCGTGTTGAGGTCTGGAAAGATGAGTAGGACTGATGCCAACTCTTGTTTGGTGAGGGGGGCGGTGAGGAGATTCTCGTCTGTGACATGTGGTTGGATATACTTCTTGGCACAGAGCTCTCGTGCCTCAGGGAGTGTGATGAGTCCTTCTTCAAGCTCAGCTCCAAAGATGTGCTTGGGTGAGCCAAGGTAGTATTGGTTGACATCCGTCATAAAGGAAGTGAGGGTTCGTGTGAGAGATGTGGTTGTAGGAGAAGAGGGAATGAGTGACTCGCTTGAGTATCCTTGGTTTATATGGACGTTTGATGTGGGGTTTTGATTTTTAAACTCCCTTATCGCTTCGTCAGTGTGCACATCTTTCTTATCGACCCACTCATTATCCGAGTTGGGGTACCCTTTCCATTTGATAAGGTATTGCAATTTCCATCTTCTGCCGAAATGCTGTGAGTCTAGAATCTTCTTGACCTCATATTCTTCCTGGTCTTCGACCAGGTCTGGAGGGGGTCTTGAATAATTCGGGCCATGTAGCGTTGTCTTGTGATATGGTGTGAGAAGATCGATGTGAAATATGTCATGAATGCGCCACTGTGTGGGAAGTTTTAATTGGTAGTTGACAGGGGACATCACCTGAATGATGGGAAAGGGGCCATGTCTTTTGGGTGCAAGTTTTATCGCTGGTTGGTTTGTGCGCAAGTGGTGTCCTTCTAGCCATACTAGGTCGTTCTCTTGGTATTTGGGTGTATCTTTATGCTTGACCCATGACTGCTGCGCTTTGATCATCAGTTCCTGGGCCTTTCGCCTTGCTTCTTTGAATTGCTCCACTTAGAGCACCACTTGTGGGATAGGGGATGGCTTATCGATCCAATCAGCATGTGGGTTAAACCCATATAGTAGGAAGAAGGGGGACTCTCCGGTAGTCTCGTTTGGCCAGTTGTTATGTGTGAATTCCACCAGGGGAAGATAAGAGCACCAATTGTTTTGCTGTTTGTTTACCCAGAACCTTAGATACTGCTCTAGCCACTGATTGGTACATTCCGATTGTCCGTTTGTTTGAGGGTGGTACGCAGTGGATATGTTTTGGGTTGTTCCTGTGCTCTTGCATAATCCTTGTATGAACTTTGATGCGAATCTGGGGTCCCTGTCGCTGATGAACCTCCTTGGTAGTCCGAATCTTGGGAATACGTGTCGGATTATCAGCCCTGCTGTTTCTTCCGCTGTGATGGCCTCTTTACATGGAATGAATACTGTTGCTTTGCTGCAGTCGTGGTCTGTTACAGTGAGTATTGAGTCATATCCCTGCGACACGGGCAGTTTAGTAATGAAGTCTAGCGTGACAGTTTTGAATGGCATAGCTTCAAGTCAAGGGAATATGGGTTGTAGCAGTGCTTTGGTGGGTCGTGTGTTTATCTTGTGTCTTTGGCACTCTGCACATCCCTTCATGTATTCTGCGACGTCTTTTTGCATGTTTGGCCACCAGTATCTTCGGCTGACTAACTGGTTTGTTTTGTTAATCCCCGGATGTCCGTACACTGGTGAGTCGTGGTGAGCCTGTATCAGGAGTTGATGATGACTAGACCCTCCTGTTACTACACATCTTCCATCCTTGTACCACACTCTTCCTACATTTTTTAGCTTGTGTGCATCGATCCATGGCTTGAGGAGGTTCTCATCTTGTCAGTATACGGGGTCTTGTGGTTCCATCTCTTCCTGGGATATTATTTGATGCAGGGGTGGTGCCTTCTTGACATTCATTGCTCTTGCAAATACTCATTCTGGCAGTACCATGATGTTAGTGTTGTCATTTTCTCCCATATCATAGTCTGGTTGTCGGGATAGCACGTCTGCTCAGCCATTCTGCTTCCCTGGAATGTGCCTTATTTCAAAGTCGTATTTGGTTAATTCCAGTACTTCCCTTGCGACTCTTCGGGATATTCTTTGAGGCGTCTTCCAGTATTGTAGGTTGAGGTGATCAGAATAGATGATGATTTTGTGAGGTGATCTGGCCAGCAATGGTCTCCAATTTCTGAGGGCCATGACAATTGCAAGGAGTTCAAGGTCGTAAATGTCATAATTTCATTGCACTTCATTGAGAGTTGCCGAGTAGTATCCTATGGGGTGCTTTTTACCATCCTCTTTTCGCTGTAGTAGTACTGTGCCTACCGTGTATCCCAATGCATCTACTTCTAGCTCGAATTGATCATCTAGTTTTGCGTGAGCAAGTACCGGGTCTGCTGTGACTAGTGCTTTTAGTTTGTCAAACACGTCTTGTTCGCTTTTGCCCCAGCGCCATTCTTGGTTTTTGCGTGTTAGTTGGTGTAGTGGCCATGCTATGTGTGCAAAGCCTTTGATGAAGGGGCAGTAAAAATTGAAAAAGCCTACTGCCCTTTGTACTTCCGTGACATTTTTGGGTACTGGCCATGTGTTTATTCCAGCAATTTTTACAGGATCCATGCGTGTCACCCCCTTTTCAAGGATTACCCCCAGGTAATCCATGGATGGTGCATGGAAGAGGCATTTCTCTGGTTTGAAGTATAGGTCATGCTCACTTGCTACTTGAAGGACATTGCTGACAGCTTCAATGTGATTAGCCAGGTTAGTGCATGTGGCAATACCAATATCATCCATATATACACGAATTGTAGTGCCCTTTGATTCATGTTTGAGAATCACATCGCGGTAGATATAATTCATCATGGTTTGGAAGGTTGCTGGTGAGTTTGTGAGGCTGAAGTACATGACCGTTGGTTCGAATAAACCATATTTGGTTTTGAACACTGCTTTGTGTTTGTCACCTTCACGGATACGTACATTATTGTATCCCCATCGTACATCCAATTTGGTGTAGATGTGTGCATTGCTCAGATCACGTATGAGATCAGAGATGAGGGGAAGCAGGTATTGGTTGCATATGGTGAGAGCATTGATCTTTCAGTAATCCTGTACTGGTCTTAGTGTACCATCCTTTTTTTGTATAAAGAAGAAGGGTGACGCATATGGCGATTTGGAGATGCAGATGTATCCTTTTTCGAGCTCCTTTTTCATGAATTCTTGTACAGCCGCGTCCTCAGTTTGGTTTAGTGGGTATACCTTGCAGTCGACGGCGTCTGGGGACCCTTCTTTGAGTTCGATGGCATGATCCCATGTGTGTTTTGGTGGAAATCGTTTCGACTCCTCTTCACTGAATACCTTTGTGTACTTTTGGTATTCTGGGGGTATTGTCGCTTTCACAGTGTACTGTTGTGCTTTGATGGCTAGATCGGTTGCCATGGTTGCTCTGATTGTGTGTTTTTGTAAGGTCCGGAGGTATTCGGCCGTTGTTGTAGTTGCTATAATTGGCTCTTGTCTGGGAATTCGCGGGTTCACGGATCGAATTACAATGGGGAGAGCGTCTTTGTGAATTATGGCATGGGTCCAGTTGAACTGGGGTCCGAATGTGGAGAGCCAGGGGTATCCTAATACTACGTCTTCATGTCCAATGTTGGTGACAAGGAAACACATGTCTCTGCAATTGTTTTTTGTTTGCATGTTTAGATTGATATAGTGTGTGATCAACCCATCTTTGTTTTCTGTGTTATCTATATTCCATATTTTCCGTGGTTTTTGGAGGGGTCGTGTTCCTAATTTCATCCTTTTGATGAATGCTGGACTCATGAAACAGTTGGTTGCTCCACTATCCACAAGTGCTTTTTGATTGGCCATTGAACAGCTAGTCCTAACAGAAATAGGGATTTGCATGGATCGAAATTGCGTAGTCACTATTACAGAATTAAGCTGATGAATTGCCCTCACCCAGGCCGATGGGTTCAGGCTCTTTGAAAATCCTCCTGGCCCAACAAGTCCCTCATTACAAGGTCTTGTACCTCCTCTCTTTCGTTGGCTACTCCTCTGAGCCATGAGTCAGCTGATTGTTGAGGGGTCTGCGTTTCACTTCTGGCTATGTTGGATGGTTCTTCTCCTATTACGCTTTGGTCGTCGACTATCACTTCCCATCCTTTGCTTCGTTGAGTCCACGTATTCAGGTGGCTTTGCCTATTCCATGTATGCTGTGGGCAATTGCGACTGAGGTGTCCCTTTTTGTGGCAAGTATAGCACTCAACTTCGCGTAAGTCCCTTTGTCTTCCTCCTCCTCTTCCTTGCTGCATGAATCCTCCTCGGGGTACGTATCCCCCTCAAGGCATAGTTGCCAGGTTCATTTCTTTGCTTCTGGCGATTCTTCCCCTTGTTCTTCCAGCTGAAGTATCCATGGCATTTGGGTTTGAGAGTTGGTGAGTTGGTGCCCATCCTCTCGGTCAAGCTGAGACATTCCCTCCGCAGTGTGCTTGTAGTCTTGCCTTCATTTGCATGTATACCTGTTGTCGGTCGATGGCTGCTTGCTTCCAGTCGTCATATGAGTGGGGTCGGTTGAGTTCAAGTATCTTTTGGTATAATCCCGTAGGCAGTCCTTCTGTGAAGGTATTGATAGTTTGGGGTACATTGAATCTGTACATTGCTGTTCAGACTGCTTCTTTGAACTCTGCAATATACGAGTCGATGTCTTCGCCCTTCATTTTGATCCCTTCTTGTAGCAGGGATTGGGCTTTTTCCTTAGCCAGGTTATCTGTGAAGTGTCTGAGGAAGGATGCTGCTACTTCATTCCATAGTCTTTTGTCCATATTGGCGATTCCTCCTTGTAATTGCTGAGTCAGCCATCGGTTTATGGCTACGACCCATTCGTTAACGCGGCTTCCTTTGATATAAGTGAGGAAGAACATAGCTCGTCGATAGGGATTGATCATGAGGGGGTTGTCATTGTTTACCCCCCAGTATAGCTCCCATTGGTTAATAAAGAGCTGTGTAGTCTTCCTGTCTCCATCGTAGACTGAAGGTGTTTCTCCTACCAACTTTCCTCCTTGCGGTTGGGGCATTGGGACAGGCAGGGGTCCCCATCCTCCACCTGGTGGTCCTGCTCCTGGTGGGCCTCCTCCGGGATATCCTCCTCCTCCTCCTGGTACTCCCCCTCCAGGGAATCCTCCGCCTCCAGGGAATCCTCCTCCTGGGAATCCTCTTGCGGGTCTGTCAGGTTCTTGGGGTAATCTGATTGGTGGTAGTTCGGGTAATCTTTCTGGTCCTCCACTTGGTGGGTCAGGTCTGTCAGGCTCTTGGGCTTGTCGTAAGGCTGCTTCATCATCATGTGTGTGGGATGCATGTGATTCCCTATGTCTGGTATATTGATTTATTTCACCTGTGATTTCCCATCTGAGGTAGGTGGATCCTTCTGTGATAATTTCCACAGGTTCCGTCATTGTGGTCATAGCTGGTGGGTTAATGTGAATGGACTCAGCTAGATGGGCTAGTCCTTCTTCTTCTGTGGTGTTTCCTGGTGCTCCTGATTTGATGGTGTTTTTGGAGCCTTTGCTTTGTCTTTCCTCTTCTTCATCTTCTGTTGATGGTGCGGGAGTCCTGGGGGTTGGAGCAGGTTGCCCATCTATTGGTCCCACTTGTCCTGTGGTTTGTACTTCGTCTTCGAAAATGTCGCACTGGTAGTTGGGTCCTGTTGGTCTTACAACGTCCCACCTGTTGTTGGGTGCGTTCCACATAATTTCAGTCCAACACACAAAGTTGTGGTTGAACTCAACTGGGTAGTACTGTGATGGCCTTGTGGGGATGTTGACAAAGTACCCCGTGCTTCCTTGGATGGTTCTCCACCTGGCTGTCTTGAGATATATAAGGGGTACGTCCCGTTCTCCTCTTTTGTCTATTGAGTAGGGTGCGAAGACCCAATGTTCTCTAGTGGTAACACATGCCATGATGAGGAGAGCTTGGTCTTAATGTTACGTTGCCACAGAACGTTAGCCTTGACTTAGGCTCTTTAGGACAGCACGTAATATGACTTAGCGTTCGACAGGTATACATGGACTTTGGATAGTCACATGATAACTAGGTCACAAGGTCAGGGGACACTTGGACACGAGACAATGGTCGCTTCTTGATAACAAGTAGAGAAAGGGATAGAGCCCTTAGTTCTTGCAGAGTAGAGGAGGAATGCTAGTGGCAATTCAAGAAGACCAAGCTGGAGAGCTAGGTCTTTGACGACTACATCTTAAGTACTACAGAAGGAGGGCTTTAAAGCGCCTCATGAATCCTAAACCCTAGTACTACTATCCTAGGATTGAGTCATCCTATCATACATGTGATTATCCTAGCTGACTGATACACTGACTGATGGTAAGTCCATGACTAATTACCGCTTACTCCAGTAGTCATAACCTGTGAGTAAGTGTCTCTGAGTGCAATCGTAACACATTAGGAGCACCGGTTCTTCGCAAATGAGTCTTTTCAGGGTTTGGAAGGCCTCCTCCCTTTCTTCTGTCCATTCCCACTGGACGTTCTTCTTGGTGAGTTCGTTTAGGGTTCTTGCGATTTTTGAGAATCCTTTGATGAACCTTCGGTAGAAGTTGATAAATCCCATCCACCCTCTGAGTTTGGTGAGGGTTTTTGGGCGTTGCCAGTCGTCGACTCCTTTGACTTTTACACGGTCCATCCAAACTTTTCCTCCACCAATGATCAACCCTAGGTATTCGATTTCTGGTACTTCAAAGGTACACTTTTCTGGTTTGAGGAATAGATTGTGTTCCTCTAATTTGTCCAGTACCTGGTGTACTATGCGTTGGTGATGGGTGGTGTTGCTTGGCATGGCGATTAGAATGTCGTCCATGTATATGATAACTTCTCCTGTAGCCGTGAGGTCTCGGAAGATGGTGTCCATCATTGTTTGGAAGGTACTTGGAGAGTTGGTGAGGCCGAAAAACATGACGCAGGGTTCGTAGAGCCCTAAGTTTGTTTTGAAGGCGCCTTTCCACTGATCTCCTTTTATTCGGATGTTGTTGTACCCCCAACGGATGTCAAGTTTGGTGAAGAGTGTGGCGTTTCGCAACCGGTCGATCAATTCTGGTATTAGGGGTAGTGGGTACTGGTTCTTGACAGTTAGGGAGTTTAATCTTCAGTAGTCCTGTACCGGTCGTAGTTTCCCATCTTTTTTCTTGATGAAAAAGAATGGTGACGAATATGGGGATTTTGATGGTTATATATACCCTTTTTCCAGCTGCTCTTTGATAAACTCGTGCAGCGAGTCCTCTTCCCCTCTTGCCATGGGATATATTTTGCAATCGATAGCTTTGGGTGCATCCAGTAATAGGTCTATTGCGTGATCCCAGGTCCTTTCTGGTGGGAACTGATGGGATTCTTTTTCGTTGAATGTTCTGGTGTGTCGCCGATACTCCTCCAGGACCATTTGTCCGAAGGTCTTTGGAGTTTTATCCATGGCCTTTTGCGCCAGTTCCGACGCCGTCGTGATTTTGCAAAGTATCGCATGGGGTTCTTCACTCTCTTGGTTCTTTTCCTCCCATTCCTCCTCTGTCATGATCATGGATATCTGGGTTTCGTCAGTTTTAATGCTTGAGATGACAACTGGTTGACACTTTTTGTCCAATGTTGCGTCTCTCCAGTGAATGACGGGTTCGAAGGTGGTTAGCCAGGGATATCCCAGAATTACTTCGTCTCTTCCCAGATTTGTGATGAGGAATCGAAGGGTCTTTGTTTCTGTTCCTGTGTGCACTTGTAGGTCTGTAAAATGACTGATTGCACCATCTTGGTTGTGTGCTCTGTCTACGTTCCAGATTTTGATAGGGGTTTCTACTGGAAGGTACCCGATCTTGAGTCTATGGAGCAGGTTTTTGGAAATAAAGTTGTCGGTTGCTCCCGAGTTGATAAGGACTTCTCTTTCAGCTGTCGCATGTGCAGATTCAAAAAGGACTGGGATTCACATGGATCGATATCTGCTATTGTACATGCTAATTCATAGTGCCCTAGCCCAGGCTGCTGGGTTTAGGCATTGAGAAAATCCTTATTGCCAAATAGTTCGTCAGCGAAGCAATCGCAAACTTTGGCACTTTCTGTGTGGAGGGTGGCAATCAAAGCTTGTGCTTTTTGAGCCGCACTGATGGGCCCTTGTGTTTGGATGGTGACGACTGGGGTGTTGGACATGGATGCCTCAGTGACTCTGGTGTGTTTTTGAGGGCAAAATCTGGCGATGTGCCCTTTCTGGTTGCACTGGAAGCAGAGTCCGCTTTGGATTCTTTGTTGTTTTTCTTTGTCCATAAATGTGGCGTGTGCCCTAGTACGTCCAATGTCCATGGTGTTGGGGTTCCAATTGTTTAGTGCGTTCCTCCACTGGAATTTGGTTGCTCCTCCCCTTTGGTTGTTTCCTTTGACTCTTTCTTTTAGGAATATGTATTCCTGTTGGTGTGTCTGTGCTGATCTTGTCCAGTTGATCCACATGACTGGATGGTCAAACTTGACGCAGTTGGCCACTAATTTGAATGGTAGGGCCCTTTGGAAGACATCCAGGGTTGCTTCACTGTCTAAGTCGTACCCTGCTTTCTTTGCTGTGGTGGTGAACTGGGCTATAAAGCCGTCGAGGTTGTTGCCTTTCATCTTTAGGTCCCTAATGTTGTGTTGGGCCTTTTGTTTTTCCGCTGTGTCAGTATATGCTTGATGGAACCTTGTTTCAATAGTTATCCACAAGTTTTCTTCAGCATGGGGTACTCCTCCCATGACTTGATCTATTAGCCACTGGGCTTGTTCTTTGACCCAATCGTTTACGAGGGGTCCTTGAATATATGACAAGAACATCATGCTTCTTTGGTATGGGACAGCAAGTTGTTCCATATGGGGGTTCATTCCTCGATAGAGAAGGAAGTTCAATATGAATGATTTGCTTTCTTCCCTGTCTCCGTGGAACTCTTTTGGTGGATTGCCTCCCAGTTTTCCTGTGAGCATG
>Ga0137385_10003806_pt1 | contig 13131 bp, 8 predicted proteins | sample SagtaG_FD_104921 | JGI IMG/M metagenome (GOLD analysis project Ga0137385, IMG submission 104921) | Vadose zone soil microbial communities from Sagehorn Ranch, Mendocino, California, USA - Sage2_R_80_16 metaG | ecosystem: Environmental > Terrestrial > Soil > Vadose zone | place: USA: California...
ACCACCTGTCAGTGGACGGCGTGTCGTGGCGCATCCTGCTTGAAGAACTGCAAACCGCCTACGACCAGGCCGGGCATAACGAACCCGTCTCGCTCCCGGCGCCCTCGATGTCCTGGCGCGCCTGGGTGCGCGCACTCCATCAGTATGCCGAATCATCGGACCGCGTCGCCGAACTGGCGTGGTGGCAAACCACGCTCGACGCGCCGGCGCTGCGCGCCGGACCGCTCTTTCCGGCATGCAGTCCGCATCCCGAGCCGCAAAAGACGCTGCTGAAAAAACTCTCGCCCGAGCTGACCGCCGTCTTGTTGCGCGAAGCGCCGCGCGCGTACCGCATGCGTGTCGACGAAGTGCTGCTTGCGGCGCTCGCGCGCGCCGTCGGCGACGCGGTCTCGCGCGACGAAGTGCTGGTCGAACTCGAAGGTCATGGCCGCGAGGACGTGATCGACGGCGCGGACCTGAGCCGCACGGTCGGCTGGTTCACGACCCAGTACCCGCTCGCGCTGCCCCGTGGGACGACGCCTGCCGACGCGCTGCTGCGCGTGCGCGAGCGTCTCGCGGCCGTGCCGCAGCGCGGCTTCGGCTGGGGACTGCTCGCCTGCTGCGCCGACGCGGCGAGCCGTTCCACGATGCGCGCGCTGCCGGTCCCCGAGATCGGCTTCAACTACCTGGGCCGCTTCGACCAGACGTTCGACGGCGCAAGCCGCTTCGGCTTCGCGAGCGAGTCGTCGGGCGACGCGATCGCGCCTCGCGCGCGGCTTCCCGATCGCGCGCTGGACATCAACGGCTGGATCGCAGGCGATTCGCTGACGTTCAACTGGGGCTACGCGCCGCAATTCGTGCCCGCCGCACTCGCCGAAGATCTCGCCGCGTCGTTCGAGCGTGCGCTCGTCGAGTTGCTGGAGCATCTGCGCGCCGCCACGCCGCCGCCCGACACACCGGCGCCGCTGCGGGCCGTGCCGGAATCGCTCGAGACGCTCGCCCGGCACGATGCCGTCGCCGCGAGCTGGACCGCGCGCGCCACCTATGAGGCAAACCTGCCCGTGCCGCTTTCCGACGCGCTCGCGGGCTGGTTCGCGCGGCGTCGGCCGCAAGGCGCGAGCGCTAACGCATACGATGCGCCGTCGCCGGCCGCGCTGCTGCCGGCCGTGCCGCTGAACGCGCTCGGGGCGCCCGCCACGCTGTTCTGTCTGCATCCGGGCTATGGCATGGTTGGCGAATACCGGACGCTCGCTCAAGCGCTGAACGGGCGCGTGACGTTGATTGCGATACAAGCGCCCGCGGTGCGGGGTGAGCCGTGGCAAGGCAACACGTTCGAGGCGCTCGCCGCGCACTACGCACGGTGCATCGAGACGCTGCAGCCACGCGGCGGCTACGCGCTGCTCGGCTGGTCGTTCGGCGGCCGGCTCGCGATCGCCATCGCGGATCATTTCGAGCAGCGCGGCAAGCGTGTGTCGTTCGTCGGCATCGTCGATACGGCGACGCATCGCGAGGACGGCCCCGAACCCGTTGCCGACCAGGCCGGGGCGGCGCCGCCCGAGTTGGCGCTGCTGGAGCAGGCGGAGCCGTCGCTGCTTCAACAGGCGCTCGCGGCCGACTCGCTGCACGCGGCGCTGATGGCGCGGCACACGCTGCCGCGCATCGGCGGCGATCTGCACGTGTGGCGCGCGCTGCGCATCACCGATCCGCGACGCAGGATGGCCTGGGCGCGCCACACGCTCGGGCGGCTGCACGAGTTCGACGTCGACGCGAGTCACTCCAGCATCGTTCATCATCCGGTTCTCGCTACGCAACTCGCGGAGTTGCTCGCCCGACCCATCGGCGACACGGCCGAGCCTTCGCCATCCAAGTTCTGACCGGTTCACCTTCGACATCCGTTTCGGGCGCGTGCTGCATGCGCCCGGGCGGACGCCCCTGTCTCACGTTCCCAACAAAATCAATTGTTGAATGCGATTGATTATTGTTTACATTAACATCGTGTCTTGAGAGAATCATCGGGCACCAAGACTGGCGCCCGATCGCCAGCCTTGACTCGGGGATAGAAAACAGGGGAACAAGAAGAATGAAGGTAGAGCAAGCAGGGAAGTGCAGTTCTCTGCAGGAGCGCGGCTTGCCGCACCTGCGCCCGATTTACGTCGCATTGATGCTGGGTTTGACCGGCTTTGGCGCGCATGCGCAGGAGTCGCCGGCACCCGCCTCCGGCGCTGATGCCGCGAAGGAACTGCCCGCCGTCCAGGTGCGCAGTTCCACTGAAGATCCGCTGGGGCCGGGCGTCGGCTACGTCGCGAAGCGCTCGATGACGGGCACCAGGACGGATTCCGCGCTGCTCACGAACCCGCAGAGCGTGTCCGTCGTCACGCGTCAGCAGATGGACGACCAGGGCGCGCAGACTGTCGATCAGGCGCTGCGCTACACGCCCGGCGTCTATTCGCAGGACGGCACGGACGTCCGTTTCGACCAGCTCTACGGCCGTGGCTTTTTGCTCGACTCGTATCTGGACGGCCTGCATCTGTACCAGTCGCCGCGCTTCGCGACGCCGCGCATCGATCCGTATTTCATGGAGCGGATGGAAGTGCTGCACGGTCCGGCCTCGGTGCTCTATGGGCAAGGCAGTCCGGGCGGCCTCGTCAACTACGTGAGCAAGCTGCCGATGGAGCAGCCGTACCACGAAGTGATGATGCAGATCGGCAACCACAACAACTATCAGCTGGGTTTCGACCTGAGCGGTCCCGTGGACCAGAACGGCACCGTGCTGTACCGGCTGACGGGCGTGGCCCGCACCGCGGAAACCCAGGTCAGCGAGATCAAGGACCAGCGGCTCGCGATCGCGCCGTCGGTCACGATCCGCCCGAACCGCGACACCACCTTCACGCTGCAAGGCAGCTTCCAGCGCGATCCGAACGGCGGCCTGTTCAATCCCGTTCCGGCGGGCGCCACGCTGTTCAGCAATCCGAATGGTCAGCTCGGCCCGGACAAGTACTTCGGCGATCCGGACCGTGACGGCATGCACCGCACGCAATACTGGTTCGGTTATCAGTTCGATCACGCGATCAACGACAAGGTCAGCGTGTCGCAGAGCCTGCGCTACCTGCACATCGACCAGCATTACTACCAGACCTCGGTGACGAGCGCGCTGGGCGCCGACAAGCGCACCGTGTCGATGTGGGGCAACGTCGACAACGAGCACTACACGCAGTTCGAGGTCGACACGCACGCGCAGGCAAAGGTGACGACGGGCCCGGTTCAGCACACCTTGCTGTTCGGTCTCGACTATCAGCGCTCGATGCTCGGCGACACGGAAGGCAACTCCGTCCTCGGCACGGTCGATCTGTACAATCCGAACTTCTCGTCGCTGCCCACGCAGCAGGCCAATACGCGCCTCGACTATTCGTTGAGCACGGTCGGCGTGTATGCGCAGGACGAGGCGCGCTGGCGCAACTGGGTGCTGACGTTCGGCGTTCGTCAGGACTGGACGGGCGGCAACCAGCAGACCACGTTGCTCACCTCGGGAAGCAGCACGACTTACCACTCGAACGACCACGCGTTCACCTGGCGCGCGGGCCTCGCGTATGAGTTCGAGAACGGCATCGCGCCGTATGTCAGCTATTCGCGTTCGTTCCAGCCCGTGCTCGGTGCGTCGTACTCGGGCGCCGCGTTCTCGCCGACCAAAGGCAAGCAGGTCGAAGCCGGCGTGCGCTATCAGCCGAAGTGGTTCGACGGCTTCTTCTCGCTCGCCGCGTTCAGCCTGACACAGGACAACGTCTCCGTGACCGATCCCGCGCATCCGACCTTCGCGGTGCAGACCGGGCAGGTCCGCTCGCGCGGCGTCGAACTGGAAGCGCATGCGAACGTGACCGAGAACGTGAAGCTGATCGCGTCGTACACGTACCTGAACCAGGAGGTGACGAACAGCACGATGGCCAACCTGGGCAAGCGTCCGGCGATCGCGCCGCGCAACACGGCTGCATTGTGGGCGGATTACACGTTCCACCGCGGACCGCTGCGCAACTTCGGCATGGGCTCGGGCGTGCGCTACATGAGCAGTTCGGCGGGCGATGCGGCCAACACGTTCACGGTGCCGGGGCGCGTCCTCGTGGATCTCGGCGCGCATTACGACATTCAGAACTGGCGCCTCTCGCTCAACGTGAACAACCTGTTCGACCGCGAGTACATCTCGTACTGCACGACGGCGTCCGTTTGTTACTGGGGCGCAACGCGAACGGTGCTCGGGACGGCACGCTACCAATGGTGACAGGGATGAGGAAGGGCTGGGCGGATGGCATGCGGCACACGTCGTCATGACGGCAGGCATGCGGTTTAGCAACAGGCGGCGCCTCGCGCTCGCGGGTATGGGCGCGGCGGCGCTCGCGGCATCGGGCGCTCCGTTCGCACGCGCGGCGCTGGCTGCCGCGCCGCTCGCGGGTCCGGCCGCGCGTGTCGCCGTGCTCGACTGGCCGCTGACCGAAGTCGTGCTGTCGCTCGGCGTGGTGCCCGTGGGCGTCTCGCGCCCTTCGTGGTATGCGAAGCTCGACGGCGATCCGCCGCTGCCGCCGTCGGTCGTCGACACCGGCCTGCTGTACCAGCCGAACTTCGAGGTGCTGGCGGCGCTCAAGCCCGACCTCATCGTCATCACGCCGTGGCACGCGCCGCTGCGTGCCTTGCTCGAACGGATCGCGCCGACGCTGACGGTGCAACTGTTCGGCCCCGGCATCGACGTCTATCCGGCGGTCCACGCCGCGACCCGCAAGCTGGCCGACGCGCTCGGCCGCGGCTCCGCGGCCGATGCGCTGTTCGCACGCGCCGACGCGCGGCTCGCCGACGCGTCCGCGCGTCTCGCGGGTTTTCGCGCGACAGGGCGCCCCGTCTATTTACTTCGTCCGATCGACGACCGGCACATCGCGGTGTTCGGCAGGAGCAGCCTGTTCGGCGGTGTGCTGGGCGCGCTCGGGATCGACAACGCGTGGCGGGACTACGCCGATCCGCAAGGCATGACGGAAGCGGACCTCGGCGCGCTCGCGAAACATACCGATGCGCAGGTCGTCACGATCGGCGTGCCGCCCGCCGTGGCCGCGCAACTCGCGCGAAGCCCGTTGTGGCGCGCGCTGCCGTTCGTCGGGCAGAACCGCGTGCAGCACATCGGCCCGCTGCCGCCGCTCGGCGGCGTTGTCGCGTCGATGCGCTTCGCCGATAACCTCGCGCAGGCGCTGCAAGGAGTAACCGCATGAACCGCTCGACGGCGACCGTCGCCGCCACCGCCGCGCCTCGCGCATGGCGGCTGCCCGCGCTGCTGGTGGTGCTGGCCGCGTGGCTCGTTTATCACACGCTGTCGGCGCGGCTGCCTGTCGCGCAATGGCCCGGCGTCGTGCTGTCCGGCGTCGACGCGACGCTGCCGCAGCTCGTCGTGCGCTATGGCTGGCTGCCGCGCGTCGCCATCTCGCTGATAGCCGGCGCGGCGTTGTCGCTCGCTGGCGTCGTGTTCCAGCAGGTGCTGCGCAACCCGCTTGCCGAACCGCTCACGCTTGGCGTGTCGGCGGGCGCGTATCTCGCGCTGACGATTGCCGCGGTGGTCGCGCCCGCGCTCGTCGCCGACATGCGTTCACGGTCGCGCTTGCCGGCGCCGCGCTGGCGATGCTCGCCACGATGGCGATGACTTGGCGCAAGGGCTTCGCCGCCGTCTCCATCGTGCTGGCCGGGATGATCGTGAATCTGTATTGCGGCGCGCTGTCCGTGCTGCTGACGATCGTCTTCGAGCGCTCGCTCACGTCCGTGTTCATCTGGGGCGGCGGGTCGCTGGTGCAGAACGGCTGGGCGAACGTCGTCTGGCTGCTGCCGCGCGTGATCGCGTGCGGCGTCGCCGCGGCGCTGCTGGTGCGGCCGCTCACGCTGTTTTCTCTCGACGACGGCAGTGCGAGCCAGCTCGGCGTGTCGCTCGCATGGACGCGGCCCGTCGCGCTCGGCATCGCGGTGATCCTGAGCGCGTTCGTGGCAAGCGCGGTCGGCGTGATCGGCTTCATCGGGCTGGGCGGCCCGGTGCTCGCGCGCCTGATGGGCGCGCGGCGGCTGCGCGATCAATTGCTGTGGGCGCCGCTCGTCGGCGCGCTCTTGCTCGCGATCGCGGACCAGGCCGTGCAGAGCCTGCCCAGCGTGCTCGGCGAGCTTCTGCCGACTGGCGCCGCGGTGGCGCTCTGTGGCGGCCCGCTGTTGCTGTGGATGCTGCGCCGCATGCACATCGAAGCGCCGCGTCCGGCGTCGGCGGAAAGCGAGCCGCCGCGTCGCGCGCTGTCCGCGCCCGCGCTGCTGCTCGGCGGCTTGCTCGTCGCCGCGGTCGTCGTATCGCTGCGCTTTTCAGTCACGCTGCACGGCTGGCAATGGACGAACGCCCTGCAATGGGGCGACGTGTGGTTCTGGCGCGTGCCGCGGCTCATCGCGTCGCTGGGCGCCGGCGTGATGGTCGCGCTTGCCGGGACGATCCTCCAGCGGGTCACGGGCAATCCGATGGCGAGCCCCGATCTGCTCGGCGTGAGCGGCGGGGCGATGCTCGGCATGCTGGTCGCCGCCGTCCTGGCGACCGCGCCTTCGACGCCCGTGCTGCTCGCGGGCTCGTCGGCGGGCGCGCTGATCTGTCTGCTGATGATCGTCGCGCTGGGCCGCCGCAGCGGTTTCGCTCCGGACCACGTGCTGCTCGCGGGCATCGCGATCAGCGCGTTCTCGCAAGCGGTCGTCATGCTGGCGACGGCGAGCGGCGGCGCCTACGCCAACATGCTGCGCCCGCTGCTGTACGGCTCGACCTATGTGATTCTGCCCGCGACGGCGATCGCCGTCGGCATCTGCACGGTTGCCGCCGTGTTCGCCGCGTATCTCGGCGCGCGCTGGCTGGAGATTCTGCCGCTCGGCGCGAACGTCGCGAATGCGCTCGGCGTCGGCGCGCAACGCGCGCGGCTCATGCTGCTCGTGGTTGCCGCGATCCTGACGGCGGGCGCGACGGTCGTGATCGGTCCGATGTCGTTCGTCGGGCTGATGGCGCCGCACCTCGCGCGCCTGCTCGGTTTTCCGCGCGCGCGTTCGCAGATGCTCGTCGCGGCGCTCATCGGCGGCTTGCTGATGGTGCTGTCGGACTGGCTTGGGCGGAACATGATCTTTCCGCAACAGATGCCGGCCGGCGTGATCGCGACACTCGTGGGCGGGCCCTATCTGATGTGGCTGCTGCGCCGTCAATAACACCGGTCAGGTTGGCTCAGAGGTAAACCCTGGCTGACGTTACCGGATGGTAACGCTACCATCGCATCCATTGAGAAAGCTGCCGATGACCGTGAACGACTGGTCGTAATGGTAGCGTTACCATGGAGACGTCAGTGTCATCGAACCGCAAAACACCTGAAGAGCTTCGCAGCTATCGCTGGTATGGCGTGAACGACCTGCGTTCGTTCGGCCATCGTTCGCGCACCGCGCAAATGGGCTATCACGCGTCGGATTACATGGGCAAGCCGGTGATCGCGGTCGTCAACACGTGGAGCGAGATCAACTCGTGCCACACGCACTTCAAGCAGCGCGTGGAGGAAGTGAAGCGGGGCATCTGGCAGGCCGGCGGCTTTCCGGTCGAGATGCCGGTGATGACGCTCGCCGAGCCCTTCCAGAAGCCGACCACGATGCTGTACCGCAACTTTCTCGCGATGGAAACGGAAGAGTTGCTCAAGTCCTATCCGTTCGACGGCTGCGTGCTGATGGGCGGATGCGACAAGACCACGCCCGGTTTGCTGATGGGCGCGATCAGCATGAATCTGCCGGCGATCTATCTGCCGGCGGGCCCGATGCTGCGCGGCAACTGGAACGGCCGCACGCTCGGCAGCGGTTCGGACACGTGGAAGTACTGGGCCGAACTGCGCGCGGGCAAGATCACGGAGGAGGAATGGAAGGGCATCGAAAGCGGCATCGCGCGCTCGCCCGGCCATTGCATGACGATGGGCACCGCGTCGACGATGACGAGCGCCACCGAAGCACTCGGCCTGACCTTGTCCGGCTTTTCGTCGATTCCGGCGGTCGACTCGCGGCATGCGCAGTTCGCGTCGCTGACCGGTCAGCGCATCGTCGAGATGGTGTGGACCGATCTGAAACCGTTAGACATCCTGAGCGCGAAATCCTTCGATAACGCGGTGACCACCGTGCTGGCGATGTCCGGCTCGACCAACGCGATCGTCCACCTCGTGGCGGTGGCGCGGCGTGCCGGCATCGATCTGACGACCGCGCGCTTCGACGAACTCGCGCGCATCACGCCGGTGCTCGGCAATCTGCGCCCGGCCGGCCAATATCTGATGGAAGACTTTTTCTACGCCGGCGGCCTGCGCGCGTTGCTGCTGGAACTGGGCGAACTGATCGACGGCTCGCAACGGACGGTCAACGGTTCGACCCTCGGTGAAAACATCGCCGGCGCGGAGATCTTCAACGACGACGTGATCCGCAGGCGCGACAATCCGCTCGTCGCCAGCGACGGGCTCGCCGTTCTCACCGGCAACCTCGCGCCGGACGGCGCCGTGATCAAGCCGGCGGCAATGGAAGCGCATCTGCTGAAGCACCGCGGTCCGGCCGTCGTGTTCAAGGATTATGCGGACATGGCCGCGCGCATCGATAGCGAAGAGCTGGACGTCACCGCCGATTCAGTGATCGTGCTGCAGCACGCCGGCCCGGTCGGTGCGCCCGGCATGCCCGAGTGGGGCCAGTTGCCGATTCCGCAAAAGCTGCTGAAGCAGGGCGTGCGCGACATGCTGCGCATTTCCGACGCGCGCATGAGCGGCACGAGCTACGGCGCGTGCGTGTTGCACGTGGCGCCGGAGTCGTTTGTCGGCGGACCGCTCGCGCTGGTGAAGGACGGCGACATGATCGAACTGGACGTTCCCGGCCGCCGGCTGCATCTGGACGTCAGCGACGCGGAACTCGCCGCGCGCAAGGCCGCGTGGCAAGCGCCGAAGCGTCCGTTCGAGCGCGGCTTCGGCGTGATGCATCAATTGCACGTCACGCAGGCGAACAAGGGGTGCGACTTCGATTTCCTCGAAGAGCCTCTGAACCAGGCCGTGCAACAGCAGAACCAGACGCCGGCCGCGCAGACGGGGCAAGCGGCGGACGGCGCGCCGGTCACGCAACGCACCGAGCCCGAAATCCACTAACTCATTAGAGCCTTTCATGACTGCATCCGAAATCAGCGTCAGCGAAGCGACACTCGAACAACTCCGCCACGTCAGCACGGCGACGTTGACCACGCAACTCTTCAAGCGCGGGCTGCGCAACGTTTTCCTGCAAGGCGTCGCGCCACTCGTCAAACCGGCGCCTGGCAAACCGAACGTTGTCGGCCCGGCGTTCACGCTGCGCAACATTCCGGCGCGCGAAGACCTCGATCACGTGGGCGTGTTCCAGGACCCGGACCATCCGCAGCGTAAAGCCGTCGAGACGGCGCCGCCTGGCAGCGTGCTGGTGCAGGACTGTCGCGGCGAGCGTTCGGTCGCGTCGGTCGGCTCGATTCTCGCGCTGCGTCTCGCGAAACGCCGCGTTGCCGGCATGGTGTCTGACGGCCCGGTGCGCGACAGCGGCACGATCGCGGACCTGGGTTTGCCGATCTGGTGCGCCGGCGCGAGCGCGCCGCTGAATCTGGCGAAACACCATGCGGTCGATATGAACGTGCCGATCGCGTGCGGCGGCGTGCCGGTTTATCCGGGCGACATCGTCGTCGCCGATGTGGACGGCGTCGTGATTGTGCCGCGAGAAATGGCGGAAGAAGTCGCGCGCGATGCCACCGAGCAGGAACAGCTCGAAGCATTCATCACGCAGCGTATCGAGGAAGGCCGCCCGTTGCGCGGCACCTATCCGCCGAACGAGGAAACGCTGGCGGCTTACGCGCAGTGGCGCGCACAAAAACAATAATGCGTTGAAGCGGTTTCGATCCATCGCAAAGCAACAGCTCGCGCATACGACACGAGCGCAGGAGACACAGTGACTATCACGACACCAGCGACGACACCAGCGACGACCCCGGCGATCGACGAATCGCGTCTGATCAACCGCCTCGCACTTCGCCTGATGCCGCTACTCGGGCTGCTCTATCTGGTCGCCTACATCGACCGCTCCAATATCAGTTTCGCGAAGCTGCAGATGCTCGGCAGCCTCGGTTTGTCCGAGGTCGCTTATGGGCTGGGCGCATCGCTGTTCTTCATCGGCTATCTGATTTTCGAAGTGCCGAGCAATGTGCTGCTGCATAAATACGGCGCGCCGCGCTGGATGGCGCGCATCATGTTCACGTGGGGCGTCGTCACGGTGCTGCTTGCGTTCACGCAAAACGCGACGATGTTTTACGCGTTGCGCTTTCTGCTGGGCGCATCGGAAGCCGGCTTGTATCCCGGCGTGATCTATTACCTGACCTTGTGGTTTCCGTCACGGCACCGCGTGCGAATGCTCGGCTATTTCACGGTCGGCAGCAGTCTCGGCAACATGGTCGGCGCGCCGATTTGCGGGTGGCTGCTCGACAAGGGCGGACTCGCGGGTCTGCAGGGTTGGCAACTGGTGTTCATCGTGACCGGGCTGCCGTCGATTCTGCTGACAGTCGTCGTATTGTTCCTGCTGCCTGCGTCGCCGAAACAGGCGCGCTTCCTTTCCGCCGACGAGACAGCGTGGCTCACCCATACGCTCGACGCGGAACGCGCGCAGATCAAGTCCAACCTCGGCGCGCATTCGTCGCTGCTCAGCGTGCTGGCCGAGCCGCGTGTGATCGGCATGGCGCTCTACTACATGATGCTGTCGATTTCCGTCTACGGCGTGAGCTACTGGCTGCCGACCCTCGTAAAGGGCTTCGGCGTCAGCAACACGACGAACGGTTTGCTCAACATCGTTCCGTGGCTGATGGCGACGATCATGCTGGCGTGGCTGCCGTCGAAGCTGCGTGGCGGCAATCGCGCGATCGTCGCGATGCTGGTGGCGGCCTTGCTCGGTGTCGCGTGTTTCCTGAGCGCCGTCTTGCTGCCGACCAACACGCTGCGCTTCGTGGCGCTTTGCTTGGGCGCGCCTTGCATGTATCTGCTGATCCCATGTTTCTGGACGCTGCCGCCAAAGTTTCTGTTCGGCGCGCGTGCCGCGGCGGGCATTGCGGCGATCAATTCGCTCGGCAATATCGGTGGATTCATCGCGCAGAATCTGGTGCCGTGGGTTCGTCAAACAACGGGCAGCGTGAAGGCGCCGATGCTGATTCCGGCGACCTGTCTATTGTTTTTCGCCGCCATCACGTTGCTGATTCTGCGCCGCGAGCGGGGCGCTCGCGTGACGCAAAGCCATGTGCCGGTGACCGAATAAAAGATTCATTGGCTCCCGAACCGTCAGTGTTCCGGCCGCGGCATATGACGGGGCCCAGACTACAATGAGCGCGATACGTTACTTCCGTTACTGAACCATGCCGAATCACAAGCCGGGCGCCGCCGCGAGCCCTGACGTGCCGGAGGCGGTCACGCCCGCGAGGCGCATGCGCGGCGGCGGCCCCAAAGGCTTGCGCATCACCGACGTCGCCGCGCTCGCGGGCGTCGCGCCGATCACGGTGTCGCGCGTGTTCAATAGCCCCGAGACGGTCGCGCCCGAAACGCTCGAACGCGTGCGGCAGGTCGTGCAGAAGCTCGGCTATGTGCCCAATCGCCTGGCGGGCGGCTTGTCGTCGTCACGCTCGCGATTGATCGCTGCGATCGTGCCGACCATCGCGCATTCGCTCTTTTCCGAAACGATCCAGGTGTTCAGCGAGACGATGTCGCGCGCCGGTTATCAGGTGCTGCTGGCATTGAGCGGCTACAGCGATTCGAACGAAGAGACGCTGCTCGACGCGGTGCTGAGCCGCCGCCCGGAAGGCGTGCTGCTGACGGGCGTCGCGCACACGGAATCCTTGCGTGAGCGGTTGCGCAACGTCGGCATGCCGATCGTCGAAACGTGGGACATGACCACGACGCCGATCGACATGCTGGTGGGTTTTTCGCATTATCAGATCGGCGCGGCGGTGGCCGAGCACTTTCTGCGGCGCAACGTGCGCGCGCCGGGCCTGGTTTCCGCGAACGACGACCGCGCGCTCGCGCGCCGCGACGGCTTTCGCGAGCGGCTCGCCGAGGCGGGCATCCGCGAGATCGCCGAGGTGCTGGTGGCGCCGCCGAGTTCGGTGGCCGTCGGCAAAGCCGCGTTGCCGGCGCTGATCGAGCAGGCGCCTCATCTCGACGCGGTGTTCTGCGGCTCCGATCTGCTGGCGATCGGCGTGCTCGGCGCGGCCAAACGCCTGGGGCTGAGCGTGCCGTCGCAGTTGTCGATCTGTGGTTTCGGCGACCTCGAATTCGCGACGGAAACCACGCCGCAATTGACCACCGTGCGGGTCGACGGCACGCGGATCGGCCTGACTGCCGCGCGTTGCCTGCTGGACCGGCTGGCCGGGGTCGACAAGACCAAGGTGACCGATGTGGGCTTTCATATCGTCGAGCGCGAGACGGGTTGACGGTGTGTTGAGCTTTTCATCCGACGCGCTGTTCGAGAAGTGGGAACCCGTTCTCGCGTAAAACAGGCATTCAACCCAATGTCCGGATCGAATTGCTGATGCCCCGCGCGCAATCGATCACCGCGGGCGCGAGACGCTGCTCCGCATCGGCGAGCGTCCAGCGGCTGGTGGGCGCGACCACGTGCACCGAGGCCACCGGCCTTCTCTCGCCGTCGAGCACGGGCGCGGCAATCGTCATGTCGCCGATGAACAGCTCCTCGCGGTTCGACGTATAGCCGTTGCGCCGCCCCTGCGCGAGAAGCGCCTCGATTTCTCCGATGTCCGTCACCGTGTATTGCGTATGCGCGACGCGTTCGCCCGCTTCGAGCAGCGCGCGTACTTCGTCGTCGGGCAGCGCGCTCAGATAGGCGCGGCCCGATGCCGTGCAATACATCGGAATGCGGCTGCCGATCGGCATGTGGATCGGCACGAACTTCATGCAGACGAAGCGCGCGACGTACAGCATCTCGACGCCGTCCGGCTCGGTGAGACTCGTGGTTTCGCCGGTCACGTTCGTGAGTTCCGACAGGAACGGGTTGGCGACGTCGATCAGCGTATCCGCAGCGAGGTAATTGAAGCCGATCTGCATCACGCGCGGC
>Ga0137385_10003807_pt1 | contig 13127 bp, 15 predicted proteins | sample SagtaG_FD_104921 | JGI IMG/M metagenome (GOLD analysis project Ga0137385, IMG submission 104921) | Vadose zone soil microbial communities from Sagehorn Ranch, Mendocino, California, USA - Sage2_R_80_16 metaG | ecosystem: Environmental > Terrestrial > Soil > Vadose zone | place: USA: California...
CTTATGGTCGACATTCCCTTGCCGTGCTTCATAAACTTGCGGAAATTTTCGACGTCGCGGCTTGGGTGGAATTTGTGCCGTATTCGACCTTTGTGCGCCGTACCGCCGACCTTTCGCCCGCAGCAATCACCCCAGCGTCATACCGGATGGAATTTGACGAAGAGGGTGAACCGAATACTTCTGTCGATCTCCGTTTTGACGGAAGTCCGATCTGCATTTCACATTATGTGGTTCCTGTATCCGGGAACCTGTTTCTGTCGAGTCCCGATATTTCGAGGGGAACGACTGGACAAGCTTCCTTTGAGGTTCAAATATGACCAAGACGTTTGACATGGACGACAACGGGCAAAAGGTACGGGTGACCTATCCAGATGGCGTGCCCCGGTTTTCAGCGGACGGGTATGGCCCGTCGCTGTTCGGCTTTCCGATGACAACGCTCTCACTGTTCCAGACCCAGATCAGTGCGGCCGACTCACCAACGGTTCAAGAGCGAAAGATCGTTGCGGAGATCCAGATCCCCACCGTTACCCTGATTGAATTGGTTAACCAAATCCAAGCCGCGCTCAATGCAAATGCGCCGGCTGTCGACGCGGCATTGACCAGGATGAAACAAATCGCTGGAATCGAATCCTGAGCACGACGCGACAACGGAACCGACGAAACCCCGCGGCAGCGGGGTTTTTGTTGTCTGTTACAAATTTCCGATTATCGAAGTCTCGTTTTTCTTGACTTTTATTGTCTAGTTTTTCTATACTTCATCTCAAGCGCTGGATGACAGCGCGGACGTGCGGAGCGCCCTAAGCTCAGAACATTGCAGCACAGTGTTTTGTACTTAGAGCGCATCTCACACACCACCAGATAGTCTGGAGTGAGAGATGAACGTCAGAAAAGCGATGCACCGTGCAGCAGCAAAGAGCCTCGACGGCCATTGCCGTTTCGTCGCCCGACTCGGTCGCTCGACAGTAGTCCTCACCCTCTCTGATCTGGCCCATTGCCCGAAGGCGCGTATTCAGGTGGCGTTTGCCGCCGGAAAGCTCGTCGCGCCACGCTGATCGCACAGGTGATCGAGATGGATACCCAACCGCAGCACACCGCCAAGACTCGTACGCGCGACGAGGTGGACTTCTTCACGCGGGGCATGTGATGAACCGCGCCGCTTGCGATAACGCCCTGCTCGCTTCATGCGAGCGCACGTACGACACGATCTTGATGGCCTTGAAGGCCTTCGCGCTCGGCGCTGGCATCGGTGCGGTTTGGTATGTCGGCGTCGCGATCCGCGCAGGAGCGTTCTGAAATGCGCGATCTCGCAAAACTCTGGCTGTCGGCAGCACTGGTACTGGGTGGCTGGGCGCTTCTCGCCGGCGCGCTCGATCAGGCTGACGGACATAACGCACGCTGCAGCGTGGTTCGCTGCACCTGATCCCGTAAAGGCTCACCGATATGGACTTCATCATGGCTATCTGCTTCGCAGTCCTCAGCGGATTGGTGCTCGGCGCTTTCCTCGGCGTTGCGTCGGTGCTGCTCTGCATGGCGGGAAAGCGCAGCGACAACGCCGTCGAGCACGAAAGCGACGCAGCGCCCTACCCGCGCTACTACGAATAACCGCAGTACCTCTCAAACGGAGTCAAGCAATGAAGAAAGCTTTTACACAGACGCTCATGGAGTTGCGCGGGGGCGCAGTCGTCGAAGAGGCGACGAACGAACTGAACACGCTGGTCGCGATGGTGCGTGACACGGGCAAGGCCGGGAAGATCACGATCACGCTCGAAGTGAAGCCGTTCGCCAAGGTGCAGGACGCACTCGAAGTGACTGGCAAGGTAGTCGCGACACTGCCGCGCGAGAAGGAAACCGCCGAGGTGTTCTTCCCGACCGTCGAAAACAATCTCTCGCGTCACAGCGAGCGTCAAACCGAGCTGCCCGGTATCTCGCTGGCAGACAGCAGCCCCCGCGTCGCGCTCGGCTAATCACGCGTCGATCAACTCTCATCAATCAACTCTAAACGGATAAACCATGCTCCACGATTTCCAAGGCGAACAGAACGTCGCTGCTGTACTCGCCGCAGGCACCTCGCTCGCCGGCGCCCAGAAAAGCACGCTGCAGGACGGCAAGCCGTTCGTCATCGTTCCGGAAGGCTACAAGGCGCAGATCGTCGACGAAGTGTTCGAAACCCCGGCGCGAGCAAGCGGCGTCGTGAAGCTGCGCGACGCGAACAGCTTCGTGAATTATTTCAACCGCCAGAAGCGTGCGGAGAGCCTGATCTACGCATCGCTCGACCCGGCGAAGATCCTGGGCGTCATCGACGATCACCTGTCGTACGAGCATGCTCTGGCAGGCGACGACCTTGGCAAGGGCGCGAACTGGCGTCAGTTCCGCGTCGAGTTCGCAGTGCCCGCCTCGCGCGAGTGGAAGGTCTGGACGGGCTCGGATCGCAAAGCGCTCAACCAGCTCCAGTTCGCCGAACTGATTGAAGACAACTTGCCCGACATCGTGACGCCGGACGGCTCGACGATGCTCAGCGTCGCGCTCAATTTTGAAGCGAGCAAGGAAGGCAATTTCGTGTCGGCCGCACGCCTCCAGGACGGCAGCACGAACTTCGTCTGGAAAGAAGACGTGAACGCGACGGGCAACAAGATCGCCATGCCGTCGCAGATCACGCTCGAAATTCCCGTGTTCGAAAATGGCCAGCCGCTCCCCGTCGACGCGCGCATCAAGTACCGCGTCAAGGACGGCAATCTGACCATCTGGTACGAGCTCGTGCGCCCGCACAAGGTGCTCGAAGCTGCGTTCCGCTCGATCTGGTCGCAAATCGAAGAGCAGACCCAAACGACGATCCTGTTGGGTTCCCCCGAGTAACGAGTGCGGTGGCTCGCCCGAGCCGCGTGTTTAGAGGGTGCATCCCCGGCCCTCTCTTTTTCGAGATATGCAATGAAAGCACATCAACTCCCGTTCACGGTGCCGATGGAGAGAGCGTTGATCGTTAGCTTCACGTCACATGAAGCGGGCACGCTCGTCGCGAAGAAGCACGCTCGCCTCCCGAATAGTGTTCCAAATCGGTATATACGGCAGCCCGTACTGTTTCGAGCAACTCACGTGGTCATTCGCGCCATTTGCCACTGGATCGCGGGACGCGAGCTGAATCGCCTTGTTCAATTCATCGCGAACCCTAATCAGAAGGCGCGCCGACTCGACGGTCGCCAATTGGGAAATTGGGATACCGTTCAGCGCTTCGAGAATCTGCAGGAGCCTCAGCCTGTAGCGCACTCGGTCCTCACCAGTTTCTGTCTTCAGGGGATCGCTTTTGGCCGCCTCCATCTCACCTACCGTGAGGTAGGCGTCTCTCGCGAACGATGCCGCCATTCCACGCAACCGCGCGGAGTCGCCATTTTCGTGTTTTTGCTCGCGACGCTTTTCAAGGTGATGTTGGAGAAAGACAACTGCGAACGCGCCAGCGATAGCAATGATCGACGCGGCGGTCTGCACAACGGACAACCAATCTGCTCGATGGAAAGCCGCCATGCGTGAACTCCCGATATTGTTTTCTGGCGCGATGGTACGTGCGCTGCTCGACGGCCGCAAGACGCAGACGCGCCGCGTGGTGAATCCCGAGCCGAGCGCCGGCGTGCGCGTGTCGCCGTTCTGCGCATCTGGCCTCGAAGATGGTCACGGTCGCGAACTGCGCTCGCCCTACGGCAAGCCGGGTGACCGCCTCTGGGTTCGCGAGAGCCTTGCGGCAACGCGCGACACAGCAGGAATCATCTTCGATTGGCACTACGTAGCCGACGCCGCCAAGGTGCCTCGCATGCCCGGGCTGCGCCCCGAGTTCAATGACGCGATGGCGTTCGCACACCTCGTTCGAAAGGCTGTTCCGTCTATCCACATGCCGCGGTGGGCGTCACGCATTTCGCTTGAGGTGACCGGCGTGCGCGTCGAGCGCCTGCAGGGCATCAGCTCCGCCGACGCTCGCGCTGAAGGGATCGAATACCGCGACGACTACATCGCCGGGTCGCGATGCCGTAGGTGGCGCGCCTATGGCGCCAATGACAGCTGGTATCCGGAAGGCGTGGATACCGCACCGATTCATTCCTTCCAGTCGCTTTGGGACAGCATCAACGCCGAGCGCGGATTCGGTTGGCACGCCAACCCGTGGGTCTGGGTCGTCGAATTCAAAAGGATCGAAGCATGAGCACGCACACGATGAAGATGGCGCGCGCAACTGACGCCGACATGGAAATCGCGTACGAACTGGCCGGTCTGGTCGACATCGTGGGACGCGGCGACTATCCGTCGACCGACGATGACGAGGATGTGCCTGACTGGTTCGACGAAGACGACATCGACCACCTGAAAGCGCTGCACAAGCGGCTGGAAAAGATCGCCGACCACTCCGGCGCAGTCTGGCGTGTCATCGGCGGTTTCTCGACGCTGAGCAACCCGTCGAATCAGCTTATCGATCTGACGAAGGACGTGATCGAACTGCATCCGCGCATCGTCGCCGCTCTCAGCGCCCAACACGCGATCGCAGCCGGCGCCACTGTGGCCTCGTATGCGGTCGGCGAACTCGCGAACGGCGTTGAGGTGATCGTCCAGCGTGCGCGCCAGAACGGCGGTGCCTACCTGTGGAAGGTCACTGATGGCTGCTCGTGCCTTAACAAGACCAGCGAGTGGGAATACGAGCCGCTGCCGAGCAATCGCGACGACGAGTTTCTGGCTCGCTGCCGCTTCGCGACGGCCGAAGAAGCGATTGCGGCTGCCCGCGCGCTGTTGGAGACGGTGTGACGATGCCAATGAGAGCGCAACCGGCATTACTCGCAGTCCCGGCGACCCTGACTGCTGCATGTTTGTCAGTCATGGCGGGCGGGCAGCGTGGCGGGTTCGTCGCAGAGCGGGTGCTCTGGATCGCCGTCGGCGTCGTGCTGGTTGTCGCCGCTCACCTGCTCCCTGCCCTGTGCCGTCAGCATGGCTGGCGCATTCGGGTGCTTGGCGCGGCTCTCTGGATCGGCTGCATGGCGGCCACCTGCTACGGGCACGCGGTCTTTTTCCTCCTGGCTCAGAAACATGCTGGCGAGGTGCGCGCGGCAGCCGTCCCGGCAGTCACGACGACCGGTCGTAACTCGGCAGTCATCGCCGCCGACCGCGCCGCTATCGTCTCGCGACTGGCCCGAGTCACGGAGCGCCGCTGCGCCGAACCGTGCCCGAGCCTGCGTATCGAGCGCGCGACGCTCGCCGCCCGGTTGGATGCGATCGACGTGGAAGCGACCGAGGCGAAGCGTCAGGAAGCCGCACAGGACCGCGCGGACGCCGCGCGCGCCGCTGCCGTCGCTGACCCTGTGACGGGCACGCTGACCGCCTTCGGCATCCCGTCCAGTCGCGTCGATCTGCTCGCCGGTCTCGCTTTCGCTGCAGTACTCGAAGCAGTCGCGTGCTTCTGCTGGCTGCTCGCGCTGCGCCCCGTCGAGTCGAGCAAACCCAATACTGGCGCGGCAGTAACGCCAGTCACGGAACCGAGTAACGCGGTCACAGAAGCCGAGACCGCGCCTGAAATGACGATCGACGACGTTACTCGCGTGGCTGCGGCGATCGCGGATGGACGTCTGCGCGGGACGGTCACGGAGATCCGGAAGTACCTCGGCTGCTCGCAAACGCGAGCCGCAGCGATTCGAAAGCAAATCAGCGAGCCGGCGAAACCGGCACTCAACTAATAACCGAAAACCATGAAACGCGATCTGATCAGCCTTCCGCTGGACCTTGGCAGCGAACTCATCATCGATAACTTCGCCGGCGGCGGTGGCGCTAGTACCGGCATCGAGCGCGCATTCGGTCGCGCGATTGACATCGCGATCAATCACGACGGTGAGGCGCTTGCGATGCACGCAGCGAATCATCCGACCACAGCGCACTACACCGAGGATGTATTCGCGGTGCACCCAGGGTTCGTCACGGGACAGCAGCCGATCGGGCTGGCGTGGTTCAGCCCTGACTGCAAGCACCACAGCAAGGCGAAGGGCGGCAAGCCGCGCGAACAGAAGATCCGAGGCCTCGCATGGGTCACGTTGAAGTGGGCGACGTTTCAGGCACCGCGATGCATTGCGCTCGAAAATGTCGAAGAGTTTCTGGACTGGGGCCCGCTCGATGAGGAAGGCCATCCGATCAAGTCGGAGCGCGGCCGTACATTTCAAGCGTTCATCGCGGCACTGACCAGCGGTCTCCCGGCCGGCCATCCGGACGAACAGGAGATCTTCGAGACGCTCGGCGCGGACTTCCCGATGGCGCGCTTGCACGCTGGCCTCGGATACAAAGCCGATTGGCGGGTGCTACGCGCGTGTGATTTTGGCGCGCCGACTATACGCAAACGTCTCTACCTCTTCGCGCGCCGCGATGGACTGCCCGTCGTATGGCCTACGGCGACGCATGGAGATCCGAAGGGCGATGCAGTGAAAGCCGGGAAGCTGAAGCCGTGGCGCACTGCGGCCGATTGCATTGACTGGTCGATACCATGTCCGTCGATCTTCGAGCGCACCCGTCCGCTTAAAGACGCGACGCTGCGCCGGATCGCGAAGGGCATCATGAAGTTCGTCGTGAATAGCGCCGAGCCGTTTGTTGTGTCGTACTACAGCGCCGAAGAACGCTTCCGCGGCGCGCCGCTCGACGAACCGCTCGGCACCGCAACCACCGCAAACCGTTTCGCCGTTGTCGCGCCGACCCTGATGCACGTCACGCATCACGGCGGCGATCGCACGGCGTCGATTGATGCACCGATCGCAACCATCACAGGTGCGAACCGCGGCGAGCAGGCGCTCGTTTCAGCCACGCTGATCCAGACCGGCTATGGCGAACGTGAAGGTCAAGAGCCGCGCGTCCCTGGCCTCGACAAGCCGCTCGGCACTGCTGTCGCAGGCGGCGTTAAGCATGCCGTGGTGTCGGCCTTTCTCGCGAAACACTATGGCGGCGTTGTGGGAACTGGCGTCGACGTGCCAACGGGAACGGTCACCACGACCGACCATCATTCGGTCGTAACTGCGCAGCTCGTCGGCTGCGGTGGGCGCGCCGGCCAGTCTCGTCCGCGAGATGCGAGCGAGCCGGTCGCAACTGTCACGTCTAAGGCTGACACGACAGTCGTCACGTCCCACCTGGTCAAGCTGCGCAATAACCAGTTTGGGCAGGCGATGGGCGATCCGATGCCCACCATCACGGCGGGCGGCGGCCATGTTGGTGAGGTCCGCGCGTTCCTCATCAAGTACTACGGCAATGACAAGGACGGCCAGAGCCTTCGGATGCCGCTCGGCACCATTCCGACCCACGACCGTTTCGGCTTGGTAACGATCCACGGCGAGGACTATGTGATCGTCGACATCGGCATGCGGATGCTCACGCCGCGCGAGTTGGCACGCGCACAGGGTTTCCCAGATTCGTACGTGCTCGATCCGATGCACAACGGAAAGCCGCTCTCGAAGTCGGCGCAGGTTCGCATGATCGGCAACAGCGTTTGTCCGGACGTCGCAAGCGCGCTGATCGCCGCGAACTTCGCGCACGAACAGCAACTGGCCAGCGTTGCCGCCTGATCTGATCTAACCGCAAGGACAACGATAACCATGAACGAGAAAGAAATCCGCGCCAGCATGACGGACGAACAGATCCTGCTTGAGCGCAAGCTGACGTGTGAAGCGATCGACGGCGCGATGGCGTTTGGCTACCAGAACACCAATCCGCCGCCCAGCGACGATCACTGGCTCGCGCCGTTCTGGAAAATCGGCCGACAGCACGGCGAGTTGGAATCCCGCCTCGCTGCCAAGACCGAACTAACCACGCTGTATGCGGCGTCTTTGTGGAAGGTGGAAGTAGACGGCGAGCGTTATAGGCGTCTCAGGTCATTCGCCCATCCGAGCTACAACATCAAGACCGTGGCTAATTCGGATAGCGCATCGCTCTCAAAAGAGGTTCTGATCACCGTCCATGCCGGTTCTTGGGAAGCGATGGACGCCACGCTCGACGCAGCTATCGCGGCATCCGCAGCGACAAAAAAAGCCCCGAACCTCAATGAGGACGGGGCGTAAGAACAACGTTGAGAGATCTCACGGCCCGAGAAACCGATGAGAACTCTCTTTAACGGCCGCTGCGCTGCAAACTTTAGGGGAGATAGCGCATGACATTTAGGCGGCAATCAGAAACAGTCGTCCTTAAGATCCACGACCAGGGCGCCCGGGTTCGCTTTACGCCACCGATCAGCCGCGTCTCGAATCTTTTCGGCATTGTCCCGAATGACCCGAGTCTCGTCGTAGGTGTCGGCCGCGGCCAGAATCTTGATCGCAGTTCTGGAGATCTTCGCCGGCCGGCTCCCGCCATGTTCCACGATAACGAAGCTGACATAGTCGCCACCCGTGACTTTGCTGATTTCCGAGATCTTGAATTCGCTTTGCATACAGGCCTCCGTTTTTGTCTGAAAAGCATCCTAGCATTTCACCAGTCGAAGCAGCGCGGACCGTACTACTCATGAGCGAAGCAGCACAACGAGCAATCGAAACCACACGCCGCAACTGGAGCATCAGATGATCAATTCGATGTTTCTCTCACCCGAAGAACTGGTCGACTTGACCGGGCGCCGTCAACGCGCATCGCAGGAAGCAGCGCTGCGCGCGATGGGAATCGAACACAAGGTACGCGCCGATGGCCGCCTGGTCGTCTCGCGTCGCCACGTCGAGCAGCAGCTCGGCGCATCCGGCGACAGCAGCGCGCAGAACGAAGCAATGCCGGACTGGAGCGCAGCATAAATGCCGAAGGCCAGAAACAAAGAGAACAAGGGCCTCCCGGCCCGCTGGCGAACCATTCACGGGGCCTATTACTACCGAGTGCCGGAAGGCTTGGAGTCGTCGTGGGATGGGAAAAAGCAATTCCGGCTCGGAAAGTCATTGCCGGAAGCCTACAAAGTGTGGGCCGAACGGCTGGGCACGCTCGACGACGCGAAGACGATTGGCGAACTGCTTGAACGCTATTCGCTCGAGGTCGTGCCGAAGAAGGAAGTCACAACACAGGCGCATAACGCAGTCGCGATCAAGCGGCTGCGTGCGGTGATGGGCGCGCTCGCGCTTACCGCGCTGAAACCGCGCCACATTTACCAGTACGTAGACAAGCGCTCTGCCAAGACCGCCGCGCGGCGCGAAATCGAGGTGCTATCTCACGCCTACACGAAGGCTGTCGAGTGGGGCTATCTCGACAGGCATCCGTTCAAGGGTGAGGTGCGGCTCGACGGCGAAAAGCCGCGCACGCGCTATGTCGAAGACTGGGAAATCATCGAATGCCTGTCGCTGGAGTCGCGCCGAAAGAGCGGTAGCGTGCTCGCGATCCAGGCGTACATGCGTCTCAAGTTGTTGACGGGGCTACGCCGCGGCGATCTGTTGCGCCTGACGATGTCCGATCTGCAAGAGGACGGGATCCACGTGACGCCGGGAAAGACAGAAACCTCGACCGGCAAGCGACTCATCTACGAATGGTCAACCGAACTGCGCGAAGCAGTCGCTATGGCGAAATCGACGCGGCCAGTCTCGATTGCGCCGTGGCTGTTCTGCAACCGAAGCGGCGAGTGCTACTTCAATGAGGATAGCGGCCGCGCCGGCGGATGGGACACGATGTGGCGCAATTTCATGGGACGCGTGCTTGAAGAGACGAAGGTCAAAGAGCACTTCACCGAGCACGATCTCCGCGCGAAATGCGCCAGCGACGCGGAGACGCTTGAGCATGCGCAAGCGTTGCTCGCGCACGCCGACGGCAAAGTAACCGAGAGGATTTATCGCAGAAAACCGGAGCGCGTAAGGCCGCTTCGCTGACGATTCTATGGCACAACCCCGCTTTTATGGCACAGCGGGGTTTGTGGAAAGGCCGCGAAGCCTTATGTGTAGGGTGGCGGAGAGACGGGGATTCGAACCCCGGATAGGTTATTAACCTATACACGCTTTCCAGGCGTGCGACTTAAACCGCTCATCCATCTCTCCGACGGGGAGGCGCATTATAGCAGATTCCGCCGCCATTGCCACCCCGTCCGAAAGGCCAGCCATCACGGATGGCGGATATAGTCCACCAGCGCCCGCGTATACGCATCCGGCTTCCGGTCCACGAGGCTCACGAGCACCGTCACCAGAAACCCCGCCGGCACGCCGAACACGCCCGAGCTGATCGGCTCGATACCGAACCAGCGGGGCCCGACAAAGCCCGTCAGCTGCGTGAAGAACGGATACGTCGACACGATGTACCAGATGCACACCACCAGCCCCGCCACCATGCCTGCCACCGCGCCCAGACGCGTCGTCCGCTTCCAGAACACCCCAAGCACGAGCACGGGAAAAAGACTCGACGCCGCCAGCGAAAACGCCGCGCCCACCAGAAACAGGATGTTCCCCGTATTCAGCGACGCCACATAAGACGCAAACAGCGCCACCCCAAGCAACAGGATCTTCGAGATCGTCACCCGCTTCTGGCTCGACGCCTCGGGATCGACCATGTGGTAGTACACATCGTGCGAAAGCGCATTGGCGATCGTCAGCAGCAGGCCATCGGCGGTTGAAAGCGCCGCCGCCAGCGCACCCGCCGCAATCAGCCCCGACATCACATACGGCAGCCCCGCTATCTCCGGCGCGGCGAGCACGACCATGTCCGGCTGCATCTGGATCTCGCTCCAGCGGACGATTCCGTCGCCGTTCACATCGGCGATGCTCAGCAGGTACGGCTCGACATGCCGCCACTGCATCACCCATTGCGGCAGGTCGGAAAACCGATGCCCGACTAGATTCGACAGAATCTCGTACTTGAGCAGCACCGCGAGCACGGGCACCGTCAGATAGAACAGCGCGACGAAGAACAGCGTCCAGCCGACCGAGCGCCGCGCCGACGCGACCGACGTCGTCGTGTTGTAGCGCGTGAGGATATGCGGCAAGCTCGCCGTCCCCAGAGAAAGGCACAGCAGCAGCGACAGGAAATTGCGCAGATGCAGCCGCCGCTCGTCCTCGTTCACGGCGGGAAACGGCTCATGCATCGGCACGGGCGGCGCTGCGCGCTGCATCATCTCGTCACGTTGCTGCGCCCACACGATCTGCGCCGTCGCTGGATCACGCGGAAAGCGCGCGATGCGCCGCTCCAGATCGGCGATCTCGCGCAACGGCCCGTTATGCCGCCGCAAATCGTCAAGTTGCACGGTAAGGCGGCCCTTCTCGTCGATATACGACTGCGGCAGGCTGTCGATCTGCGTCTGGATCAGCGCTGCGCGCATCCGGTAGTCGTCGCGCACCGACTGCTCCGATGGCGCATCGCGCACCTGGCGCTCGAGCGACTCGACGCGCTCCATCAGACGCCCATAGTTGAGTTGCGGCACCCAGCCGAGCCCGTCCTTGTGCGCAATCATCGACACAGGAATCAGGAACGCCACGATCAGGATGATGTACTGCGCAACCTGCGTCCACGTCACCGCGCGCATGCCGCCAAGAAACGAGCACACCAGAATGCCCGCGAGCCCGCAGAAAATGCCGATCGCAAAGTCGACGCCGATAAAGCGCGTCGCGATCAGTCCGACGCCCTGGATCTGCGCGACGAGATAAACGAACGAGCACAGGATCGCCGACAGCGCAGCAAGCCCGCGCACCGCGTTGCTCGAAAAGCGCGTGCCGAGAAAATCGGGAATCGTGTAGCGCGCGAGCTTGCGCACGTACGGCGCGAGCAGAAACGCGACGAGGCAATAGCCGCCCGTCCAGCCCATCATGTAAGCGAGACCGTCATAGCCTGTTGCGTACAAGGTGCCCGCCAGCCCGATGAACGAGGCCGCCGACAGCCAGTCCGCCGCCGTCGCCATGCCGTTGAACGCGGACGGCACGCGCCGCCCCGCTACGTAGTATTCGACGAGATCGGAAGTCCGCGACAGCAGGCCGATTACTGCATACACGGCAATCGGCACGAACAGGAACACGTAGCCGATCCACGTGCCCGGCCCGCTAGCCGCCTCGATACGCCAGAGCAGATAGATGAAGATCAAAAAGCCGATCGTGTAGAGCGAATACGAGCGGATCAGCCGATGCGCGAGCTTCATCGGTCGGCTGCGCGCTCGGCGAAGTCGTCGGTCGCGCTGGCTGCGAGCGCGCGCAGAAGCGCCGCGTCGGCGCGTTGCATCAGCACGATGTACACGACGATCAGCAGCAGGTACACGAGAATCGCCCCTTGCGCGCCCATATAGAACGGCAGGCTGAAGCCCGCAAAGCGCGCGTGCTCGATGTTTCGCGCGATGAGCGGCACGATGAACGACACGAAGAAGCCGATCAGCATCAACGCGACGATCAGCATGACGTTGAAGCGCCAGTAGCGCGCGTGCGCGCGCGCCATCGCCGCCGTCACGGGCGGCGGCTCGGGCACGGGATTGATCGTGTGTCGCGATGTGTGGTGTGGCGCGGTCATGCGCCTATTTATCAAAAAGGTGTTGCATCGGCAATCCGGGTTGTCCGCGCAACGATTTCGCGCGGCGGGTCGAGACGACATCTCAAGCGTACGAAAAAACGGCGCACCCATATCGGATGCGCCGTTTGCTGCTTCAAATCTTTACGTCGTCGCGGTTGCGCAAGATCAGCGCGATTCGCCCAGCTGGTCGAGAATCGCCGGATTCTCCAGCGTCGACACATCCTGCGTGATCTCCTCGCCCTTCGCGAGCGACCGCAACAGGCGGCGCATGATCTTGCCCGAACGCGTCTTCGGCAGGTTGTCGCCGAAGCGGATGTCCTTCGGCTTCGCAATCGGACCGATTTCCTTGCCGACCCAGTTGCGCAGTTCCGCCGCGATCTTCGCGGCTTCTTCGCCTTCGGGACGCGAGCGCTTCAGCACGACGAACGCACACACCGCTTCGCCCGTCGTCTCGTCGGGGCGGCCAACCACGGCCGCTTCCGCCACCAGTGGATTCGAGACCAGCGCCGACTCGATCTCCATCGTGCCGAGACGGTGGCCCGACACGTTCAGCACGTCGTCGATACGGCCCATGATCGTGAAGTAGCCGGTGTCCTTGTCGCGCACCGAGCCGTCGCCCGCGAGGTATAGCTTGCCGCCGAGTTCCTCGGGGAAGTAGCTCTTCTTGAAGCGCTCCGGGTCGCCCCAGATCGCGCGGATCA
>Ga0137385_10003817_pt1 | contig 13112 bp, 12 predicted proteins | sample SagtaG_FD_104921 | JGI IMG/M metagenome (GOLD analysis project Ga0137385, IMG submission 104921) | Vadose zone soil microbial communities from Sagehorn Ranch, Mendocino, California, USA - Sage2_R_80_16 metaG | ecosystem: Environmental > Terrestrial > Soil > Vadose zone | place: USA: California...
ATGGCCGTGCCGCCGACCCCGCCGCATTTCTGGTGCCGGGGATCGATGACGGGGTGGAGGGCGTGCGCTTCATCGCGGCCGCCCTCGAGTCTTCGCGCCACAATGCGTCATGGGTGGCGTTGCCGTTGACGTGAGGGTCGGACACCAGACGTTTGGTCCCGGCATCAAATGGGTTGGATCGGCCGTGAGGCGTTGGGGCTCTTTCGTCCAAGCCTTGCAGATGTCTTCGTCTATGGGGATCTACCCATCCATGGACAGGTGACGAGGAAGACTGACAAGGCGTTACATTGGCACGTGGGTAGCCTTGGGATCCTGCCGCTCGGCGCGTCAGCGTCCGATTTTTGCCGCTTCCCTGAGCAACCCGACGACAGCTGGGTGGGGCGCGAAGCGGCGGCTCCTGAGCTCCGGATGGCCCTGGATGCCGAGGAAAAAATGCCGGCCCGGGACCTCGGCGGCTTCAGCGACCCCGGTATCGGCGGTGGTGGCGCTGACTGTGAGCCCCCGCTGTTCCAGCACCGGGATCAGGTCCGGGTTGAGGTGGTAGCGATGGTTTAGGCGCTCTACGGCGCCCGGCTTCTGATAGAGAGCAGCAAGTCGCGTGTTCGGCCTGACCACCATCTCACGCTCACCGAGGTAATGAAGCGGCCGGCCGTCGCTGTCGCGCAGCCGGATGAAGGAGAGAGTTGGCGCATCGGGCGTCGTTTCCTCCAGATGCGCGCCTGTGAGACCACAGCTGCGCCGGAGAAAGGCCGTGGTCATGGTCTGCATGCCGAGGCAGAGCCCGAGGGTCGGCAAATCCTGCTCGAGTGCGGCCGTGGCGGCGGCGATCTGGCCCTCCACTTGCGACATGTCGGTGCCGCCTGGCAGGACGAGACCATCCGCCTCTTTGAGGACGCTCGTCCAGCCGCCATCGGCAATGTCCTGATGCGCCACGCACGAGACCGCGGGGACCATGCCGATTTGATCGGCGGCGTCACCGAGGCTAGCAAGGACGGCAGGGTAGATTTGGGCAAAATGGGCTTTGTGCCCGACGACAATGATGCGCGGCTGGGGGCCGACGGGAACCGTCGGCGCCATCACGGCGAGACCCCGGAAGATATGAGCGACATCCGGGACGAGGTCGCTGGCATCGATCGGCAGCAGGCGACCGTAGGCGTCGCGAACGAGAAGGCGTTTGACCAGGCGGCGGCCGTCGCTCGGCGGTCCGAGGTAGACATCGAAGCCCGCTGCAACCTCGACCACCGTAGCCCACAGAGCGCCGCGCTCGCGCACCCACCGGTGCAGCGCCTCTACGTGCTGGCCGTCAAGGATCGTGAGATTTGCGCTGACGACCGTAGCGGTACGGAGCGCCGCCCCGGGCAGCCGGTCGAGCGTGGCGACGCTTCTCCCCGCGCGCTCCAGCCAGAACATGCCATTCGCCTGGAGGGTACCCTCCTGGGTTGCGTGCTCGGTGCAGCCGACGCTGCGGAAGGTCGCACCAGCGGGGGCGAGGCGAAATAGAGAGAGCTGAGTTCCGCCGGCGAGCGCTTCCCCAAGTGCCCCCGCGACGAGACAGTCGGTCCCAGGCTGGTCCGTTGCATGCACGACCACAAGGAGCGGGGGCGCGGGCATTTCAGCGCTCCCGGAGGCCGCGCGCGATCGTGCCGAGCTTGCGGCAGCCGGTTTCGGTGATGACGACCGTCTCGCTCGCGCCCACCGTGAAGGCCTCGTACTCGCGGAGCGCTACCGGCAGGTGGAAGGCCATGCCCGGCTGCAGCGGCTCGGTGATCCCGGTGAAAAGGCTCAGCACCATCCACTCGCCCCAATCGGGCGCGAACGAAATGCCGGTGCTGTAGCCGGTGCGCTTGCGATAGCGCTCCGTCATGCCGGCACGGTCGATCACGCCCTGGGCGGCATTATGGACCGCTTCGCAAGTTGCACCAGGCCACATCGCCTCCGTGGCCGCCTGGAGAGCCTCCTCGGTAACCGTGGCCAAGTCGCGCGCCAGGGACGGCGGCTTGCCGATCCAGGCCGTGCGCAGCAGGCCGACATGGTATCGGTTGTAGCAGCCCGCCATCTCGAGGAACACCGGGTCGCCTTTCTCGAGCTTGCGGCGGCGCCAGGTGGCATGCGGCACGCCGGCGCGAGGGCCCGAGGAAACCAACGGCTCCATGCCCATGTATTCCGACCCGGCGCCGATCGAAGCCGCCATCATGGCGGCAACCAAATCGTTCTCGCTGATGCCGGGCTTGATTGCCGCGAGGCCGGCGTTGATGCCCGCATCGGTGATCCGGGCCGCCGCCTCGAGCATGGCGAGCTCGAGCGACGATTTGACCATGCGCAGGTTTTCGACGATCCCCGAGCCGTCGGCGACGCGCCCGAGGCGCTCGGTGAGCAGCTCGTAGAATTCGATCGAGAGGAACCAGCCGCGCTTTTCGATGGCAATCCGCTTGCCCTTGAGGCCCATCCGCTCAAGCGCCGTGACGAGGATCTCGGCGGGCTTCCCGTTGTCCTGATAGACCTCGTGGCGGTCGATGAAGGTGTTGCGCAGGAAATTCAGGAGCTCCAACTGGCGCAAGAGGAACAGCGGCTCCCCCTCGAGCGGCAGAATGAGGCATTGGAACGTGTAGTAACCGGGCGTCTGCTGACCGGTCAGGTAAAAGATGTTCTCCGGTCCGGTGAGCACCAGCGCATCGAGGCCGCGTGCCGCCAGGGTGGCGCGCGCCGCGGCGATGCGATTGGCATATTCCTCGCGCGGAAATGCCGATTCCGAGCCGCGAACGATCGCGCCGAGTTCCTTCTTCATAACGTCTTCTCCCAGAGGACAGGCAAGCGAGCGGGGTCAAGGTCGACGCCAAGGCCGGGTCGCGCCGCGAGGACGACCGCGCCTTGGCGATAGGCAAGACCGCTGGCGGGGTCGTCGACGAGCCCATAAGCGCCGTAGAGTTCGGCATAGACCGGCTGCACCACCAATGCCGCGTGCGCCGCCGCCGCCGTGGCAAGCGCGCCTTCATTCATCTGTCCGACCATGATTCCGATGCCGGAAGCGGCGAGCAGCCGCGCGGCAGCGACAAGCGGCGTGATGCCGCCGAGCTTGACGAGCTTGAGATGGGCAAGCGGCGCCGCGCGGCCGCGGGTGAGCATCGCGATATCGGCGGGCGAGGCAAGGCTCTCGTCGAGCATGATGGGGATTGGACTGGCGGCGGCGAGCGCGGCCATCGCGTCCCAGTCCCCGGCTGCGATCGGTTGTTCGACATAGTCGATCTGCAACGGAACCAGCGCCTTGAGATTCGCCATCGCCTCTGATTCTGACCAGGTGCCGTTGACATCGATCGCCAGCGTGACCGTCTTGCCGGCGATCTCGCGTACCAGACGTAGGCGGCGAAGATCGTCGGCAAATGTCCGGACGCCGACGCGCAGCTTGAGCGTGCGGAAACCGGCGTCGAGGTGCCGCCGGACAATGCGTTCGAGCTGGTCATCCGGGCCCCAGAACAGCGTCTGGTTGGTCGCGCAGTCCGGGCGGAACGCCGCGCCCAGATAGGCCGCGAGCGGTTTGCCCTCCTGTCGCGCGAGGCCGTCGAGCAGCGCACAGTCGAGCAACGCGCGCGCGGCGCTAGGCGCCCGGCTCTCGAACGCCGATAGATCGCGATGCAGATCTGTGAGGCTGCGCCTCCAGTCGAGGGCTTCGACGAGCGCGACGATTTCGCGGCGCAGGCGCGGCTCCGGGACGCCGGTAAGGTAGGCGATGTTCGTCCTGACGCCGCCCGCGGCAAGAACCCGACCGTCTTCTTCGACGGAAAGATAAACCTCGTTCAGCGCATCAATCGCGCCCGACGTCGCGGTATGGAGTCGGATCCCGGCTTCGTAATGGAGCTCGGCCGCGTAGAGGCGGACCCGGCGTGGCATCAGCGCGTGGCTCCCCGCTCATGCAGCATCTGGAGCGCGATATCGCGGTAGATCAGGCTCGCATCGACGAACTCGTTGATCGGCACGAATTCATTCGGCTTGTGCGCCACCGCGAGAGTGCCGGGACCGAGCACGATGCCTTGCGCTCCCACCGAGCGGAAATGGACGAGATCGCAACCGCCTTGAAAGCCGGCGGGATGGGGGTCGACCACCCCGTGATTGGCCGCGGCAAGCAGCGCCGCCCTGACGATCGGATGATCGGACGTCGTCTCGGTGGCGCCGCCAGTGGTCGGCTTGAAGCTGGCGATCGTGGCCGCCACGCCGTGTTCCGCCCGGGCGCGGGCGAGCAGCGCTTCGATCTCCTGGATGACGGTCGCCTCGTCCTCGCCCGGCACCATGCGGCGGTCCATCATGAATTCGCAGCGGTCGGGAACGACGTTGTCGGCGTGGCCGCCCGAAATGCGGGTGACGGTGAGGCTCGCCGAGCCGACCAGCGGATGCCGACGCTGCGCGACGATGTGATGATGGTCCTCGATCATGGCGAGCAGACGTGCCGCCTTCAGGATGGCATTGACGCCGAGCTCGGGGGTTCCCGAATGAGCGGTCTGCCCGCTCACCCGCACGATGGGTCGCAAACTGCCCTTGTGCGCGGTGACCGGAATGTTCGAGGTTGGTTCGCCGATCACCGCCAGGTCGATTTTTGGGCGGCGCTCGACATAGGCCTTGGCACCGCGGCTCTCGACTTCCTCGTCGGCGACAAAGGCCGCGAGCAGCGTCCCGCTCCAGCGCCGGCGCCCGGCGACGAGCATCTCGATCGCCTCGAGCATGGCGGTGATCGGTCCCTTGGCATCGCAGGAGCCTCGTCCATAGAGTCGACCGTCGCGTTCGACGAGAGAGAATGGATTGGATGCCCAGCCGTCGCCGGCCGGGACGACGTCGATATGCGAGTTGAAAGCGAAGACCGGGCCGTTGCCGTTCTCGAGCCGGCCGATCACATTGGCCCGGCCGGCCTCGATCTCGTCGAGCTCGACCTCAAGACCCATAGCGGCGAGCAGGCTGGCGAGATAACGGGCGGCCTCGATCTCCTGTCCCGGCGGGTTTTCCGTGTTGAGCGCCACCAGATTTTCGAGGCGGTGGCGCATCCGTGTCGTGTCGGGCAGGGTACTCATCATCGCCTCTAATGCAGGATCTGCTGCAGGAATTTGCGCGTGCGCGGATGGACCGAGTCGGTAAAGAACCGGTCGGCGGGCGCGTCCTCGACGATCTCGCCGTGGTCCATGAACACGATATGATCGGCGGCGCGGCGCGCGAAGCTCATCTCGTGGGTGACGACGATGCTGGTCATGCCTTCATCGCTGAGCTCCAGCATGACGTCCAGCACCTCCTTGATCATCTCCGGGTCGAGCGCCGATGTCGGCTCGTCATAGAGCATGAGCTTCGGGTTCATCGCGAGCGCGCGGGCGATCGCCACCCGTTGCTGCTGACCGCCCGACAGTTCGTCCGGGAAGGCTTCCGCCTTCTCCGGGATATGTACCTTGGCAAGGAGCTCGCGGCCGCGCTCGTAGGCGTCGCGAGCTCGCATGCCGCGTACTTTCATTGGCGCGAGGGCGATGTTCTCGAGCGCCGTTAGATGCGGGAAGAGTTCGAAGTTCTGAAACACCATGCCGATGTCGCTGCGTATGCGATGCGCCTCGGCACGCGCGGCAGCGATATTGCGGCCCATGAATTCGATCGTGCCGCGATCGATGTTTTCCAGGAGATTGACACAGCGCAGCAGCGTCGACTTGCCGGAACCGGAAGGTCCGATGATGACGACCGACCGGCCGCTTTGAACTTCGAAGGATATTTTCTTGAGGATGACTGAATGACCATAGGACTTCTGAAGGCCGCGAACCGACAGCAGCGCGGAGCTCTCAAGGGCAAGTCGATCATTCATCGAATTCTCGCTTCACTGCTGGTGAGACCGAGCAGGCGTTGGGTGAGCGATAGTGGCTGCTTGGACTGCCGGCGGCCGCGTCGGCTTGCCCATTTTTCGATCCACGATTGAGCGATCATGAAGATGGTCGTGAAGATGAGGTAGTAGATGCCGGCGGTGGAAAGCGCTTCGAGATAGCGGAAGTTTGCGCTCGCGGTCTGGTTCGCCACGAGCAGGAGCTCCTCCACCGCAATGACTGACACGAGCGCGCTCAACTTCAGCATTCCGATGAACTGATTGCCGACGGGCGGGATGATGATGCGTGCCGCCTGCGGCAATACGATGTAGCGCATGACCTGCCAGTCGCGCAGGCCAAGCGCGCGACCCGCTGTCCGTTGGCCGCGCCCGACCGCCTGGATACCCGAGCGCATGATCTCTGCCATATAGGCGCCCTCGTTGAGGCCAAGGGCGAGGACGGCGCTGGTGAAGCCCGAAAACAGGATGCCGAAGCTGGGCAGCACGTTGAAGACGAAGATCAGCTGGAACAGCACGGGCGTGCCGCGGAAGAGCCAGAGATATGTCAGGGCGACGCCACGCACCGGCGCGAAGCGGGCTTCCTCCATCAGCGCTAGAATGAGGCCGACCGCCATCCCGATCAGCAGCGAGACGGCCGTGATGAGCAGCGTCATCTCCGCCCCATCGACGAAGGGGTCCGAGATAAGATAGTCGAGGATCAAATACGGCGAGTCCAAGGGCCTAGCCTCTAGCCGAAGCGCGATGCCGCCCGCAAGGCGGCGTCGCGTTCTCGTGGAATTACGTTCCCGTTAGAAGAGGCTTCCGCTCGCCGGCAGCTTATACTTCTTCATGAGAGAGGCGTAGGTGCCGTCTTTCACGACCACCTGCATGGCCTGCTCGATTGCTTGTTTCATCTCGGTGTCGCCCTTGCGCACGGCGATGCCGATTTGGGTGTTGGCCTCGAAGGTCTTGCCGGCAATCTGATAGATGTCGGGCAACTGCGTTACGAGCTCGATGGCGCCCGGCGTTGAGTCGAACTCGGCATCGGCGCGCCCCTGACGGAGCGACAGCGCCGAATCCTGGGCCGTCGGCAGCGTGATGATCTGCGGTTCCTTCTTCTTAGCAGCGGCGCAGTTCTTCGCGACCTCGCGCGCATAGGTTTCCTCGATCGCGCCGAGCGTCACCGCGATCCTGAGGCCGCACAAATCATCGCGGCTCATGACTTTGTGCGGGTTGCCCTTTTTCACCACGATCTCATTCCCGATCTTCATGTACGGGATGAAGTCGACCTGCTCGGCGCGCTGCGGGTTCATGTACATGCCGGAGTTGATGATGTCGACGCGCTTGCCCTGAAGCGCGGGGATCAACCCCTTGAAATCCATATTCATGACGTTGGGCTGCAGCCCCATCTTCTTCGCGATCGCCGCGCCGAATTCGACATCGAACCCGGTCGGCTTGCTATCCTTCATGTATTCGAAGGGCGCGAAGCTTGCGGCGGTCCCGTAAGTGAGCTTGCCCTTTTCAATGAGCTCCTTCGGGGGCGCGATGTCCTGTGCCGAGGCGAGCGACGTCACGCAGCAGAGAAGCGTGCCCGCAATAGCGAGTGCTCGAAGTCGAATTGGTTTCACGGATTGCCTCCTTGTTCGAACTGGTTTCTCAGCGGGCCTCGGCCGAGTTGCCTCGCACCCCTCATGTTTGATCGCGCGCGGCGGCGTCGCGGCGGATCGATTGTACTGGATATGCCATTCGGTACAAGCTAAGAATCCGCTCCGATTGCCGCACCCGGACGGGCGTCTTGAGGAACTAAAGGATGCGCGAAGCGCGACCGAGCCGGTTACAGGTGCAGACAGCGAGACAGATCCTGGCGCTCGTGCGCCGCGAGCGCTTGCCGCCCGGCTATCATCTTACCGAGGAAGCTCTCGCCTCCCGCTTTGGCATATCGCGCACGCCGATCCGTGCCGCCTTGGCCATGCTGGCGAGAAACGGCTTTCTTACGGCACGCCGTCACCAGGGCTATTTTCTCGCACGCAATTACGAGCAAATCGACGCCTCGCTGGATCTGCCGGCAAGCGCCGATGAGGCGATCTACATGCGGATTGCGCGCGACCGCGTCCGCGACAGGTTGCCGCAATGCACGACCGAAACCGAAATGATGCGACGCTATGGTGCAAGTCGCAGCCTGGTCCTGACGGTGCTCGCGCGCATGTCGGAAGAAGGTTTGGTCCGTCGCGGCCGCGGCCGCGACTGGGTCTTCCTGCCATATCTCAATTCGAAGGAGGAGCAGCAATCGAGTTATGAGTTTCGACTGACGCTCGAACCATCCGGACTGCTCCTGTCCTCGGTGAAGCTTGATACTGCGGCCCTTGAGCGTGCCCGGCGGCGGCATCTCGACCTCATCGGTGCGCGCGCAATGAGCTGCTCGAGCGGCGAGCTCTTCGAAGTGGATGCCGGCTTTCATGACATGTTGGCACGGATGTCCGGCAACAACTTCTTCATATCCGCAATCGAGCAGCAGAACAGGCTGCGCCGTTTGATCGAATATACTGGCTATCGCGATGGCAGTCGTCGCAGAGAATGGTGCCGCGAGCACCTCGCCGTGATCGATGCGCTCTTGGCCGGCCAGCGGCAGCGCGCGGCCGAGCTTCTCGAACAGCATCTCAAGAATGCGCAACGTCAGCTGATGAAGGCAGACTAGCGACCATTCTCTGTCACTTGTGCATGACGAGCGGCCAATGCATAAGGTCGACTAACTGCTACTGCCTTATGATCACGCGTCTCATCGACGCGGTGGTGACTCCGGCGCGGAGTAGTGCGATGGCCGACATGATCCTCGTCGTCAACGCGGGCAGCTCCAGAATGTCCGTTCATCTGAGTCACGCAGACGAGCTCGCCGTCTCCTCGAAGCGACGTGAATGACCCGTACCGGGACCTCCGGCGGCAACCCCCGACATCCTGATGTTTGTGACCAACTAGATCCCGCGATCCTTAATACGGGCGCTACGCTCTTCGGATATGCACAGGGAGAGAGACCGAGATCATCCAAGCTCTCTGCTACACGATTCAGCAAGCCATATTCACGCACGTATCAGTCGTCATGCCGATCAACCGAGCTTGAACACCGTTTTCAGAAACGCCTTGACGGCCGTTTGGGTCGCGGCGGGATTGTGGCCCAGGTGCGGCCCGCGTTCGACGCAAGCGTCTTTGTCGGTGGAGGTGCGCTTGGTGTCGACATTGCGGAGGCGTAAAAGCGGTTGTCAGGCGTCGATCTGGCGCTGGGCTTGATCCGATCGCTCGGCCGGGCCTACTCTGCCGACGCTACGGAGGGTGCGAGCCATCCCGGGCGTGTCCTTGACGACCGTGCCCGCCCGTGGGGTCCGTCGCCGGAATATTCGCCACGATATTCAAGGGAGGAGACGAGTCATGGGCGACGCTACGTCGACACGGCAGCTCACCGCGTGGATGGCGGGTTTTGCCGCTTCGCTCGATCGCCGGGACGGGGCCGCCGCCGTCGCGATGTTCGATGACGACAGCTATTGGCGCGACCTGCTACCCTTCACCTGGAACATCAAGACGCTCGAAGGCAAGGGCAGCATCGCGGCGATGCTCGACGCGACGCTGCACGAGGCGAAGCCCGGTAACTGGCTCATCGAGGGCGACGCAAGCGTCTCCGACGGCGTCACCGAAGGTTGGTTTACCTTCGAGACCGAAGCCGCGCGCGGGAAGGGCCATATCCGGCTCAAAGGCGGCAAATGCTGGACACTGCTGACGACGATGACCGACCTCAAGGGGTTTGAGGAGAAGACGGGCGTAACTCGCGACAAGGGCGTCGAGCACGGTGTCATCAAGGAACGCCGGACCTGGCTCGAGCGCAAGACGCTGGCAGAGGCCGAGCTCGGCTATGGCGCCCAACCCTATTGCGTCGTCGTCGGCGGCGGACAAGGCGGCATCGGCCTCGGCGCCCGATTGAAGCGCTTAGGCGTGCCGACGATCATCGTCGAGAAGAACGATCGGCCCGGCGACTCCTGGCGTAAGCGCTACAAGTCGCTCTGCCTCCATGACCCAGTGTGGTACGACCATATGCCCTATCTGCCGTTTCCCGACCATTGGCCGGTGTTCTCGCCCAAGGACAAAATCGCCGACTGGCTCGAGATGTACACCAAGGTCATGGAGCTCAACTACTGGCACTCGACCGAATGCCGCAGCGCCTCATACGACGAGGAGAGCAAGGAATGGGAGGTCGTCGTCGAGCGCGGCGGCGAGACCCTGACGCTGCGCCCAAAGCAGCTGGTCCTGGCGACCGGAATGTCCGGGGTGCCGAACGTCGTCGAGTTTCCCGGCGCCGCCACATTCAAGGGCATGCAGCATCATTCGAGCAAGCACACCAGCGGCGAAGCCTACGCGGGCAAGAAGTGCGTCGTCATCGGCTCGAACAACTCGGCGCACGACATCTGCGCCGATCTCTGGGAGCACGGCGCCGACGTGACGATGATCCAGCGCTCGTCGACGCACATCGCGCGGTCGGAGACGCTGATGGAGCTGGCGCTAAGCGGTCTCTACTCGGAAGCCGCCGTCAAGTCCGGGATCACGACCGACACCGCGGATCTGATCTTCGCCTCGGTGCCGTACAAGATCATGCCCGCTCTCCATGTTCCAGTTTACCAGCAGATGGCCGAACGCGACGCTGACCTCTATGCTCGGCTTGAGAAAGCGGGTTTCCTTCTCGATTTCGGCGAGGACGGCTCGGGGTTGTTTATGAAATACCTCCGCCGCGGTTCGGGATATTACATCGATGTCGGGGCTTCGGAACTAATCGCCGACGGTCGGGTCAAGCTGAAGAGCGGCGTCACCGTCCAGCGGATCAAGGAACATTCCGTGGTGCTGAGCGACGGCAGCGAGCTGCCGGCGGACCTCATCGTCTATGCAACCGGATACGGCTCAATGAACGGCTGGGCCGCGCGGCTGATCTCACAGGACGTGGCGGAGAAGGTCGGCAAGTGCTGGGGTCTGGGCTCTGGCACGGCCAAGGATCCCGGGCCCTGGGAAGGCGAATTGCGCAACATGTGGAAGCCGACCCGGCAACCGGGGCTATGGTTCCATGGTGGCAATCTCCACCAATCGCGTCACTACTCGCAGTTTCTATCACTGCAGATCAAGGCGCGGATGGAGGCGATCCCGACACCAGTCTACGGAATGGGCAAGGTTCACCACGTCAACTGACGCATCGCTGCGAGAGGCGCGGCCAGGAACGCCGACTCGGGAGATGGTAGCATTGGACCTCCAACCGAATGTTGCGCCGCCGGGCAGGTGGGCACCCGCGAACTCATAGCGGATTGTAGCACTCCTTTTCGGCGCGGGCGCGAAGCCGGATAATGTCATGGAGGCCGCCATCGCGGCGAGATTATGAAGGATGGAAGCCGGCACCCGGCGGATCACCGAACGCACCGTCAAGCTGTGCTACGCCGTCGAACGTCGCTATTGGCGCGGCCAGGACCGTCTACCCGAGACGCACGATTTCTATGACCCACGCGATATCGTCGCGACGCCGCAATCCTTCTTTGACCGTCTCGACGCTGAGTTCGACTTCACCCTCGATGTGTGCGCGTTGCCTGAGAACGCCAAGTGCTCGCGGTTCTTCACGCCCGAGAGCAATGGCCTAGCTCAGCGTTGGGACGGTGTGTGCTGGATGAACCCGCCATTCTTTCGTGGGCGCGTTTCGTTGTGGCTGGCAAAGGCGGTCAATGAGGTGCGCGAGAACGGGTGTACCGTCGTCGCCTTCGTGCACTCGGCTTTCGATACGAAATGCTGGCACGACTACGCGTTGCGATCGGCCGAAATCCGCTTTATGCGTGGCCATCTAGCGGGATGCGGCCGAGCGGCCGTCGTGGTGTTCCGACCCGGCGAGTCCACGCCCGTGACCAGCATCATTTCTGCGCGCGGCTAACACAATACTCGCAACAACCTGCGTGTCGCGAGCGCATTTCCCGATAAAGAGTCGGCTGCGAGGGCGTATGACAAAATAGCGCGCGACCACGTGCGGTCCCTGAGATAGCCGCAATCGCACGCGCATATTCCCGCAGTGGCAGCCACCCGTATGTTCCATGTGCCGCATCCTATCACGCTGCGACGGGTTGACGACGAACCTGCCAGCCGAGCGGCGGATCGCGGCCCCTTGCCGACGTTGACAAAGTGCTCATCCCGGATAGGACGAGACGCGGCAGCGGTGGTCTCCATGCTTGAAGACGACGATAGCACACGGGACCATGTCGGTGCGCTTGGTGGGCCCGCTAGCAAGGGGTGTCAGCTCGGCGGTCGCCTCCTCGATGCGCAGAACATCGCAGCGGATGCGCTCGTGGAAATCGCGGTCGATACGATGCTTCGCACCAGACATCAACGCGGTCAGGCTGCCGTTCCAAATCAGGATGACGAACACAGCCTCAACACCACCCGAGCTGCTCGGGTACTTGCAACGATTCGCCGAGTTGGTCGCTGACCTCCGGACCCGCAATAGCCGAGAGATCCACATGACTCTCGATTAGCAGGTCCCAAACTGGGCGCACCTTACTGCGCGCCTACCCTTCGAACACCACCGAGATCAGCGATCACCACAGCAGCCGATGCCCCGGGAGGAATGTTCTCGTTGTCGACCATACGGAAAAGCACATCGGCCGCGCGGCGGCAGAGCTCGTGGCAGACGGCGGCGGCCGTGCCGAGGTGGTGAGCCGACTGTTCCACCCGGCCATCGACTTCGGTCTTACTAACACCGTCTTGCTGTATCGACGGCTGTTCCACAAAGGCGTGGCGCTGAGGCCGCACCACGATTTGCGCTCGATCGGGCGCGGGGTGGTCACCCTCTACAATCGCCATGACGGAGTTGAGCGAACAGTCGAGGGCCTTGACATGGTCATCGTAATGACCCCGCCCGTGCCGAAGCACGGGCTGGTCAGCGAACTGAAGTCCGCCGGCTCAGAACTTCAGGTGATCGGCGCCTGCGTCGCCCCGCGCGACATCGAAACCGCCATCTTCGAGGGACATTGCGCCGCAGTCGCCATCTGACGAAACCCGGTGCAAAGTGCGCGCGGCCATCGGGGAGATGCGATAGAATAGCGCTGCCTGATATGAAGCCATCAAGACGATGAGATCCTGCCAGACACGTCGGCGATCCGTCCACGGCCGGCTCGCCGAGTACCGCTGGATCGGCTGCGCGGCGGTCCTATGCTTCGCCCTCGCCGCAGTCGCCGCGCCGCCGCCCAACCCGGATCCGCAGCTTGCGCCTTGGTTCAAGGAGTTGTCCCGCGCC
>Ga0137385_10003818_pt1 | contig 13111 bp, 13 predicted proteins | sample SagtaG_FD_104921 | JGI IMG/M metagenome (GOLD analysis project Ga0137385, IMG submission 104921) | Vadose zone soil microbial communities from Sagehorn Ranch, Mendocino, California, USA - Sage2_R_80_16 metaG | ecosystem: Environmental > Terrestrial > Soil > Vadose zone | place: USA: California...
GACCTCGCCAGGGCGCACCGCGGCCTGGGCATCAGTGACTCGCATTTCGACCGCACCGCGGCCCACCTCGACGCCACCTTGGACGAGCTTTGCGTTCCGCGCGACCTGACCGACCGGATCGTCGGAATCGTGGCGGGCCTCCGGCACGCCGTTGTCAGCCCCTGACTCGTGACAGGCCGCCGGATGATCGGCTGATCGTCGATGAGGGCACCTTGTCACCCCGCACCGACAGTCACGCGTCGCCGCGTGCCCAGCCGGCCGGGAGTGGCCCGATGGAAGTGCACTGATCAGAGTTCGTGGCGTCCCGGCACCAAGCTGACATGCTGGGGCTGTGGCAATCGCGGTTCAACGCTGGCCGATCGTCGGCCGCCGGCCGGAACTCGAGGTATTCGAGGCAGCCTTGTACTCGGGGCGTCACGCGGGCGTCGTGATTTGCGGTCCGCCCGGCGTCGGCAAGACCCGGCTGGCGGACGAGTGCCGGCAACTGGCTGCGGCTGACGGCCACCCGACCGAGCGGGTGGTGGGCAGCCGTACCACCGCCCTGCTGCCGCTCGGCGCCGTAGCCAGCCTCCTCGCCGCCGGGCTTGGCCGGACCGACCCCGCCGGGCAGGTCAACCCGGCCGAGCTCTTCGAGGAGACTCGCCGGGCCCTGCGCCAGCGCCACGGGGACAGCCGGCTGGTGACTGTCGCCGACGACGTACCGCTGCTCGATGCCGCGTCCGTTGCGCTCCTGAGCTATCTCGCCACGCAGGGGACGATCTTCTTGATCGCGACGGTGCGCGCCGGCGAGCCGATCCCGGACCTTTTCCTCGACTTGATGCGTGCTGGCCGGCTCGAGCGGGCCGACCTCGCCGACCTCAGCGCCGCCAGTCTCGATACGCTCCTGCACCTCGCCCTGGGGGGCCCGATGGAGGCCGGCGCCGAGCAGGAGTTCTGGAAAGTCACCCGAGGCAACCCGCTCTACGTGCGTGAACTCGTCCTCGGCGGCCTTGAGTCCGGCGCGCTTGTCGAGCGGGCCGGAGTGTGGCACCTGGAGGACAGGCTGCCGAGCACCAATCGTCTGCTCGATCTGGTCGAACAGCGGATCGGCGACCTGTCCGCCGAAGCCCGCTCCGTCGTCCAGCTGCTCGCCCTGTGCGAGCCGCTCGAGCTCGGCTACCTTGAGGCGGCCGTCTCCTCCGCGGTGCTTGAGCCGCTGGAAAGGGCCGGCCTCGTGACAGTCGCCGCCGGGCAAATGCGTCTGACCCATCCGCTGCACGGCGAGGTTGTCCGTGCCGCCATGCCGAGATTGCGGGCACGGGCGATCCTGCTGGCGCAGGCCGACCGGCTGGAAGCGCTGAACCCTGCCCCCGGCCCGGCCGCCTTGCGGATAGCGGTATGGCGCCTGGACGCCGGGGGACGGCCCGACCCGGCCATCCTGGTCCACGGCGCGCACCTGGCCCGCTACGCTCACGACTTCCGCCTCGCGCGGCGCCTGATCGAGGCCGTGCCCGACGGGCAACTGGATGCGGCCGGGGCGCTGCTGCTGGGTGAGGCCCTGTATGAGCTCGGTGACTTCGACGCTTCTGACCGGGTCCTCGCGTTCGGACAGGGACTTGCCAGCAGCGAGCATGTTGCCCTCCGCCTCGCGGTCACCCGCGCCAAGAACGCCCACTGGGGCATGTGCCAGCCCGAGGCGGCGCTTGCCATCAACGCCGCCGCGAGAGCGGTGGTCGAGTCCCGGCCGCTGGTCGAGGAACTCGTCGCCGACGAGGCGTCCATCTGGATGTTCTCTGGCCACCCCGACCGCGCGATGGCCGTGCTCGAGCAGATCGCCGGCAGCGACCGGCGTACCCGGGTTATCCGGGCGATTGTTGAGGCTGTCGCCCTGGCAACAACCGGGCGGACCGCGGATGCCGTGGCTGTCGCCGAAGCCGGCTTCGCCGACCACACGGCTCTCGGCGACGAGCTGGCCGTCGCTCACCCGGCTACCCACATCATCAATCAGGTATTCGCCCTGACAGAGGCGGGCCGGCTCGCCGAGGCCGAGCACATGGCGCGAGCAGGCGCCGAGATCGTCGCGTCCTACCGGGTGCCCATTGCTCAGATCTGGTTCGCCGCGAACCTGGGCCGGGTGGCCATCTTGCAGGGCCGCGTCGCGACCGCCCGCCGCTACTACGCCGAGGCGGCCGGGTTGGCGCAGGCCAATCGCTTTGCCGGCCCGCGGCGCCTCGCCCTGTCGGGAGTTGCTCTGGCGCATGCCATGCTGGGCGAAGCGGACGCCGCCGGCCGCGCCCTGGCCGAGCGAGCCGCCGTTCCGCCATTCGGCTTCCTGGAGCCGGAACAGCAACTCGCCGACGCATGGACCGCTGTCGCGTCGCGGCAGCCGACGGAAGCGACGGAGCATTTCCTCGGCGCCGCCGGGCAGGCCAGTTCGTCCGGGCACCGGACCGCGGAGTCATGGATACTGCACGACCTGATGCGCACCACCCGCAAGGACACCTCCGCCCGCATCCGCGAACTGGCCGACGCGTGCGACTCGCCGCTCGTTTCCGCTCGCGCTCGGCATGCGGTTGCCGCCCGAGCTCGTGATGGCAAGGAGCTAGCCCGGGCCGCCGGCGACCTCGAGGCGCTGGGCGCGATGCTGCTGGCGGCGGAGGCGGCATCGGGCGCCGCGGAGGCCTTCGGCCGCGCCGGCGACCAGCGAGCGGCGAAGGCTGCCCTGCGCCGCTCGGCCGCGCTCGCCGCCGCCTGTGAAGGCGCCGCCACGCCTGGGCTGTTCCGTGCCCCGGCGGCCGTCCAGCTGTCCGAACGCGAACGTGAGATCGCCGGGCTCGCTGCCGAGGGCACAGCCAGCAAGGACATCGCCGAACGCCTGCACCTGTCCGTGCGGACGGTAGACAATCACCTGCAGCACGTCTATACCAAGCTTGACGTCGCCAGTCGCGGCGACCTGGCCCGAGCGCTGGAGAACAGTCCATGACGCCGGAACAGATCGCGCTGGTCCAGTCGTCGTTCGAGCGTCTCGGCCCGGAGCTGCCAGCCATGACGGCGCGGTTCTACCAGGAGCTGTTCGGCCGGGATCCGTCACTTCGCCCCATGTTCAGCACCGACCGGGCGCTGCAGCAGACCAGGTTCACCGAGAAGGCCGCGACGCGCGAGGCGTGGGCCATCGCGTACAACCTTGTTGCCGAGACCACTCTCGAAGGGGCGGCGTCGGCTCGCCCAGTCAGGACATGACCGAGCGCCCCTGGCCGGCCAGCCGGCCGGGCAGGGGCGCCAGTCGGGCGGGTTAGGAGTTGCGCGGGTAGGAGACCGCGCCTAGCGACGTCAGCGTCCGGCTCTCCGAGGGGGTGGAGGGGCTGGAGGCGAATACGTCCCCGTTGGGCTGGATCCTCAGCGTGCCGACGGTGCCCGACGACGCGTCGACCGTGATGTACGGGACATGGGCCGGGCGGGCGGCCGCAGGAAGCAGAGCGCACAGGTCATTGGTGCCGCTCGGAAGCTTGATCCCGCCCGACAGGTACACGACCCGGCCCTTGACGGCGTAGCTGAAGCCGCCGGTGCCGTACGGGGTCTGGGCGGACTTCCATCCGTTGAGCAGGGTCACCTTGTGCTGGGTGACCGTCGCTGTCGGGAAGGAGATTCCTGCGAGCGACGTGAACGCCTGCGCGGTACCGAAGTAGGCACCGCCGATGAAGCCGCTCGGTTCGATATGGACGTTGGCGAAGGTATAACATCCGCCCGCGGCCTGGCCGCCTGAATGAGTAAGCGCTACCTATCTCTCGTGCGCACTGCCGCACCGCGAGGTGACTAGTCCGTGGCTGACCTGCCGCTCGCGCGGCGCCGACCGCGGCCGGACTGGCCCATGGCCCTGTCACGGTCGCCGGGCTACGATCAGGTCCATGGCGGTCGCGACTCGCTGGCCGTTCGTGGGGCGGCACGACGAACTCGAGGCGTTTGCCTCGGCGCTGGCGGATGCAGGCTGCGAAGCGTTCTGTGTCTATGGCGCCCCCGGCGTCGGCAAGACACGCCTCGCGGACGAATGCGCCGCGCAGGCCGAGGCGGGAGGCCGCCGAGTGCTGCGGGTGACCGCGGACCGGTCGCTCGAGGCCGTCCCCCTGGGTGTCGTCGCCCATCTGCTGCCGGCCGGCTCGCTGGCCGAGCTGGGCGAGGGCGACGTGAAGGACGCGGTCGTGCGGGCCAGGCTGCTGCATGCCGCCCTCGGGCTGCTCGCCGAGCACACCGCCGCAGCGGGCGTACCTGTGCTGGTGATCGACGACGCTCATCGCCTCGACGCAGCCTCGCTCACCATCGTCGACCACCTGTTCGCGCTCGGCGCGGTGTTCGGAGTCGCAACCATCGTCACAGGCGAGCTCCCCCCTGAGACGGTGACGCGGTGGTGGCGTGACGAACGGGCGGTGCGGCTTGAACTTGCCGACCTCGACCCGCTTGGCGTCGACACGCTGCTGCACGTCGTGCTAGAGGGCCCGCTCGAAGCGGATGCGTCCGCCCGGTTCTGGGATGCCAGCCACGGGAATGCGCTCGCGCTGCGCGAGCTGGTGCTGGGAGCGCTGGCCCGCGGAACTCTCGTCCCCCAGGACGGCCTGTGGCAGCTGGCCGGGCCGATTGGCGCCACTAGTCGCATGCACGACCTGGTCAGGACTCGCATCGGTGCGCTGGATGACACAACCAGGGCCGCGCTGGAGCCGCTGGCCCTCTGCCAGCCGCTCGGCCTCGGCCAGCTTGAGGCCAGCTTCGGACTCTCGGCGCTCGAAGCGCTGGAGCGTAACGGTCTCATCTCGGTGCATACCGACGGCCAGCGCGAGTCGGTGCGCCTGGCCCACCCCATGCACGGTGAGGTGCTCAAGGAGGGCTTGCCGGCGTTGCGGTCGCGCTCGATCCTGTTGGCTCAGGCCGACGCGGTGCAGGCGTGCGGCGCCCGTCGCCGCGAAGACCCGATCCGGGTGGCGACCTGGCGGCTGGCGGCCACCGGCCGCGCCGACCCAGGACTCCTGCTGCGGGCGGCCCGCCTCGCTCGCTTCGCCGGCGACAATCGCCAGGCCACCAGCCTGGCGAGGGCGGCGATGACCGGCCAGCCGTCCGCGGCGGCCGGACTCGTGCTTGGCGAGTCGCTGTACGACCTGTCGTCCTTCACCGAAGCCGAAGAGGTCCTGGCCCAGGCCGTCGAGCGAGCCGCGAGCGACGACGAGCTGGTACGGATCTCGACAGTGCGCCGACGCAACCTCTTCTGGGGCTGCCGGCTGGACGCGGAGGCAATCGCCGTCGGGCGGGCCGTCTCGCCCCGGCTCGCAACGGCCGCGGCACGGGACGAGCTTGTCACCGGCGAAGCCGAGGTCCTCGCCTTCGCCGGCCATCCCGGGGCCGCCTTGGCGCTGCTCGACCAGATCGATACGAGCATTCCTCGCGTCGACGTCCTTGCCGCCATCCCCCGCGCCGCCGCCTTGACCACGATCGGCCGCACCGCGCAGGCCGTGGCAACCAGCCAGCGGGGATTCCACGAGCACATCGCGCTAGGTGACGAACTCGCCATCGCTCCAGCCGGGACGCACATCGTCAATCAGACGTGGGCACTTGTGGAGGCGGGGCGGCTGGCCGAGGCGCACGAGCTGGGCCGGGTCTGGCTTGACCGGGCCACACGCGAGCGCCGATCACTCGGAGTCGCCTGGTTCGGTGTCCACCTTGCCCGGTGCGCGTTGATCGAGGGCCGGCCGGCCACGGCGCGCAGGCTGGCCGAGCGCGCCCGTGGTGCCGCCGAGGCGGGCGGATACGACGGGCTGAAGCCGATCGCGTACTCCCTGCTTGCGATGGCCCATGCTCTGCTCGCAGACGCCCCCGCCAGTGCTGCCCAAGCGGGCCAGATCGATACCGGAGCACGGGGTTTCGGGTTCTTCGATGCTGAGCTGGCGCTGGGGCGGGCGTGGGCGCTGGCCGCGGCCGGCGAAATGCCCGCTGCCCGGGCCGCCCTAGTCGCCGCCGGCGCGGCCGCCGAGCAGGCCGGCCACGTCCCGGTCGCGGCCTGGCTGCTCCATGACGCGGTGCGCCTGGGCGCCGGCAAAGAGGCCGCCGCCCGCCTGGCCGGCCTCGCGGCCGGGACGGACAGCGTGCTGGCCGCCGCCCGAGCGGACCACGCCGCCGCTGTCGTCGACGATGACGCCGGCCGCCTGGCCGGTTCCGCCGACCGGTTCGAGGCGATCGGAGCCATCCTGCTGGCGGCCGAGGCCGCCGCCGCAGCGGCCGGCGGCTCGCGACGGCGAGCGGACCAGCGGCGAGCCACCGCCCTCGAGCTGCGCTCCGGACAGTTCGCCGCGCGCTGCGAGGGCGCGACCACGCCGGGGCTTCGCTCAGCCGACCCGCCGGTGCCCCTCACGCCGCGAGAACGCGAGGTCGCACTGCTCGCCGCGGCCGGGCATCCGAGCCGGGTGATCGCGGAACGCCTGTACCTGTCGGTTCGCACGGTCGACAACCACCTGCGCCGGATCTACGAGAAACTCGGGATACCCGGCCGGGCCGACCTCGCCGGCGCACTCGACGCGGACCAGCCATGACGCCCGAACAGATCGAACTGGTCCGGAGCTCGTACGCGTCCCTCGGCGACGACGCGCCAGCGATGGCGTCCGACTTCTATCGCCGCCTGTTCACCATCGACCCGTCCGCCCGGACTCTGTTCAGCCAGGAACCCGCCGTGATGGCCGAGAAGTTCGCCGCCGAACTCCACGCCATCGTCGAAGCGATCAGCTCCTACGATGCCTTCTCCGCCAGGCTCCGTCACCTCGCCGCCCGGCACCGCGCGGCCGAGGTGCGACCGCGGCACTACAGGTCGGCCGCGGATGCGCTCACGGGGGCGCTGGCAGCCCACCTGGGTTCCACCTGGACCCCCGCGGCCGAGACCGCGTGGCGGCGCGCCTACAACCTCGTCGCCGAGATCATGATCGCCGCGACGGCAGACCTGGATTTCCGGTCTGCTGCCTCGCCGCCCCGCCCGGGGTCCTGACCTACGGCTGCCCTCCCGAGTCGCGGAACCTGAGCAGCAGCCCGCCGGCCAGCAGCGCGGTGGCAGCCCGGGCGGCGAGCACGCCGAGACCTGCCCACGGGCCGATCGGCAGGCTGTGCAGGTTCCTGGTGGCCTGGATCTCGAGCCTGGCGCTCATCGGGCCGATCTGCGCCAGATGGCGCTGCCAGTGCGGGCCGGCGGCCACGGCGGCGATAATCGGGAAAAGGTAGAGCAGGCCGAGCACGACGCCGATGGCGACGGCGGGGTCCCGCACGGCAGCGGCGATGCCGAGGGAACGGCGCCATCCCCCGCACGGCGCGGCGGCGCTGTCATCCGACAAGCTCGCGGACACGAGGCATGACTTGCGTTCCGTAGAGCTCGATGTTGGTCATGAGCGCCTCATGTCCGAGGCCTCCCATGCCGTATTTCAAGTCGAAGCGATTCGCATTGAGCACGGCGAGATTCGCCGCGATCTTCTGGGCGACGGTGTCCGGCGACCCGACGTAAAGCGCCCCGACCGGCCCCACCTCATGCAGGAAGGACTCCTTCGTCGGAACGGCGAATCCGCGGATCTTGCTGTATCGGCGGAGCACCTCCAGGTAGTGCGGCCAGAACTGCTCGCGTGCCTGCTCATCGGTAGCGGCCACATGCCCGGGCGAGTGCACTCCGACCGGGCGGGGCGGTTGCCCGAATCGCTCGAGCGCCAGCTCGAACAGCCTGGAGAAGGGCTCGAAGCGGGCCGGGACCCGCCGATGATCGCGAGCATCAGCGAGAATCCGTAACGTGCGGCGCGGATGACCGACTCGGGGCTGCCGCCCACGCCGATCCACGCGGGGAATGGCCCGAATTCCAGGTGCGGCACGACATCTTGGTTACGCAGCGCTGCGCGGGTCTTGCCGTCCCAGGTCACTGGTCCGCCCCCGAGCAGGCTCGGCGAAGAGTTGCGTTTTCTCTTCGAAGAGTCCTCGTAGTCGGCGAGGTCGTAACCGAACAGCGGAAACGAATCGACACTCGAACCTCGTCCGAGTATGACCTCGGCCCTGCCCCCGGACAGGGCGTTCAGGGTGGAGTAGCGCTGGAACACCCGGACCGGGTCATCAGAGCTCAAGACCGTGACAGCCGATCCCAGGCGGATGCGGCCGGTGCGCGCGGCGATGGCGCCGAGGATCACGTCGGCCGCCGACATCGGGATGTCGTCCGTATGGTGTTCACCGATCCCGAAGAAGTCCACCCCGACCTGATCGGCGAGAACACCCTCGTCGACCACGTTCCGGATCGTCTGGGCATGTGACAGGGGGCGGCCTTCTTCGTCATGGGTGACGTCGCCGAATGTGTCGAGGCCGAGGACGAGCGGGAACCGCTCGTCCACGGTGCACCGCTCCCAGCACCGCGATCCGCGGCAACCGCATGACTCCTCCAGTCGTAGCCGCTAGCAACAACGAAGTAACTTTCTCAATGCTAGGATTGTTCCCATGCCTGCCAGGTCGCCACGGCGTCCAGCCGAAGACTCAGACTCTGGCGACTGCATCAGCGCGGACGCCACCCTGGTCAGGGCCTTCGACCTACTCGGCAAGCGCTGGACCGGGGTGCTGCTGGCAACGCTGCGCGGCGGTGCCGTCGGCTTCCGGGTGCTGTCGCGGGCGATCCCTGGTATCAGCGATTCGGTCCTGTCCGACCGCCTCAGCGAACTCTGTGACGCGGGCCTGGTCGTACGCTCGGTCGAGGAGGGACCGCCGGTCTCGGTCTCCTATGCCCTCACCCGGGCGGGTGAAGCGCTGCTACCCGCGCTCGAGCAGATCAGCCGGTGGGCGCAGCGCTACCTGCCCGGCGTCGCGTCGCCGCCGGAGGCCGCGAGCCGAGGACCGACCCGGATGGCCGGCCGCCGGTCATGACCCGGACGTGACCGCCCATGGCTATCGTGAACCTTATGGCTGACAGACTGGGCACCGAGCGGCTTGTCCTGCGTAGCTGGAACGACGAAGACGCCGGGGCGGCGCTGGGCGCATACGGCGATGCCAGGGTCGCGCGCTGGCTGACTCCTGCGATGGACAGGGTGCCGGATCTGGCGGCCATGCGCGGGCTGCTGCGGCAGTGGCTCGCCGAAGATGCGCAGATGATGGCGCCAGCCGGCCGCTGGGCCGTGGAACTCCGTCGGGACAGCCGCGTGATCGGCGGGGCCACCCTGCTGCCCCTGCCACCCGATGAAGAGTTCGAGATGGGCTGGCAGCTGCACCCGCAGGTTTGGGGCCATGGCTACGCCACCGAAGCCGGGCTCGCCCTCGCTCGGTGGGCGTTCGAACAGGGAATAGAGCAGGTCATCGCGCTGGTGCGGCCCGCCAACACGCGCGCAGAGGCGACGGTGCGCAGGATCGGCATGGAGTGGGTCGGGGAGACTGAGAAGTACCACAGCCTGCGCCTTCAGGAGTACCGCCTTCGCCCTGGGGACCTGACGGCCGGGGATCGGCCAAATCCCCGGTGAGCCCGACGTGACGGCGGTCGACGCCGCGGCGACGTCGTCGCCTACGACGAGTGGCCGGTGAGGCTAGGGCCGCCATCCAGAGCTGACGCGGGACCGGCAGTGTCCCGCTTCGGGCCCCGCCAGAACTCACTCGGCCGCGAGCTGGCACACAGCGTCGACCGTGAGGTCGGCAAGCCGCGTCAGCACGAGACCGGCCGCATCAAGCGCGGCCGGGTCGGGCGGGTATCTCTTGTGCGGCACGGCGATCACGTGCAGCCCCGCGGCCGCGGCCGAGCGGAGTCCGTTGGTGGAGTCCTCGACCGCCGCGCACCTGTCCGGCCGGAACCCTAGCCGATCAACGACGGCGAGGTAGACATCGGGCGCCGGCTTACCTCGCGCCACCTGTTCCGTGGACACGGCGGCGGCGAACAGGCCCAGCAGCCCGGCACCGGTCAGCGCGGCGTCGATCAGCTCGGGCGGCGATGAACTGGCCAGCCCGAGCGGCCAGCGCGCCGCCATCGTGCGCACGGCGTCTGCGGCACCTGGCATGAGCGGCACACGATCCCGGTAATGCCCGCTCATCCGATCGATGACCGCAGCGGCGATCGCCTCGGGCGCCAGGCCCACGCCCAGTTCCCCGCTGAGATACCTGGACCACTCGGCGGTGGACATGCCCATCAGCCGCTGCTGGGCGTCCGGCAGCCACCTGCCACCGTTGTCGGTGACAACCTGCCTGCGGACCCGTTCCCATACTGGTTCGGAGTCCACGATCACGCCGTCCAGGTCGAAGATCACCGCCTCGACGACACATTTGCCCCTGGTAGCCGATCGCACGCTCATGTCTTACCCAGCAAGCCGGCCCTAGCTCTTGTTCGGACGACTGTCCAGCTTGTCGAATCCACGAGAACTGGTGGGTGAGCGATACCGCAACCTGCGCTTGAATGATGGCGCGTTCTGTGGGATACATGTCGTTGACGCCGCGACGGCCGGGATTGGACACTGAAGATGTGACTTCGCGACGCATTGTTTTCCTGATCTTCGACGGGTTCCAGCCTCTCGATCTGGTGGGCCCGCACGAGGTGTTCAGCCACGCGGGGGTGCTCTCGCCGGACGCGGGATATGTGTGCCAGGTGGCGGCGCGGTCCGCCGGCCCGGTGCGGGCGGCCAGCGGGCTGCTGGTTCACGCCGGGTACTCGCTAGCGGATCTCGACCCGGCCGGCGTCGACACCGTGGTGGCGGTCGGCGGCTACGGGGTGGACCTGGCGCGCCACGACCGGGCGCTGGTCGGCTGGCTGGCAGAAGCTGGCCGCACCGCGCGCCGGGTCACGTCGGTGTGCAGCGGGGTGTTCCTGCTGGCCGCGGCGGGGCTGGTCGAGGGCTGCCGGGTCACCAGCCACTGGGGCCGCGCCGAGCAGCTCGCCGCCGAGCATCCTGAGGTCACCGTCGACTGCGATCCGATCTTCATCCGGGACGGCCGGGTGTGGACGTCAGCCGGGGTGACCGCGGGCATGGACCTCGCTCTCGCGCTGGTGGAGGACGACCTTGGCCCTGAGGTGGCGCGGGACGTGGCGCGCTATCTGGTGCTGTACCTGCGCCGCCCCGGCAGCCAGTCCCAGTTCAGCGTGCCGCTGTGGACGGCACAGCCGTCCACAGACCCGATCCGTGCCGCGGTATCCGCCGTGCACGCCGACCCCGGCGCCCGGCATGGCGTCACCGACCTGGCCGCGCACGCCGGGCTGAGCCCGCGGCACCTTCAGCGCCGGTTCACCGCCGAGCTGGGCATGCCGCCCGCCAGCTACGTCGAGCAGGTCCGCATCGAGGCGGCGCGCCGGGGCCTGGCCGAAGGAGAGGACCCTGTGCACGCCATCGCCCGCCGCTGCGGATTCGGCACGGCGGAGACGCTGCGCCGTGTCTTCCAGCGCCACCTCGGCCTCGCCCCCACGGACTACCGCGACCGCTTCCGCATCACTCCTGTCAAGGAGGTCCCATGACAACCTTCGGATTGTCGGCGCCGCGTCGTCTCATCGAGCTGAGCCACGAGATCCACCACGGCATGGTCACCTATCCGGGACTGCCCGGACCCGAGATCAGTGACTATCTCCCCAGGGAGGCCTCCCCCGCCCGCTACGGGCCAGGCACCGAGTTCCACATCGGGCGCATCTCGATGGTGGCCAACACCGGCACCTACCTCGACAGCCCGTTTCACCGCTTCGCCGACGCGACCGATGTGGCCGGCCTGCCGCTTGAGAGCGTCGCCGACCTCGACGGCGTCGTGGTGCGGATCGGTGCTCGACGCGCGATCGACCGCGACGCGTTGGCCTCCTACGACGTTCGAGGCCGAGCCGTGCTGGTCCACACCGGCTGGGACCGCTACTGGGGCACCGAGCGCTACGGCACCGGTAACCCCTTCCTCACCGCCGCCGCCGCCGGCTGGCTGGTCGAGCAGCAGGCCGGGCTGGTCGGCATCGACTCGGTCAACATCGACGACACCAGCGGCCAGTCGCGCCCGGTGCACACGGCGCTGCTGGCGGCTGGCATCCCGATCGTGGAGCACCTGTGTCAGCTTGACCAGCTCCCGCCGAACGGCTTCCGCTTCCATGCCGCCCCGCCCCGGGTCGCCGGCATCGGCACCTTCCCGGTTCGCGCCTATGCCGTCTTGGCCGATGGGTAGGGTTGCGACCGCGCTCGCCACCCGGGCGGCGACCTTGCTCCACCGCATCCGACCCGGCGGCGCCCAAGTAGGAGGTACGAGATGGGCCTAGTGGAAGTTGACATCTCGATGTCGGTGGACGGTTTCATCACCGGACCGGGTGAGGAGGGCGCCGGACTTGGTGCGGGAGGCGAGATCCTCCATGCTTGGTTTCGTCAGGATCCGGACGGCCCGCGCCTCCTCGATGACGCACTGTTCGCCACCTCGGGAGCCGTGGTCACGAGCCGCAAGATTTACGACGGGACGGGAGGCTGGGGCGATGACGGCTTCTACGGGATGCCGGTCTTCGTGCTCACGCACCGTCCCCACGACGTGGTGGTGAGGGGCGAGACCACCTTTACCTTCGTCACCGAGGGGATCGAGCCGGCGATCGCACAGGCGCGAGCCGCAGCCGGCGATAGGAAGGTGCACGTCATGGGCGGCGCCAGCGTGATACAGCAGGCGCTGAAGGCACGGCTGGTGGACAGCCTTCACCTGCACGTGGCGCCGGTCGTTCTCGGCGCCGGCACCAGGCTGTTCGACACCCTCACAGACCCAATCGAGCTCGAGCGAACCGAGGTTCTGGAATCCCAGTTCGCCACGCATCTGAGATTCCGCATCGTCACATAGCAGCCCAACCTCGTCCCTCTAGCTAGCCGCGGCCACCCCGCCCACCGCGACGTCCTGAACCGCGCGATAGCTCCCATATCCGCCCGGCGCCGCGCCGCCCCGGTACGAACTCTGAGCGCCTGGCCGGCCCACCGGAACATCGATGCGGCATAGATGCCCCTCTCGGCCCTCCGTCCGGAACATCGATGTGGCTCCGATGTTCGCCGGCGAACAGCGTTGCCACATGGGTGTGGCTCTTCTGGAGTGAGTTATTGATTTGCCCGGTGGTGGTGGCGTGGCTGGGTGTTAGTGAGGCTTCCGTTCCGTATGGTCCTGAAGTGCGAAATCCGGGACTACGGAA
>Ga0137385_10003823_pt1 | contig 13101 bp, 11 predicted proteins | sample SagtaG_FD_104921 | JGI IMG/M metagenome (GOLD analysis project Ga0137385, IMG submission 104921) | Vadose zone soil microbial communities from Sagehorn Ranch, Mendocino, California, USA - Sage2_R_80_16 metaG | ecosystem: Environmental > Terrestrial > Soil > Vadose zone | place: USA: California...
CCGAACGACCACAGGGGCCGCCCTGGGAGATAAGATGCTATAATGATACATGGCATGAGATATAAGAACAAGCCTCAATTCTCTATGTTTTTCATAGATTGGAGGTTATGTATTGGTGTGGTCACGTCTTGACAGCCTGACGATTCATCAGCTGCGGGTGTTCTGCGCGGTCGCGCGGCTGTTGAGCTATACGCGGGCTGCGGAGGAACTGGGATGCCAGCAGCCAACAGTGTCGGCGCTGGTGGCAGAGCTGGAACGTGCGACGCAGTTGACACTGCTGGAGCAGTGGGGGAGGCAGCTTGCGCTGACAGATGAGGGGCGTGAGTTGTATACGCATGCACAGGAGGTGACCGCAGCGGCGGATGAAGTGAGGCGGTCAATGGAAGAGGCCGCGCCCGTGACCGGTGAGATTGCAAAGGGGGTGCCATTGCGTGTTGCCGGCGATACTACTGTGGGTACGTATGTGTTGCCTTCGTTGATGGGGGTCTTTCACCGGCGGCGACCTGATGTTGTACTGAATTTGCGGGTGGCTAACCGGGCGGCGGTGCGTGCTGCCCTGCTGGCGGGGGAGGTTGATCTTGCAATAGCTGGCCGACCGCCTGCGGTGGAGGGGCTGGTGGTCGAGCCATTTTTGGACAATCTCCTGGTGGCTATTGCGTCACCAGAGCATGTGTTAGCAGGACAGAGCCGGATAGCGCTGGCACGGTTGGCCGAAGAGGTGTTTCTGATGCGCGAGGTGGGATCGGGAACACGGGCGGCAGTAGAGGAGTTGTTCGAGGTATGGGGGATACCACTTCAGATTGGGATGGTGCTTGGACATGTTGAGGCGATTAAGCGGGCGGTGGCGGCGGGCCTGGGAGTGAGCGTGCTTTCAGAGATGGCGGTGAGGCGCGAAATTCGTTCTGGCATGCTGGCTATGCTGGACGTGGAACATTTTCCGATGCAGCGCCACTGGTATATCGCGCGCCTTGAACAGCGGCCTTTGAACGCCAGCGCCACGGAGTTTCTTGCGTTCTTGCGAGAATATAGGTTGGAAAGTGGATGATTTCCCCAATGGGCGCGTGTAGAGACCCGATTTATCGCGCCCTTATCCCCCAGGCGTCAGCTGACGGTCAAGGAGCAATGGTTGAGTATGGCGTAGGGACAAGGGGCGGCGGGGCAGATGGGCGGGGGCCTTGTGCTTGTCCTCCGTACTTTATCGCTTCCCCAACGAGGACAAGCACAAGGCCCCCACATCCACCCCACACCACCCCTTGTCCCTACGCATGTGTGAACCTATGGGGGTTATTGAGCAGCGGTTCTGCTTTCCAGGAGGAACTGGCGCAGGGCTGTGGCTGCTAATGACAAGCGCCTGCCCTTTACGCGAACGATGTGCCACTGTCGTTTCAAGGGGAAACCCTGGACGTTTAGTATGGCAAGGTCTCCACTGGCGACTTCGAGGGCGACCGATTCGCGGGAGAGGACGGCGATACCTAATCCCGCTGTAACGCCCTCTTTGATGGCTTCGATGCTTCCCAATTCCAGGCTAGTTAGCAAAGGGACGCCTGCATGAATGAGATGCTGCTCTGTGTCGTGCATGGTGCCGGAGTCTTGTTCACGCAGCAACCATGTTTCCTGTTGTAGATCATGCGGATGGAGCGCGGGGCGTCCTGCCAGCCGGTGAGATGGTGGGGCTATAACTACCAGTTCGTAGGGCATTAAAAACTCTACGTCGAAACGATCTTGTCGCTCGATGAGGCTCATTACTGCCAGGTCGATGCGGCGGGCGAGGAGGTCTTCTTCAATGGAGTGGCGGTTCGCGACCACGAGGGTGACATGGATGCCTGGAAAGTGCGTGTGGAATACTCCGAGCAATGGCGGCACCACGTAGGTACCGGCGCTGGTGCTTGCACCTATCAAAACGCTGCCCCGTTTGAGTTCGTGTATCGCCTGTACGACGGGGGCGGTTCCGGCAAGCAAGGCGAGAAGTCGTTCTGTATGCTCCAGGAATTCCTGGCCCGCGGGGGTGAGCACAATGCCTCTGCCGAGGCGCTCGAAGAGGTGGAGGTCCAGTAGCCGTTCGAGTGTTTTGATCTGTTGTGAGACGGCGGGCTGAGAGAGATAGAGCGCTTCGGCGGCTTTTGTATAGCTGAGGTGATGTGCTACCGTGCGAAAGACGTTGAGCTGGTGGACGGTGAAATCAGGGTGTGCGGGCTCTGTGGCGGGGGGCGCGATAAATCGGGCCCCTACAATGCGTTTCGACATTTCAGCTCCTCCGTTGTATTATGCCAGGTCATATTGTATTGACAGCATAACATAGAGAGATTGGGGGACGCGATTTATCGCGACCACCACGACCGAGAAAAGGCGAAATATCCAATATAACCCTGCCTTTGTCAGTCTCACCCAGGCAGCTCAGCAGCCATCCTTTTCCCCCCCAGCTATACTCTTGATAGAGACTGCGCCCCCTACCCATCCACTCTTCTCTTCCAGAAAGGAAGCTCTCCATGACCAGCAACACACACCCTGACCCGTTTCCAACCCTCCCACCTCCTCACGGTTACATGATAAACACAACCATTCAAAAATAATACCGCGCAAAATGAGCGGTATTTGCACACTATTTCAACTTTATCAATGCAGGCTTTCAGTGGATTGCAGAACAGCCCGCGCAAAATGGGCGGGAGTTGCACACGATTTCGACCCCCTTGCTGCCTTCCACGGGTAGGTGTTGTTCGCGTGTAGGGACAGGGGGAAGGGTGGATGAGGGCAGGGGGCCTGGTGCGTTAACTTGACGCCTGTGGGGAGTGATCGTGTTTCCCCAAGATGGAAGGGAGAGGAACAGGACGCGGGCGACCCTAAAGGCCCTCCCAGCCCCACGTCCGCTGCCCTCGCCCCTACGGGTCGCCTGGCCTTCTGGTGGGCAACCTTCGCGGTCGTCCTGCGAATCTCTAAATAGCCGCCATCATACTTTTTTCCAGGGAACTATGTTATAATGGTACGTACCTCGATGGTCGATTTTGGCAGAATGGTGCTGTGGGGACGCGACTTACTGCGTCCGCCATCAAACGTGTACCGGGGAGAGTGGATTGGCAATCAGCGCGAAGGATATTCTATTGTTCAATCAGAGCCAGGAAGAAAAAAGTTGTACCCTTGACAGTATCAGCCACAGCGCAGCGCAGACACAGCGATTAGGCATGAGGCTGGGTGAATTATTGCAAGGGGGGGAACTGATCCTGCTCAATGGGCAACTGGGCACGGGAAAAACCACCTTCACACAGGGTCTCGCACAGGGTATGGGTATTACCACACAAATCAATAGCCCCACGTTTACCTTACTAAAGGAATATGCCAGGGTCAGGTCGGAGTATGCTGCACAGAGGAGACCCGCGCTCTATCATTTTGACCTGTATCGACTTGATAATCCCGATGAAATCTTTGATCTTGGTTTTGAAGAGTATTTTTCGAGCGATGGCGTGTGTGTTGTCGAGTGGGCGGAGAAGGCGAATCTGTACTGGCCAACCGACCACCTGGACATCCGCATGAAAATGCTCAGCGAAACCAAGCGTAGCCTGTTATTTACCGCTGTTGGCTCGCGTTATTGCGAACTGCTGCGGCAGTTTCAGAAGAATACCTATGTTACTACTGGCTCTTGACACATCCACTCGCCAGGCGAGCATCGCGCTCTGCACAGAGGAAACCTTACTCGGCGAATATACCTGGCTGGTCGGCAACAACCACAGCATAGAATTGCTGGAACGCATTCGGCGTCTCATGGCTGAATGTGGCCACACCATGCAAGCCATCGATGTTATTGCCGTTGCCACGGGACCAGGGTCGTTCAACGGGCTGCGTGTAGCCGTAACCGCGGCGAAAACGCTGGCCTTTGCCCTGCAAGTCCCGCTCATCGGAGTCAGTACACTTGATGTCATCGCGGCTCACCAGCAGCAATGGCGCGGTCCCATTTGCGCCGTGCTGGAAGCAGGACGAAGCGAACTGTACGCGGCATGCTACGCCTTTGATGAAACCTACGAAGAGCAAGATGGAGTACTAACCTATACTCTACGGCGATTGAGTGACTATCTGCTGGATGCGCCTGAGGCATTGACACACTACCTCCAGGAGCATCTCAGCGCGCTGGTGGGTGTGCCAGGTGAACGCCAATTGCCTGTCACGCTCTTTTGTGGCGAGATGAGCGAAACATCTCGCGCGGTGCTGCACCAACACCTGCCGGAGAGCAGCCTGTTTCTCGAGTCTTTTCAATCCGCGCGCCATGCATCTGTTCTGGCATACCTGGCGTTTCAGCGTTTCCTCGGTGGCATCATAGATGATCCTTTATCGCTTGAGCCGTTGTACTTGCGGCGGCCTTCAATCACTACCAGCGTTCGTAAGCAGCCACTCCTTGGAAGTAAGACACCTGGGTCGAGCAATCCGACGGAGACAGAAAGGGAAGAAGGTGCGTTACATCATTGATCGTATGACAATGGCAGACGTGCCTCGCGTCGTCGAGATCGAACGTCTGGCTTATCCATCAACCTGGCCTCCCAGCGCCTATCGCAAGGAACTCCAGGACAATCGCTGGGCGCATTACATTGTCCTGCGCGATAAAAAAATCGCCGAAGAGCGTATGACTGTGCCAGCGCAGGAACCCGAAAGGCCCCGGCGCATCTTCCCACTTTCGCTGCTGCCTGGGCGGCCAACGATGACCATGCCCTCGCCTGATCTCGCCTCCATCCTGGGCTTTGCCGGATTGTGGTTGATGGTTGACGAAGCGCATATCACGACGATTGCCATGCATCCCAAATATCGCCGCCGGGGTCTGGGTGAGTTCATGCTCGTCAGCCTGATCGACATCGCCTATAACATCGGCGCAAAATGGGTCACGTTGGAAGTGCGCGTCACCAACCATAACGCGCAGAACCTGTATCGCAAATATGGCTTCCATGAGGCCGGGGTGCGCCATCGCTATTATAGTGATAACAATGAAGATGCACTCATTATGTGGACGGAAGAAATTAATTCTCCCGCCTACAAACGCAAATTTCAGGAATTGAAAACCGCGCTCTTGCGCAAACTTGAAGATCAGTAATATCCTTTACCAGGGCAACCCCGCAGTCGCCCTGGTATACGCCAGGTCAAGTGAAATTATGCTCATACTCGGGATTGAAAGCTCATGCGACGAAACGGGAGCCGCTATTGTCAAAGACGGGCGTTATTTGCTCTCAAACGTCGTCGCCTCACAAATTGAAGTCCATAACCGCTATGGCGGCGTGGTACCGGAGGTCGCGTCACGACAACAACTCGCCACCATCATTCCGGTGCTTGAAACCGCCATGGAGCAGGCGGGCTGCTCCTGGGAGAACATCGACGCGGTTGCCGCTACTTATGGTCCTGGACTGGCGGGCTCCCTGCTCGTCGGTCTCACCGCGGGCAAAGCAATTGCCCTGGCACATCACCTTCCCTTTCTCGGCGTAAACCACCTGGAAGCGCATATTTACGCCAACTGGCTGCGCAAGGAGACCTATGCAGGGCGAGCACAGGAAACCGATGAAGCCGATTGGGAATACCAGGAAGGCGACCCTACCTTTCCTTTGATTTGCCTCGTCGTTTCGGGTGGGCATAGCGAACTGGTGTTGGTGCGTGGCCATGGACGGTATGAGCTGCTTGGCAGCACGCGCGACGATGCCGCTGGAGAAGCATTCGACAAAGTTGCGCGCATTCTGGGCCTGGGCTATCCCGGCGGCCCCGCCATTCAGCAAGCGGCACAGCAGGTTGAAGAAGAATTCTTGCAACAGGGTAAAACGCTCGCTTTGGCACGAAGCGCCTATCGCCTGCCGCGCGCCTGGTTGCGCGGCACCTATGATTTCAGTTTTAGCGGCCTTAAAACGGCAGTGCTGCATTTAGCGGAAGGCGCGACTGGGCAGCAGGGAAATGCTGAAGGAAAGGCAGGCAAACAGGTCAGCCAGTATACGCGCATGGGTGCGCAGGCAGCCCGGAAGGGTGGCGCAAATGTGGCCCTGCTCGCATCAAGTTTCCAGGATGCGGTGGTAGATGTGCTGGCAGTCAAGACACGTCTCGCGGCCCAGGAGTATCATGTCAAACAGGTGGCTCTGGCTGGTGGAGTCGCGGCCAACGCCAGCCTGCGCGCGCGCCTGGAACAAGAATTGCGACCCCTGCATATTCGCCTGAGCTATCCGCCCATTGCGTTTTGCACCGATAACGCTGCGATGATTGCCGGAGCCGCCTTCTTTCACCTGTTAAGGGGCGAACAGCACAGTCTTGATCTGGATGTTGAACCAGGATTGAGTTTACCGTTTGTAAGGGGCCGATAACTCCCTTCCAGCTAGCCTGACCGCGAGTAGGACGCAGTCCATCAGGACTGCTGGCAAGCTGGATGAGAAACTATCGCGCCCAAGAAATGAGTGTAGTATGGCAAAACAGAAAGCATATGCTCTTGGTATCGACCTCGGTGGCACCAAAACCCTGGCGGCAGTGGTGGATATCAGCACCGGTGAAGTGGTTGCTTCCGCACGTAAACGCACGCGTGCCGAAAAGGGACAGGAATTTGTCGCGCAGCGCATTCTTGATCTTTCGACGCAAGCTATAGCGGATGCGAAATTGCTTAATGGAGGAATTGTAGCTGTTGGCGTAGGCGCAGCAGGGCAGATTGACCGCAAAGCGGGCGTAGTTGTCGATGCTCCTAACCTCGGCGTGAAGGATATGGATCTTGGCGCATTGCTCGGCAAACAGTTTGGCAAATCAGTTGCAGTTGGCAACGATGTAGAGGTAGCCGCGCTGGGCGAGTATATCTATGGGTCAGGGCAGGGATACCGTACATTTGTCTGTGTATTTGTTGGCACGGGCATTGGTTCCGGCATTGTGCAAAATGGACGTATGTATACCGGGCTGACCGGAACGGCAGGTGAGGTCGGGCATATGACCGTCGATGCGGGTGGACGCATCTGTGGCTGTGGCTCCCGGGGCTGTCTGGAAGCCTATGCCTCGCGCACCGCTATCACCAAAGCCATCATGGCCGAAATTCATCACGGGCGCAGTTCCATCCTGGCCGAGGACGTGCAATTCCAGCTTAAAGAGGGTGAAACTATCATCCGTTCTGGTCTGCTGGCCTCTGCTATTGCACACAATGATGCCCTGGCCATTGAAATTGTCACGGAAGCTGCCGACTATCTTGGCTATGGCCTGGCATCAGTGATGAACTTCTATAACCCTGACTGCATCATCCTGGGTGGGGGCGTCATCGAAGCCATTGATCTGCTATTTGAGCGCGCCGTGCATCGCGCCCGCATCACAGCTCTGTCAGCGCCTGCCAGTAAAACCAAAATTATCCGCGCCAAACTGGGAGACTTTTCAGGCGTTGTTGGTGCCGCTTATATGGGTGGGGAAGCAGCAGGCTATACCTTCCCCACGTAGTAGCTGCCTGCCAACCCGCCAGGCGGGGTTCTTTAGGATGTGGGTGTCCCCGCATGTTCCCAAATCACCCTGAAAAATTGAGAGATGGAAAAGGGGGAAGCGTACTTATGGCTGGAACACTACCGCGAATAGATGCCCAGGTTGAATTACGCGCGGTCGAGCTGGCAGACGCCCCTGCGTTGCACCAGCTCGACTATAGCTTCGAGACGGACCGTATTTATACCCTGCATGTGCATGATCACCTGGCGCAGGGCGACAGCCATCCAACTATCTCAGGCCAGTCCTCCCTGGCTTTTGAACTGCGCGAGATGCCCGTTGACTTGCCCCTCTACAAGGATTACCGCGAATACGAACATACCCTCGCAGAGGTCGAGGCCAAACTTGCCGGGGTGCGTGGCGGCTATGTCGCCCTGGCTGATGGACAGATTGCCGGGGTGATACTGCTCAACGTCGAGGAATGGCGATCGGTCGCGTGCATCGAGGATATCATCGTTGGGCGTCAATTTCGCCGCTACGGCATCGGTTCCCTGCTGCTCAATTGCGCCTCGGATTGGGCGCGCAATCGCGGCTGCTGGGCTATCCTCTTAGAGACGCAGAATGTCAATTTCCCCGCTATCCAGTTCTACCTGCGCAACGGACTACAAGTGTGGGGCATCAGTCAACACTTCTACCCGCCAGGCCCGGTAGAACATGAAGTCGCGATTTTTATGGGCAAGCTGCTGCGGTAAGCTCACAACTCGCGTAATTGCTTCTGGAACAATCCGAACACTACCGCGATGCCCAGGACCGCGCCGCTTATCGGAAAAATGATAGCCGGTCCCAGGTGTGCCACGATGGTGCCTACAATCGCCACTGAAAGCGGGTAGGAGCCAAACGAGGCGAACATGAACGCACCCATGACACGTCCCAGGAGATGACGGGGAATGATCTGCTGGATGATGGTGATGAAAATGACGTTGGTCACGCTGTTGAAAATGCCCATGGCCGCCATACACACAATTGCGCCCGCCAGTCCTCCATACGGAATGAGCGCTACCGCAATGGCCTGGAGGATCGCCACTCCAAGGGCAAACGTTCCGCGATGGGGTATATTTCCCAGCATGCCCGTCACAATTCCGCCAAGCAAAGCTCCCGCACCAAAGGCAGCCAGGATTGCGCCATAGCCGGTCGCTCCCGTGGCGAATGGACCATGCGCCAGCGATGGCAAAGCTACCTCCAACAGCCCTCCAAAGGTGATATTGGCAAACAGTGCGACCAGGAATGCCGCCTGTAGCACCTGCGAAGTCCGCACGAACTTCCAGAACTTCATCGGCTGCTCGGAAGCTTGCTTCTGCTGCTCTGCCGCTTCAGTGATTTCGATGGGTTGCTCATTCGGTACCAGCTCAGCCATCGTTCTCATGCCCTCAGCGACAAGTTCTACTTGCGGTTCCTGAGAAGCCGCCTGCTGGGTGGCTTGGGACCTCCCGCGAATAAGCACCAGCGCTGTCCCAGATTGCAACGTAGCGACTATCACTCCGCCAGTACCTGAACCGATCAAACTGGCAAGCTGGAGAGAGGATGTATTGAGTGCATTACCTGCCTGCAAATCCTTATCTTCCAGCACCTCTGGCAGCATTGCGGACGAGGCGGGCAGAAACAGGCCCTCGAATGTCCCTAGAGGAATGGCTACCAGGAGTAATTGCCACAGCGCGGGATGACCCGCCAGCGCGAGCATGGCCAGGATGCCTACCAGTACTGCGCGCACCCCATCGGCCAGCAACATCACCCGTCGTGGGCGCAGGCGATCGCTCAAAACGCCGCCCAGTAAGACGCTGCCTATACGCGGGATACCATACGCGCTGAGGATAATACCCAGTTCTTGTGCGTTGCCGCCGTTGGTCAGCACCAGCCATGGCAGCGCGACGGCATAGAAGGCGTCTCCAATCGTTGAGATCAGCTGACCACTAAACAGAAGACGGTAATCGCGCACCCGAAGCGGTGCGAGAATACTTCCTGCTCCAGCCTTTTTAGCGGGCTGTTCTTGTGAAGGTGATAAAGGAGAGGCTTCGGCCATAAAAATCTCCTTTCTACTATCCTGTCGTATCTGGGGTATGGCACCTTACGCACTTTTTCTATTGATACGATTAAACAGTAGAAAGGTGAGATTTTTTTCAAAATGATGTTAGACTGCCGCAGTAATCTCTTCCAATTTCGGGAACAGCGGCGAAGGAGTGGGCAATTTCAACCCCTCTTCTACCTGCGTGGGATGCCAGTGCACCGAAGCGACATCACCCTCGAAACCGAGATAATGGTGTAGTTTCTGCGATGAGAACGGCAGGTAAGGCCAGAACAAGATATGCAGACCGCTCAACACCTGCAACATCACATAGATGGTGGTGCCAGCCGCCTCGCGATCAACCTTGATCTGCTTCCAGGGCGCCTGCTCGTCCAGGTAGCGATTTGCCGCGCGCGCAACCGCCATGGCCGCGTTAATGCCATCCTTAAAGTGGCAATTGGCGATGTTATGCCCAACGAGCGTAAAGCCGCGATCCACCTCCGCCAGTATCTCGCGATCCGCTTCGTCCAGCGCCTGCGGGTGTGGCACAACGCCGCCGAACTTGCTCTGCAAGAAAGTCAAGGTGCGATGCACCGCGTTGCCGTAGGTGGCTACCAGTTCGTCATTGTTGCGGCGAATCAGTTCATCGTAAGTGAAATCGGTATCGCGCCCCTCGGGAGCCGTCACCGACAGGTAGTAGCGCAGCGTGTCCGCTCCGTATTGATCCAGCACATCCTTCGTCCAGATCACATTGCCCCGGCTGCTCGAAGCCTTTTGCCCGCTCATGGTCATGAACTCATTGGCGGGTACATCGTATGGCAGATTGCGGTTGCCATAACCCATCAGCATCGCGGGCCAGATAATCGCGTGGAACGGGATATTATCCTTGCCGATGAAGTAGTACGACTTCACCGGGGGATCGGTCTGATCGGGTACCCACCAGGTTTTCCACGCCTCCGGTCTGCCTTGCCGCTCAGCCCATTCAACCGAGGCAGAGAAGTAGCCGATTACGGCATCAAACCAGACGTAGATGCGCTTGCTCTCATAGCCGTCCAGGGGGATAGGCACGCCCCAGTCGAGGTCGCGCGTGATCGCGCGCGGGCGCAGGCCCTCTTTCAGCCAGTTCATGGCAAAGCCCAGCGTATTGGTTCGCCAGAAACCTTTGCCCTCGGAAAGCCATTGCAGCAGCGGCTCCTGGAGCTTCGGCAGATCGAGGAAGAAATGCTCGGTCGGGCGAATCTCCAGCGCACTTTCTATGCTTCCACACAGACGGCAACGTGGTGAGATCAGGTCTACCGGATCGAGCGTGCGTCCACAATTATCGCACTGATCGCCGCGCGCAGAGGTGAAGCCGCAGTGCGGGCAAGTGCCTTCTACATAGCGGTCCGGCAGAAAACGGCGGTCGGTTGGGCAATAGGGCGACTCCATCGTATCCTTGAAGATATATCCTTTGTCGTAGAGCGTTAGAAAGAAATCTTGCGTTATACGATAGTGATTTTCTGTACCCGTCTCAGTGTATAAGTCCCAGGACATCCCCAGGCGATCCCATACCTCGCAAATTTGTCGATGATAGCGCGCCACAAATTCACGTGGGCTGATTCCCTCGCGCTCAGAATCAACCAGAATGGGAGTTCCGTGTTCGTCGCTGCCGGAAACCATCAACACCTTGTTCCCTGCTAAGCGATGATAACGCGCAAATGTATCAGCAGGAAGATATGCCCCTACAATCTGGCCAACATGCGTCGAGCTTTTCGCATAGGGCCACGCCACACACACAAGGATATGTTCATTCATGTAATATTTGTCTCCCTCAAATGAAAGAGGTAAAAGCAACAGGATGTTCGTAACTGCGCCTATTATAACATGCTCGCACAAGCATCAATGCGCGTGCCTTCGCTATTCTTGCGATGGTGGGATAAGTAGTATATACTAAAGCAACCTGAGGAGCCTGGTATAGCTCCGCGCATATTGAATAATATAGAGGGAGGGAACTATGCCAACGCAAACATACTCCGACGTGATTGAATCCAATCCAAGCTATAGCGCAAAAAGGTATAAGGAACGCTTACCCTATGCTATCCTGACGCCAGCGATAGCCGGCCTGGCTTTAATCCTGTGTTTTTTTCTCCTACCCTGGTTTTCCATTGGATTATCGCAGTCTTCGCCTAAGGTATCCTCTGCCAACTCTCTCATGAATGTCCCCGGCACCACCATCGCTGGTAGTGGCGTGTCTACTAGCGCTTTAATTGAAAATAATGACGGTAGCGGCAGTCATAATGTAGGTGATTCTTTCTCTTTTCCGCTGCTCTGGGCGTTCCCACTCGTGGGTCTAATCCAGCTTATTTTAGCGTTGCTTGTGTTTAAGGACAAATTACTGCCTTTCTGGTTGACGCTCTCCATTCGAGTGAGCTTTGGTCTCGCATTGCTTCTTGAGATCATCTACTTTTTGGTCAGTTTCTTTGTGGCTTTCTCACAAATAAAAGGTGCTGGCGGTCAAATTGCAACCTTTCCCGGTCCGGGTCTCTGGATAAGTCTCCTACTAACGCTTATCACCGGTATCATCTGCCTGATTATGCTTCCGGGCCTCGACTGGGATTGGAGTCTGGCGCGCAATGACCTGGCACGTGGTATTCGCATAAGCGAAGTGCAGGCGAATCTTGCTTCCAGAAGATCGGGAACTTCGGCCTGACTGTCGCGCCTTGCTACATCCCGATATAACGCGCATAGACCGAGCGGGCGACCATCTCATCGTCTGTGCCTTTGATGATGGCGCGCGCATCGGGAAATACCGTCAGCTCGTATTCGTCAACGAGGAAACGCAGCAGGTAGGCATTATAAGAGACCTGCCCGACGGGACCCAGGCGTTCAGCCAGGGCGGGAAAATTAACTTTATCTCCCTTTCTGCTGCCGCGCACCTGTACTGCGTTGCGCCCGCACAGACTGGTACTGTTTGTGCCGCTCAACGCATCGAGAAATTCATAGGCATGCTGACCGCAGGTGGGGCAATCTGGTTGGCGTGGTAGCTCGATACGCTCGCTCGTATTCTCCCACACATCCATCCAGAACATAGCACGACTGACTTGCTCACTACGCAGCAGCAGCTTGAGCGCTTCGGTCGAAGCGATACCGGCTATGGCGGCCACGATTCCATTCAAGATACCGGCCGTATCACAGGTCGCGGTTGTACCGGGCGCGGGCATTTCGGGAAAAATGCAGCGCAGGCAGGGTGTATCGCCGGGGAGAATATTCATCGTCACCCCATAGGAAGCAATCACGCCGCTATAAATCCAGGGGCGCCCGAATTTTACGCACACATCATTGAGCAGGTAGCGGGTCTCAAAGTTGTCGGTTGCGTCCAGCACCAGCTCAACATCTTGTACCAGGGACTCAATCCCATCGGCGTTGATATCTTCTACCAGCGCTTCGATGGTCGTATCACTATTTATGCGGCGTAGTTTCTCTGCCGCGGCCACTGCTTTGGGGAGCCTGCGCGCGATATCATCCTCATCGAAGAGATTCTGGCGCTGCCGGTTATTGATCTCGATGTAATCACGGTCCGCGATCACCAAGAGCCCAATGCCAGCTCTGCAAAGATTATTGGCAAGCGAGCTGCCCAGTGCGCCACCTCCAATAATGACTACAGATGCAGTTTGCAG
>Ga0137385_10003828_pt1 | contig 13090 bp, 11 predicted proteins | sample SagtaG_FD_104921 | JGI IMG/M metagenome (GOLD analysis project Ga0137385, IMG submission 104921) | Vadose zone soil microbial communities from Sagehorn Ranch, Mendocino, California, USA - Sage2_R_80_16 metaG | ecosystem: Environmental > Terrestrial > Soil > Vadose zone | place: USA: California...
GACCTCGAAGTGTCGTTCGGCGTGCAACTCTTCATACGGCATCACGCGAGCGGTCTCTCGCTCACGCAAGCGGGACGCGATCTGCTCGGGCAAGCGCGCAATCTGCTGAAGATCGCGGAGGAATTGCAGATGGCCGCGAAGGAAATGGATGGCGGCATGACGGGCGCCATCGCGCTCGGCTGCCTCGTCTCGCTCGCACCGCCGCTCATGCCGGGGCTCATCAGCCGCTTCACGGGCGAGCACGCGGGCATCTCGTTTCGCACCGTCGAGGCGCATCAGGATGGCCTCTTGCGCGGCCTGCACGACGGCTCGCTCGACATCGCCCTCACCTATAGCCTCGACTTGACAGAGGACATCGCCTTCACGCCGCTGCTCTCGCTGCCGCCTTATGCGATTCTGCCGAAGACGCATCGCCTCGCCCGCGCGCGCAAGGTGTCGCTCGCAGACCTCTTGCCTGAGCCGTATGTGATGCTCGATCTGCCGCACAGCCGCGAGTATTTCGCCGCGCTCTTCGATGCGGTGGGCAGCCGTCCCGTGCCCGCGTTCCGTTCGTCGCAACCGGAGGTCGTGCGCGGCATGGTGGCCAACGGTCTCGGCTACAGCCTCCTCAATTTTCCGCTCAAGTCGAATCGCACCGTGGATGGGGAAGAGTTCGTCATTAAGCGCTTCAAAGACAACGTCAACGCAACGATGCTCGGCATCGCGCAATCACGCACGATGAAACCGCGCCAGGTCGTGCATCGCTTTGCCTCGTTCTGCGAGACCTATATTCGACGCCTGCACCTCGATGCATGACGACATGCGAATACGTTGCATAGGTAAAAGCTTTGTTTTGTATCCAAAAACAATATTTTTGCTTGCAATTTGGCTTGATAGATTGGTGTCCATGTTGAGCGCTACGGCGCAAGCCTCGCTTTGGCGCGCTCTCACCGTGATGAATCAAGGAGGGCTCCATGGCCAACCCGGCAACGACGGTCGCAGTGCAAGCGCTTGTCGACAAGCTGCAGACCGGTTGCGGACGGTCATTCAGCGACGCGCATGCAATGCCGCCCGGTGTCTATACGTCGCCTGAATTCCTCTCACTGGAAGAGCGCAATATATTCGAGCGCGAATGGCAATGCGTCGGCCGCGCCAGTTCGCTGAAGGTGCCCGGCGATTACCTGACGGCACATATCGGAGCGCAACCGATCGTCGTATTGCGCGATGAACAGATGCAGCTCAAGGCGATGTCGAACGTGTGCCTGCATCGCATGTCGGTACTGCTTGAAGGACGCGGCAATGTGCGTCGCATCGTATGCCCGTATCACGCGTGGAACTATTCGCTCGACGGCTCGCTGAAAGGCGCGCCGCTCATGGATCGGCAAGAGGGATTCTGCAAGGAAAGCTACCGGCTGCCCGCCGTGCGCTGCGAAGAATGGCAAGGCTGGCTCTACGTGACGCTCGACGAAAACGCGCCGCCCGTTCACGCGCAGCTCGCCGGACTGAGCGAGCTGATCGGCGCATACGGAATGTCGGACTACATCGAAACCTTCTATGAAGAGCACGTGTGGGACACCAACTGGAAGATCCTCGCGGAAAACTTCATGGAAAGCTATCACTTGCCGATGCTGCATCGCGCAACGGTAGGGCCGCATTCGCGGCTGGAGGAGATGGAATGCCCGCCAGGTTATCCCGCCTTCAACTATCACTGGATCACGAAGGAAGCGTCCTTGCCCATTGGCAACGCGCATCCGGACAACACGCGCCTCACGGGACACTGGCGCAATACCACGGCGCTGCTCGCGATCTACCCGGCGCATCTCGTCACGCTCACGCCGGGTTACTTCTGGTATCTCGTGCTGCAGCCTCAAGGCGTGGGGCGCGTGCATATCCGCTTTGGCGGCGGGCTTGCACCGGAATTCATCGCGGATCCTGAAGCCAACGCGCACATGACGACGTTGAAGAAGCTGCTCGACGAAGTGAACGCGGAAGACAGGCGCGGCGTGGAAGCCGTCTTTCGCGGCGTGCACGCGCCGCTCGCGAAGCCCGGTCACCTGAGCCATCTCGAACGCCCCAACTACGACTTCGCGCGATACCTTGTGAGCAAACTCGTTGCGGCGAAGCCCGGCACGCATTGAACACGCCTCATCGACAGGACGCCATCACGATGTCAAACACTTCCTTCATTTCGTTCTCGGGCGTGAGCAAATCGTATGACGGCGCACATTACGTCGTCGATGATTTGAATCTCGACGTGCGCAAGGGAGAATTCCTGTCGCTGCTCGGGCCGTCGGGCTCGGGCAAGACGACCACGCTCATGATGCTCGCCGGATTCGAATCGCCCACGCACGGCGAGATACGCCTCGACGGACGGCGGCTCGACGACAAGCCCCCGCATCAGCGCGACATCGGCATGGTGTTTCAGAACTACGCGCTCTTCCCGCATCTGACGATTGCTGAGAACGTCGCGTTTCCGCTCTCCGTGCGGCGCGTGAGCCGCGCCGAGCAGAAGACGCGCGTGAAGCGCGCGCTCGAGATGATCGAACTGCCGCATCTGGCGAACCGGCGTCCCGCGCAGCTCTCCGGCGGACAGCAGCAGCGCGTGGCGCTCGCGCGCGCGCTCGTGTTCGAGCCGAGCGTCGTGCTGATGGACGAGCCGCTCGGCGCGCTCGACAAGCGCCTGCGCGAAACCATGCAATACGAAATCATGCGGCTGCATCGCGAGCTGTCGCTCACGATCGTCTATGTGACGCACGATCAGGCCGAAGCGCTGACCATGTCCGATCGCGTCGCCGTGTTCTCCGATGGCCGTATCCAGCAGGCCGCCACACCGAGCGAACTTTACGAGAACGCGCAGAACGCCTTCGTCGCCAATTTCGTCGGCGAGAACAACGGATTGACTGGGCGCGTCGTCAATGCGGGCGAAGACTGGGCGACCCTTGCGCTGTCCGACGGCAGCATCATACGCGGCCGGTGCGAACATGGCCTGCGAGCGGGCGATGAAGCGATGCTCGCGCTGCGTCCCGAACGCGCGCATATCCCGAGCGCGGAAGGCGCGCGCGTGGACGAGCACAGCAACGTGGTGCGCGCTCGCGTCGAGGAACTCGTGTATTGCGGCGATCATCATCGCGTGCACCTGAAGCTCGGTTCGCGCGATTCCATCGTCGTGAAAGTGCCCAACACACAGCGCCACGCGCTGCCCTCGCCCGGCGGCACGATCGAGATCGCATGGCGCCACGACGACTGCAAGATTCTCGCGATGAGCGCGCCGCGCAGCGCGCCCGCGATCCATGCTTCCACACCACCCTCACCTTCCATCATCACGACCGCTACAGCAGGAGCCAACTGACATGCGCACCTTCATCAAAGCACAAAGCGCCGCACTCGCCGTACTCGCATTTGCCACCGTGACCGCCCAGGCAGCGGAGACGCTCTCTGTCGTGACCTTCGGCGGCGCGTACGAAGCGGCTGCAAAAAAGGCCTATTTCGATCCGTTCACGCAGGCTACCGGCATCGGCTTCTCAACCGAATCGTATGACGGCGGCCTCGCGAAGCTCTCCGCAATGGAGCAGGCGAAGAACACCACGTGGGACCTGATCGACCTCGAAACGAACGACGCGATCACCGCCTGCGACGAAGGCCTCCTCCAGAAGTTCGACAAAAAGATGCTCGGTAAGACGAGCGACTTCATCCCCGGCTCGATCAGCGATTGCGCGGTCGCGAGCATGGTCTGGTCCACGGTCTACGCTTACGATGCGAGCAAGCTCAAAACCGCGCCGACCACCGTCAACGACTTCTTCGATCTGCAGAAATTCCCCGGCAAGCGCGGCCTGCGCAAATCGCCGAAGGTGTCGATGGAATGGGCGCTGATTGCGGACGGCGTCGATCCGAAGGATGTCTACAAGGTGCTCGGCACGCCCGCCGGCGTGGATCGCGCGTTCAGGAAGCTCGACACGATCAAGAAGAGCATTGTGTGGTGGGAGTCGGGGGCGCAGGCACCGCAGTTGCTTGCGGACGGCGCGGTCGTGATGACGCAGGCCTACAACGGCCGCATCGACGATGCCGCGAAGAAGGACAACAAGCCATTCAAGGCCGTCTGGGACGCGCAAGTCTACGACTTCGAATGGTGGGGCATTCCGACGGGCGCGAAGCACGCCGACGCCGCCGCGAAATTCATCGTCTCCGCTTCGCACCCTAAGGCGTATGCCGATCTGTCGAAGTACATCGCCTATGCGCCGCCGCGCAAGGACGCGATCGCGCTCGTCGACAAGCAGCGCCTCGCCGATCTGCCGACTGCACCCGAGAACTTCAAGCGTGCCGTGCAGATCAACGCGAACTTCTGGGCCGACAACGCGGACCAGATCAACAAGCGCTTCCAGGTGTGGCTGACGCAGTAACACCACCGTCCGACGAGAGCCCAACTTGACTACCAGCATGCCCGCTTCGGCCCGAGCCACGACCCCGGGCTCTCCGACGAGAGCCGAGGGTCGCGCGTCGTTTCGAAAGGCGCGCCACCGCGCATCCTTGCAGGCGCTTTTACTCGCGCTGCCGCTGATCGTGTTTCTGCTTTCGACGTTCATCGCGCCGATCGCGCTCCTGCTCGCGCGCAGCATGGAAAACCGCGAAGTGTCCGACAGCATGCCCGCGCTCACGCGCGCGCTCCATGCGTGGGACGGCCGCGGCGTGCCGGACGAGCGCACGTTCGCTCTACTCGCTTCGGGGCTCAAAGAGGCGCAGCAGAGCGGAAAGCTCGGCACCGTCGCGCGGCGGCTGAACTTCGCTCAGCCCGAGTTTCGTAGCCTGTTGATGCGCACCGCGCGCCAACTGCCCGCCGATGCGCCGCCCGCGTGGAAACCGGCGCTCGTCGAACTCGACGAACGCTGGAATTCGCCGGACATCTGGCGCTTGCTCAAGCGCGCCGCCGCATCGCCGACGCCGGACTACCTGCTCGCCGCCGTCGATGCGCAAGTGACGCCGCAAGGCTCGGTCGCGTTCGTGCCGGATAACGCTTCGGTCTATCGGCAGGCCTTCCTGCGTACAATCTCGATCAGCGCCACAGTCACGCTGCTGTGCCTCCTGCTCGGCTATCCGGTCGCATGGCTGCTCGCGAACCTGCCCGCGAAAAGCAGCAACCGCCTGATGCTCTTCGTGATCGTGCCGTTCTGGACCTCGCTGCTCGTGCGCACGACCGCCTGGTACGTATTGCTGCAACCGGGCGGCGTCATCAACAGCCTGCTGATTGGTTTCGGGCTCGCCACGCATCCGCTGCCGCTGATCTTCAACCGCGCGGGCGTGCTCATCGGCATGACGCACGTGCTCTTGCCCTACATGATTCTCGCGATCTACTCTGTGATGAAGAGCGTGTCGCCCGTGTACGTGCGGGCCGCGCAATCGCTCGGAGCGCACCCGTTCACCGCGTTCGTGCGGATCTATATACCGCAGACGCTGCCGGGCGTGGGCGCGGGCTGCTTCCTCGTGTTCGTGCTCGCGCTCGGCTACTACATCACGCCCGCGCTGCTCGGCGGCGCAGGCGACGAGATGATCAGCCAGCTCATCGCGATACAGACCAACACGCAGCTCAACTGGGGCCTCGCCGGCGCGCTCTCGGCCTATCTCGTGATCTTCACTGCGATCTTCTATTTTCTGTTCAACCGCATAGTCGGCATCGATCGCTTACGCTTCGGTTGAGCCCAGGTCGAAAGACGCGCACACGACGAGGGAACGACATGCAAGATCAACGCAACACGGTACTGACGGAACGCATCGCCGCGCGCTGGGTGCGACTGCATACAACGCTCGTGATGTTCTTCCTGATTGCGCCGATTCTCGCGATCATCCCGCTCTCGTTCAATTCGGGCTCGTACTTCTCGTACCCGTTGCAGGGCTTTTCGCTGCGCTGGTATGAGCAGGCGCTCACGAGCGCGGACTGGCAACGGTCGCTGCTGAACAGCATCGGCATCGGCGCGGCGTCGACGCTGATCGCCACGTGTCTCGGCACGCTCGCCGCGCTGGGCCTGTCGCGCACGCAGTTTCCGCTGCGCTCGCTGATCATGCCGATCATCATCTCCCCGATGATCGTGCCGATCGTCGTTGTCGCCGCGGGCTTCTATCTGATCTTCGCACCGCTCGGCCTTGTGAACTCGTATCCCGGCGTGGTGCTGGCGCATGCGGCACTCGGCACGCCGTTCGTGGTGATCACCGTGACGGCGTCGCTGCTTTCGTTCGATCAGAGTCTGTTGCGCGCCGCTTCCGGGCTCGGCGCGACGCCCTGGATCACGTTCAGGCGCGTGACCTTGCCGCTCATCACGCCGGCGGTCGCGACCGGCAGCGTCTTCGCCTTCGCGACCTCGTTCGACGAGGTGATCGTCATTCTGTTCATCGGCGGCCCGGATCAAAGGACCGTGCCGCGGCAGATGTGGAGCGGTATTCGCGACTCGATCGATCCGTCGATCCTCGCCGTGGCGACGATGCTGATCGTGTTCGCGGTGCTGCTCTTCGCGAGCATCAACTGGCTGCTCCGGAATCGATCGACGAGGTGACCGGACAACACGTTGCCGCTATACCCCAGAGCAGAAACATGCCAGAAAGAATGCGTTCGTCACCGCCCGTGACTCTGTCCAGAACGAGGCCGGCATAGGTATAGACCATCAGGAATCCGCCGAGCGCGAACAGGGAAGTGAGGAGAGACAGCGCAATGCGGAGATCGCGAACGGGCTGCCCTCGTATACCTGCTCATGGCCGAGCACGATCGCCGCCTGATATTGCATTGCAAAGCCGCTTGCCGCGTGTGCGAGGCCGCAGCGTACGTTGTCGACCTGATGGCCGCCGGAGCGGCCGCGCACCTGGTTGGCCACCTCCGCGATACGGATCAGTCCGGTGCAGAACACGGGGTTGTGCGTGAGCACGCCGCCCGACGGATTGACCGGCAGCGCGCCGCCGCGCTGTCTCCTCATGATCGCCGCCGCGCGCCTTCATTCGGATCGAAGCGTCGTCCGCGCACATCAAGCGGCATGATGCACCAACTGAAGGGAGTGGAAAGACCGAACGGAGGCAGTGTTTTCCCGTAAGCGCTGGCGCAGCCGCATCGTGGAGGCACGTCCTGGTCAGTGGACACGAGGGTTGGCCGGACCTCGATTTTTCGCTGACAGCGGCAAGGGGTGACCGAGGGTTTCACAGGATGAAATTTCGCTCGTATCCGCCGATAACTCGGGCAGGAACCACCTGGACGCCGGACAGTCCGCGCGGCGCGCGCCCTGCGCGCCCATTCACGTGCCGCTTCGCACGGTAATCCTGCGATTTTCGTTCGTTTGCAAGAGGACTCAGGATGCACAAACTCAGTTTTACGCAGAAGCTGTGGCTGCCGCTGATCATCAGCCTCGTTGCATTGCTCGCCGTCTCGGTGTCGGCGGCGTGGCAGTCGCGCGAGACGCGCATCGAGGAACGTAAGCACGACCTCACGAACGTCGCGCACGTCGGGCTCAGCATCGTGACTGAGTATGCGTCGCTGGCGCAAAGCGGCTCGCTGCCGGAGGCGGATGCCCGCCGGCAGGCGCTCGAGCGCCTGCGCGGCATCCGCTATGGCGAAGACGGCTACTTCCTCGTGATCAACTCGAAGCCGCAGATGGTGATGCATCCGATCAAGCCGGCGCTCGAAGGTAAGGAACTCGCGGGCAGCGCCGATGCCGACGGCCGTCACCATTACGTGACGTTCGCGTCGGTCGCACAGGCGCCGGACGGCGGTTTCGTCGACTACGTGTTCCCGCATCCGGGCGCGGCGTCTGCGCAGGCGGTCGGCAAGATCGGCTACGTGGTGCGCTATGCGCCGTGGGACTGGATCATCGCGACCGGCGCCTATGTCGACGACATCGACGCTGCGTTCATGGGGTCGCTGTGGCTGATCGGCGCGATCTTCCTGGCGGTGTCGGCGGTGCTCGTAACACTCGTCGCGGTGACGAACCGCAGCATCGTGCGCACGGTCGGCGGCGATCCGGCCTACGCGGCGAACGCGGCGGATGCAATCGCATCGGGCGATCTGACGGTGGAAATCCGCACGCGCGACGGCGACTCATCGAGCCTGCTGCACGTGATGCAGCGGATGCGCGACGCGCTGACGAGCACCATCGGCCAGATCAAGCACGCGTCCGACAACGTCGCGTGCGGCGCGAACGAGATCGCGAACGGCAATGCGGACCTGTCGTCGCGCACCGAGAGCCAGGCGGCGTCGTTGCAGGAAACGGCGTCGAGCATGGAACAGATGACGGCGATGGTCCGCCAGACCGCGGACAACGCGCGCACCGCGAGCGAGCTTGCGGCCGGCGCCGCGCATATCGCGAACCGCGGCGGCGACATGATCACGCAGGCCGTCGCGGCGATGAAGGACATCTCAAGCGAATCGGGCCGCATGGTCGAGATCATCGCGACGATCGAAGGGATCGCGTTCCAGACCAACATCCTCGCGCTGAATGCGGCGGTCGAAGCGGCACGTGCGGGCGAGCAGGGCCGCGGCTTCGCGGTCGTCGCGAGCGAGGTACGCAGCCTCGCGCAGCGTAGCGCGACCGCGGCGAAGGAAATCCGCGCGCTGATCAGTCATGCGGTGGACAGCGTCGGCAGCGGCGCCACACTGGTCGAAAACACCGGCTCGACGATCGACGAAGCGCGCGACGCGATCATGCGCGTGACCGGCGTCGTGCAGGAGATCGCGGCGGCGGCGGCGGAGCACAGCGCCGGCATCGACCAGGTGAATCTCGCGGTCACGCAGATGGACAGCATGACGCAGCAGAACGCGGCGCTCGTCGAGCAGGCGGCGGCCGCGGCGCAGTCGCTGAAGGAGCAGGCGATAAGCCTGCAACGCGCGGCCGCGGCCTTCCAGGTGGACGACGCCGACGCTGGCGGCGGCGCGCCGTTCGCGCCGGCTTCGGCGCCGCGCCGCGGTGATTGACTGAGGCGAAGGCATCCGGCGCGAATGCCGGTGTCGTAATGGTTTCGCCGCGCCTCGCTTACTTCAACGACGCCACAAACCGCGCCACGTCCTCCACATCGCCGGCATTCAGACTTCCCGGATACAAACGCGGCATGATCCCCGACGGCTCGCGGATGCGCGCCTCGATACCATCCATCCGATACCGGCCGGAAATCCCGATCAACGCAGGCCCGACTCCACCCTCGCCGCTCTGCCCATGACAAGCAGCACAATTCGCGGCATAGATCGATGCACCATGCGCAACCGGGTTCGAGGCCGACGAACTATCCTCAAGCGCACTAGCCGACGAGTTTCCGCCATTCAGCAACCTGATACTTTCAGCCGGTCGCCCCGCCGGCAACGAATCAAGATACGCATGAATCCGCGCAATCTCGTCATCCGGCAAAATCTTCTTGCTGAACACCGGCATCTGCTCTTTGGGGTCCCGCACGTAGGCTTCCATTGCCGGAAGCGGTATTGGATGCGGCGCCAGTGCGGGCCCGGTCGAGATGCTGCCTTGCCCGAAAATACCGTGGCATTCGAAACATCCTTTCTGCATGAAGAGCGCACGCCCCGCTTCGATATCGGCATTCGAACCGGCATGCGACAACATCGGCCACGCATACGCGATAGTCACTGTAGCGGCTAGAAAATGAAGTTTCATCGACAGTTTCGTCATCTCGGCTGAGTCAGCACATCCAGCAATGCGGGCTTGCCGTTCTTCACCTGCGCCATTGCGCGCGCAAGCGCCGGGCCGAGGTCGGACGGGTCCGATATCGGACCTTCCGCCCACATGCCCATGCTCTTTGCCATCGCCGCATAGTCGATTGGCGGATCGTGCAGCACCGTACCGATCGTCCCTCTTTCGGGATGTCGGTCCCTGCGGCTCGCCATACGCTGGATATGCATCGTCTCCTGATGCCACGCGCGGTTGTTATGCATCACCATGAGCAACGGCACGCTATGGTGTGCCGCGGTCCACAGCACGCCCGGCAGAACCATCAGATCGCCGTCCGTCTGGATGCTCACCGCGATGCGCCCGGCGTCGCGATGCGCGAGAGCCGCGCCGACCGCGGCAGGTGCGGCATAGCCGACGCCATAGCCGCCACCCGCACCGATGAACTGATACGTCTTCGTAAAATCCCACAGCCGCTGCGGCCACTGGCTGATTGCGCCCGATGGAGAAACCAGCGCCCAGTCCTCGTGACGGATGGTGTTCCACACTTCCTGAGACAAGCGCGCCGTGCTGATCGGACTGCCATCCCATGCAAGCGCCGCGGCTTCGCGCGCATCATGGCGCATCTTATCGAATGCCTGACGCATCGGCTGCGCGCGCGCCTCGGCGGCTTCGCGTTGCGCCGGCGTCATTGCCGTTTCGACGGCATGCAGCAGCGCGGGCAGCGACGCCTCGGCATCGCCGGCAATAGGCAGCGTGGGCGCGTAGTAACGCTCCGCGTCCTGCATGTTGGACTTGCCGTACAGATAGGCAGCGGAAATGCTGACGACCTTCACGTCGCCTTTCGAGCGCCGCTTCGACGGACGGCTGATAGTGTCGGGCACGCTTGCCGTGAGCGCCCAGACATCGGCGACTTCCAGCGCGAGGATGACGTCCGCTTCCCTGAGATGCCGCGCCTGTAACGACGAATGGTTGAGGTAATGGTTGGTCGGAAAGTTCATGCGGCCGAGCAGATCGATGACCGGCGCATTGAGCGACTCCGCGAGCTTGACCAGCGTCCCCATGGCCGCTTGCGTGCGCACGGCGCGATCAGCGACGATGACCGGCGCCTTCGCGACGCATATCAGCGAGGCGGCTGCGGCGAGCGCATCGGGGCTTCCCACGGGCGGCGAGACTTCGCGCAGCGGCGGCACGCCGATATCGCGCGGATCGGCAATCGGCTGCTCCTGCAACTCGGCATCCGCGATGATCAGCACGGGTTCCATCGGCGGCGTTACCGACATCGTATAAGCCCGCATGAACGACTCGGCGTAATGCTGAAGCGACATCGGGTAGTCGTCCCACTTCGTATAGTCGCGCACCAGCGCGCCGAGATCCTGCGCGGAGTGATACCACTCCACGCCAGGGCGACGCTTCACGGCATCGGCGATGTTGCCGGCCAGCACCATCATCGGCACGCGGTCGCACCATGCGTTGTAGATCGCCATCGAAGCGTGCTGCAGGCCTACCGTGCTATGGACGAGACAGGCCATCGGCTTGCCCGTGACCTTGGCGTAACCATGTGCAATCGCAGCCGACGCCTCTTCGTGCGTGCATACGATCAACTGCGGATGCGTATCTCCCGCGTAATTGACGATCGATTCGTGAATGCCTCGGAACGTCGAGCCCGGCATCGCCGCGACATAGTCGATGCCGGCAACCCGCAGCAAATCCACCATGAAATCCGATCCGGGATTGCCGATGTGCGCCGCATCGGTGGCGGGCGCTTCGAGCAGCGAAGGCGTCTGCGTTTCGGCTGCGGCCAGCGGCGAAGTTGGGCGGCCGATTGACGGTCCCTTCTCTGCAACAGCAGGTTGCGCAGCGCCTGCGTTCGATTTCACGAGCACAGCCGCCGTGCCGGTGACAAGCGCCTCTTTCAGAAACCTACGTCGGCCGGTCATGCGCCTGCCTCCTGTTTTTATCGATGAAGCCGGATCATGCGTGTTTTGAGTGAGCGGTTGAAGACGCGTCGAGCGATAAAGCTTGCGACCCGTTGTTCACCTTAGGCGCCCATTTCCGCCGCATCATGACCACCGTGCTCGTTGCGCCGAGCAAGAGGAACCCGAAGATCGCCATCATCGGAAACTCATAGCTGTGGCCGATATGCAGCAACCAGCCGGAGAGACTCGCCGATACGCCGCCCGCGAGACTCGTCGCAACCTGCTGCAATCCCGTGTTCAATCCGACCGCCTGCTTGGGGATCAAGGTGAGCTTGCACAGCGCGAGATTGTTCGCGGTGACGAGGCCGAGCAGCGAAAGCGAGAGCACGTTCCAGAACAACGCCATACCGGGTGAAGGCGTATAAGCGCCGAGCAGAACGGTCGTGCCTCCGATGAAGCCGGCAACGATGAAGCATTTGCGCACGAAGACGGCGTCCTTGCCGCGCGCGATCAGCCGGTCCGCGGCCCATCCGGCGAATGCCGCGACGATCGCGATGCCGGCGAAGCTGACGAAGATATAGATCCCCGACTTCCCGAGCGAGAGCCCGCGTTGCTCGACGAGATAAGCGGGCATCCACGTCATGCAATAGAACGCGAAATAGCTATAGCAAAAGTTATTAACCAGCCCGCCCCACACAACCGGGCTCGCCAGCAGGTTCCTGAGCGGCACCGATGACGCGCGAAGCTTCGCCGCGACAAGTTGCTCACGCGACGGAAAATCGTTTCTGACCATTAACAGCCAGGGCAACAGCCAGATCAATCCAACGAGGCCGGTCGCAATGAACATCGCCTGCCACGAATGCGCGACGATGATCCATGCCGCGATAGGCGCACCGAGCGCCGGCCCCATCTTGCCGCCGACCGAATAGATGCCGAGCGCGGTGCCCTTGCGCGTTTCCTCGAAGTTGTTCGCAAGGTAGCGATAGGTGGCCGGCACCACCACCGCTTCCGCCACGCCGATCAGCAACCGCATGACGATCAACGCCGAAAGCGTCGTGATCATGCCCGTCGCGGCCGCCGCCAGGCACCACATCACGAAACAGATCGAGTAAGGCCACTTCACCCCATAGCGATCGACGAGCCATCCCATCGGCATCTGGAAGAGACCGTACGACCAGAACACGGCGGAGTTGAGCCAGCCACGCTCGACGTTCGTCAGAGCGAATTCGTGAACGAAGCTCTTGTCCGCGAGCGCGCTAGACAAGCTCGTGCGGTCGACGAAAGAGATCATCAGGCCGAGCGCGAGCAGTATCAGAACGCCCCAAGGATTCTCAGGTCGTGATCGTTTCAATTGATTCGTCTCCATGGATTGCTCTCTTTTTTGTGGTCAGGATCTTCTTCGGATCGAGATGACCGAAGTCGATGTTGTAGCCCGCGCAATGATGCTGGAATCGCCCCGATACCGGCGCCGGCAACAGCACATAAGGCTTGCCATAGGCCTTGGCCTGCAAAAACGTTACGATCGCCAGTTCGCCCGCATCGAAGGCGTTTTCGCGC
>Ga0137385_10003830_pt1 | contig 13086 bp, 9 predicted proteins | sample SagtaG_FD_104921 | JGI IMG/M metagenome (GOLD analysis project Ga0137385, IMG submission 104921) | Vadose zone soil microbial communities from Sagehorn Ranch, Mendocino, California, USA - Sage2_R_80_16 metaG | ecosystem: Environmental > Terrestrial > Soil > Vadose zone | place: USA: California...
AGATGAGTAGAGACGCCAAGATTGCGTCAGAGAAAATCGAGAAAATTCGATTATCCCAATCTGCGATAAAGGACCAAAACTTGCGTCATAGAGCGACCATCGCCCGTTACCTCATAGATGAGATCAATCCAAAAGTCATCTCGTTCCTCATGGAGATTCGGGTCAACCCCAAGTCCTTCTCAAATGCCTTCCTGACCGATCAGAAGCAAATCCTTGGGTTCTTTCAATCAATGCCAACTTCGTACTGCAACGTAGAGCTCTCATATCGTCGGGATGTCCTGAAAGAAAGGAAGACAGACCCAAATGACTTGAACGACATCATGAGCCTCTCGATTGCCTTACCATATTGCGATGTGGTAATCACGTACTCTCGTCAATAAGGGAGCTATCCTCAGTTCTCCCATCAGAGTGACCATATTTTGAACGTTCCTCGACTACAGAGACGTGAGTACGAGTCCGCTGCTAAGTGGGCGGCTATTTCTTTCGTACTTCTGACCGTTCTCCCCTTGACTGCCGCAGGAGTTTTTCTCGCAAGCTGGTTAGGCTTGTTCATCGGTCTGGTCTTCGTGCCAGTTTTGTTGCTCGTTTTTCCCCTGGGGTGTTGGCGTACCGTTCTGGTTCATGCGGCTGAAAGAGCGTTTCGACATGTAATTCTCAGGAAGTCTCATGAGGCTCTTGTGAAACGCTTTCACATCCCTCTCTCAGCTCAGTCGAGCTACTTTCTCGGTCCCCCCGGTTTCCCCGAGAGTATCGTCTGGAGATTGTCGCAAACTATCTCTGTGGTCTTCCTCTTCGCCTCGACGGCGACGCCTGTGTTGGCAACGATTAGGACCCCACGATTGAAGAGGACTGGTTTTTTGGACTCGCATTACTCGCACTGTCACTCGTAATGCCACTCATTGCCCTGATCTGGCTTTATGAGGACTCAGGTGTCAGGTTGTACGATAATGAGGCCGGCACCGTTTCCAAAGTAGGAACTTGGGTCCAACAGTTCACCTTCGGAACAGGAGTCGCAACGTCATTCGTGAGGTTCGCCCTAACTGTTCAGGGCGGAACCATCGTGCAGGTCGCGTTAGCTACGGTATTATTCATCTTTCTAATCCCTCCTTGCCTAGTGGTCACAGTCGTGTTCCATAGGAATCTCCAACCGATGTTAGTCAACCGGTTCCTGGCTTCCACATCAGCGAAGACACTAGAACATCGAAACATTGAGCTAGTTCCACGGCCTTAGATGATCACGCAGTTTTGGCGAAGCCTGGATGCTCTCACGGCAACGCTATGCCGAGAGAAGGCGACCGCTTCTCCGCATACATGCGATCCATCTCTAGCCTCGAAACGAGCCTGTCAGTAGAGCCAGCTCGGACGTAGAATCCCCGGTTTCTGAGGTTGTACGGTTTTTCGGCGCCTTCAGGGACCTGGACCACGTACAAAGTCCTTGACTGAAGCTCTTTCTTCTCGACCCGGATCTTGGGCGCAGGCTCGCAATTGTCGCTTACCATGCTCTGGACTCGCTCCTCGAATTTCTTCTCATAGTTTCCGATAACAGTTCCGTTGTCGTCAACTCCAACGAGGATTGACCCGCCCTCGGTATTTGCGAAGGCGCTGACAGTCTCCAGGAAATCCTCACGGTTTGAGAGGTCCCGTTTGAACTCGACCTGCTCATTTTCGCCACGCTTGATTATTTCTTCAAGGTCGGCCGAGCCAACCTCCACGGACACGCCCGCTGGAAGATTGCTCCAAGCTGCATGCACCTTTCTGAAGTCAAGGATGTGTCCAGTGTCCTTGTGGAGAAGGTAAAATTGCCAGTGATCAGGAATGAACCCCAACGGTATGACGGCAGAGGCGTTGTCGAAGCTGATGTCTCTTTGGACAGGTTTCTCACCGAACTTCTCAGAGTACAATTTGCCGAGGACCTTGTCGAGTGACGTTTCCAGGATCTTCAGCTTGATGTTGAGTACCTCGGGGGTGAGGCGGAGCTCAGCGATCTTGACAGAGTAGTCAGGAAGGAGAATGACTATCGAGCCTGTGAAAGCATTGTGACGTGAGACATCAACGCCAGTCCAATCCCGTATCATTTCGTAGGGACCAGGAAAGAGTGGGGCATTGATCGCTGCAAAGGGTTCTACAGGGTATCCCCCCTTGGAACTTGGGTCGAACACGAATCTGTCGGCGGGCCAATCTAACCTGAAGATCTCGTCGTTGCTGGGTTGGTATTCTGTGATGAACATTCCGGAAAAGTGCCCCTCAACCGAGACGGGGTAGAGGTCCGCTAGCTTCATTTTGCCGCTTGTAACGATGTCTCCCACGAGTTGAACGAACTGATCCACTGTAAGGCTTCTCTTAGCTAGGACACAGTTGGGATAGCGAAAAGTCTCGTCGTTCTCTGGAGGTTGATCCTTATGGTTGAAATGCACCAGTGTTAGCGAGTTTTTCCATTCGGTCTGATTCTGAGGGCGCAGGAGAATGACCTTCACAACCGCGGAACCGTACGTCTTCCGACGCTGCTCCACCAGCGAGTTGAAGCGGGTTAGCTGGTCCTTATCGAGTTGAGTAAGTTGAACCTGTTCGCTCGATCGCAACTCCTCCTGACTAGTTATCTCAATCCTCTCCCATCGTTGTCAAAAGGGAGCTCAAAGTTTCGTAGAGGTATGAGTGCAGGCTTTTCAAAATGCGTTCTTGGTCATTTTCTGATACGCCCAACACTGAGAGCCATGCCCGGTCAACCCTTCGCCGGCCCTCGAAGGAGCTTTTGAGCTGTTCAAGAAGGCTGGGAAAGTCCAAGGCGCCCAGCTCGTCAAATTCTCGAAGCAACGCTACTCGGTGAAGTCTAGTGAGATTGGTTAAGTCAGGGATCCTAGTCTTCGCGAAGCGGTGCTTGTCTAGCCTCCACCATGTTCCCCGTGTCTGTGTCCTCTGTTCGACCAACTGGATCAGGAACAGCGACGAGTTGAACCAGAGGCACAATATCTTCGCGTCTTCGTCTGAGATCCGTCTGAGTCCCCAACCTCCGTGTCCGCCGAAACTTGGAGTTTTTGTGTAGAGCGCGATATGACTCGTCCCTGGCGCCGCTGGGTCGATTCTGCGGGCGAGGCAAAGCTGTGTGGACCCCTCCACAACCCGCCCGGCCCAGCGTTCTCGCACCCTCCCTATGTACCGTTCAGCCTTCGAGGCCCCGTAGACCGTTTTCATTATTTCGAAAAGGCCCGCGTAGTATCTTGCTATCAGAAAGTCGGTTCTGTTTGAGATGTTGAAACGAGTGTAGTAGGATAGACGTCGTACGTTGGGAGCAATGACCGACCTGGGAACCTTAAACTCGGACCCCGAGACTCGGTCCCTAACAGTGACGCTGTTACTGCTCTCTTTGACCAGTATCAGGCGGTCCACCTTTTTCAGGGCACGATCTTCACGGCAAATGTTCAGCGCAGATGTACCATAGAAGACACCGCCACGGCCTTCTGGACCAGGGATCTCACGGCTCCCGAGTGGTGAAACAAAAGCCTGCACTCTACTCTTGGTCTCGTATTCCCCATAGGTAATCATCCGCTTAGACTCTAGGAGCGGTTTGACGTTTGCGAGCAGATCGCTGTAGCCAGGGCTCAGCTCGGCCAGAAGCGGCATGAGGCCGCCCTTCATAATCGACAAGTCATGCTGTGGGAACCACTTGAACACGGCCAACTTGTCCTCGTGATCCCTCCCGGATTGAAGAACGGACACAATGTTCTCAATGTCATCCGGGGTCCACTCGTCGGGCGACTTCTTTGTTCCTAGAAGGGCGAATTGATGGGCACCCTCAGGTTTTCTCTTTTCCGCGACTAGCAGTATCTCGCTAAGGGCCGTATTCTCGGAGAACGCGGACCGTCCTAGTCCAACGACTACGGCGCGGACGGTATAGTCTTCCCTAAGCATGTCTACGATGGGACCAAAGGACTCCCCGGTCAAGGTGGTCTGAGGGAGTACGGCTGCAACACGGCCACCGTGATTGAGAAATGTGTCGGCAAGCAACAGGAAATACCCTTGAAAACCAAGCTTGCCCTGGAGAAAATCCTGATACTCGGGGCTGAACCTTTTCTTCAGAGTTTGCTTGTACTCGGCACCGAGCCGGTCCGAGCTGGTGAAAGGGGGGTTCATTATCACAATGTCGACCGGTTCCATGCTAATCTCGTCGCCCCCTACTCCGCCCGCGGTAACTGTACCCTTCTCTAGGTACTCCGGCTGTGGCTGGCCGCTGGCGAACATTTCGAGAGTTGGTCTCCTAAATGCACGGGCGAGCTCGCGGGTCAAAGACGGTATAGTCCCGCCAGGCTTTAGCTCGGTCGAGTCCCATACTGCCACTCGGACCTTTTCAGTCCTGAACCTGGGAGCCTGAAGCGAGAGGTGAACAACAGCGAGGTGGGCAGCGAAGGGCATGACGTCTACGCCAGTAATGTCCTGCCTCAGGAATCTCTCGTGATCCTGTTGAGAAAACACTCCCCGCCTGTTCTCGTAGAGTCGTCTTTTTCTCTGATAGCAGGCGACGAGCAACGTTCCACTGCCGCAGGCAGGGTCGAGGATCTTGTCTTCGGGGGCTTCAACGGCGATACGTGCGAGGAGGTCTGCGGCCTGTTTGTTGGTGTAGTACGCGGCAACGGGCTTTCGGATCGGGAGGGGGATCAGTGTATGGAAGACTTTTCCGAGAACATCCTGGCGAATGCGTGACAGCCCCATGTCCCGGACAACTTCGATCACGCTGCGAAGCGTGTCCGTCGCATTCTTCGGAAGCCTTGATGCGACGTCGAAGCCGAATGTCGGAGCGTAGTCAACTTCCAGAACTCTTCTGAAGTAGCTGGATAGCTCGGCTGGGTTTCTGAGAGCGTCCGCATCAACCTCGGGATAAGTGAGGGGGTCCCCCCTCGACAGAACGTAGTAGAAAATTATCTGATTTATGAGAAGATAACTTGCTGCCTTCCGCATGCTGTCGGTGGGGATCTCTCCTGGCTTGACTTCGAGAATGTTCTCGAAGACGAGACGGCCTCCGAAAATGTCCTCGAAATGCTGAGCCCCGAGTCCGCGCATTTGGAAGCTCAACCGGCCCACGGCGCCTGCAAGAACCTTGATGATGAAACCGATGTCCGGCTCCACTTCTCGTGGCGGCCTCAGAACATGCTCAGCGATCCAACTTACAACTTCGACCAGGGATCCAGACTTGCGATCAGCAGGTCGCTGGTCTCGGAACAGAGCAGCTACCTCGTACTTCAGCTTTGAAGACTTGGCCACCTCTGGGACTTTCTGCCAGGGAATATCCCGGAGTTCGTTGGGAAACAGTACGGCAAAGGCGCCTTTGATTGGGGCCGCTTTGAGCTTCATCCACTCTGTCAGTTTCTTGATGTCTTCGAAGTAGTCGGCCTCGCCTCCGAGTTTTGTTTCGAGCACGTAATCGCCACCGTCGGCGAGGATCGCATCAGGTGCCATTCGTCCTACAGGCAGGGCGAAGGACAGTTCGTGTCCAACCCTGACTTGCCGCGACCTTAGTTCCGATAGTAGGGTATCCCTTGCTGTGATCTCGGTAGCGCGAAAGGCCAACCTGTTCGGGCAGTCTAGCTGCTATGGTTTAACATTGCTGGAGAATGAAATAATGGAGTCAGTGGCGTTTAGTTTTCTTCGAGTTAGCGTTTTATGCGGCTAGTACGGGCCTCTTCATGCTCTCGGACCGCACGACAATGCTTCAGGTACTTCAGCTATGTTTTCAGCTCTGGGCAGTCGGAGATGTTCCTACGACAATATCAGGGAAAGATTTCAGCTCGTAAATTGTTACAACATCGTCTGCCAACGTATATTTGTACTTGTAGCGTTTCTTCGTTGTATCGACCTTCCCAAATTGGACGTGTCCCTTGTCAACATCCCAGCAAAATACATAGGACATTTGGCTGGGATCATGCTTGTGCCGAATAAGATTGCTGAACCGCCGTTCTACTTCTGCATAGGCGAACACCTTCTTCTCGGACTCGGCGTCTTCCTGCAGGTCTACTAGCAGGTCGATTCCCTTGGACGAGCCCGCGTACTGAATTGTCTGAAAATGGGCAAAGGGTAACCCGCCTGCGCCTTCGAGCATCCAAAGTAGTGCCGCCGTGTCATACTCGCTTTCAGGCTCGGCGAGAAGTTTCTTGCCTTTCCACCATACGAAACGCTTCTTACCGGAAGCAAACTCTTCTTTCTTTTGGGTCATGAACTGTTGCAGTTCTATCCTGAATTCCTTCTTTCTGTTCTTATAGAAGGTCTCGAACTTCTTGTTTCCTCTTATTTCTTCAAAGGTCTCGTCTAGCGCGTTTTCAAAGGTGTCGAATATCTCATCTGCGGCAAAGTCGCTCCTTGTGAGATTCAATCTTAGGTCGTCACATTCAGCAACAAATCGAATGAAATCGTCCGTTAGGCCAAGTCTCCTAGCATATTTGTTTGCTGGGGAAATCTGGAAGTACGGGATACCATTTAATGATACGAATACGCCTCCGTTCCACTCTCTCAACGCGAACTTTCCAGTATCTACCGTGACACCTCCTTTGATGATCACCTTGACTAGCTTGCCGTCAGCTGTTTTCTTCGTCTTCTCAATCGGACCGAATGTGATAGTTCGAGGGTTGTCTCCGGTTTCTGAAGATGTGAGGTATGGAAACCCTGATTTGAGATCGACTTGCTTGCCGCTAATTCTCAGAGTGATGTGAGGTAACGGGGTTTCTCTCTCGCGTGTGTATCCGCAGACAGTGTAGTAATTCAGATAATCTCTCATATCCTCCAGTTTCCATTCTCTTGGAATAGTGTCTCTATTGTTCCAGCCCTTGACGGTCATCTTGGTACCCTTGGCGAGTCCAGAAGAGGGTCCCGGAAGTTTCTGTATTCTTGGTTCTACGAGCTTCTTCTCATCCAAGACCGTTTTGCGTGGCTCTTCAAGAATGACTCTGTAGGCATGTGAACCCCCATCCCACGTTTCAACGACTACTTCGCGTGAGTTGTAGAGCAGCTTCGTGCCAAAGCCCTTAGCTCCAAACTCGTCAGACTGGAAGCCTGCCTGGCGACCCTGGGCGACATTTAGGAATTTGTCCAAGCGTCCGGGATTGGTTTCGCTTCCCGTGTAGTCCATTCCGACCCCATCATCTTCGACGGTGAACGCTAGCCCTCTGTCCGAATCATATATTCTAATGCTGACGTTCCTTGCCTTCACTTCCCTCGCTGCTGCGTTCGACAGTAGCTCTCGAAGAACGTCTCGCTCATCAGTGACGTTGCTTACGATCTCAGAGATTACGCCAACCGGATCGACGTACAGCTTGTGCTTCTCTACCGCCACTGGGACGGGTTCAGACAAAGTAAACCTCAGTGGCGGCTCTGGTCAAGTGACTTAAAAACGAATCTCCAAAATCTCGGAGAATGTCCGTTTTCAGCTCGTTCGATTTAGTTTCTAAACTGAGCAAACTGAGCTAACTCATCAGGTTTCCACTTGCCCGTCTCCCAACCGAATGCCTTGTTTCCGCATCCGTTCTAGAAATTTAAGCAAGGATTTCTCGGCATGATCCGCTATGGCAGAAGACCGGACGTCTAATGTGATTGAAGACGTTGAGCACTTCGTGGGGTCCTTCTCCGCTTTTCATCAGGCCATGCCCGACGAAAACCAGCACATCCTTAGACAGGTCATCAATCAGGTTTCGGAAGCGGGCAGGCTACGAACCGGGTTTCTTCGAGGAGGAGCGGGACTGGAGCCAATCTGGACGTTCGAGAAGAATGGCGTCGAAGTCAGTAAGAGAGTGTTCCACCCCGGAAAGGGAGAGCATGCGATCGGAGCAGACTTCATGATTTCCAAGAAGGTAACTCCAGGCTTGACCGGGATCACACTAGTTCAAGTCAAGAGGAACAGGGGAAACCAGTATTACGAGTTCAGGCAAAGGGATCTCGACCAGTTTCACTGGTTCTCCCGGTGGTGGGGAAGTGCATACTACATGATGGTCGACGAAACGATTGTGCCACCGGCAGATTGTTTTCTCACGGTGTGGGAGATAGAGAACTTGCTGGGCAATCCGCCGCGACCTTCCCAGGTAAGTAATGTCGATGTGAGACGGAGCTGCCGAGGCCCGAACGTGTTCTACGGTGCCTTCTACTCATGTTGGCGTGGTTCAAGATTGGGCGAGAGGCTTGTGATCAACAGGGCATTGAGTTACACTTCGGAGACGAAGCGTATCCTTCTAGAACTCTTCGCAACCCGAGGAAAGAAGCGAACGACTTCCAAGGCTTGAATGGAAGTTCAGTTAGACTTCAGACATCGGTCGGGTAAGATCGTGAGATTAAGAACCGCCCTCGTTCTTGTCGCAACGCTCGAAATTAGCGGCTTTCTACTAGGATTGGAAAAGCACAGGCTTTACCTGTAATTTTCTAGGCCCGCCCGGAGAGATAGTTACAACAAGTTCAAGGTGAACTGACCTCCAGTCACAGCCATCCTGTGCGGATCTCATGTTGGATGATGTCTCAGTTCTCATTATAGTCAGTCTGCTCGTAGTCGGAATGGTTGCTGTTGTCGGCATACTGCTCCGCAAAGTCGGCCACCTTCAAAGCGCGGTCGTGGACATGGATACTCGCGTCAAGACAGTGACAGCTCCCGCGCTTTCCTCTATGGTCGAGACCGTGAACCACACAAATACTGAGGTTAGTACGTTTCGCCCATCAGTCCAGACCCTTGGAACGGTCGCAACTAACCTTCAGCAAATAGTCACTACTTTCCAAAAGGATCTAGCGAACATGACGGAGTATGGCCGCAGGTACGAAGAAGTGGAGAAGGAGGTCAGGAGCATCCATTCAGTGCTCATCGGATCCTACAGAAAGGGCAGAGCTGGAGAGGAGACCCTAGCACTGACCATGGAGCCGCTGATCAAGATGGGACGTGTAAGGACGAAGGTTCCGCTGGGAAGAGGCGTGGTGGAATATGCGGTAACGCTTGACGATGGGAAGGTCCTCCCCATCGACTCCAAAATAGTCGCGACTGAAGAAGTCGCCAGCTTCCACGACGAGAAGACAAGTCCCCAAGACCGCGCTCAACGTGAAAAGGAAATCAAAAAGAGAGTCAAAGACAAGATTTCGGAAGTTCAGAAATACATTGACACTGACAAGACGAGCCCCCTCGCAGTCCTGGCCCTACCAGACTCCGTCATGGACATCGTAACGGACCTGATGCCAGAGGCGGTAGGCAAGAACATCATTTTACTCGGATACTCCGGGATCCCCCAGCTCATCCCCTACTTCGTCAGGATATACGGAATGTATGGAGTCGCGAAGGATGCGGAGAAAATGCAGCAGTGCGTTCTGAAGGTTCACCAGGACCTGTCCGACCTCAACGAGGACTTCTTCTTCAACCGTTTCAAAAAGCCTCTCGGCACCATAGGACAAGCTGTCGAAACTGCCGAGAGAGTCGTCTCAGGGATAAGCACTCTCACTTCGGAGGCGGTCTCTAAGCGGCCTCAACTAGTCGAGTCGACGGGCCCCAACCGAGTCGATGGACCAGCAGCACCGGTCCAGAAGCCACTTTCCTCCTCCCAAACCTGACACCATCGACCTAATGGCTAACCTAAAGCCACTGTAGCACCCGTTCCAAGTCGCGGCCTATGACCTCGATCGTCGAGATCTACTTTGACGGGCTTTGCGAGCCGAAGAACCCTAGAGGAATACCCGTCTACGCCTTTACCATTTCAGACCTGAACACAGGACAGTTCCTCACCCAACAAGCCGGACTTGCAGGCGAACCTTGGACAGAAAACGCGACCCACAACCTGGCCGAGTACACCGGTGCAATCAACGCCATAGACTGGCTGAAAGAACACACCCCATTACGAATTTGGTAATCTACGGCGACTCACAACTAGTAATTCGGCAGTTGAACAAAGAGTACCAGGTCAAGTCACTAAACATACTCCCTCTGTATGACCGACTTACAAAGGTACTAGAGGGATTCGGGTGGAAAGCTGTCGTGGATCCCACGAGAGAGGAACACGTTAGCCGACAAGCTCGCCAACGACTTCTACAAGGATTACTGCATCAAACACCATGGAAAGGTTCTGCCCACCATGAGGGAAAGGGGTTCCATTTCGTAACTTGGCAGTCTGGGACGTTCGTTACTTGAAGGAAACTTCTCCGGTCATGCCCCCACATTCTCGACAATAGTGACGCAACCTAGCGAAGACTCCTGGACCTTTTACCTGTTCATGTACACTCCGATGGAACGTGGTCTTTTTGCAGTTGGGACACCACTCCTCCATGTCCAAGTTAGACATGATTCGCCACAGAATGGTCCTGAAAGGTTTGAACAACAACGGACCGTGTAAATGAGAACTGAAGGTAATAGATATGAACCGAACGACTGCCCGCGACGGGCTGGGTCCTGTGAAGACCTTGGGTGACTGTCGGAATTGTTTTACCGAGATCAAACCAGGAAACAGTCATGTCTCCATATCCTTGGGGGCATGCCGAATAGTCGACTCAGTTACGGGACGCGAGCTGGGCAATTCGAGAAGGCACGAACACTCGCTTAAGCGGTGACCGTGAATCCGTAGTGGACCCGTTGCGTGTCCACCGTTAACCCGTAGGTTGATCCGTGCTGGAAGGTGAAGGTGTTTCCGTCTATTAGAATGATGAGAGTCACGTTAGCCATCAAGGGAATGGTGGGGAGAGACCAGTTCGGATTAGGGTACATGTGCCCAGCAGAGTCGCTAACGTAGTAGGAGACTGGAGTGACCGGATAAGACCCGCAGTTCAAGACGTTGAAACTCATGTTTGTCGGCGAATTGAGAAGCGTATAACCTGGGCATAGTTGTTCATGGGGTCCTCCCGGATGAACCAAGAGGGAGGAGGAGCTTTGGCCAAGAATGACTATGCCTGCCGCTCCAGCAACTATCCCGCAGATGATTGCGGCGGCCAGAGTTCTGGGTATGGTTCGCTTCATCCAGTCTTCTCTAGCTCAATACCCGACTCGAACTAATGGGTCGAGTTCAACCCAGTAATGGGGAAGCTAGTTACGAATCCTGATTCATTTTCGCCTGCTCTCAGCCGTTTCTCCTTTGTTTTTGCTAGTTTCCACCCACTGAGCGGCTTCGATCAGGCCGGCTAGCTAGAGACGTACGCCTCTCTGCTAGGACCGTCCGCTTCTTCCTGCTCCTCTCTAGGAATCCAGAGGAACCTGAGTTTGGCGAACCAAGTGCACAGACGAACGGCTTCAAGATATCTTTCTCGGTATAGACCTCTTCGGGTCTTTCACTTGCTAAGAGGCTCTCCAACTTGTCGATTCGAAGCTCCAAGTGTCTGTGAACATAGCTAGCTACAGTGACCTATCGTGCGACTCAAGCCCGCACCGACCACACTTGTAAATCGTCGCCACAGAGTCTGTCTAAATATGGAATTATTCAAATAGAAAGGATAATCAAAGTTTCATGTTTCGGAGCAAAACCCGTAGGCTTCGTGACGCATCTAGAACTTGATTTCCCCTCTTTCGAGAAGTTCTTTGACCTTCATTAGTGAAAACTGGACGGCGTGGCTACGGTCTGCGAACCGTCCCTTCTTGACCTGCTCGTCAATCCATTTGATTGTCTCAGGGGTAATCGTGACTGTAAGTTTGAGCTTCGCCATGGGGTTTCTCGGGGTATCCACATAATCCTCATGGCTTCCTTAGCAGTTATCTGGCATTATATGGGGAAATAAGGATAATACTCTCGTCTCCTCAATACCAACAGTCTAGTTTGGTTCTGAGGAGAAGAATTCTGGTAGGGTCAGCGGAGAGACCGAAGTGAAGCTGGCTTGGCCAGTACATACCCTCTTCTCAAGTGCCCGAAGTGCGGAGGGAAGATCCTACATTATCCGGGGGCGAAATTTACAAATTGTCAAACCTGTGGCTTTCGAACATACTTCGACGCCCAGCCGATGCCTATTACCCCGACCTCTTCGATCACAAGTTATCCCACTGAAACAGCCAATCCCAGCCCAAAAGAATGGGCCCTCAAGGGAACCGTCAAATGCCCATATTGCCTCAATCGGGTAAAGCCCAAGTCAAGGTTCAACTGGGGAATCTTCCTCCTTCTGTTCATTAGTACCTGGATAGTAGTGGAGGTGCCTGCAATTGCCTATTGGGGGCTCAGACATGGCAAGTACAAGTGTCCAAACTGCGGCCTGTCCCCATTATTGGATAGACAGGGCCAGGTCGTTTGGATGCCAGAGAACTGGGGACAAGAAATACTGGCTAGGCTCTCTCTTGAGGGCTTGACGATGCTAAGGCATCAACTGGAATCTGTCCACGCTGACCTCAGAGGGATCTCTAGGGTTAACACAGAAATCGAGGAAAGGAGAAGGGAGGAAAGGCGAGCCAAGATACAGGCTCAGATACAGGCGATGATAGACGGAGGACTTACGTGCAGAGAGTGTGGTTCTAAGATACTATCTAGCATTACAAAACCTAACCGGTCTTGGGTCTGGGTCTGTGTACAAGGACATGAGACGACCACGCCTAATGACATGAGTAAAGGGGCAGTGTTAGTAAATTGCCCATATTGCCACAAGTTTGTGACACCAGACAAGGCTTCTTCCTCCCGCCCGTTTCATGGCTCAGGCTTGTCCTGGGGGAGAGGAGGAGCAAGTATAGGAACTCTAAGGGGAAGCTCGGACTATGAGTTCTACAGGTGCCCGAATTGTGACCTGTCGCTTGGAGAAGCCTAAGAATGGCTACTTCTAAGAAGATCATATCAGGCGTTTACGTTGATGATAGATAGCATTGCTGGGCCCGGGGCTCTCCTCATACCCTATCGGTCATGCCGTTTTTCGAACAGAAATCGAAACAATTCCGGTAATACTCAAGATATCTACGTTCCAGTCTGGCTTATGGCCGTGGAATCATTTGGTAATTTATTGCCCAAACGTCTCAAATTGGACGACTATTGTTTTGTATAGGACTCGATCTTGTAAGCGTATACGAATTTTGAATCGTCGCTCCCACGACCGGAATTGACCTTTGCCCCGAGTTTCTTGAAATCCTCTTCAATTCTCTGAGCAATATCTCGTGAACTTACCTCCCTAATGACCCACTTGCCGTCCTCA
>Ga0137385_10003834_pt1 | contig 13078 bp, 12 predicted proteins | sample SagtaG_FD_104921 | JGI IMG/M metagenome (GOLD analysis project Ga0137385, IMG submission 104921) | Vadose zone soil microbial communities from Sagehorn Ranch, Mendocino, California, USA - Sage2_R_80_16 metaG | ecosystem: Environmental > Terrestrial > Soil > Vadose zone | place: USA: California...
ACGATCCGGTTCTACACGCTTCGGCTTCACGAAGCCGGCCTGATCAAGTCGACCCCCAAGAAGATCATTGCCGCCGGCACGGACTGGCGCTTCCTCGACGCGATAAAGCGCGAGCTGAAGACGTGAGCATCTGGCGGGCACTCATCCTGACGCTCGCTTTGCTGGCGCGGCCGACGCTGGGGTTGGCGCACGACGCACCGCACGACCAGCGGCTGCCGACGATCGGACCGGCGCCGAACTTCGCTTTGATCTCGCAGGACGGCGTGCCGGTCGCGCTCCGGGACTTTCGAGGCAAGGTCGTGGCGGTGACCTTCATTTATACTTCCTGTCCGGACATCTGCCCGATGCTGACGGCAAAGATGGTGAAGGTGCAGGACGATCTCGGGCGCGATTTCGGTGCGAAGATTGCCTTCATTTCCATTACGGTGGACCCGGAGCGCGATACGCCCGACGTCCTGAAGGAATACGCGCAGGCCTACGGCGCCGATTTCGCCGGCTGGACCTTTCTCACTGGCTCTCCGCCGGCGATTCGGGACGTGACGCATCGGTATGGCGTCGTCGTGGCGACCGCAGCGGATGGCAGTGTCGACCATACCCTCCTCACTTCCCTCATCGACCCGCACGGCATGCTGCGCGTGCAGTATCTCGGGATGCGTTTCGATCCGGACGAGTTCCGGCGCGATCTGTTGAGCCTCCTGGGCGGCCCCTGATGCGGCTCATGCGTCCCCTCGTCGCCCTGGTGTCGCGCGTGCCGGCGCGTGTCGAAACCAAGCTGCTGGCGGCGTTCCTCGCGATCGTGGTCCTCCTCATCGCGACGGGAGCGGTCGGGCTCCGCGTCCTGAGCGGCGTCAACCAGAACACCGAGCAGCTCATCCAGCTGCAGCGCAAGATCGCGGCGTACCGCCAGATGCAGCACGACACGACCAGCCAGCTCTACAGCGTCTCGTCGGCGCTGCTGTTTGCGGACGACCGGACATTGCAGGGTGCGCTCCGACAACTCTATCAGTTCGGCTATGACCTCGAGCGCTTGGAGTTTGTGGCGAAGGACGAGGTGGATCTTCTCGGCCAAGTCCGCGAGGACTATCGCCGGTTTACCGATGTCGTGACCCAGGTGGTGGCGTCGATCCGCGGCGGGCGCATTGCGGAGGTGCGGGAGATGGACCAGGCGCAGGCCAAGCCGTTGGCCGACCGTCTCGAGCGGCTGACGAATGAGCTCGTCAACAAGGCCGAGGTGGATATGGTGGAGGGGATCCAAGCGACTGAACGAGCGTATGGCACGTCGCAGTCAATCGTCGTCGCCTTTGCGCTTGCCAGCATCGCGCTCGCCCTGGGCCTCGGCTACGCCATCTCATGGTCGCTGATCGGACCCGTTACCGAGATCGAAGCCCGGCTCAGTCAGATCGCGGCCGGCGACTTCACGAAGCAAGTCCGCGTCGTCAATCGCGACGAACTCGGCTCGCTGGCGGCCAATGTCAACCGGACGAGCGAGAAGTTGGGCCGCCTCTACGAGCAGCTCGAGACGGCCAGCCGACATAAGTCGGAGTTCCTCGCCAACATGAGCCACGAGCTGCGGACGCCCCTGAACGCCATCATCGGCTTCACCCGGCTGGTGATGCGCCGCGCTCAGGATGTGTTGCCGTCCAAGCAGTACGAGAACCTCCAGAAGATTCTGGCGAGTTCCGAGCACCTCCTCTCGCTCATCAACAGCATCCTCGACCTGTCGAAGATCGAGGCCGGCCGCATGGAGTTGAGGCCGACGGAGTTCGCGCTCGAACCGCTGCTCGATCTCTGCCTCACCACCGTCGAGCCTATGATCAAGGCTGACCGCGTGCGGCTGATCAAAGATGTTGAGGGCGAATTGCCGGGGCTCTGCACCGATCAGGAGAAGCTGAAGCAGATCCTCATCAATCTCCTGAGCAACGCCGCCAAGTTCACGGAAGCGGGCTCGATCACGCTGCACGCAGCTTCCCGTGGAGAGCAGGTCGAGTTTGCCGTGGCGGATACCGGCATAGGCATCCCTAAGGCTGCGCTCGAGTTGATCTTCGAGGAGTTCCGCCAAGTCAGCAGCGACGCTGCGCAGGAACGCAGCGGAACCGGCCTCGGCCTCGCCATTAGCCGTCGGCTTGCCCGGATGCTGGGCGGCGAGGTCACGACTGTGAGCGAACAAGGCAAAGGCTCGACATTCACGGTCACTATCCCGATCCGGCTCGCGAGCGTGCCTCAGCAAAAGCCAACACCGCAGGCGGCTGGCGCTCCGGTCGCCGAAATCCGATCCCGGCGCGGGGAACGGGTCGTGCTCGCCATCGATGACGATCCCAACGTCGTGTACCTGCTCAAGGAGAATCTGGCCGAGGCGGGATACCGCGTTGTCGGCGCCGGAGGCGCAGAAGACGGGCTTCGGATGGCGCGCGAGCTGCACCCCAGCGCCATCACCCTCGATGTCGTCATGCCCGGGACCGATGGCTGGCAGGTGCTGCGCGCCCTCAAAGCCGATCCCTCGACACGTGATATTCCCGTCATACTGGTCTCGATCGTCGATCAGAAGAATTTCGGCTTTCGGCTGGGCGCCGCCGATTATGTCGTCAAGCCATTTGACCACGATGCCCTGATCGGCGCCGTGGCGCGCGTAGCCCCGCACTGCCGACGCATCCTCGTCGTGGATGACGATCCGAACATCGTGGAAATCATCCGTCAGTCGCTTGAAGGCGAGTCCTGCACCATCGACTGGGCCCCGGACGGCGTCGCCGGGCTTGAGCGTATCGCCGAGGTACGTCCAAGCGTCATCCTCCTCGACCTGCTCATGCCGCGCATGGACGGCCTCGCCTTCCTCGACGCGCTCCAGGCTGACACCGTGCACAGCGATATCCCGGTCATCGTGCTCACCGCCAAATTCTTGACCGACGCCGATCGACTGCTGCTGCAGAAGAGCGTGCTCGGGCTGATGGAGAAACATCGCCTCGACCGGAAGACCCTGATCCGGCAGGTCCGGCGGGCTCTGTCAATGGCCGAGCCGGCGAGTGTCCATGGTGAGGCTTGACGAACCCGGGATGGACGCTACCCGGCGGATCCGGGGAGGAACCAAGATGCACGTGATGCCGCTCGGGATGGTCGTGATTATCGGTAGCCTCGGCCGCCGCGAGAATGAAGTCGCGGGTTCGCGTCCGCGGAGCGATGGGACCCGGTCATGAAAAAGATCCTCATCGTCGAGGATGTCGAGCTCAACCGCGACCTGCTGATCCAGCTTCTCGAGGAGGACTACAGGCTGGTGTTTGCCGTCGACGGCGCCGCAGGGGTTGCGCAGGCGGCAAACGAGCGTCCCGATCTCATCCTGATGGATCTGTCACTGCCGGTCGTTGACGGATTGGAGGCGACGCGGCGGATCAAGGCCGATCCGGCCACCGCACATATTCCCGTCATTGCGCTCACGGCACACGCCATGAGCGGCGACGAGGAGAAGGCGAAAACGGCTGGCTGCGATGACTTCTTGGCGAAGCCGCTCGACGAGGACCTGCTATTCGCGAAGCTGCGTCGATGGCTCGGTTGAGATGCCTATGAGAATGGCCGCGGCAAGCTCCGGCACGCCGGGTCGAGGAGGGCCAATGGATCCAGCCCGCATGCTCATCGTCGATGACGAGCCGTTCAACCTCGACGTGCTGGAGCAGGAGCTAGAACTCTTGGGTCACACCAGCGTGCGAGCCGCAAACGGCGCTGAGGCGCTGGAGAGGCTCTCGGCCGAACCCTTCGACCTCGCCCTGCTCGACGTCATGATGCCCCGGCTCGATGGCTGCGGCGTGCTCGAACGCATGAAGTCGCACGAGATATGGCGGCATATCCCGGTGATCATGATCTCCGCTCTGACGGACATGGGGAGCGTGGTGCGCTGCATCGCCTGCGGCGCAGACGACTACCTGCCGAAGCCCTTCGAGCCGATCTTGCTCAGGGCGAGAATTGGCGCTTGCCTCGATCGGAAGCGCCTGCACGACCGGGAGTTGGCGCACCTTGAGCTAATCGAGCGCGAGCGGCGGCGGGCCGAGGAGCTGCTGCACGCGATCCTGCCCGCGCCGGCCGTGGCCGAGCTCAAGATGACCGGGGGCGTGCAGCCGCGTCACTTCGAAGACGTCGCGGTCCTGTTCGTCGATCTCGTCGGCTTCACGGCCTGGTGCGAGTCCCGCCCCCCCGAGGAGGTAGTGGCCAACGTGCAGCGCCTCGCCGAGGACTTCGAATTCCTCACCGATCGGCATGGGATGGAGAAGATCAAGACGATCGGCGACGCCTTCATGGCGACTTCCAACCTGCTGCGGCCGCACGCCGATCCGGTCATGGCTGCGGTCTGCTGCTCCCGCGACATGATCGCTGCGGCGCGCACTGGACCTGATGGCTGGCGGCTCCGCGCTGGCATTCACATCGGTCCCGTAGTCGCTGGCGTTGTAGGGCGGACCAAGTTCAGCTTCGATCTGTGGGGTGACACCGTCAACGTCGCGGCGCGCCTCTCGGCGCTCAGCGGCGAGGATGCGGTCTATCTATCGGTGGACGCCGTGAAGCGGGTGCATGACCGCTGTCGGGTCCTGAGCATAGGGACGGTGCAGCTCAAGGGCAGGGGGGATCTTGAGGTGTACCGGTGCGAAGAGGTCACAGGACAGCCGTAAACGGTGCGCAGCGGACTTCGCCGCGTTGGAGTATAAATCGCTGAATAAATTCGACATTCTGCGGGGCTACCGTCGATCGGCCCGATCTCGTCGCGCCACCGGCCCCTGTGAGCAACGAAAGCGGTCACAGATATGTCCAAATAGCATTGACTTATGTCTCTTTCGGTCTTATAGTCCCTTTCTTTTGAGCAATTGAGGTTCAGCAGATGATGCAGTCAGCCGCTTCTGAATTTCGCCTCTACTGGCTCCAATTTATCCATTTCGGAGACGATGCCGCTCGCCCTTCGATAGCATTGGGAGCAGGTTTTGATTCTATCTATCAGAGAGTCACAGCCCGCACCTTACCACCGCGCTCCTGTATTTTTGCTGTTATTAACAGGAGCGGCGCTCCCGCCGCGACCCGCCGCCGGCGCCCTCTTGCGGCCGGCACGCGGAAATCGCACGCCCGCGATCCGCTATCGCCGCCGCGGCGATTGGCGGCGTCCGCTTCTGCCGCTACGATGCCGCCGGTCTTCGCAGGGGAGGGGTGAATTAGCATGGTTCAGTTGGCGGCGCGGATGGGGGCTCTGGGCACCGAGACGGCGTTCGAGGTGCTGGCGCGCGCCAAGGCGCTCGAGGCGCAGGGCAAGTCGATCATCAATCTCGGCATCGGCCAGCCCGATTTCGCGACGCCGCCGCATATCGTCGAGGCCGGGCGCAAGGCGCTCGCCGACGGGCATCACGGCTACACGCCCGCGAACGGCATCCTGCCGCTACGCGAGGCCGTCGCGATGGATCTCCATCGCCGCCACGGCGTCACCGTCTCGCCCGACAACGTCCTCGTCGTGCCGGGCGGCAAGGTCACGATGTTCTTCGCCATCCTGATGTTCGGCGAGGCCGGGGCGGAGATCATGTATCCCAACCCGGGCTTTCCGATCTATGAGAGCGTCATCCGCTTCTCCGGCGCGACGCCGGTGCCGATGCCGCTGCACGAGGAGAAGGGCTTCTCGTTCAGCGCCGAGGAGGTGCTGGCCCAGCTGACCCCGCGGACCCGTCTCATCATCCTCAACTCGCCGGCCAACCCCACCGGCGGCGTCGTGCCGCGCGCCGAGATCGAGAAGCTGGTCAAGGGGTTGGAGCGTTTTCCTCACGTCGCGATCATGAGCGACGAGATCTATAGCTGCATGGTCTATGACGGCGCCGAGCATGTCAGCCTCTTGTCCTATCCGGCGATCCGCGACCGGCTCATCCTGCTCGACGGCTGGAGCAAGACCTATGCGATGACCGGCTGGCGGCTCGGCTACAGCGTCTGGCCGGAGAGCTTGATCGCCGACGCGACGCGCCTCGCCATCAACTGCCATTCCTGCGTCAACGCCTCGGCGCAATTCGCCGGCTTGGCGGCGCTCACGGGGCCGCAGGACGCGGTGCACAGCATGGTCGCCGCCTTCGCCGAGCGGCGGAAGATGATCGTCGCGGCGCTCAACGGCCTGCCCGGTTTCCGCTGCGTCAATCCCGGCGGCGCCTTCTACGCCTTTCCCAATGTCAGTGGCACCGGCTACGACGCCAAGGGGCTGCAGACGCGCCTCCTCGACGAGGCGGGGGTGGCGACGATCGCCGGTACCAGCTTCGGCGCCTATGGCGAGGGCTATCTGCGCTTTTCCTACGCCAGCTCGCTGCCGCAGCTGCATGAGGCGGTCGAGCGCATCCGGCAGTTCCTCGGCAATGCTCCTCCCGCGGGTCGCCGCCTATGAGGCGAGCGACAATTGCACAGAAATTAGGCAGCGATTGGTCTTGCGCCACCGGCGGGCAAAGTGGGATGCCTAAAACCGCGATTTGCCGAGTGGCACGAACCATGCTTAAGAAATCGCAGTGACGGGTCTGGCGACGGGCGCCGGAGATCGGCCAACGGTGTAGAGTCCAGCATGAAAAAGATCGAAGCCATCATCAAGCCGTTCAAGCTCGACGAGGTGAAGGAAGCCTTGCACGAGGTCGGCATCAAGGGCATCACGGTAACCGAGGCGAAGGGCTTCGGCCGGCAGAAGGGCCATACCGAGCTCTACCGCGGCGCCGAATATGTCGTCGACTTCCTGCCCAAGGTGAAGATCGAGGTCGTCATGGAGGACGAGCTGGTCGAGCGCGCCATCGAGGCGATCCAGCATGCCGCCCATACCGGCCGCATCGGCGACGGCAAGATCTTCGTCAGCTCGATCGACGAGGCGATCCGCATCCGCACCGGCGAGCGCGGCGGCGACGCCATCTGAGCCGCGCCGGATTAATGTAGGGGCGGGGTTCCATCCCGCCCTGGCTGGATAGATGGAATTCGGCCCCTACAATTGTGTTCGCATCCAAACCAACGCAGGAAACGAGACAATGCCAGCAGCTTCGATCAAGAACGTCATGGCGATGATCAAGGAGCATGACGTCAAATATGTCGATTTCCGTTTTACCGACCCGCGCGGCAAGTGGCAGCACCTCTCGCATCACATCAGGACGATCAGCGAGGATTTCCTCTCAGAGGGCGTCATGTTCGACGGCTCCTCGATCGCCGGCTGGAAGGCGATCAATGAGAGCGACATGGTGCTGAAGCCGGATTGCGCGACCGCCGTGCTCGATCCCTTCGCGGCGCAGACCCAGCTGATCGTCTTCTGCGACGTGCATGAGCCCGGCACCGGGCAGCCCTATGGCCGCGATCCGCGCTCGACGGCGAAGAAGGCCGAGGCCTATCTCGCCTCGACCGGCATCGGCGACAAGGCATTCTTCGGTCCTGAGGCCGAGTTCTTCGTGTTCGATGATGTGCGCTTCAAGAACGGGATGAACACCTCGTTCTACGAGATCGACAGCGAGGAAGGCCCCTACGTCACCGACAAGAAGTTCCCCGACGGCAATACCGGCCACCGCCCGCCGATCAAGGGCGGCTATTTTCCGGTGCCGCCGGTCGACGGCGCCAACGATCTGCGCGCCGAGATGCTGACGGTGATGTCGGATATGGGGCTCAAGGTCGAGAAGCACCACCACGAGGTGGCGCCCTCGCAGCACGAGCTCGGCTGCGAGTACGACACGCTGGTGAAGAGCGCCGACGGGATGCAGATCTACAAATACGTCGTCGCCAACGTCGCCCATCAATACGGCAAGACGGCGACCTTCATGCCAAAGCCGATCAAGGGCGACAACGGCTCGGGCATGCATGTCCACCAGTCGATCTGGAAGGGCGAGAAACCGCTCTTCGCCGGCTCCGGCTATGCCGACCTCTCCGAGACGGCGCTCTACTACATCGGCGGCATCATCAAGCACGCCAAGGCGATCAATGCCTTCACCAACCCCACAACCAACAGCTACAAGCGCCTGATCCCCGGATTCGAGGCGCCGGTGCTGCTCGCCTATTCCTCGCGCAACCGCTCGGCCTCGTGCCGCATTCCCTACGTCGCCAGCCCCAAGGGCAAGCGCGTCGAGGTGCGCTTCCCCGATCCCGCCGCCAACGTCTATCTCGGCTACGCCGCGATGCTGATGGCCGGGCTCGACGGCATCCAGAACAAGATCCATCCCGGTGACCCGATGGACAAGAACCTCTACGACCTGCCGCCGGAGGAATTGAAGGACGTGCCGACCGTCTGCGGCTCGCTGCGTGAGGCGATCGGCGCCCTCCAGACCGATCATGCCTTCCTGACCAAGGGCGACGTCTTCTCCCGCGACCAGATCGAGAGCTACCTCGAGCTGAAATGGGAAGAGGTCTACAAGTTCGAGCACACGCCGCACCCGATCGAGTTCGAGATGTACTACAGCGTCTGAGTTCGGGCCGACCACGACCGCCCCCTGGCCGGCAAAGCCAGGGGGCGGTTTTTTTCAGGCACAGAAAATTGCTACAGCCCGGTCACCAGCCAGTGCGACGCCAGGTTTGCAACCGTCGCGATGAGGCCGCGTCCGAGACGCAACGCAATGTCGTTACGCGGCTGCGGCACGAATGGGACAAAACTTGTCTTCGCCACCAGTCATTTTAGTGACGGGCCGAGAAAAACCGCTAAGACGCCGAATTCTGCGAGCAACCGGCGGCACGTTCGCCCGACATGCGCGGGAACAATGGGCAATGTCGTTCGTTGGGTTCACTACCCGAAACGACGACGGTGTCATCGAGGTGCTTTCTGGCGATGTCCAATACTTGCGGCGGAAGGCGAGGCAATTTCGCCGGGCCGCGCGGAATTTATCAGCGGAACTATCCCGCCGACTGAACGCCCTGGCAGACGAGTTCGACGCGCGAGCCGCCGAGATCGAAACCCAGCGAGAGACGGAAGACGCGACCGAATAACCCGAAAGATGCCTTGTCCCTCGCGCAGCACCGGCCTATTCAGCGTGGCGCGAGAACAATCGTGCCGATCCAGCGTTTCAACGAGGGATGATGCCGCTGAAGACGATCCTCGTAGCCGATGACGACCGCGAGTTGCGCGATCTGATCTCGACCGTCCTGGAGGAGCCAGGCTATACGGTACTAGCGGCGGCTGACGGGTATGAGGCGCTGCGGATCCTCGTCGAGCGCGCAGTCGACCTCCTGATCACCGATGTCAAGATGCCGGGAATCAGCGGCTTTGAGCTGGCGCGGCAGGCCAAGCTGATGCGCCCGCGCTTGCACGTCATCTACCTCTCGGGACACGATTCGATGACCAAGCGGACCGGCGGACCGACCTACGGCGTGTTGCTCCGCAAGCCGGTACGTCCCGACGAGTTGCTCGAGATCATTCAAGAGGAAATGCATCCGAGTTAGGCGGTCGCGCCGGTCGGCACGTGCGACTGAAGCGAGACGCAGCTTCCTCTAAACACCCTTCAGGTTCCTGTCGAAGAAGGCGATCGTCCGCTGCCATGCCAGGGTCGCGGCAGCCTTGTCGTAGCGTGCCGCGCCGGTATCGTTGTTGAAGACGTGATTGACACCGGGATAGACGTAGAGCGTGTAGGTCTTGCCGGCTTTTTTCAGAGCCTCTTCATAGGCCGGCACGGTCGCCGTCAGCGCCTCATCGAGGCCGGCATAGTGAAGCAGTAGCGGCGCCTTGATCTTGACGACCTCCTCGAGCGGCGGCGTCCGCCCGTAATAGACGACGCCGGCGCCGAGGTCGGGCACGGCGGTGGCGAGATAGTTGACCATGCCGCCGCCCCAGCAGAAGCCGACAGCGCCGATGCGGCCGCTGATGTCGGGGCGCGACTTAAGCGAGGCGATTGCCGCCACGGCGTCGTTGCGTGCGACCGCAAGATCGACCTTGGCGAATTCGACGCGCGCTTTGTCCTCGTCATCAGGCGTTCCGCCGCTCGCCGACATCAAATCGGGGGCGAGCGCGACGTAGCCGGCGAGCGCTACGCGCCGTGCGACGTCCTGGATGTGCGGCATCAGCCCGCGATTTTCGTGGATGACGATGACGCCGGGCAACTTCTGGTCGCCCGCCGGGCGCGCGAGAAAACCCCTCACCGAGCCGGTGGAGCCGGGAAAGGTAATGCTCGACGTCGTCAACCGTGCGTCGTTCGGTGGCACGATCTGTCCCAAGGCACGATTGGACTGCAGCAACGACAGTGCGGCCAGCGCAGCTGTCGTGCTGCCGACGAGCTTTGTCGCTTGTTCGAGAAACAGCCGGCGGTCGAGATGGCGGTGGGTGAAGTCGTCGTAAAGGGCGATGATCCGTTGGTCCATCCTGCGATTCTCCCTAGTTGTCGACGCGCGGAGAAATGATGCCGGTCAAACCTCGATCGTATCGGGCGCGGCGGGAACGGGGCGGGGTCGGCGGTCGGACCCGATCGCGACATAGGTGAAGATGCCCTCCGTCACCTTGACGCGTTCGATGCTGAGGTGACGGCGCACCCAGGTCTCGATTTGGATGGTGATCGAGGTCCGACCGACCCGCGTTACGGTGGCGTAGCAGCTCACCTCGTCGCCGATGAAAACCGGACGATGGAAGGTCATGCCGGTGATGGCGACGGTGGCGACGCGACCTTGCGCGCGCTGCGAGGCGACACTGCCGCCGGCAAGATCCATCTGGGCGAGCATCCAGCCGCCGAAGATGTCGCCGTTCGGGTTCGCCTCGCCCGGCATGGCGATGGCACGCAGCGCCGGCTCGCCCGTCGTCGGAGGCACGTCGGATGTTTCACCGGACACGCGAGTCGACCATATATTGTGGCATCTCTCAGCGCCTCGTACCGTATGCTGCTTGCCTTGGCTGGTTGCTACTTTCTATAATGGCGCCATGGCCGATCTCTTCGACAATCTCGCCCGCAAGGCGGCGCCGAGCTATTCGGCCAAGGACATTGAAGTACTCGAAGGGCTCGAGCCGGTGCGCCGGCGGCCCGGCATGTACATTGGCGGCACCGACGAGCGTGCCCTTCACCATCTTGCCGCCGAAGTCATCGACAACGCGATGGACGAGGCCGTCGCCGGCCATGCCAGCCGGATCGAGATCGAGCTCGCGGTCGACGACACCCTCACGGTACGCGACAACGGCCGCGGCATCCCGGTCGACCCCCATCCCAAATTCCCCGGCAAGTCGGCGCTGGAGATCATCCTGACGATGTTGCATTCCGGCGGCAAGTTCGGCGGCAATGCCTATAAGACGTCGGGCGGGCTGCACGGCGTCGGCGTCTCGGTGGTCAATGCGCTGTCCGACAAATTGTCCGTCGAGGTGGCGCGCGACCGTAAGCTGTGGACGCAGGAATATAGCCGCGGCAAGCCGAAGTCGAAGCTCAAGGACCTCGGCCCGGTACAGAACCGGCGCGGCACCACGGTGCGTTTTCACCCCGACCCCGAGATTTTCGGGAAAGAGGCGCATTTCCGTCCGGCGCTGCTTTATCGCATGGCGCGCTCGAAGGCCTATCTCTTCCGCGGCGTCGAAATTCATTGGAGCTGCGATCCGGCGCTTCCGCGGCCCGAGGAGGTCCCGGAGAAGCGCAAGCTGCATTTTCCCGGCGGCCTCGCGGATTTTCTCGCCGCCGCTATCGCCGAACGCGCAACGCTGACGCCGAAGCCCTTCCTTGGCGAGGTCGAGTTCCCCGATGGTGGACGCGTCGAGTGGGCGATCGCCTGGCCGGAGGACGAGGAAGGCTTCTGCCATTCCTACTGCAACACCATCCCGACGCCGGAAGGCGGCAGCCATGAGGCTGGGCTGCGCAGCGCGTTGACGCGCAGCCTCAAAGCCTATGGCGAGCTCATTGGCAACCGGCGAACAGGCCAGGTGATGGGCGACGACATCATGGCCGGCTCGGCGGTATTGCTCTCACTCTTCATCCGGGAGCCGCAATTTCAGGGCCAGACCAAGGAGCGCTTGGCGTCGCCCGAAGCAACTCGCCTGGTCGAGACGGCGATCAAGGATCATTTCGATCACTGGCTGAGCGGCGATCCTACGGCCGCCCGGATCCTCATCGATCACATCGTCGAGCGGGCGGAGGAGCGCCAGCGCCGGCGTCAGGAGAGCCTGGCGCGGAAATCGGCGACACGCAAATTGCGCCTGCCCGGCAAGCTCGCGGATTGCAGCCGTGGCAGCGCGCTTGGCACTGAAATCTTTCTCGTCGAGGGCGACAGCGCCGGCGGCTCGGCGAAGCAGGCGCGCGATCGTGAGACGCAGGCGATTCTGCCGTTGAAGGGCAAGATCCTCAATGTCGCCAGCGCGACCGCCGAGAAGCTGCGGGCAAATCAGGAAATCTCCGATCTCATTCAGGCGCTCGGCTGCGGCTCGGGCGAGCGCTACCAGCACGACAAGCTGCGCTACGAACGGGTCATCATCATGACTGATGCCGATGTCGACGGCGCGCACATTGCCTCGCTGCTGATGACCTTCTTCTTTCGCGAGATGCCGAAGCTGGTCGATAGCGGCAGGCTCTTTCTCGCGATGCCGCCGCTATACAGGCTGACCCAAGGCGCAACGACGCTCTACGCGCGCGACGACGCGCACAAGGACGCGCTGATGAAGAGCGAATTCAAGCCCAATCAGAAAGTCGAGATCAGCCGCTTCAAGGGGCTCGGCGAGATGCCGACCGCATATCTGCGGGCGACGACGATGGACCCCAAAAACCGGGTGCTCTTGCGGGTCACGCTGCCCGAGCGCGCCGAGACTCCGAGCGACGAGTTCAAGCGCACGGTCGACCTCGTCGAGAGTCTGATGGGGCGGCGCCCCGAGCTGCGCTTCGAATTCATCCAGAAGAACGCCCAGTTCGCGCACGATCTCGACGTATAAGCGCGCGCACCGGCCGTGACCTGACGCTCAAGTCAGGTCGCTGCGCGCAGCCAATCGCCGACGCAGGAAATAGGTCTCCATCAAGCCCTTGCCTTTGATCTCCAGCGGGCCGCGCGCATCGCAGTGGAACCGGTCGCGGACGCACAGATAGGTTGCAGCCGACACGTGGATCTGATCAGGGGCACCGTGGGTTTCCATCCGGCTCGCCGTATTCACCGTGTCGCCCCAGACGTCGTAGATGAACTTGTGCTTGCCGAT
>Ga0137385_10003835_pt1 | contig 13075 bp, 12 predicted proteins | sample SagtaG_FD_104921 | JGI IMG/M metagenome (GOLD analysis project Ga0137385, IMG submission 104921) | Vadose zone soil microbial communities from Sagehorn Ranch, Mendocino, California, USA - Sage2_R_80_16 metaG | ecosystem: Environmental > Terrestrial > Soil > Vadose zone | place: USA: California...
ATTGTCCTCTGCCATTGTCCTCCATGAAAGACTCAAAGTCTGACTCAGTTGTGCGAATTTTATGTCTAAGTTGGTTTTTTTTCACGGTTTTTTCACCGAAAGACCGATTCCCGGTTCCAGTGAATACAGCTGTACTCGTTGCCTGAGGTGGTGACGCGCTCCATTCATCCATGATCCCACTAAACCAAACCTTATCGCGGACAGTGATATCAATCTCAAAAACACGAGGGCCGCGTCTTTGTGACAATTACAACGGACCCAAGGAGACAACAAAAAAGTCCATCGTAGATACTCAGTAGATACTGCAGGCTCATTGCAATTTGGTCTACGGTTCTCTTGAAATGAGACGAGCGGTGTATTCATAAAATAAAAAAAGCATTTTAGCGCATGAGTTGAGTAACGAAGAGATGTCGCGAAATCAAGCCATTTCAACGTCTCCATTGACGTCTCCATTGTCTGCTGACTTGGCAGCAGGGGTGCCCGACGCGCTATCGACGGCCATGAACGCATCTATCTCGCTGTCAAGCTCCGCGGCACTTTTCGGGGGTGCGTTGGCGGCACGACCACGGCCAGCGCCACTCCCCCGTCCTCGTCCTCTACCGCGGATCGGACCCAACTTCCTGCTTTGCCTGCGGGGTGAAATTTCGTAAAATATAATAGGGGTGGGATAAGGTGGAAATCAACCCACGTCAAAGACGCCTTCGCATCGTTGTGCGCTCTATCGAGTCGATTTAGGAGTGGGGGTTTCTGGATTCGGCTGAGCAGCGAAGACGGGGGTGCGCTTGCACGTCGTGGAGCAGTTTGGTCGAATTGAATAGAGAGAGGTTGACCTATGAAGTAGCTTGTCTTTGAGAACGGAAAAGGGGAAGAAAAAAAGAGGATAGGTCAGTCGTACCTTTTGCCAGAACCCCGTCTAACTGTTTTTTTGCTAGCTTTGCCTCTGCGGGCGTCTCGAAAGTGATGATAGCAACGCCCGACGAGCGGCCGCTGCGATCATACTAGCATTCGAAATGGACACAGAACGGGCAACGTTGACAGAGGGGGAGGAGAGAAACGCAGGCGCGTCAATATGACAGAATCCCGGAACGGAGCGAGAAAGTCGAGGGGTGTTTCTCTTCTCTACGACAGAAAAACGCGAGGAAATGGTAGTCGGACATATTCGTACCCTGATGAATGGCTCGCGCACGAGCGTGCCTATCTTCCCGAAAATCGCCTTCGAAGGTCGTCATTACGCGTGGACCAACTGGCAGGTGGTAGTGGAGAAGCGTACTGTTAGGTCCTTCGGCATGATTTCATAGTGAAGATTCGAGACCACGAGCTTGTTGCTGGGCGGTGCATTCGGATCTGTCCTCGGGCCTCCTGGAGCTCTGTCGTGGACCCATACGCTGTCATCTGACGCACGAGACTGACGAGATGGGCAGTTGGCAAAAAAAGGTTGGTAGAATTAATTGCAGAGATTTACTTTGGGAGCGAACTTTGTTGCAGCCTTGAACGGTGCCATGTGTGAGAGGTGGAGGGAGGGTGTAACTTACAATGAAAGTGTAAGCCGTATGTGGCGCCCAAACCACCATAACCCTTATCAGACATAAAATATTACGTCCCTCTTGCGCTTGCGTTCTCGTACGCAGTCGAGACAGAGGGTCTGTCTGTCTCGACTGCATACGAGAACGTCAATACAGATCCTTCTCGTACTGCTAAAATGTGTCTAAGTCACTGTGCTCCCCGGCCTGTGGAACCAAGTTTCCAACCACATCTGGGACGAGTCTGCATGTCTATTGTTGGCACCCTCGTCTCTTGGAGAAGTGCAGGACGACATGATTCGCTAACGACTCATCATCCCACACGCCGCCTGTTGAATAGTACACCGAATTCGAACGTTGGGAGTTTCGAAAAGTGTTCTCACAGGCGAAAACATCGCGGATTGTGTTTTTATTTCTGCCCTTGGTGATGGCATTTTCGAGAGATATCTTGGCTAGGCCTGGCTTTCTCAGGCAACAGATCCCTCATCGTTTCCATATCATTTCCGAAATGATTCACTAAAAGCCAGTACCGTGCTAGCTGTTTTAGTCGCAAGTGACACTAATAATGAACGGCATCACAACGCTCACGGAATCAGGACGGAAACCCTGGATATACGGAGATGGGCCTAGAACTAGGACAGCTGAGGAATATACGGTTGGGTAAGAGCTTTTGTACATCACGATATCCTTCCATTCGATTTAGTTATAGCTTTTAGGTTTCAGAGCCAGAATAGATCGGTGTGGCACCAATATAACCACCTCACAAGGGAACAGTACACTCGGAGGGGATGACCGCAAGGCTCGCCACACTGCGTGTCGCTACTAGAACACGACTTATTGTGAAGATGGGCGCTGACAGCCGCCGGGTTGCCGGATCCTTGATGGAGCTTACTGTGCCCTTTTGGGCAAATCAATGACGCCATTTTAGTTTTAGTACCAGTGCATGCACAACTGACGGTCGCTGGCATCTCCTGGTAATCGACTTACGCCCGACTTGAACCCAAGCACGAAGTCGGGGATCTCTGAGTCCTGTCCGCGATATCGCACCACCTACTTCCACTCATTGACACATGGCCGATTCCGAGTCACCGATACTATCCATGCAGCAATCGCAAGGTAGCTCCGTTGCCGTAGCTTGACCGATCTCGTCAAACCCCGTGTTCCCCCCGTGTTCGAACGATGTTATCCTTCTTTGCCTTGCCGTCAGAGAATGTTCCAATCGAACCGATCATGAGCGTCTGAGAACCCTTTAAATCACTTTCCCAACCCGTTCCTGCCTTCGCTCGTTTGTCCCCCATGGATACAAACACATCATGCGCACCACCTAAGCTCTTCTCGGACTATTTCCCGCCAATAAATACGGTTCCTTTGGATATCACTGGTAGGTGCCTGTCATGTCTGGCTTGACCGTGACCATGTCAACTGTTGACTACCTCGGCCCCCTTGCAGTCGACGCTCAAGCTACAGACCCATGGAAAACCCATGGCGGTCGTACGTCACCTGCGTTGTTCGAGCTGAGGCTATGGTGCATTGTCCTAATGTATTTATTCGAGACGTTACAGATCCGCGTGCTGCGCCCCCAAGTGGAGACGTTAAGCAAGATTCCGGGATGCGGGGTAAATCTCATACCCAAGGTATTTGGACGAGTGTTCCAACTTCGACCGTGATCGTTGATGAAAGACTATGCAGACGGAGACCGGAATCGTGTGAAGAACAACGATAACCCTGTACCGTCTCCCGTGGACTTGGCCCACGAAGTCAAGGGCATGTACCGTCTCCTTGACCTCATCAGCGAATCTTGGAGCAATGGATATGGTAGGGGCCCTTCACGTCCTCTGAGAGACGGCTTCACGACGCTCATCCGGCACATAGTTGATAAAGTAATCATCGCCCAAGACTCTCTCCAGCGCTTCATTAATGTAATGTCCCCCGGGGCTTACGCATCCATCACCAATGTCGATTTCAAGACGCTCGATCGGCTCGCAATCAGGCCTCTAGGTATATACGGATGCAAAGATGAGATCGTGCGCCTGTTGCAGTCTCTTGGCGCGGTTGATAAGAAGCTGTTCGTAATTTTTTTTTGCGTGTCTTCCGTACTTCTCATCGCTCTCAGAGCTCGCTTATTACTCGCGCCAAGTGACGTTGGTGGTTCCCAGCGGACGCTCTCATCCGGTCTGTACGTCCTCAAGGCTAGTGCGATCCGACCAACAGACGAGCGTCACTACGTCATCTACTGGCCCGAGGACTCAACCTGGAATGACTCTGCAGCATCGTCTGTGTGCCGCAACAGAGTAACATTCATGCGGTAAACATCATCTGATAATTTACTTCTCTCATCTATAATAGTCTGTTGGACAGGTACCTCACGAAAATGTGCGATCAAGTCATCGCACTGTTGTCCCCCGATCACTCCGCATCAATAGTCTGGAGTGATGAGGACAGCGACACCGAGTCTGTGGATATAGATGCTGGCGACTCGGGCAGGCTGTTTACGTTTGAGGTCGCAAAGACAAACAAACGAGAGGAGAGCGCAGTTTCGCGTCCTGGATTTCAGGTGACGCTGACACTTGATGTTCTTTGGTCGATCTCTGAAATTTCACAGATGAATTCGCGTATCATTGTGCCTTATGAGGTTCCTCCTGACTGTCAGGTCGACCCCTCTATCTTCGTTCCTCGGCTCCTTCCTGGGGAAACTGTGCAGGGCCTTTTGACGGTTGTTTATATTCCTCGTCGGGTTAGAACTGCGATGATCAGTCAACACTCATATAGCCGGGTGGCACTGTCACAGTTGCTGTAGGTACCTAGGTGAAATCCTCTTGAGATACCGCTTTCACACTCTCAACAGGAGAAACAACGCACTCGTTCTGTCGGACGACCTTGATGAGGACACAGTGCAGACACTGGTTAACGTAGCTCTATCGGATCTCTTTCCCGAACAATGCAAAGAGTGGCGTGTCATGAAACAGGATATCCGTGACATCTTTATGCGAGAGCAGACGAGGAGCAAAAGTGCCGTCGCTCAAGACGTTGCCAATACCGAGGGCTCGTTGCGACGTGCGCTTCGCGAGGAAGTTGTCGACCACGTGATCTGCCTCTTTCCGTATGTCGTCTTCAATGCCTCGGTCAATGCAGACGGCGCTTATCTGATACTACAGGTCGTTGGATCGCGATGGCCTCTCTTCCCGCGTACGAGTCCGCGGCAACACCAAACTGGGGGTTGAAAGTAGGGACACCTTCGATGCACTGCTTTAACCTTGCGGCTCATACTTTTGCTAGATTCCGTACATCTTTCCGACATTCGCGCGCATTACCCCACGTTCGAGAGCATTTTTCAAAAATATGTAAAGAACGCCAGGTTTGACGGCGTACTGAAGAAGAGCTTGGACTTCAAAGCTTTGAAGCTCGACGTTATCTCGTTGTGGCACCTTCAAGAGAAACACGGACACCTGCATCTAGAAACACGTTCCGCTTTGGTCCGGGCTCTCCTCGTCGAACATAACTTTCAGCGTGCATTGCAGCTTCTTGAGGAAAACGATGGAAACACCAATGGGTCCAGCGTGGCCACTCGCCTTTTCTCGTACCGGACCGGTTCCAGAGGGGAGGAGTCATTCAAGAACCAAGTGAAGACCGCCGCCGCCAATCTCCCCGATTCGCGGTTTCTGAAACGACTCGAGAGTATCGACGATAAAGATTTGCGACCCACGGTACAGAATGCTAAGGCCCTTGCGCAAAGAGAGCTATCGTACTCGATTGACGCAGTGGTAAACAAGATGACGCGTGCGGTTCTGGCAATGCAGCAGGACCATTGCAGAAGGTCCGTTCAAGCCGGAGTCGAAAACGAGGAAAGGAAGGTCTTAGACGACGCGCTCGTGGAGTTCATTCATGAAATCAACAAAAGGTCGGCAGGCCGGCGAAATTCGTGAGTTTACCAATCCTTTTGAGAGCTAAAGTTGATTCTAAGTAGTACTGTTTACCTTGATCGCGTTGATGTGGAGAAGGAGAAGCATCGCATCACGGGTGCGTCTGTCATCTGTTGCCGGTTCATGGAAATCACGAACTAAGATCACGAACTAAGGTGCTCTGGGACTAGACTATAAAGTTACTGGTCGCTGGGAAGCACCCCAACTGCCCCAAATTAGGCTCTGGGTTCATCATATGGACTTGACGAGCGATGACAGGCACAACATGCAGCTGGATGCTAAACATATCCCGACTCCTACGATCAACGATCGTTTCTCGTCGGCGTTCCATTTACCACTCTGGGCGGAACTTCCGTGCGAACTCACCCTGTTGATCACCGTTGCTTTATCTTATACTACTTTCTCAGCTTTTATCGGCTCTTAGAGAACAAAAAGCTCCTCCTCGTCCTGGCTAGCCGGGATAAATTCTTCATCTTTCTCGAGCGTCTACCGGTGTTAGATATGGCGATTCAGCGAGGCAAGTCGATCAAAAGTCTCAACCGTGATAAGCTAGGACAAAGCGTCCTGTTTTCCTTTGATGAAGCGAAGCGAGTATTGGCTGTCTGCTCGTCGACGAGGGTACTGTGTCGTTAGTTGATTCGTAGCAATTTCTGACGTGCGGGCCCATCCAGTTGCAGCTCCACGTGTTCGTGTTCGACGAGACTTTCAAGACGCTACAGGGGCAGGGGAGCGCCATAAACCTAGCCTCCTGGTATAGCCAAGCGGAGATTTCGATTCTTCAAATGACGTTCGTTTGTGGAAGCGAGGAGGTCGCGTTGGTAGACTCTAGTGCTCAGGTCAGAATCTTTTCCTTCGTTACATTGCAATTTAGGTCTGTTTCTTCATTATTTGATAAGCGCAATCGTGTGTTGCTCAACGACAACTGGTAGACCGGCGTCCATTAAACTCCAAACGCTCCCCAACGCCATATACTCCTCACCAGATGGTTCCAGCCTCTTCGTTCTTCATACTCACGACTACGGACCGTCACTCACTGCCTATCATTGGGAGACATCTGGCTCTACTGGGGGGATTGCCTTAGATGTTCCCGAGTTTCCTCTTGAAGGCGCAGTTTTGACATCGATGGACAACCGAGGACGCGTCTTTTTCCTTGGTCTTGATATAAATTCCCAAGCTGTGAAATCCGTCGTCATCGATATCACAAAGAAGGTCACAGAGTTCATGTTTAAAGAGAAGGGAAGCAAATATGCCTCGAACAGTGGCACGCGCCACACCCAGCACAATAGTTTACTCGACTGTCACGCCGAGGTTTGGACACGCTTCCCCGTTCTCGCAGCCGTGAGGCGCCGTACTATTACGTCGCTCAGTGAACGGCGGCAGAAGACGCTGACATTTATTGCCGATCATCACACACGGCCCTTTGCTTCGTACTTCTCTGATCTAATTCACACGTTTGAAAAGACGACACGAAAGCCCACGGGAGATGAGTTGCGCGGCATTCAGGTCTCTGCGGCGCAATTCGGGCCGTTTTTGGACACGGTGCTTTTGGAGTCGGACTGGGAAGTGTCCCGCTACCGCGTCGGGGAGTGGCTCGTCGACCTCCTTTGCCTCATTCCCATCCATATTGCTGTTTGTCGCGAGAACCGGTTTGTTCCCTTAGCGAATGGTGTCCTTTCTGCGGAACTAGAAAGGTCACTACTCGGTGCCGAGGTCAACCAAATAGTGGACAGACTGTCGTTCGGTTGGTACGAGTCCATATTCCGGTCGTACTTGGCTTTAAAGGTATGGCTTCGGGGGTCATCTGTCTCATGCACCCAAAAACACCGACTCCACACAGCCCGTAAAGGTCGTATCATCGATGGGCCAGCAATCCGTAGGGAAGAGCTTTTCGCTAAACCATCTTGTGGATACTTCATTTGCTGGGAGTGCCATGCGGACAACAGGTACAGCCGCGCAGCATATGACGCGGAAATGGCTGAATTCTGCCCACAGAGGGTGTATGGATGTCAGTGACACCCACCGACGAGGCGCTCGTCGTGGCGCTCGACTTTGAAGGTTGTCACGACGGTTCCAAGTCCAACTCGCGTCGCGACTGATCTCTTTACAGGAATTGGTAGCGTTGAACGGTCTCCTCAAGAGGACACTCTTCTGGTCTTATTCAACACAGCGATATCGAATCTCGTGAGCGGGTCACGCTTTAGCTGAGATCTTTATTCCTGAAGGTTTACAGGTCCTCTTCCGCAACAATTTCGCGTTTACCCGAGATATCAGTGGACTGTTCCAGTCATTTCAGTCCAGTTCATCTGTCTTAGACCCGGCAACCAACCCGACCCTCTTCCAGTCAACGCTTGTCATAATCATCAAGGTGAGCGCTTGAAGACGACTGCCGCCATGTCATTTGACCTCGCTCGCAGGATGTTGTGGAGGCCGATAAAATCGAGATCACTCGCGAGTAAGAGTTTCGTACAATCCATGTATGATTTCCCGGTTAAGTCGCCGTTTGTAGGTTTTCTCTCAAGTTCCAGCAGATCGTGGAGCAAGAGCAAGACGCCAATTTTATCTCCCGCCTCCACGGCGGGAAATTAGGCATCATACCATGGCCTGTGATCGAGTCTAGAGATTTCTACAAGTTGTTCGCGACACTCAAAAAGCGGCTCGACCAACAGAAGATTTCGCATCCGGCTGCGGGCGAATTCCTTTACACGATCAAGACTCTTATGGCGAAGTTGAAAGTACGCGCCTTCTTCCTTAGTCAAGGCTAAGGTTTATGACGTCTGCCTCCAGGCTAATGACTGGGGAGCGCTTTCCCGTCCGTCCCTTCGTGTCTATCTGTAAATTTTATTCACCCTCGCAACAGATACCATGGCCGAGCATCGTGCCAAATCACTCTCTGCCCTCCTTCCGTCTGCGTTAGCTACGGGGTATTCCGAGATTGATCCAGATTTCGAGCCGCTGAAGGTCCGTGCTGACAATCCGAATCGCGGACGAAATATCTGACCCAGTACGCAGAACTTTGACACCGACCTCGCAGTGGAATGCGATGACACTGCGGCACGCTTTGCTATTTCTGATTGCGAGCAACTCCCACCAAACGATATTGAAATGTATCATTCTGCTCTACTGGAGTCCTGGGATTCTGGAACGCCACGACAATTCATGCCCGACTCTGAGTGGATAGGAGAACTCGCGTCGCACCTAAATGGGCTGATCGACTTGCGAGTCAACCATGTCCGGCATTGGTTGGACTCAAATTTAGAGAGGTTCCAAGGCGGACATGCTGACGTTGAGAACCTACGCAGACGATTCGAAAACTTGATCATTGAGATGAAGACTAATGTCCAACTCTGCAGAGCTCAATGCGCGTCATGTCATCTCCTCTGCGTTCGTAGTCGGCTACATGAGGGCGAACACAGCTGCCAGACCACTCACAAGTGTGTGCATAACTGCGAATTTTGCGGGGATCCCACGAAGCTCTGCAGCTTAGCGTACGTTCTTTGTGCCCTTTCATTTACCATCAGCTAACGGTGCTGTAGCGCCGGACATCCCGGGAAGCACGTGTACGTGGGGTAGGTTTCCTGATACTTCGAATTCTCATCAGCGTACAGCTGTGTTGTCAACGCTCACCTGTGTGGCGATCCTTGCAAGTTGTTGGGAAGGCGAGGCTGCTTAGAAGGTTGCACGAAGGTGGGCAGAGGCGACTTGGTTTCAACTCGAGCTTAGACAACTTCAGGTTATGGGGCATGCTGAAGACGAGCATATGTGCGGCGAGGTGCGATTCCTTCTGCTTTGGAGAAGATATGCTCGCTTACGGCTACGTCATTTCGCCAGCCCTGTACCCTCAAGGACTCGGCGACGGATACTACACCTGCACAGCCCTCATATTGCACGCTACCCATGTTTCATCCCCTTAAGAGTACTAACGATCCTGCGGATGGACTCGGTCACATATCCAATGACGGGCATGTGTTTTCGTGCAGGAATCCCGCTGTGCTGCAGCAAGCTTTCCACGTGTAAGCCTACTAGTCCAGTTTCGCCGGCGAGAATGCTAAATGAATCGAACGTCGCATGTACCGTAGGATATTCGTCATTGACAGGTTAAGTGACGCCGGCTTTCTAGCGCTATGTGAGTAGCTCATGTCTTCACTCTAGATCTAGATCTATGTCACGTGGTGACCGTCGACCCATACCGGATGCGCCCGCAGCAGACCGAATTCAGGAGAAGGCCAACAACAGGCTCGGCGCGGTTTATTCAGCGCTATACAGCTTCTGGTCTGCCCGCTATGCCGCTGTTACCTCGGGTCAACAGGCAATTGGCGCACGACGTGATGCATACAGCATTATCCTGTTCGATGACACCGCAAAAAATGCAGTGGTCAATGATTTCACCAGCACCCCGGACCAACTCTTGGATGGTGTCCTGAACGAGAGGGCCAAAGGCGGCACAAACTTCACGGCAGCAATCCAAGCCAGTCAAGCTGTCATGATAGACAACTGGAGTACGGAAAGGTTCGTATTCTTTAACTGCTTCCGTCTGATTGCACATTCCCTTACAATTTGTAGAACACCTGTCATGGTTTTCCTCTCAGACGGGCAATCCTCGGTACAGGATAAGGCCGTCGTAGATCTTTGCCGCTCCGCAATTCGGCATGGGTAGGTTGCTCTCCGCCTTTGCCAACGGATCGCTGACGGGCTGGTTAGAAAGCCGCTTTCTTTTCATGCTGTTTCCTTTGGCCCAGATGGAGATCCGATGTCTTCTAGTTCTAATAGGTGGGTCGCTTTCTGTTGATGTTAAACGACTCGCTGACAGCTTGATTAGGCCGGTTGCTCTTACCCATGCTATCTTTGGGCGAAATTCTTTCAGTAGCCGAAATTCTTCCAGTAACCGAAATTCTTCGACCTCTACTCTCCGTAATATGGTGCACATTGCTCTCGAAACACAGAACAGAGCACCCCCAGACCCCTTGTTACCCGCAGCAGCAAGAATCCCTTCATCTTTCAATACAGCCCTCGATACTGTGAGTACTAACGCATCCCGCGCAGACAAATAATGCTGACTTCTGGAAGGTGCATCTCGCGGAGACATTCTTGGGAATTGCGGAGTCGCTGAGAAAGCCACGAGGCTCATTGATGCGGTAGTATTTGCCTCTTTAATCGTATCTGGCAATGATAGTCACGGTTATCATGCCTGGTTCTCGCTTGTATCCTCGGAAAGTGTAGAATGTAATTGATTGTAGTACATCGCCTCGAGCTTCGTGGTTCTTCGTGGTGGACAACCCTCGTTACGGACATCCGCGGCAGTGATGCGGCAGGTCCCGAGGTATCGACCGAAATCGACGGATTCCGGCCCGTCTTTCCGGTGTTGTTCTTTCTGAGCTTCGACTTCCACGTTCCTTGTTCGACATGTCGGATTCAGGCTCTGGTTCTGAACTATCAGACGTGGGTGTCTCTTTGCCTGAGCCTCCACAAAGGGACAGCAGAAAATACATTTCTCCATGGGTTCCAGTCTCAATGGTAAGCACGCTTGGCTGCTCAACCGAAAATATAAGCGAACTGTCCCTTCAGCTCGCTGTCACGACTGCAGCCCTCGCCATACCCCTTGTTCTGCTTCGCCGACAGCGTGCACGTGTACCTGCGCTCAGCAAAAGTGGATCTTCCTCGATGGTGACCTCTGCACCGCCTGTGAGGCGAGCGCCGACACGCGGTGTCCCTTCAACCGCACCCCCGCCTCGTGCAGTATCGGCCCTGACGCCTGCATCAACGAAGGCGACTCCTTCTGTGGAAGCAAGTAGCCCTCTTCAAGGGTCTTCTGGAGCTCCCTTGCGCGTAGCAAAAGAGGATGGCTTCAACGGCGCTCTATACTCGCTCAAAGCGTTTAGCATCGCTACTGCGCTCGTCGTCACGGGCGGCGCCGCCACCGTGTGGGGCGTGAAGACGTACCTCGGTGTCCGAGATGTGCGTAAAAAAAATCCCATTCTTCGCATACCGCCGCTGCTGACGCTCACGCGCGCGCGAGCAGACCCAGGAGTTCGCGTCCGCGATGCGCCTCACGCTCCTCACTAAGTGGCCGCTCCTCGCCTCGCGCATCCACCGCGCGTCCGACTCGGCTCCGTTGCCTCCGCCCATTTCGCTGCCGGTGATAATACCCTCCGCTTCCGAGGCGGATACAGACCCGCCGCTGGATGTAGTACCCGAGGCGGACGGGTGGACCTGGCCGGCCGCGCAGGCGCGACTCGCGGCGGCATACGAGCACGGAGGGGTCGCGCGGTTCGCCGAGACGGCCGTTGGGGAGCTGGAGGCTGAGGCTGAGCTTGAGCGGCGCAATCGGGGGCTCGCTGTGTCGTCGCAGGCACGGACTCGGAGCTAACCAGCCCCTACTCCCCCTGACACCGATCAGCTGGATCGTGGTCATCCCGCTCCTTGTTGGCACGAGGGCTGTAAGTTAGATCATTATGTACAGCACACATATCTGGGACAAAGCAGGTACTAATCGACCCCCGAAGGGTATGAAAACAATAATGATAGAAATGATGGGACATCACGATGCTTGTACTGCTCGCTGTCGGTCGGTCTCGTGGTATTTTGTGTCGGTGATACCTATTACTGGAGATATCTGATCGGCAGTCGACGTGAGCCAACGGACGTCCCTGCTACTTTTCCAACACATGCCTTGGCCAAACCATTGCGTTCTCAAACCCCTAGCTTGACGCCATGTAAAAGACCGGTTGTCAGTACCAGCCGCTGGGCAGATATCCCCTAGCTTTCTTCGTTCCAGAACAACGAATATCCCCAGCGGAACACAAGCGATTGTCCAGGTTCTCACGCCCAAATTAGGCGCCGGAGGGCCAAAGCCCGAGAATCCGAGATGGTATTGGTGGGGAGTAACACCAGCAACAGGTGGCACGTCAATGTGCGCGAGACAACAAGAAGTTTAAGTTAAGTGAGAGGTATTTGTATACACATGTAGCCCGGGTACAATAGAGTCGCTATGCAGTCGTATATACAAGGATACATCGACGTCAACAACAAGGAATCTGGATTCTGGACCCACAGCCTAGGGCGTCTACAGTACTAACAACAGTCTACCGCGTCTTATATCAAGACTCCAAATTCTCTAGGATGACCGCATTGCACAACATACCCCCAGCATTGTTATCATTCATTGTGGACCTAATACTATCATGCCCACCCCGACTCCAAATAGCGCACCCATGGACCAAGCCATGGACATGCCTACACCTACTCCCGTTCGACAATCGGGGACCCCAGGTGAGTCGAACTGTTTCCATTATTCTTCCGCCACTACAGCGGTTATCTGACGCTTCTGCCCTCAGCCTCACGAGTCAGATCTTCGTGGGGAAACCAAGAGCCCCAAGTATCCTTAAGCAATATATGGGGGCACGATGCCCAATTCACCGACGAGCATCAGCAAAAAAACCTAAAATTTTTATTCACTTACCAAAGTCGAAATCGCTTACACAGATTTTAACACAATTTAAGCTTATATTATTATTTTGATGGAATAATGATTGCTTGTGATCGGGCCGTAATCATTGATGGACCTATCAGTTAAGATATAGGCGCTTACAATTCCGAGAGCCAAACACGGTTAATTTGTAAGCACTTATAATTTCTGCA
>Ga0137385_10003842_pt1 | contig 13068 bp, 9 predicted proteins | sample SagtaG_FD_104921 | JGI IMG/M metagenome (GOLD analysis project Ga0137385, IMG submission 104921) | Vadose zone soil microbial communities from Sagehorn Ranch, Mendocino, California, USA - Sage2_R_80_16 metaG | ecosystem: Environmental > Terrestrial > Soil > Vadose zone | place: USA: California...
ACATGCGCGCTCTTTGCTGGGCACGCTGCGCAAGGCGTTGCCGCAAGTCCGGGTTATCGAGCGCAGTAGAGATACTCCGCGCAAGTTGAGCGGCATCGCCCGCAGGGAACAGCAGTCCGGCATCGCCAACCACCTGCGCCAGACCAGGAACATCGCTGGCCACAATAGCCTTTCCTGACGCCATGGCCTCCAGCGCCGCAATTCCGAAACCTTCCCAACGCGAGGGCTGCACATACAAGTCCGCCGCCTTCAGAAGCTGCGCCACATCCATACGCCTGCCCAGGAATCGCACCCTGGACTCGATGCCAAGTTCGGCGGCCAACGCATGGAGCTCTCCGCAGAGTGGCCCGTCGCCAACCAGCGCAAGCAAGATATCTGGAATAAGACTCACCGCCCGCAGCAAGATATCTTGCCCCTTGACATGTTCCAGACTCCCCACACAAAGAATGACTGACACATGTTCGGCAGCTGAAAAGAACGCTTGCTTGCCTGGTGTGACAGCCGAAGCGAAGAAATCGACGTTGACGCCATTCGGGCACTCGGTAATCTTGCCTCCAACTTCGGGCAGCCACGCTGTGAGACCCCTGGTCGCGGCAGGACTGATAGAGGCGACGCGATGGTATCTTCCGTACATCCAGCGATCGATGCCGCGATACCACGGCTTCCGTCGCCGCGCATAAGTACTATGCTCGGTGGTGACAAGCGGCAATGCACGATCCGCCAACCAACCGCCGCACGCGGCCCAAAGTTGCGCAGGGAAAAGATGTACCTGCACAAGGTTGTAATCAAACGTGCGCAGATGTCGGCTTAGTTCCATAATATGCAGCGGTGAATAGACAGAGGCTGAAAGGGGCGCATGGATGCGCGCGCCCAGCTCGGCCAGCCTCTGTTCGAGCTGGTTATGTTCCGCGTGCAGCAAGTAGTATTCGCACTCGATGCCCCGTGCGCGAAAACCCGCGTGCAAATTGACCACTAACATCTCAGCGCCGCCAATGCGCAAGCTGTCGATCACTTGCAGAACTCTCACGGACGAACCTTATTCAAACGCCTGTATAATCGAAAGCATTCTTTGATTACATAGGTCGGCATAAAGCTGAGAGCCCAGAGCGCGACCGCGCTCCTGGGTAAATGACGCTGCGCGACGGCGCGTAAATGCGACCGTGCTTCGTGGCTATCGCCAGCCAGCAGCCGATAGCTGGCCGCTCCAAGCAATCTCTTGGTATAGTGCGCGGGGAATTGACGCCTCAGAACCTCTGTAAAATCGTTTAATGTGCGTTCTTGCAGTTCCGCGTGTTCACGGGCATAGGCTATCTGACTCCGCACAGAAGTCAGCCGAATAGGAGCATCGGCATTGACGGTCCCAACCTTGTCCGCCCATGATGGAATTCCATAGCGCTCCGCAATCATCCACCAGAGCATGTGCTCACCGCCCAGCCGGGTGAGCGGATACATTAGGTTCTCTCTCAGAAACAACTCACGGCAAATGAGCGGTATAAAGTCGCCTTGGAGTGCTCCGGTAATGTAATCCTCGATTCTTGCAACTACAAACGGAGCTTCAAGTCTTGCATCTCCTGTTGCAAAGTTCACTACCGGATATTTGGACAAGTCGGGAACAGTTGCCATGCGTGCTGCGATGAGAGAGAGAGCGCCGGGCAGAAGTGTGTCGTCATCGTCGAGGATCAATACGTATGGATTAGTTGCCTCGCGCAGACCCCGGTTCCGTGCTGCTCCGCATCCTCGATTCTGGTCTAGGCGGAAATAGCGCGCGCTTGGGAACTCACGGGCAACAATCGCCTGCGTGTCGTCAATCGAGCAGTCGTCTACTACAACGATTTCTACTCCCGGCCATCGTTCATCCAAAACAGATTGGACGGCCCGACCTAGCAATCCACTGCGATTGAAGGTTGCAATGACTACGGTGACGGACAGACTACACATGCACTTCACCTATCTTCGGACCACGGCCGACAATATGCCAAAGCAAGGAGTACGGCACTAAAAACGGTATCCACTGGGCCCACTCGGTGCTGAGAGGATGAAAGAAGCCAGTTAGGTCAAACACAAATAACAAGAATATGGCGTTGTAGTAGATTGCTCGCAGCCGGTCGTCAGATAAGGCTCGGATGCGACGTAAGGCTATCGGAACCCACGCCATCCAACCGAACACCAGCCAAAGATAGGAGACGATCCCAAGCAGCCCCAGATCTGCCCATACCTGCAGGTACGTATTGTGTACCACCATGGGGCCGACGGGAGTCTCGGCCTTTGTGGATAAGAAACCTGTACCCATCACTGGATGTTCCCGGATTGCGTCGCTAGCTTCGATGAACATGGCGGAGCGAGTTATGTCGGCTTCATCAGCCCCACCGGATCCAAGGCTGGTGACCGTTGTAATCAAACGCGCCAACCCGTTCTGCTGTTGCGACAAGTCATTTCCAACCGTTAATAAGAGGCCTGCCAACGCCAACAGACCAATTTGTACTGTGATCATCATCCTCAAGTAACGTCGCCTCTCCATTCCCAGGATGATAAAGAGGAATGCTACCCCAAAGAAAAGAAGCAGGAGGGACGTTCTTGCACCGTCCAAGAAGATGAGTAGAGTGCTGACAATAAATAGAGAGAAATATCCTATTGAGCGTCGCCGGACCATGAGATAGGCAGAAAACAGCCAAGCAACAATCGCCAACCGCCAAAGTGCGCCCGGATAATTCAGAACAGTTCCCCAACGCCCCGGCCCCATCATGCCAGAGGTCACACCGCCGACCGCCATCCCTCCCACGAGGATTGCGAAATTGACCCAGACCGCAGCAAGTAGGCCGTAGAATGCAAGCAGCGCGATCCGCACACGTGCGACGATTGCAGGCAATCCCAATAAAAGGATTACACTCAATTTTCCTAGCCCGACCATAGCCGCCGGCATATCAGTTCCATAAAGAGCGGCGATACAAATAGACGCGAGAAACAGCGCGGTTGGGAGGTGTGTTGGAGGCGCCCACCGCGAGCTTCTTTCCGGTCGCTCTCCGGTGTTGCGTCTAGAAAGAAACATCTCGTGAAACGCATACGGAAGCAATAAGACCAATGCGAATGCGGTCACGATCCATTCGATATAGTTATTTGTACTGTGGTTGAGATCAGAAGAGGTAAGTAAAAGCGCAAGAACAAAGACTATCACGGCGACCCACAAGTTTCCATTCTTCTTGGGCAGAATCCCATGGGTCATGCCTGACCTGCCAGACTGTGGCTTGCCTTTCCATTCGCCGCGCGCGATGAAAGGCCGTTGTGCATAATGCACGCGATGATCGCAACCAGCATGAATGCTTCCGCGGTAAACACGGCAAGTGCCATGCCCAAGTGAGCAAATCGTGGCGCAAGCAGGACCGCAACTGCCACGTTTACAACAATAGCTCCAAGAATGGCCGCACTAGCCGCACCGTCCATCCTCCTCGGAAGCATCCATTGCATAATGAGTCCGTTGTTCAGAGCGCTGATCGGCAGCAACAGGGAGAATATACGTACCACATTCACCGAACCGCCATAGCCTGGACCAAGCAGAATGCGCGTCAAAGGGCTTGCCAGAAACGCCAGGACAAGACCCAGGAAAAGGCCAATACCACCCGATGCGCCAATCACCAACCGCGCCATTTTCTTCGCATCCGCCTCATTCTTAGAAAACATATGGCTTATATGGGGATAAAATGCCTGCGTGACCGGACCGATCTGGCCTTGCATCGCTCTTGCGATCCGCTCACCACCCCCATAGAGCCCAACCTGAAGCGGCGACGATATCAGTCCAATTATGAAGGTATTGGCCGTGGTGAAAATGCTGTAGCTGCCACGAAATAGGAACATGCCCCACCCATCGCGCAACACTCGCCAACTCTGCGGCCGGCGCGGCCGCTCAAATGCGGTTTCGCGATACATCATCCACGTTGTAACTATAGTGGAGCTGCAGCCAGCGCACCCCTGAAGCAAGAGGGCCTTCCAGCCACCAGATGAGTCGCGCACAGCCAAAAACGTTAAGCCAGTGAAAAATGCGCGGGAAAAGAACTCGATGCTGATAGCCCGGGCCATCCGCTCTGTGCCTTGGAAATACCAGAAGGGGCTAAACCCCCCGGCTAAGATCTGCGGCATCGCGCACAGAAGATAGATGGGATGTGCGCGAAATACTGGAACGCACAGGGCCGCGGTTCCGGATATAACCAATACGCTCCCAAGTAAAAGCAGTTTGGCACCGAGGACGGACGCTGCGATCTGGGCCTGAGCGCGCTGATCGCCTCGCGACTGTGCAATGTCGCGGGTAGCCGAAAGGTTAAAACCATACTCGATAAACATCGATGCCCAAAGCGCGAACGATTGCCAGAACAGCAAGAGCCCGAATCCCTGGGGTTGCAGAACCCGCGCTAAATACGGCAACATGATTATTGGAATGACGTAGCCCGCCCACTGCATTGCGTAGAGCGATACCACGTTACGCAGAATTGGATGGACCAGATAATTGTTCATACGAATGCGGATCCGGATGTTAACCTTTCACGGATTTTTCTACCCTGATAACTAACGGCTCAGAAGCAAAATACTATCGATGCACCGCCGCTACCTCCGCAGCAACGCCGCTTTCAAGGCCATCAGTTCTCCCTGGCATTCCGGGGATTGCCTTTCCAATCTCATTTGTATCCATCCGAGGAAGCAACCCAGGTAGAACCCTGCCACAGCAGAGAACACAATGAGTAGCCCGCGTTTGGGTGCCGATTTTCGCTCTGGCGCGATGGCCGGTTCAACCACCTGAATGACGGCGGCCTCTTTGGCTTCATCCAACCGCGCAGCTTCGAATTGCCTGAGCAGCAGGTCGAAAAAGGACTGTTGGTATTGCAGCTCCCGCTCGGCGCGGATGTAGTCCAGCCCTGCCTTCGGAATATCCTTTAATCCGAGATCCGCATTTCCATCGGGCCGATTATGCTGCTCCATTTGAGAAGCCTCTCCCTGCATGGCGGAGAGCTCGCGTTCGGTCAACTGCACGTCGGAATTGTGCTCGGTCGAATACGACCGCAGCGCATGCAACTCCACTTCCTTGGCCGCAATCTGGGCGCGAATCTCGGCCAGGCTGCCGATAATCACCTTGGCCTGCGCGTCGAGTTGAACCAGACCCTTGTTCTGCTGCACCTGCTGGAATGCCGCTTCCGCCGCAATCAGCTTTTCTTTCTGGTCCTTCACCTGCTCCTCGAAAAAGCGTCGCCGCTGCGAGGCCTCGGTAAAGGAGATCGTCTTCGACAGGGCGCGCAGTTGGTCGGCGTAAGCATTGGCCATGTCGGCAGCGCGCCTCTTGTCCTTGTCGGTGACGGAGATGGAGATGAGTGTGCTCTTCTCCGATACGATCTCCGTGCTGTCCTTCAACTTCTTGCGGGCAGCAGTCATGTCCTTGGCGTGGTAGACCGTGGTCAAGCCGAACTGGTTGATGATGGCATCCGCAACAGGTCTCGATTTGAGCAGACCCAAATAGATGGCGTTGGGATCCTTGAGCAGCCCTCCTGCTCCACCAGCCGCATCGGCCAACGACCCCATCCCCAACTGTGTGTTAAGAAAAGAAGTGGTTGACTGCGTTTGCTTTGGCGGCATAATGCTCGTGGACGCCGTATAGCGAACGGGCAACGCAAAGCAGAGAATCAACCCAACCAGAATGCTGGCGCCCGTCACTTTTGCGATCAGCCACTTTCGCAAAGCGAGCTGCGTGAGGACATCAATGAGGGTCACTTCGTAGCCGGGCTCAGGCGTGTTCGGCGTGAATACATGTTCCGATGGGACTGGCGATTCGGCAATAGTTGAGTCCTTAGTTATCATCGGCGGCACCATCAATGGACCACACTGAGCGCAGCAGCGGTCAGCGCCATTTGTGACAGGAACTGCGTGGTTTGCAGGAGCTCGCTCATCTTTGATGAAACCCTGACCTTCTCCGGGACGACAATGGCGTCTCCGGGTAGCAGTTTCAATTTTTCAAAATCGCCGTGAAAATGATTGTTGCGAGCTTGCCGGCTGACAACTGTCCCGTCGGCGCGGATGACAAAAATGCGTTTCTTATCTGCTTCCCGGGTTGCCCCACCTGCATCGTTCAAATAGGCTACAAGTCTTTTGTCCGACTGATGACGGAAAGCATTTGCGTTGTACACGGCCCCAGCAACCTGTACCGTGCTTAGCCGCGGTGGAATATAGAATGAATCTCCGTCTTCAAGTGAGAAGGCAGGAATATCTGAGGTAGTCGCAGAATCGGGCTTCAAGTCTAGAACCACGCGGCCGGTCGGCTTGATTGAAGAGAGCCTTGCCAGTGCAGCCTGCTGCATGGCGAGTTGTGACTGTTGATCCGCGCCGGTCTGGCCAGCTTGCGGTGTCGCATTCGCGTACCGCGACATCAGGTCCCGCTGCATCTGTTCGGTGGATTGACGGAGTTGCTCCTCTTGGGCACGGCGAGTCGAAACGCGCGTCAGAAGTGAGGCATAGAGATAGGAGCGCGACGTGAGCCCTCCTGCCCGCACAACGACGTCCCTTAGCGTTTCGCCAGGATTCACGCGATACACGCCCGGCGCGCTGACCTCGCCGCCCACCCTGACGAAGGCTGCGTGCTTTTCCATCGGTAGTTCAAGGTCCGTCCGGGAAAAAATGGTGATGACATCGCGAGCCTTTAATGGTTGATTGTCAGCAGATGATCGGTCGTCGACCGCGCTGGCGAGGCGGAATGGGATTAATTGCGTGGATAAATCATGGTCGTCCAGCCGCTCAATTACTGCATATTCCCAATTGATCTCAGCACTGTTTTTGCCAACTTCCTCAATGATCGAAGTGCGGGCGGTGCCTGCAAGATCAGACTCCGGATTCGCAAACTGGGCTGTCCGCAGGTCGGCCAGGCGATCGGTGCGCGGGTCGGTCAAGCGATCAGTGCTCGGGTCGGTCAAGCGATCAGTGCGCGGGTCGGTCAAGCGATCAGTGCGCTGATCTGCGAACTGATGATCCGCGAGCCCTGGAACTAGTTGGTTCTGCTGGTTCCAGTAGTCGCGTGTGATCAAGAAGTCTCGAGATGGGATCAGATCAGCAACACGCATTCCCTCCTTCCAGACGTAACGGCCTGCCTGGGCAACATTTCCACGCAGTGTCACGGCATTCTCAATCTCGGGGGATAGCGGAAAGATCCGTAGCAGATCTCCGTCTTTCATCGGCCTTTGCAAGCCCGAGGCGTCAAGCGGGAACTCTTCGACACGGCGGCTTGTATGATTATCGATGCGCTCAAGTAGGGCTCTGTTCGATCCTGCAAGACTGGTAAGTCCGCCGGCACCCTCAAGAGCCGCAGCGACTGTGGCATCGCCCTTCAATTCATAAATAGCGGGCTCATTAACACTACCGGTGATTGCGATCTGTGCTCCGATCGGAGGAATATAGATAACGTCTCCCGGAAGTAGCTGCACGTCATGTGACTTATCACCCTTGAGTGCCAGGTCATAGATATCGAATTCCGTCAGGAGTCCGTTGCCACGCCGTAGTTGAATGCGACGCATCGTGCCCGTCGCTGAAGGTCCTCCAGAGGCGAACAGAGCATTCACCAACGTGCTCAAAGAACCCAAAGTGTAGGCCCCGGGCTGGCGCGCATTGCCCAGAACGAAAACCTGGATGGAGCGTAGTTGGCCCAGTGAAACATTGAGTTCGAAATCTTTGAAGAGAGCGCTGATGGACGAATGAAGATACCTTTCAAGCTGGTCATAACGCAAACCGGCAACGTTTAACGTGCCCACCTTAGGCAGATAGACTTGCCCGTTCCTGTCTACCGTTACACGGGAATCAAGGTCAATCTTTCCCCAAGCCCGAATCAGCAGTTCATCTCCCGGGCCAACTACATAATCTGCCGGAACCGGCACATGTTCGACCGGGGCGAAGGTTGTAGGAACTTCGTCGAACAGTTGTCTCCCAAATACCGGAAGCCGGTACCCTGTGGCATCTTCAGCGAACCGCTGGAAATCCGATTTGGTCGTCAAAGGACCGGTAACTCTGGATGCAGCCGAAGTCGTTTCTCTCCTGGAGGGATCGGGAGTATCGGTGCCGACACCGGTAGCATCCATTCTGGTCTTTTCTCCGACCTGACGAGCCTGATTCGGAAAGCGGGTGGGAGTTTCCGACGAGCTTGTTGCGGAACTTGGTAGAGACTGAGTCGTATGCCGAGGAGTGGTGAGGACAGATTGCCCACCGCAAACAGCGCAGGATAGCAGAATGATTGCTGATAGCTTTTGCTTCATAATTGGGAAGGAAATCCTTGGTTGATGCACGTGCAAAGAACTAATGCCATCTCCTGAATCGGAAAGGCTGTACTGTCGAGCAGAAAGGCACGGGAGCGGTTCTATAGCTTGCAAAGACTTGTTACACCAGGTGGTCTGAAGTGCCTAATTCAATAAAGCCGCGGGAGTTTGTTTGGCGACCACCGCCAAGCCCACATGATTGGACTTAGCCAGCAATGCGGCTTTCAGGAGCTCTGAGCCAGGGTTGTAGTCCGGGATCAGTTCTTTGAGGGTCAGAACCAGATTTGCGACATCTTCTCGCTGCGCAAGTTGATGAAGGTGACGTAACGAAGTTTGGATGTAGCGAGGATCGAGGTTTTGTTCGCAGATGTAGCTTCGGATTTTAGGGTGCGACGTGAGAACCAATCGCTCATCCTGAAGATTCAACTCCTCAAACATTTTCTCCCCGGGGCGAAGACCCGTATAGCGAATTTCGATGTCCTCTCCCGGACGTAGCCCGGACAATAGAATAAGGCTCCTGGCCAAATCCGAAATCTTGACAGGTTGCCCCATATCCAATACGAGGATCTCTCCGCCCTCTCCAATGGAAAAGGCCTGCAGAACTAGTTGGGCCGCCTCAGGGATAGTCATGAAGTAACGACTCATATCGGGGTGGGTGACGGTCACCGGCCCACCTGCCGCAATCTGTTCCTTAAAAAGGGGAACGACACTTCCATTGCTCCCCAAGACGTTTCCAAAGCGAACTGCCACAAACTTGGTGCCGCTATCAGCTTGCAGTGAACGGATCAGCAACTCGGCAACACGTTTCGTGGCGCCCATCATGCTCGTAGGCCGGACTGCTTTGTCTGTCGAAATCATCACGAAATCGTCGACTCCATGCTCATACGCCGCGCGAGCGACATTCCAAGTGCCGAAGATATTGGTTTGTACGGCAGCAAATATGTGCTTTTCCATCAATGGCACATGTTTGTATGCGGCGGCGTGGTACAGAATGGCCGGACGATAACGCTTCATGACGCGATCAAGCGTCTCTGGGTCATTGATTGTGCCGATCTCAGCATGAAAAGTGAGGTCGGGAAAGAGCTTCGTCATCTCCCGGTCAAGATAGAAGAGCGGGGTTTCTGCCTCGTCGAAACCGATGAGAGCGCGGGGACCAAATCTCGCCACTTGTCGGCAGATTTCGGAGCCTATCGAACCCGCGGCGCCCGTTACCATGACAATCCTTCCCTGGATGCGTTCGCGTATCCGTTCAAGTTCAAGCCGCACTGGCTTCCTTCCCAGCAGATCTTCTACAGCAACATCTCGGATTTGTTTGCCCAAGTCAGAGTCCTGGAGTAATTCCCCCAGGCTCGGAACCATTTTGTACTCCACCTTTGCATCGGTGGCGAGTTTCAGAATGCGCACCATCTGCGGTCCTGTCGCAGAGGGAATCGCAATGAGCAATCTCTGAATCCTGCGCTTTTGCACCCGTGCAGCAAGTGTCTCTCCCGTTCCTAAGACTCGCTTACCCTGAAAGACCAGATCAGCTTTTCGAGGATCATCATCGATCAGGCCGATTACGTTACACAACAAGGACTCGTTTTGCAGCAGTTCGCGCACGAGCGCCAACCCTGCCGCGCCCGCACCATAAATCAAAGTCCTCGTCTGTTCCCCTTTAGTTCGATCGATCTTGTGAGTGGTAACCGCCAGCCTAACCACTAACCTGGCCGCCAACGTCAATACGCAAGAAACCAGGCAGTCGATTAAAAAGATGGAGCGCGGAACAGCACTTCTACCAAGCAAAAGAAGAATGCACGATCCGCCCATCACGGAGCCCAGCAGGTTTGCCAAGATAATGCGCACAACCTCGTGGGTTGAGGTGAATCGCCAGTGTCCCCAACTCACCCTGCCGAACATGAACGCAATCGACTTTGCCACTACCCAGATTGAGGTGGCTGTCACCCAAGGATGAATGAATTGGGAAGGGGGTTTGCCATCAAAACGCAACCCGAACGCAATGAACGCAGATAGTGAGAACGCGGCCAAATCCAAAAGATAGCCCATCAATCGACGTCCGGTACGCAACATGATGCGGATTCGCGCTGTCGACTTTTTCGCAGACATGTTTCTCCTGAAATCTAAAATCTGATTTTTGTGGAAGGTCCGGTAGTTACAACATTGACTGCAGAGATGTTGCACCCGGGACATTTGAATAGCTGGGCGCGAAAAACATATCCTACGAGGCTATCAAGCCTCTCAACCTGGTAAGGAGACAGCAACCGCCTCACATGGTGCCTTCCATAATTCGCGCTGCCGATGGAAGATCTCCGCGTTCAGTTAGCTCCAGTTTTGAGGGAATTCATTCCTGCTGCGAGTTGATCTATCTTTCGATCCAGGTTTTTCAGCTGACTCCGAAATTCATCGAGCCGGAGCCCGAGCACATCGTCCCGGTTCACTCCGCTGAGAACGACTCGCATGGCGTCGCGAGTCAGGTCTGAAACGCTTCGTGCTCCGGTGACTGCACAGAGTTGTTTCAACCCCAGATACTCCTCCTCGGAAAGGCGGACACTAATCATGCGGGATCGCGGTTTCAGAACTGTCATACGGTCCTTGCTGCGCCAACCATCAGTTCCGGTCAGCTTGTTGCTGTTACAACTCATGATGTAAGGAGATCGGAAAGAAAAGTGGCTGAACTCGTGTTAGTGCTCGAGCTAGAACGCGAGCATAGAATCGTTTCGAATCGAGGTCATTTTAAGGCGGGCTTCGCCCCCCTCGGTCCCATGCTTCCGAATCGACTAAGTAATTTCGACACATTCATGCGAATTCCCGAACCAACGGGACGTGCGCCAGTAAGCGCTGCCCGAATGGACAGCCTAACAACGCATTATGCGCAGAAGTGATTTGAGACTGAAAGTAACCTAACAGAGCGCAACATGAAATGCAAGGAATAATCTCTGACATTTGAACGACAATGCAACGGTACCGCACGAGGTTCTTATTTATGAGCTATGCATGTATTTTCCATTTCTATTTGACTTAACGAGTGGTTGGAAATCGATTTGCTCTAACGAGCCAGAACGACATATGCATTACATGCTCAATAACTTACCTTGACAGTCCGGCTGGGTAGGATGGTGAGATAGGCGGTGCTCGATGTAACTCCCGTACCCCAAGTGAGGAGTCGGCGTGGTGACCATCGAGTTACGGATATTATTGTCTGTCGGAACGGAATGAGGCGTGATCGTCATCACACTGAGAGTGCCTCGTCATCGATGTTCCGAATGCAAAAGGAAACCGGTGCACTACATTCAGATCCTCGAAGCAAACGAAGTTCACCAGACGAACTCAAGCTAGACTAAACATACCGAGCTCCGCTGCAACTTCTGGGTCAACTTGATTCACCGAGATGAGCTGCTCAGTGGCTAAATTGAGCGAGGACAATAGAAGGCTTGAAGCAGACATTGTGTGGAGACGCTCTTTCGCATCTCAGAAAGTTCAGGATCAGTAACGATCACTATTTGTGCTGCCGAGAACGGAGCATTGCGGAATTGTGACAATCTCGGGATGGCTTCGGAGATGAAACTGCAGGGCCGATTCCCCACGGATCGGCCCCTTTAGCCGCTCGGTCAAAAGATTTGGTAGCAAATTGGTAGCAAAAGGCGCCAACCTAGCCGATTTTGGCGGCTTAACCTTCTAGTGCTTAGTTGCAGTATTTAATTATTGTATTAAGATGTTTGTGAGATGCCAAGACATGCTTGTCCTTTAGAATGCCTCGCCGAGACCCGGGCCGAGTTGATTGCGATCAGCCGAAGCCGTACCGGTGAGGTGCGTATGGTAGAGCGAGCGCGGATTGTGCTGGCCTGTTTGGAAGGAAAGGAAATTCAGCAAGTAGCGCAGGAAGTCGGCGCGTCGGTTCCTACGGTCAGCAAGTGGCGGAGCCGATTCGCCCGTGATGGCATACGCGGTTTGCGGGATCGGGCGCGATCCGGCAAACCGGCGACTTATGACGCCGCATTTCGCGACCGTGTCCTGGCTTTGCTGGAGCAGGCACCGCCTGCCGGCCAAGCTCAATGGGACGGCCCCGCAGTAGCCAAACGGTTGGGAGCCAGTGTGCATGCGGTGTGGCGGGTGTTGCGCCGGGAGGGAATCTATCTCCAGCGCCTGCGCACCTGGTGTGTGAGCACCGGTCCGGAGTTCGCCACCAAGGCCGCCGAGGTGGTGGGGTTGTACTTGAATCCGCCCCTGAACGCCTTGGTCCTCAGCGTTGACGAGAAGCCCAGCATCCAAGCCATCCAGCGCCCCTCCGGCTACGTAGAAACCGATAGCGGAGCCATCGTCCGAGCCATGAAAAGTACCTACAAGCGCAACGGCACCCTGAATTTATTTGCGGCTCTGGAAATCGCCAGTGGACAGGTTTTCGCGCAAACTAGCGAAGAGAAAAAGCGGGAAGACTTCCGGCGCTTCCTGGACGCAGTCGTTGCCGAACTGCCGACCGACAAAGAGATACATGTGATTCTTGACAACTACTCGACGCACAAGCGCAACGCCGACTGGCTCGACAAATACCAAGGCCGGGTTCAGTTCCATTTCACTCCGACTTCGGCCAGTTGGCTCAATCAGGTGGAAATCTGGTTCGGGCTTTTGACCCGCAAGGCATTGCGCGGAGCCAGTTTCGCAAACAAAGATCAACTCCGGTTTGCCATCGAGTCCTTCGTTACCAATACCAACCAACACCCCAAGCCATTCCACTGGCGCAAGCGAGAAGTCAAGGGAAGTCAACTCCGAAATACTATTATCAACTTACGCAACTAAGCACTAG
>Ga0137385_10003847_pt1 | contig 13064 bp, 13 predicted proteins | sample SagtaG_FD_104921 | JGI IMG/M metagenome (GOLD analysis project Ga0137385, IMG submission 104921) | Vadose zone soil microbial communities from Sagehorn Ranch, Mendocino, California, USA - Sage2_R_80_16 metaG | ecosystem: Environmental > Terrestrial > Soil > Vadose zone | place: USA: California...
CAGCAGACGATCCTCGGCCTTCTTGATGGCTTCAAGTTTTGCGCCGATCAGCTCGACGTAATATTTGTCGAGGATTCCCGCGTCGGCCAGGTCGACCGCAAGATTCAACGCGGTCTGGCCGCCCACCGTCGGCAGCAACGCAAACTTGCCCGAGCCCGGCGGTAACATCTCCGTCTCAATGCGGATGATCTCTTCGACATACTCGCGCGTGAGCGGTTCGATGTAGGTGCGGTCGGCCAGGTCGGGATCGGTCATGATGGTGGCCGGGTTCGAGTTCACCAGCACCACTTCATAGCCCTCCTGCTTGAGAGCCTTACAGGCTTGGGTGCCCGAGTAATCAAACTCGGCGGATTGGCCGATCACGATCGGCCCCGAGCCGATCACCAAGATCTTCTGAATATCATTTCTGCGTGGCATTGTTCTCTTTTTGTCTCGTGAACTTCCAGGTCCTAAACCGTCGTGTTCTTGCGCCGCTCAATCGTGCTCTTGCTTATCGCACATGCTCTTGCTTTGTTCACGTATCGTTGCCTTGAAAGGGCACGGCTTGAGCCGTGCCGCAAGCCGCCACCATAATCCCGGGCTTTAGCCCCTGAGGGACGGGGTCCAATTTCCAACCTGGATACGCGGATGAGTATTTATATTCGGCCGGTTTCTCGCATAAATGTTCCTTCACTGGGTTCAGATGGATGTAATGTGCATGCATGTCGTAGTCCTCGGCATCTCGAATCCGATGGTCCGCAAAGCCGCGCTGCCATATCTCCGCGTTCGACCCGAACTCCTTCTTCACCCGATACGAGAATCCACCCTTGATGAGTTGCACCGCGCGTTCCAACGCGATTGAAGGCGTGATGAGCAGGTGAAAATGATCCGGCATCAATACGAATTTATGCAGAAGATAATCTTCTCCTCGACGCGACAACAATGTCTTGAAAAACAGCCTCGCCCAGGGTTCCGCGCGGAATAACGAGCGCCGTTCCCACGTGTCGGACGTGATGAAGTACGTCTGCGCGTTGTTCGTCGCATGCTCGCGTACAGGTTTCAAAACCATCCCTCAGCGGCTAAAGCCGCGATCTCTATCCACTCCGATACGGCACGGCTGAAGCCGTGCCCTTTCAAAGACACAACTCGGAATGAACACTCATTCCCAAAAAACAGCGGAGCCAAAAGCCCCGCTGCGTTTTGCCGAACCTGCGTTCCCGTGGATGCGCACTTCATCCTTTGCGCTGCTCCACGTTCTGGCGATTCACCGAATCGAGGTGTTCGAAGTCAAGAGCTACACACGGGGTGTCTCCGACCACCCAGGCATCATGACCTGCTCCCACTTCGAAAGCTTCGCCCGGATGCACCACCGTCTCCTGACCGTCCGCGCTTTGGATTCTCATTTGGCCAGACAATACAAATCCGATATGTGCTTGCGATGGCTTGCCCGTTTGCTTGCCTGCGTGCTCAGACCATCTCCAACCCGGACGGTATTCTCCCCGGCCGACAACAGCAGATTCCAGGACAACAACGCCGCGGCGACTTCCATCAAGAAAGCACCGCTCATTTGCGCTCGATTCCGGATTTCCAGTCACCATGTCTGCCATCGAACACTCACCTCGCTCGCCCGGGTTCCACTCTTCACTGTCATCCCTTCCACTCCTCCATCATGTTGCGGAAGTCGCGAAAGAGATAATGCGAGTCATGCGGCCCGGGCGCCGCCTCAGGGTGGTATTGCACGCTGAAGAGCGGCAGCGTCTTGTGGCGCAGGCCTTCCAACGTCTGGTCGTTGAGGTCAACGTGCGTCAGTTCAACTTCATTGGCGTTGATGGAATCGGGATCGACCGCGAAGTTGTGGTTATGGGCCGTGATCTCTACCTTGCCGGTGGTGTTGTTTTTCACCGGATGATTGCCGCCGTGGTGGCCGAACTTGAGCTTGTAGGTCTTGCCGCCGAGCGCCAGCCCGCACAACTGATGGCCGAGACAAATGCCGAACACCGGTACGCGGCCCATCATGTTGCGGATTGCCTTCACGGCATAGTCGACGGGCTCAGGATCGCCGGGGCCATTCGAAAGAAAAACGCCATCGGGCTTGAGGCCGAGCACGTCGTCTGCTGTCGTCTCAGCGGGCACGACGGTGACGCGGCATCCTTCCCGAGTAAGCATGCGAAGGATGTTCTGCTTGATGCCGAAATCGTACGCCACAACATGCAGCAGTTCGCTCTCTTTTGCGCCGTGTACGAAAGCATCGGGCAGCAGGCGGTCGTCGGACTGGTTACGGCTGTCATTCGAATCGAATTCGTAGATTGACTTGGTCGAGACGACGCGCGCCAGATCGGTACCATCCATCTTGCGAATAGCACGCGCCTTCTGCACCAGGACCTCAACATCGGTCTCAGTTGTCGAAATGACGCCGCGCATCACACCATGGGTGCGCAAGTGACGAACGAGTGCGCGCGTGTCGATCTCCGCCAGCACCGGAACGGCATACCGCTCCATGTACTCGTCGGTGACCTGCTCCGAGCGCCAGTTAGAACTGATGGGCGAGAACTCGCGTACGATCAATCCCTCGATGTAGGGCTTGGCCGATTCGTTGTCTGCCTGGTTGGTGCCGTAATTTCCAATTTGGGGATTGGTGAGAACGACGATCTGTCCGGCATAGGAAGGATCAGTTGCGATTTCCTGATAACCGGTAAGGGAAGTATTAAATACAACTTCGCCCTGGCATTCGCCAGGTGCGCCATAGCCTTGGCCACGGAATATGCGCCCATCTTCGAGCGCTAGGATCGCCTGCATCGCCTCTCCGAGGAGTGGATTCAATCGATTTTAGCAGGTTTTCCGGTGTAGATTACCGCAGGCTGTTCTTCGCGCATTTTTCGGGCTATTGATGAAGGACTGAATTACTCCACCACGCCGGCATCCCTAGTCGGCCAATAGACGAAGACGGCTTTGCCGTAGATCAAATCGCGATCGACCGGCCCGAATTCCCGGCTATCTGAAGAAATCGATCGGTGGTCCCCCATCATGAAATAACTGTCCTCTGGAACGACGATTTCAGCCATCGATTTCATGTCGCGGTACTCTTCGGGAACATAATCCTCCCGCAGCGGCTTGTCGTTGAGCCAAACCCTGCCCCGGTCGATACGTAGGCGATCGCCCGGCAGCGCGATGACTCTCTTGATGTAGCTTTTCTCAGGATCGCGGGGGTAGTGGAACACGACCACATCATCGCGATGGATGGCGGAAATGCGATAAACAAACTTGTTGATGAAAAGACGGTCGTGATCCTCGAGCCGCGGCAGCATGCTGGTGCCCTCGACACGGACCGGCTGATAGAGGAAGGTAATGATCAAGACCGACGCGGCCGCCGAGACGATTACATCACGGAGCCATAAACCGAGCCCGTTCCGGCTGTTGGGCTGTGCTATGGCCGGGCCGGGAACTGCTGCTTCCAGTTCGGCTTGCAAAATGGTTGTATTCTCTGATTCCGGTGCGTCCTGCGGGGCCATTTCTGTCTCTTCTCTTTCAGATTACTCGCAACCGAGTCCTCCCGGCGGACACATCACGGTGGCTCGCTTGGGTTTTTCCATAGGCTTGGGTTGACTGGGGGTTGGAACCATCGCGGGGGCTTCACCGGCCGATCTCAAGTTCTCTTCTTCCAGGATAAGGGGCCTCTGAAGCACCATCTCCACCTGGGTCCCATTTTCGATGTTGACGTCGGCCCCGCGAGTGAACAACGAGACCAGACCGGCAGCAGCCAGTCCGGCACCGATACCGGCGATTCCCCCGGCGAGCGGATGCCCGGAGCCGAGGCCTGCGATTGAACCCACAGTACCCCCGGTGGGAACGCCCACCTTGGCCACTTCGCCGGCGTGACGACCCTTATCGCCTCCCTGCTCGATCGTGCCTTCGCCGCCGTCCTTCACCGACTGCTGTTTTGCGCCGGGCAGGCTGTTCACGAGTCCTGGAATCTCGACCACGGAGCCATTGGGAAAGATAATGGAAGTGAAGTGCATGTCAAGCTGCGCCCTGCCCTTGACCCGGCCGGCCCGCTCTACCCGGTCGACCACTCCCTGTACGTAGACACCGGCAGGAATCAGCACCCTCGGCCCCACCACAACAGGAAATGTTGACGCCAGATAAACCCCATCGCCGGGCTTGGCGCTTTTCGTGTTCACGGCGCTGCGCAACTGGAGCAGAACCTTGGTCCCGGCGGGCACCGTGTAAGTCTTCCGCGCGGGATCGGGCTGATCCGACGCGACGGGCGGCGCGATTGGCGCATTGGCCTGCGAGGGCGGAGTGATTTCAGATGCCCCTTGCACGGGCGATGTTGCGGACGGTAATTGCGCCGCGGATTGGCCGACTGGAATCACCGCCACCAATGCTGCCAGCAGTCCAGCCATTAAAGGCCGATCAAATAATGGCCGATTCAGGACGCCCATTCTTTCCCTCCGCTCTAAGGTATAGACGAAACCTTCGCACCCAAGGATAGCTTGTTCCAGCTATCTCGGTGTTCGCCATGTCGGTTGTCACGTTTGGGCGTCGAGAATCGCGATACGATGCTGACAAGCCATGACTTCAGAGATCGTACCGCCGTCTGCCGCACGTTTTGACCAGCAAAAACAGTTCGCCGCCGCATACCGCGTGCTTGAAGATGCCGTTGCCGCACGCGCCTTCCCCGGGTGCTCTTTTGGGGTACTCGCAGGCGGAGAAGTCGTGCTACAGGATGCCTTGGGACATTTCACATACGATGTCAGCGGCGAAACCGTCGCCGGGCACACCATCTATGACGTAGCCAGCCTGACCAAGGTGGTTGCCACCACGGCCGCAGCCATGCTGCTGAGCCAGCGTGGTCAACTCGATCTCGACATGCCGGTCGGAGAGTTGCTTCCCGGCTTTATTGTGGGCCGCCCCCCGGGTACCTTCGCCCGATTTGTCAAGGTGCGGCATCTGCTGGCGCACAACTCTGGCATGCCGGGGTATGTCGAATTCTTCCGTACCATGACGACGGCGGCCGAACTCTTTCAGGCATGCCTCGCACTGCCTCTGGATGGCGCGCCCGGCGGCCGAGCCGAGTATTCCGATCCAGGCTTTATCCTGCTGGGCAAGGTCTTGGAGGTGATCATCCGGGAGCGGCTTGCACCGTGGGTCCGCAAGGAGATCTTCCAGCCATTGGAGATGGCAGCGACCGGCTTTAATCCGCCCTCGCGCGTCCGCAAGTTGATTCCGCCGTCCGAAGAAGATACCGCGCTCCGTCACCGGCTTATCCAAGGTGAGGTGGAAGACGAGAACGCATGGGTGCTCGGCGGCGCGGCCGGTCACGCCGGGCTCTTCTCCAATGTGGTGGACCTGCTACGCTTTTCAGGCGAAATTCTAGCCGCCGCTGGAGGACCTTCCGGTGGCGCATCGGTGAGACCACGACTCTACGAGCCGGAGACCATAGAGCGATTTGCCGAGCGCCAGGCTCCTGAAGGCAGTTCGCGCGCTCTCGGATGGGATACGCCCTCTGAGAATTCGTCGGCCGGTCGTCACTTTTCGGCTCACTCGGTGGGACACCTCGGCTACAGTGGCTGTTCCTTGTGGATCGATCTTGAAGCTCGGATTGCCGTGGTGCTGCTTACCAACCGGACCTGGCCCGACCGGCAGAGCCAGCTGATTCGTGAGGTACGCCCCGCCTTTCATAATGCCGTTCGGGAGGCACTCAGGTAACAGCGGGTCCAACTGTAGTCACAGAGCCAGCTTTGAGTTCGTTGTTTCGGTGTTGCGTGTTTCCAGATACAATCAGAAATTGGGGACAGACGCGATGTTAACCACTACGACAACGCATGAGATAGCCGGCGCCCAAGGGAAAGACGAGCCAAGGAAAGACCAGGCATCCTTGCTTCAACAACTTACGACCGAGAGTCAGAACGAGGCTTCCCAAGGGTTCGACACAAAGTCGGCGCTTGAGATCGCCCGAATTATCAACCATGAAGATGCCAAGATCGCCGCGGCGGTCAAAAAAGCGATTCCGGAAATCGCCCAGGTCATCGATCAGGTTGCGCGCAGCCTCCGCGACGGCGGGCGGCTCATCTATATCGGCGCAGGATCCAGCGGCAGAATTGCCGCCCTTGATTCCTCAGAGTGCCCTCCCACCTACTCCACAGCTCCCGGACAAGTTCAATACATCATGGCCGGCGGACCCAAGGCTTTGGCCTCCGCAGTCGAGGTCAACGAAGACTCAGAAGAACTGGGCCAACGCGACATCGCTCGCCGCCGTCCTACCCGTAAAGACGTTGTGATCGGGCTTTCCGCTTCTGGCCGCACGCCCTACGTGGTTGCCGCGGTCGCCTATGCCCGCGCCCGGGGCGCTCACACGGCCGCCGTCACCTGCAACCAGGGTTCTCCCCTTGCGCAGGCTGCCGATATTGTCATTGTTGCCGAAGTCGGTCCGGAGGTTGTTTCCGGTTCGACACGCATGAAGGCCGGTACTGCGCAGAAGATGGTCCTGAACATGATCACAACTGGTGCTATGACTCGCCTGGGCTACGTGTACGAAAACCTCATGGTTAACGTGCATATGCAGAACTCCAAATTGGTCGAGCGCGGCATTCGCATCTTGATGGGCGCCTGCAAGATCGACCGCGAGACTGCCGTGCAGACAATCAAGAGCGCGGGGCGCAGTGTTCCGGTTGCGCTGGTGATGCTCAAAGCGAAGGTCGACAAGCCTGAAGCCGTCCGTCGCCTGGCTAAATCCGACGGCAATGTCCGCCTCGCCATCGAAGATAACGTTCTGGAACTATAGATTTATTCCTCTATCAGATTTTTTGTGGGGGCATATTGCCCCCATTTCTGTTTCTGTGCGGAGTTCATTATCCCTGCGAGCGTGCGCCGAATTGCGGGTCGAACCGAACCTCTTGTCGTCATCCTTATATTTCCCTTACAAAATCCCTACGACATCCAAAGACGCCATCCGCAAGACTTTTATTGAACAGTGGATCTGATGCGTGCCGAATCGGTGCTGAGCCGGCGTAAACCTCACGACATGCGAACAGGTCCTGACTGCACCTCTCTTCATGGTGGGTTTCTGAGCTTCTTATGACATTAGTCGTGGTTCTTATGAAGGTTTTGGAAGTATTGTTCTTTGTGGGTCTCGCGGGATCGAGCATTGTTGTATTTATCAGCTTCTTTGAAGATGCGAAGGAACTCTTTGCAAAAGACCTGCCGCCGGAGAGCAAGAGCACACGAACTGCCGTCTAGCGCAGACCAGTTCGTTTCAGATCAGTCTTCTTCTCCAGAAAGGCGCAGCGCGGTTTGACATCACGGCTCCGCCGGTCCGCATGTTTTCGAAAGCCAGCAAGCACGAGGTTCTTCTAATGAGGCTTCCTCTACCCGTTGGAAATCGAATCCGGCAACGGGCCTATTCGTATCAATTGAATCACGATAGCGAAGAAACGAAGAATCGGCCCCCGGGGGGGAGGGCCACATACCTGACAAATTGGACCAGACACACGCTCCTGTCCGCCCCCGATTTCATCAAGACTGTGTGCGCTTCTCGCCATGTTGACATTGTGCAACTGCGGTTGGTTATTATCTGCAAATGGATGCGTGGTCGAGAATGGGCCAAACCAATGCTGTTTCGATAAGACATACGTCTGGATCTCTTCCATCGAGCAGCATCGCGCCTAAAACGTCGTCATCCGGACCTTGAGCAGTACATTTTCGTCGGACTTCAGATTCAACCCGTAGTCAGTCTGGTCGCCATTCCAAATGCGAGCGGTCTTCCAGGCTCCAGCGGCATCGTAGGTCCCCTCCTCCACCTTGAGCCAGAGGCGCTTCTTTTCCGGCGCGAACGTAGGAGTGAAGTCCACACGCACGTGGTGCCCGGCCACGAGAAATTCATCCGGCCCTAGTTCAACGATAACCACTCCGCCATCGGCGGGTGTGTTTCCTTTGGGCTGCATCCATTCCCCGAACGACGGCATACCGTAGGTGACGACAGCCTTCCACCGTGCGAAATCCAGCGTCTGCCGGTGATTGTCGGGATCTTCGCTTGCACCGCGGACTTTGCCTTCAAGATTCGCCTTGGCCAGTTTGCGCGCGATTGGCGCCAGCAGAGCATATTGCAACGCAAACGGCTTGAGCGCGTTCGACTCCATTGCTTCGGGGCCCTCGGTCTGATTGCTGTAGCGGCTGAGGTCAAGCCCGAACGGCGCCCATCCGATCGCACCCTGTCCGATAGCAGCGTAGACATAGCGCGCATAGGCCGCGGCGTTGCCAGTTTCCGGAATCAAGAGCGCATTGTTCTTGCCCTTGTACTGCTCGATCACCTTCATGTACTTGGCGTATTCCGGCATATAGATATCGGGCGCGATGATGCTGATGGAGGGCGCCGCGATCTTCCACAGGTCGATGTTGTTGTCGGTAGGGGCGCCCGACTCGTAACTCGGCGCCTTGCCGGGATGAAAGGGATCGCGCAATGCGGCGTTCACATAGAGCGGCAACGGGTACTCGTCTTTGCCGGCAGCCGCGACCTGCTCGACGTAGGTAGCGATAAACCAGGCTTGGAACTTCTCGTCTGCGTCGTCTCCGAAGACCTCGCGCCAGGTTCCGGCCTGTTTGCCCAAGTCTCTGACAAGCTGGTCCGGAACCGGCCCGTCAAATGCTCTCTGCGCGTCGCTGCCGTAGTCGCGAATCCCACCCCATTCGCCGACTTCGTTCTCCACCTGCACCATGATCACGGTCCGCTGCGGATCGACTTGTTTCAGATGCCGCATGAGCGCGCGGAACCCGGCCTTGTCTGCCTCATGCAGCGCCGGCGAAAACGGCGAAGGTGAGTCAACGGTTTTGCCGTCTTTGTTACGCACAAAGGGATATTTTTCCTGGTCGAGCTTGATCCATTCCGGCGTGTAGTGAGAGCTGCCGTTTTTCCAAGTGCCGAACCACAAGAGGACCAGACGCTGACGATGTTCGCGCGCCTGCTTGAGAATGAGGTCGACAACGCTGAAGTCGTACTTGCCTTGGGTGGCTTCAAGCTGCTCCCAGTAGATGGGCAGTTCGACGGTGTTGGCGTGAAGTTGCTCAGCCGCCGGCCAGACCTTGTCGAGGTAGGCAGGCCAGGCGCTGGAGTTGTTGGCCTGCACGCCGAGCATCAGGTAGGGTTCTCCATCAACCATGAGAGCGTAGCGGCCATCTTTTGCCACGATTGCGGGCAGGGGACGGGGGTGCGGGGCCGCAACGGCGTGAGGTTGAGCTAAAGCCGCGAAGGGCGCTGTAAGCGTTTCCAAACCGGCCAGCAAAACTGTCGCCAACCCACTCTTCCATCGCCATATTATGCAATGCCGCATGCTTCTACCTCTCAATTTTCGGCCGCAGCCTGAATCTCACTTTTTGATCGAACCGCAAGTATAACTCCCGATCTCGGGGTGAACAGTGCGTGCCGATTTACACTGGGAGTTCAGGAGCTGTTCCTTCTCAATGGATAAATTTCTCATCACGGGCGGCACTCCCCTGGTCGGCCAAATTCAAGTCTCCGGCGCGAAGAACTCCGCGCTGCCGTGCATGGCCGCGGCCATTTTGACCGACGACGAAGTCATCCTCGATAACATTCCGCAGGTGCGCGATATCGACACCGAGCGCAAGCTGCTGGCTTCGATGGGCGCGGAGGTTGACCTGATCGACTCGGGCCTCGAGCGCTGCACTAGAATCCGCTGCGCCACACTTTCCGATCCGGTGGCCAAGTACGAAATCGTCAAGACCATGCGCGCCAGTTCGCTGGTACTCGGCCCGCTGGTGGCACGCACCGGCATGGCGCGTGTCGCCATGCCGGGAGGATGCGCAATCGGGGGCAGGCCGATCGATCTGCATATCAAGGGGCTCGAAAAGATGGGCGTGACCATTGTGCAGGAACATGGGTATCTCGAGGCGCGAGTTGACCGGCTGCGCGGGGCTCACCTGGTATTCGACAAAATCACGGTAACCGGGACGGAAGACCTGCTGATGGCAGCCGTGCTGGCTGACGGTGAGACGCTGATGGAGAACTGTGCGCGCGAGCCCGAAGTAACCGATCTGGCCGCGTTGCTGGCTGCCATGGGCGCAAAGATCGAAGGCGCCGGCACCTCGACAATTCGAGTGCGGGGAGTGAGCCGTCTACATGGCGCACGCTACCGCATTAATCCCGATCGCATCGAGGCGGGAACGTTCCTGATGGCCGGAGCTATCACTGGCGGCGAGCTCACGGTGACCGATTGCGATGCAGCGCATTTAACGGCTTTGATCAGCAAGCTTGAAGAGGCGGGAGCTCGCATCGACATTATTGGCAACGACCAGATTCGGGTGCGAACCGACGGGCCTCTGCGCGCGGCCGACATCTCCACAGAAGAGTATCCGGGGTTTCCTACCGACATGCAGGCTCAATACATGGCTCTCGCCACGCAGGCCGAAGGCGTAAGTCTGGTCAAGGAAAATATCTTCGAAAACCGCTTCATGCATGTGCATGAACTGGTGCGCATGGGAGCAAACATCAAGGTGGATGGCCGCATAGCGACGGTGCTTGGCCCGGCAAAACTCTCTGCCGCTTCGGTGATGTGTTCCGATTTGAGGGCGTCAGCCTCGCTTGTTTTGGCTGCATTAGTGGCCGATGGCCAATCTGTGCTCGATCGCGTTTACCACATGGATCGTGGTTATGAACGAATCGAAGAAAAGCTGCGCGGAGTGGGTGCGCAGATTGAACGGGTGGGCCGGGTTCCGGCTGAACAGATTGAAGAAGCTGTTGCGAACTAATCGGCGCCAGGCGCGAGATCTAACGCCAACTCACGGCCAGATGCCAACGGAGTCTCCGCTGAGCTGATTTGCGCAGGACGCGTTCGTATTCACGCAATTCGCCAAGCACTGCCGCGGTTTCGGAGCCCAGCGCCGCGGGTGAATCCTTAAGGAAATCGATCAGCGCACAGATCGTGATAAGACCCTCTGCTGCGGCGTACCATTGCGGCTGCGGCAGGTGGGTCGCCCACTCGGGATTGCCCGCTCCCTGCTCGAGCAGCAGCGCCATTGAATTCTGGTCAGCGGAAAAGAACTCCAGAAGCGGGCTGACCTTGAGTCGTTCGGCCAGGCGCTCCAGAGTGTCTTCGTTGCGGGCCAGTGCGTGGCCATTCACGAAGATATCGAACCCAGGATCTTCCCCTTCGACCACTACATACAAGCAAGCTGCCATTGGAGCTAGTCTAATCATCTTAAGGTCCTCAATGCAGCTAAAAAGAAGGCTTCGGTGACCTGATGAATAACTGCACATTACGCAAGTGCACCCCAAAGTGCCAATAATCCACAATGAATAAGGACCTATAATTCGCAGGTATATCAACGGGCCTTTCAAGACACATCTTCTTAGAATGGTTCAAGCTGGGACGGCTCTTTTTTGGACTGGAGTAAATTCCCCGATCTGATCGCTGTCGTGCTGCTGGCGTGGGCCTTCGCGTCGGTGGTTCGGCACAGTCATGCGCCGGTGTCTGGAAACTGGCTCAGCGGCTGGCTTCTCATCGTTCTCCATTTTTCGGCAGCCTTGTTTCTGCCCGCCCCCGGCATCTTTGGGTATCTGGCACTCATCGTCACCCTGACGTCGCTTGCCTGGGCTGGAATTCTGTTTATGAAGGCGGCGCTTCCGTACTACGAGGAAACGTCAAGCCATTCGATGGTTCTGGCGATGCTGTCGTGTTACGGTTTCTACATCACTGTGCTGGTGCTTGGCGCTCCTGCATGGTTGTTGAGTATCTCCGCTGTGCTGATTGCCGCCGGGCCACTTTCCATCACATTATGCGTGGCGCGCCGTTTTCACCATCCTCTACGCTGGTTCACAGTAATACTCAACTCAGTGCTTTGCGTGGCACTTCTGTGGGTTCAAAATCGAGCCACGAACGGCCCTGATCTGGCGTTGAATGCGGTGCTGTTTACTGTCTACTTTGGGTGTTGCGTTCACTTCTGGTACATCTATCCGCGTGCGACTGCCGGAGCCTTTATCACCATAGGAGGCTTCTTTGCCTGGGCATCGGTGTTTGCCTTGGCGCCGTTTGCGGCTGCCTACTTTCCCAGTTCCCACATTGAAAGCGAACTGTGGAATCTGCCCAAATACGTCGTGGCAGTAGGCATGATTCTGCTGATGCTTGAAGATCAGATTGCACACAACAAGCACCTTGCTTTGCATGATGAATTAACCGGATTACCCAATCGGCGGCTCTTTCAGGACCGGCTGGCCAACGCCCTCGAACGCGCTCGCCGTACCAGCACGCAGGCAGCGCTCCTGGTGCTCGATCTCGACCGATTCAAGCACGTGAATGACACCCTCGGGCACCATGTGGGTGACCAGCTGTTGCAGCATGTCGCTACAGTTTTCGGCCACAGAGTTCGCCGTTCTGACACTGTCGCCCGAACTGGCGGGGATGAGTTCTCAGTGATTCTTGAGGGGCCCACAAACAGCTTGGAAGCGGCTCATGTGGGGCGATCTTTACAGGACCTGCTCACGGAACCGATGAAGCTGGAAGGTCGCGTTGTGCCAATTGGCGCCAGCCTCGGCATCGCGATCTTTCCCGACGATGCGCAGGATATGGAAGCCCTCTGCATCACAGCCGATCTGCGCATGTACGAAAATAAGCGCGCCAGCGGGATAGCCGAAGGCGTAGCGAACTCGCAGCAGCCCAAATCCGGCCGGCGTCCTCCGCCACGCACAGGTGTATCCATTTCGCTTTAGACCGCGATCCTGCCGCAAAGAGCAAGGCCCGGAGTCTCGCGAGTCCGGGCCTTGCTGTTTACTTCGGTCGAAATAGCGATTACGACTGGCCACCACCACCGCCAGGGCGGCCACCCCTGCGACGACGCCGACGCCGATTGTTGTTATTCGCGGGGGGACGTCCGCCACCGCCGACGGCGCCCTGCCCGGCCACGACAGGTGCTCCTGCGACGCGGTTGAAGTTTGGCTCGTTCTCCTCGTCTATCTCCTCGCCGCCCTCTTCGTCGTCCTCAAAGTCATCTCCACCCTCAATCAGAATGGTGCTTTGATTGGATTTCGGCTGACGCTCGTCGAACTCGCTGCGCGGCCTTGCGGGCGCCGGTGCCTC
>Ga0137385_10003850_pt1 | contig 13062 bp, 10 predicted proteins | sample SagtaG_FD_104921 | JGI IMG/M metagenome (GOLD analysis project Ga0137385, IMG submission 104921) | Vadose zone soil microbial communities from Sagehorn Ranch, Mendocino, California, USA - Sage2_R_80_16 metaG | ecosystem: Environmental > Terrestrial > Soil > Vadose zone | place: USA: California...
CCGTTCCGTCTGAAGAGAGCAGGCCGATGTACTCCAGGCTGGTGCTGTACATGGCCTTGAGCCGAGCTTCGCTTTCGCGCAACGCTTCGGCTTCTGCGCGTTGCTTTGTGATGTCTCTGAAGAAGATCACGATGCCTTCTTCAGAGGGCTGTGCCTGCACGGAGAACCATGCGTTGAGAGGCTCAGGGTAGAAAGCCTCAAAGCGGCTTGCGACCCGCTCGTTCATCGTACGGTTGTAGTGCTCGACAAAGGGAGATCCTTCGTAGACAGCATCGGGGAAGATTTCCCAGAAGTTTTTGCCGACGAATTCGCCGCTTGGCCGCAGGAATTCCTGGGCGCGGTTATTCCAGAAGATTACCCGCCATTCGCGGTCGAGGCTCAGGATGCCGTCTGTGGTCGCATCCAAAACGAGCCGCAGTTGCTTTGAAATGGCGGACCGCTCGCGTTCGACAGCGCGGCGTTCGTGAATGTCACGGAAGACGAGGACGATGCCGGTGAGGGCGCCGTTGTCGTCATAGATAGGAGCGCCGCTGTCGTCGATGGCGGTTTCAGTGCCGTCTTTACGGATCAGAACGGTGTGGTTGGCGAACCCCACGATGGTTCCGAGCCGCCGCACTCGTTCCGCGGGGCTTTCCACCAGCTCGCGCGTGCTTTCATCGACGATACGGAAGACCTGAGTTAGTGGACGACCTTTGGCTGCATCGAGCGGCCAGCCGGTGAGATTCTCGGCGACACGATTCATTTGCACGATGCGCGCTTCAGGGTCGGTGACAATTACCGCGTCTCCGATGCTTTGCAGCACACGCATGGCGCGGGCCTCACTCTCGTGCAGATCGCGGGTGGCGTTCACCTCTCCCGTTACGTCTAGCAGCAGGCCGAAGAGGCCGGCGGTCTTGCCATCCTCAAAGACGGGGCTGAATGTGTAATTGAGATAGAAATCCTTGAGGCCGTCGCCGCCGTCGATGGGCACCAGCAGCTTTCCATGCGAGAAGGTGGTACCGGTGTTGAAGGCATTTTCAAGCATCGGGCCGACAATGTGCCAAGCCTCTTTGTAGACCTGCCGAGCGGGTTTTCCGAGGGCGTCCGGATGACGTTTTCCGGGAATAGGACGATATCTGTCGTTATAGATGAGAACCAGCTCCGGGCCCCACAGCGTTCTTGCGGGGACCGGTGAGCACAAGGTGAGATTGACAATAGCCACCAACTCCCGTGACCATGAGTCGATGGGGCCGAGCGCGGTGGAACTCCAATCGTGGTTGCGGACGAGCTCCGCCATCTCTCCTGATGCTACGATGCGGTCAGCTCCAGCGGGGGGCGACGCCTGAAGCAACGGGGACGGTTTTGTCGATTTGAACACGCTCATCCGAGATTTCCTCCTTGGTCAAAATTGCACAGACGAGCCTGGATCGAGTTTTCCGCTACCGGCCCTGTTTCCGCATCGAACAAGCACAACCCTCGGCCGAGAGGCGACGCATTGACGTCAACGCTATTGGATGCTCGATTCACGGAACGCTTTGCCGCGGGGTGAGATGAATCGAACATGGGGTCGTCCAATAGGATGGGTAAGTCACCCTGGGATCGACACTTGTCGATTTGAGGTGACCGGCCATAGCCAGGGGCGGGCATGAATGCAAGGCGTTTCGACACCACTGTTTGCAAGCAAGGGAGCGGAATGACGACCGCATTTATCAACCGGATCGCAACGGCAGTTCCACAACACGATGTGCATCGGCCGTTTGTGGAGTTTGCCGAGAGCATGCTTCCAGAAGGCACGATACGCAATCTTTTTAAGCGCATGTCGCGCATGTCTGGTATCGAGCATCGCTACTCGTTTCTGCAGCCGATCTCGAGCTCAGATTCGTCCTGGAGAGACTCCGAGGACCTTTACGTCACCGGCAATTTTCCCTCAACTTCGAGGCGTATGCAGGCGTTCGAGCGATTTGCGCCGTTGCTGGCGCAGTGTGCGCTGAACCGGCTGGCATTGACGGCGGACGAACGAACGGGCGTAACCCACGTGATCGTGACGTCATGCACCGGACTTTACGCGCCGGGCCTCGACTTCGATATCGTCAAGCACCTGGGGCTCAACTCTTCTGTTGAACGCACCATGATTGGATTCATGGGGTGTTATGCGGCGATCAACGCGTTGAAGTCGGCACATCACATCGTTCGCTCTGAACCGGCTGCCAGAGTGCTGGTGATGAATCTCGAACTCTGTTCGCTGCACCTGCAGGAGACAACAGACCTGGAGCAGATGCTCTCGTTCCTGCTGTTTGCGGATGGATGCTCCGCGTGCCTTGTAAGTGCTGAGCCGAAGGGCCTGGGCATTGAGAGCTTTCTGGCGGTCTGTCTGCCTGAGACGAGCCACCTGATCACATGGCGTATTCGCGAGATGGGTTTTGACATGCAGCTTTCCGGGCAGGTTCCGGGTGAGATTCGCCGCACTCTCAAGGATGCGGGAGGCCTGGTTACACGAGGGCGCGCGCTGGAAAGCATCGAGCTGTGGGCTGTGCACCCCGGGGGACGCACGATTCTTGATGCGGTGGAACAGGGATTGGGATTGCCGGCCGAGGCGCTTAGGTATTCACGCGATATCCTGTCGCGGTACGGCAACATGTCTTCGGCGACGGTGATGTTTGTGCTGCAACAGGTGCTCGAGCGGGGGCAGGCAGGACAGCAAGGGTGTGCGATGTCGTTCGGCCCCGGAGTAACGGCGGAGACCATGCTCTTTCATGCCGCTTAGCAGGCCTGATTTTCGCCAGCGCGCACGGCCTTCGGAAAATCCGGAACTGATGGATGAGCCATGCAGTCGCGAGGAGTTGCGTGCCTGCCTGCGCGATCTGGCCAAAGTGAACCGCTGGTTTCTGGGTTATCGTCCAGTGCTCGATTGGCTTGAGAGCTTTCATTTTCAGCACGGCGCGGAGCCTTTGCGCATCCTGGATGTTGCCTGCGGTTATGGCGATGGGCTGCGAAAAATCGAAAGATGGGCTGCAGAGCGCGACATCGCTGTGGAACTGACGGGAGTCGATATGAATCCGGATGCGGCGGCCATTGCCGCGGAAGCAAGCGAGCAGGGCAGTCGCATTGAATGGATTACAGCGGATGTGTTTTCGTACTACATGGACGAGCCCGCTCACCTGGTGATCAGTTCGCTGTTCACTCACCATCTTGAGGATCCCGATGTGGTGCGCTTCGTGCGTTGGATGGAAGCGAACGCTCACGTGGGTTGGTTGATCAATGATCTTTCGCGCGCCCCGGTTCCCTACTATCTTTTTGGCGCCTTCGCCAAGATCGTGCGGCTGCATCCGTTCGTGCGGCATGACGGACCGGTTTCGTTTGCTCGCGCGTTTGTACCGGAGGATTGGCGGCGGTTGTGCAAAGCGGCGGGACTAAGGGAAGAAGATGTTTCGATACGCGGATACACGCCGGGACGGCTGTGCGTAAGCCGCAGAAAGCCGCGGTGAGCAGGGTGGGATCGACGTCAGAAAACCTGGTGATTGGAGGCGGGCTCGCCGGCGGGGTGGCGGCGATTCGGCTGGCGGGCGCGGGACGCGATGTAGTGCTGCTGGAGAAAGAAGCACGTCCTCACCACAAGGTGTGCGGAGAGTTTCTAAGCCCGGAAGCAGTAGAGTATCTGCGCCAGGCGGGTGTGGATCCGCTGAGCCTCGGCGCAGCGCGGATCCGCTTGCTGCGGCTTTCAGTGAAAAACAGCTTATTGGAAACGGAGCTGCCTTTCACAGCGCTTTCGCTCTCGCGATGCGTGCTGGATGAGGCGCTGCTGGTGCGCGCTGAGGAGATGGGATGCCGGGTCCGGCGCGGCGCATCGGCGGAACAGCTTGTGCAATCCGATGACACGTGGCATGTGGAACTGGGAGGCGGAGAGACAGAGCGCGCGCACACGGTATTTCTCGCGACCGGGAAGCACGACCTGCGCGGATGGAATCGCTCGCCCGGGAGACACAACGACTTGGTGGGGTTCAAGCTCCATTGGCAGTTAGCTCCGAAGCAGACTGAAGCGCTGCGGGATTTCATGGAACTTTTTCTCTTCCGCGCAGGATATGGTGGACTGGCGCTTGTCGAAGGGGACATGGCTAACCTCTGCCTCGTCGTCAGGCGGTCAGAGCTCCGCAGGCTGGGAACGTGGAACGAACTGCTGACCGCAGTGCTCGACGAGAACCGGCAGATGCGGCTGCGCCTTGGGGGCGCCAAGGCGCTGTGGGAGCGGCCGCTGGCCATCTCTTCGATTCCTTACGGATATTTGTCATCGAAGCGGGAGGGCGTGTGGTGCGTCGGCGATCAGGCTGCGGTGATTCCGTCGTTTACGGGCGATGGCATGTCGATCGCGTTGCACTCGGGAGCGCTTGCCGCGGAGATGTACATGGCGGGCGCGAGCGCTGCGCAGTATCATCGCGCGCTGGAGTCGCAGCTCAAGCGCGGCATGTCGCTGGCGACATCGCTTTCGCGATTTATGGTGACGCGGGTTGGCCGGGAGCTGGCACCGCTGGGGCTGTCGGTGGTGCCGAATGCGATGGGGTGGATTGCGCGGGCGACGAGGATTCCTGAGGGTGCGCTGCTTTCTGCGCAGCGCCATATGCGGGTCGACGCAAGTGCGCTCTCGTAAGTAAATTCTCAATCGGCCGGAGAGTTATGGTGGAGCTGAGCGGGATCGAACCGCTGGCCTCCTCGTTGCGAACGAGGCGCTCTCCCAGCTGAGCTACAGCCCCACGACTTCATTATCTTACCAGTGAGCGCGGAATCGTGAAAGGGGCGGAGCCGTTGCGCCGCCCCTGGCGCGAACCTCAAGGGCAACAGCCAATGAGGGTTTCGGCAAGCGGGTGCCGGGCCTAGACTCCCAGCAACCATTCCCGGCCTTCCAACCGGTCTGCCAACTACAACTGGTTCATGTTCTGCAGGAACTCGGCGTTATTGCGAACCTTTTCAAGACGGCTGATCAACAGTTCCATGGCTTCGACCGGCGACAGGGGGTTGAGCACTTTGCGCAAAACCCAGATGCGCGACAGATCGTCCTTGGGAATGAGCAGCTCTTCTTTACGAGTGCCGGAGCGCTGAATGTCGATGGCCGGGAACACGCGCTTGTCGACCAGCTTGCGGTCGAGAATGATTTCCATGTTGCCGGTGCCCTTGAACTCTTCGAAGATGACTTCATCCATGCGCGAACCGGTGTCGACGAGCGCCGTGGCGATGATGGTGAGCGAGCCGCCTTCTTCAATATTGCGGGCCGCGCCAAAGAACCGCTTGGGGCGCTGCAGAGCGTTGGAATCGACGCCGCCTGAGAGCACCTTGCCCGAAGGGGGCACGATGGTGTTGTAGGCGCGGGCGAGACGGGTGATCGAATCGAGCAGAATGACGACATCGCGCTTGTGCTCGACGAGGCGCTTGGCCTTTTCGATGACCATTTCAGCAACTTGCACGTGGCGCGCGGCGGGCTCGTCAAACGTGGAGCTGATGACTTCGCCCTTGACCGAGCGCTGCATGTCGGTAACTTCTTCAGGCCGCTCATCGATGAGCAGCACGATCAGCACAACTTCGGGGTGATTGGTCGTCACAGAGTTGGCGATTGACTGCAGCAGCATGGTCTTGCCGGTGCGAGGCGGAGCGACGATGAGTCCGCGCTGACCCCTGCCCACGGGAGTGAGAAGGTCCATTACGCGGCCGCTGACTGCCTCGCGCACGGTCTCCATCTTGACGCGTTCCTGGGGATAGAGAGGTGTGAGGTTGTCGAAGAGAATCTTGTTGCGCGTCTCCTCGGGAGATTCGAAGTTGATGGCTTCGATCTTGACCAGGGCAAAATATTTCTCGCCTTCGTGGGGCGGGCGGACATTGCCGCTGATGGAGTCGCCGGTCTTGAGATCGAACTTGCGAATCTGGGAGGGCGAGACGTAAATATCGTCTGGGCCGGGAAGATAGTTGTAATCGGGAGAACGAAGGAAGCCATAGCCGTCAGGCAGGATTTCAAGCACGCCCTCGGCAAAGATGTGGCCCTCTTTTTCGCTCTGGGCCTGGAGAATCTTGAAGATTAGATCTTGCTTGCGGAGGCCGCTGGCGCCTGGGATCTCCAGGGTGCGCGCCATACGGCTCAGTTCAGTAATGTTTTTCTCTTTGAGTTCAGCGATCGTCATGTTCACCTGCAACGGGGCGGGATGGTAGTGAGGAGAGTCGGAGAGGGGAATGTGCTCCGGGAAAGAAGGCGGGAGTTCTTAGCAACAATCTGGTGCGGCTGCGCCTGCAGCTGTTCCCGAACTCAGACAGTGGAGTATTGAAACACCGGGAAGAGCGGCCCTCGTATATCGAAGAGCCGCCTGAAACCGTGACTTACTCAACTATACTCTTTCGGAATCCCATCAAGCCGCGCGCCGCTGCTCGACATGCGGGGCCGCGGGAGCCGCAATGGGTGCCGGCGAACCAGGATTAGTGGTGTGAAAGCGGGCCAGGACCTCATTTGCGGTGTCCTGTAACCGCGAGTTGGGCTTGTGCAGCTTGCGGGTTGCCTTGCTTGCCAACTGGCAAAGCTGGTAACGATTGGACACGTGAGAGAGTGCCCCAAATACCAAATCAGAACGCATTACGAAATTCTCCTTCGAACAATATGGCTGCCGGGTCGGAACTACGTGGCACCGCCAGTGCAGCAAAACAGCTAAAAACTCAGCTGGCCTTCATCATCCATTCCAAGGGATTAGACGCACGGGCGGCGCGTCAAGTTCAAAAACTTTGATGCAGTTCAGCACATTGTGGAACCACATTGTCAGTTTTTTTGTGGTACAAACCTGGGCTGCGAGAGCAAGTGCTGTTTTTCCCTGTTGATGTGAGCCAAACGGAAATACCGATGCCTCAATCACTTGAGCCGGAGCTCACTCTACTGATGCGGGAAACGACAGACGGGCACACCCGGCCGAACTGTGCGATCTACCCTAATGGATGGCACTCATGAATGTATACCCAGCCGGGTTTCGGGTCAACAGTTTTTTAAGAGGTTTTCCTCAGGCAACGAGCCGCCCATGCGGGTCATTGTAAGTACTTCCTGCATATTGGTATAGGGTCACCGGCAGGGCTGCTGCCGGCGAAAGTCGCGATAGTGCGCGGGACGAGGAATTCGGAGCGATCCGGCCGAAAAGCAGCTATCTGCGACGGATTCTTATACCGAGCGGCCGGCCGTCGGGATCGGAGAACGAAATGTGTCCGTCTTCTGCCATTTCGCAGAACTTTTTCCGCCGGGGAATGGCAGCCTTTGGAGCGGCGAAGCGCTCATCGAGCCGAAGCATGCTCATCGCCATCAGTGCGAGGAAAGGAACGACAAGAACAATGGTGTCGAAGGTGGGAAAATCGTTGGCAAAGTGCATATCGAACTCCGCTGAAGGATCTCGACGAGTATGAGAGTCTTCTCACCTCGTCCATTGAGGTCATCGGCGAAGATTGGAGGTTCCTTAGAATCGGAAGTAACGTGCCGGAACGAGCAGGATTAGGGCCTGTTCACACTACTGGGGCGGTGGCGCCGGGAGCCAATTTTTCTGAGTTCAAGGAGTGAGGAGTGACGCATACCGGGGTCCCCACGGACGGGTCTATCGTCCGTGGGGTGGATAGCGGGTGTCTGCTAGCGACGATCGACGAGGAAATCGGGAAAATGGGCCCCGGCCCTTCGGGTTGCGGCGAGAAATCGGTCCATACTTCATTCTCGCCCTTGACGGTGGACCCGCCACAGCCTGCGGGCTCGGCTTCGTCTCCCACCCCACAGACGAAGACCTGTCTGCGGGGACCCCGGCCTGGCCCGATTTTCGCTCGCAACCCGGGGTCCCCGGCGCACGATCTTTGTGCGCTGGGGTGGAACGCCATCCACCTCAGTAGTGTGAACAGGCCCTAGATTAGCTTTTTCGAGGCTGCGACTTCCAGGGGCGCCCATCAGGATCGGTGAGCATCGTGGAACAGTCCTTCACGGCGGTGGGGATGGGACGTGGTTGGGGAACCGGCGCGTTCTTTGAAGTGAAGATCTCATCGAGGCGGAAGTATCCGAAAAAGAGAAGCGCGATGAGGGGGATCCCGAAGATAAATGTGTCCAATCCTGTGTTCAATGTGGCCTGGTGCATTGGCGGCCTCCCTCAGGGTTCGGTTCAACTGGCACGAGAGTTTTTTATACAGTTACGTTAGTTCCCAGTGCAAGGCAACTTTTGAGGGATTCGCGCAGTAACCAGGTAGTTGATCAGGAAGTAAACGGACTCATGCCCAGTAACTGCGGTCGAGGGTGCGGTACTGGATAGCTTCTGCAAGGTGTGCGACGGTGAGGCTTTCTGTGCCTTCAAGGTCGGCGATGGTTCGAGCGACTTTGAGGATGCGATCGTGAGCGCGGGCGGTTAAGCCCTGTTGCTGCATTGCGCGCTCGAGCAATCGCTCGGCGTCGGAGCCCAGCTCACAGTAGGCGCGGATTTGCCTCGTGGTCATCTGCGCGTTGGAATAGATTTTTTCGCCGAACTTGCGGAAGCGCTGCTGCTGGCGTTCGCGGGCCGCCATGACCCGGGCGCGAATCTCGGCGGAGCCTTCGGCGGATGCTCCGCCGCGCAGTTCTTTATATTGAACAGCCGGGACCTCAATGTGAATATCGATGCGGTCGAGCAGCGGTCCGGAGATCTTGGCGACGTAGCGTTGAATCATGGGCGGCGTGCACATGCACTCGCGCGACTTATCGTTGAAGTAGCCGCAGGGGCAGGGGTTCATTGCCGCCGCGAGCATGAACCGTGCGGGAAAGCTGAGCGACATGCTGGCACGCGCAATGGTCACGGTGTGATCTTCGAGAGGCTGGCGCATCACTTCGAGCACGTTGCGAGGAAACTCCGGCAATTCATCGAGAAAGAGCAGGCCGTTATGTGCCAGGGAAACTTCGCCGGGGCGAGGAACAACGCCGCCGCCGATGAGCCCGGCATCGGAGATGGTGTGGTGCGGCGAGCGGAAGGGGCGATGCGTAACGAGGCCCGCAGCCGCATCGAGCACCCCAGCCACGGAGTGGATCTTGGTGGTTTCGAGCGCTTCATCGAATGTGAGCGGCGCGAGGATCGAAGGGAGCCGCTTGGCCAGCATGGTTTTGCCGGAGCCGGGAGGGCCGATCATCAGGATGTTATGACTGCCCGCGGCAGACACTTCGAGCGCGCGCTTGGCAGTGTGCTGGCCGCGCACGTCTTTGAAGTCAACGTTGAAGTGCTGCAACTCACCCAGCAGCGCCTCGGTCGATACGCGAAACGGTTCACGCTGAATGACTCCGACGACTGCGCTGTTCAGAAGGTCCAATACATCGAGCAGAGAAGAGACAGGATAGACATTCACGCCTTCAACAACGGCTGCTTCGGCGGCGTTGCTCAAGGGCAGAACCAGGTTTGGAATATTTTTTTCGCGCGCGAGAATCGCAATGGACAGCATGCCGGGCACCGGGCGCACAGTGCCGTCGAGGCCCAGTTCACCGACCAGCAGGAACTGGCTCAGGTCTTTTACGCGCAATGCACCATAGGCCCCCAGGATACTGACCGCGATAGGAAGATCAAATCCGGAGCCTTCCTTTTTCAGATCGGCGGGCGCCAGGTTGATGGTGATGTGCGTAGGAGGAATGGTGTAGCCGGAGTTCTTTATGGCAGCGCGCACGCGATCGCGGCTTTCGCGAACCGCGGCATCGGGCAGGCCCACGGTGTGGAACACGTCCTTCTCAGACGTCACGCCGCTGTAATCGACTTCCACATCGATCAGGTTGGCGTCTATTCCATAGACGGCTGCGCTGAGGGCCTTGAAATGCATGACTGTGAGTTGCAGGGAGTGTAACAGAAGCAGGGAGCAGGCTGTCGCTAACGCAGATCACACAACCGCGAATTGGCATTGCACAGCCGAATCAAAGAAATAGTGACGGGCCGCTTGCCTGAGCGGCCCATTGAAAACGAGTCGACTTTAAGGGATGTTTATTCGCAAATGTCTTAGCGGCGATCGCGTCCGCCAGCCAACTCCGCGACCTCCTTGGCATATCCGCGCCGGAAACCTTCGCGGTAGTCGCGCTGAAGTTCATAGGGAATATTGGGACGGCGGTATTCTTCGCGGTTGTTCACATCTGGACGGCGGTGATTGCCGAAGTCTTTTCGCGCACCTTCCATACCATCTTGAAATCCGCGCTGCTGCATCTCCTGGGCGATGTCGCGTTCTCGGCGTTCCGGTGGGTGTATCGGCCGATCGGGTTCGCGCATACGATCGTCGCAGCCCCCCATGAGATGGGTCATGGCTCGATCGTAACCGCGGCGAAATCCTTCGCGGTACGGTTCGCGAAGTTCGTAAGGAAGATCGGGATGGCGGTACTCTTCGCGGTTGTTCACGTCTGGCCTGCGGTTGTTGCCCACATCCCTGCGAGCTCCTTCGATGCCGTCGTGAAAGCCACGGCGCTGAATCTCTTTCCATTCGCGCGGAGGTGCATCCCACGCGTCGCGATCCTGTGCATATCCCGAGCGTTGAGCCTGGGGCGCACCCGCTGCGCTCCCGGCAGCCGCACCCATGGCTCCCAGAAAAAGTGCAAGTACCGGCACTACACACCGATTGAGAATCATGACGCAATCTTCCTTTACTTCAAAGAGTTTGCGAGCATGATACTCCCGAGACAGGAAAAGTTCAGTGAGATGGGAGCGTCCCGATAAATGTGTGTGCGCAATGCATGAAGCGCGGCCGGAACACGCGGCCCATCGATGATCCTTTGTGTCCGGCCACCGAGGACTGATACGAGCTACAATCTCTGCGTGACAAGTCTCTTCGATCTATTCAAGGTCGGCGTCGGTCCTTCGAGTTCGCACACCATGGGCCCAATGCGCGCTGCGTTCCGGTTTGTGCGCGGTCTGGCTGATAGCGGAGTTTTGCCGCGCGTGGCGCGAGTGCAGGCGGACCTGTATGGTTCGCTGGCTCTTACCGGATTGGGCCACGCTACGGACCGCGCGGTGCTGCTGGGGCTGGCGGGCAACGAGCCGGCCACGATCGATCCGGAGTCGATTGCTGCAACGATCGCGCATGTGCGTGAGTCGAAGCAGCTGAGGCTTGCAGGCGAACAAGTTATTCCGTTTGAAGAGGCAGGCGATCTGTTGTTTCATCGCTCCACCATGTTTCCTCCCGGGGCGCGCACGCAACATCCCAACGGCTTAAGGCTCACGGCCTTTGATGCGGCGGGAAGCCGTTTGGAGGAGCGCACATTCTTTTCTATTGGCGGCGGATTCATTACCGAGGACACCGCCGCGGCCGAGACAGACCAGACAGGGCCGGTTGCGCACTTGGAAGCGAAAGAGCCGATAGTCCCGTTTCCATTTCACAGTGCGGCGGCAATGCTTGAAGTTGCCGAAGCCAATCACCTGAGCATCAGCGAGGTGATGATGCGGAATGAGTGTGCGCTCGTTCTATCCGATGCGAAGCAGTCGCCCGAAGAGCAGGTTCGCGCGGGCATCGAGCGGATCTGGCAGGCAATGCGATCGTGCGTGGAGCGCGGCATGACGACGGAAGGCATACTGCCGGGCGGATTGAATGTGCGGCGACGCGCGCAACGGCTGGCCGAACGGCTGCGCGAAAAAGAGACAAGCGGCAAAGCGAACGATCCGCTGGCGCCTCTCGACTGGGTGACCGTGTATGCGATGGCGGTGAATGAAGAGAATGCTGCCGGGGGCCGCGTAGTGACCGCGCCAACGAATGGAGCCGCGGGAGTGGTTCCGGCGGTGGCCCTTTACTACGAACGATTTATTCAGGGTGCGAATCACGAAGGACTGATGCATTTCTTTCTCACCTCCGCGGCCATCGGCATCCTATATAAGGAGAACGCTTCGATCAGCGGCGCAGAAGTGGGCTGCCAGGGCGAGGTGGGCGTGGCGTGCTCGATGGCCGCAGGCGGATTGACGGCGGCGCTCGGCGGGACGAACGGACAGATTGAGCATGCCGCCGAAATCGCCATGGAACACAACCTGGGCATGACTTGCGATCCTATCGGCGGACTGGTGCAGATTCCCTGCATCGAACGCAACGCGATGGGCGCGGTGAAGGCGGTGCACGCTTCGCGCATTGCCATGAATGAAACCGAGGGGCACAAGGTTTCGCTCGACCAGGTGATCCGCACTATGTACCTGACCGGCCTCGATATGCAATCGCGCTACAAAGAGACGAGCCTGGCCGGGCTTGCGCTCAACATCATCGAGTGTTAACGTCTGAGAATTCCTTCAAATAAATAGGCATGGAAGAAATTCCGCGCGATTACTTGTTCAAGGACAAACCAGATTGCATATTCCTGAAGATTCTTCGGTTGAACCTCAGCTTGCAGAAACATTGCAGGCGCAGCCCGTTGCCGTTCGAAGCGTGGCGCCGGTGTGGCACACGGTTGTGCTTGCGGCGGCCGTCATCGGGCTTTCCGTCCAGGGCGCATCGGAGTTGTCGGGGAAGCATCCCGAATCCAGTCGCCTGGCAACGTATGTCTCCACCGCAATATCAGAGTCATTGATGGTGGGCTGGGTTTACCTGGGCCTCAGGATCAGGAAGATTCCTTTCCGCTCGCTGCTCGGTTCTATTCCCGGGGACGTTCGCTCAATCGCTGTAGACCTCGGCTTCGCGATGGCGTTTTGGATCGGGTCTCTCGTGGTGCTGGGCACGATTGGAATCTCGTGGACCATCATTGAAGCAGCGATCAAGCATCAGCCGCTGATTCATGCCGGGAAGCAGGCAACACCGGACCCGTCGCAACAACAGACCCTTCATGCTCTGACCGCCCTGGTGCCGACGAGCGGGCGCGAGGTTGCGGCCTGGGTATTGCTCTGCATGGTGGCCGGCTTTGCGGAAGAGGTCGTGTTTCGCGGTTACTTTCATCAGCAGTTCACAGCATGGTCGCGAGGCGCAGTGGTGGCGGGCGTGGTGCTTTCAGCGCTGCTGTTTGGTTCGGCGCATGGGTACCAGGGTGTGCGCAACATGGTGATGCTGTCGGTATTCGGCGTGCTGTTCAGCCTGCTTGCGCTCTTTCGCCGCAGTCTTCGCGCGGGCATCATCGCGCATGGATGGCACGATCTCATTGCC
>Ga0137385_10003854_pt1 | contig 13058 bp, 10 predicted proteins | sample SagtaG_FD_104921 | JGI IMG/M metagenome (GOLD analysis project Ga0137385, IMG submission 104921) | Vadose zone soil microbial communities from Sagehorn Ranch, Mendocino, California, USA - Sage2_R_80_16 metaG | ecosystem: Environmental > Terrestrial > Soil > Vadose zone | place: USA: California...
CCTTATTATCATAGAAGAGTTATCAGCAGTAGTATACAAGCAAGTCTAATCTATTTCCACTCTATAGAGCCCCAGTGCGTCAGGAAACGTAGCAAAACAAAAAACGACTCTAGTCGGTGACATTCACAATGCCATGCCGCAAAAAGCACAGAAACCACCATCGTGGCACACCTTCATAATGACTAAAATAATTTTGGTATACAACCTTTCACATAAATTTCGTCAAGCCATTCTACATGTTGTGGTTCAGCTCATTTGGTTAGAGCACCTGTAGTTATTGCACCAAGAGTCTGTGACTGGTTAAATACATTGCTAGGAGAGGATTTAATATACAACACATTATTCTTAGAATCGTATCCTAGGTCATTCACTGTTAGTACTCTAAAACCATTCTCATGTAGGTATTTCATTTCTTGAGCAAACAGGCCTATATCAGTGCTATCACTTGTCTTATTATTGTCTATACTATGATATGCTACTATAGGAACAGCTAATACAGGCCCATTTAGTTTATTGTATTTCTCTTGGCTATTAACCTCATTAACAAAGATGTCGAATATCTTTGAATCATTATAAGAGTTTGCTTTATCGATATTGTTATGACTCCACTCTCTAAGAGAATATCTATTTACAAAAGTTAAGGTGCCATTGGTGAAATATGTTCTGCAATCTGTCTGACTAGAGTATTTGATATACCCATTACAATGTAAAAACATTAATTTACTAAAACCGTTCACAGCAAGGTCATAATACTTTGCGATTTCGTTAATAATAGTTGCATTATTTCTCTCATTGCCGTGAGTGGGTGCAAAAGCAGTAGCGTTTATGCCATGGTCAGCTAGACATTTCTTTGACCCTGCCATCCCGTAATTCAGGTCACTGGGAGAAAGATGCGTCATCCTTCGATGCGTCATTGTTTTGGACCCTATGTTTTGTCCATCATTCTGTAATGCTAAGACATCTTGCCAAGTCAAACGTGACATACCGTAGATATGTGATCCCACCCATAAACAACTAACAAAAAAGGTCCCTTTCAGGCCGTATTTATCGAGGATAGGCTTGGCATTTGTAAATTGTGATTTAAAAGTGTCCCCAAAAGTTAGAAATACTACTTTATTATTAGGATGATATGGCCTGCGTTAATACTTATTGTTTGTGCATTCGAGAAAGCTGTTGGCAAGAAAATACCAGCAATTAGTATAGACAAAATAATTGAACTTCTCATTCTTGAATGAATTGGATTAGTCATGATCAATTTCTCTTTGAATTGTTAGTAACTGTCTTCTCAATCCCTTTATTTTGCTTACTGGACATTTTGCGATGGAATCCTCGTTGTAGTCCCCAGCCTAATATGACAACACTTACTTATTGAACAAATACATGGAGTACGTAGGTTTAGTGTTCGACAATGAATCGACAATACTGACAAAGTAGCGTTGGATAAGACAAAAAGATGTTCCTTTTTACCCTATCTCAGTCACTCAAAGCACATGTAAGCTAATATAAGCGGCGTTGAGGGCTTAACTTTTCTAAGAAAGATATCTTGATGAACTCCTAAATATCGTAGCTAACAATAGAAAAACTTATTTAATTTATTCAGAAGGTGAATAGAGTAGGTATGACTACAGATCAGCACCTATTAAGAGAGAAAAGAGACTCACTAGTAAAGAAACATGTTGAAGCTGAAAATAGACATGATGTTGCTGCGTCCATTGCCACGTTTCACAATGGTTGATGGTTCACTTTGGTCTGACAGGGCAAAATGTTGTCCTGAAATTCAGGATAAATATTTACAAATGTTTAACACATATGTCTACATTAGTCCTTAGTAAACAAGGAGTATATGTAAAAAAAGGACTAATATATGATATGGAGAAGACATGCCCATTTAGAGCAAGTGAGGATAAATGGTAGCAATCGCTCGTAACATTTCGAATGACTCGTTAGAAGAAATTGCTACTGAGGTCGTTGGATGCTCACTTTGCAAACTTTCAAGAAGCAGAAAGAATGCCGTACCAGGAGACGGACAGACTTCAGCGAAGATAATTTTTATTGGGGAAGCACCAGGAAAAAACGAAGATGAGAAAGGAAGGCCCTTTATAGGTGTCGCAGGAAGGATTTTAGATGAAGCATTACAAAAAGCTGGAATAGAGAGGTCGCAGGTTTTCATAACCAATATTGTAAAATGTCGACCACCTGGGAACAGGATACCTGAAGATGACGAACGTGCTGCATGTAGACCCTATCTAGACAGGCAGATTTCCCTTATTGCACCAAGAATCATCTGTATTTTGGGAGCTACCGCTTATTCATCAATTCTTGGAGGAAAATCAATCACACAGAATAGGGGAAAAATTATAAAAAGAAAAGGGCAAAAGTATCTTATAACAATCCATCCTGCGGCTGCAATTTACAACAAAAATCTCAGACATGCACTAGAAGATGACCTTTCTAGATTGTCCCAGGAAATTAAAAAAATGGAAAATCTGGATAGAAATACAATATTAGATTATATAGATGGCTAGAGCGATAAAATACTTTGTTGACTCATGCTATGACTCTTCGAAATCCGGCATTATTTATCCACGCCGATATCGCATAGTCTTTAAGTTTTATGCTTTATTTTCGCCTAAAGTTTTTAAGAAATCTGAGTGAAATAAGCAGCTTATATGCTTAGACAAGAGAGTAGAAATCCTTAAACTATTTGAACTCCTATTCACATTTGATAATATAAATTGCTATTTTCTTACTTTTTTAAGTTCAAACTCTACAGGTATAAGTATAATTCGGCTGAAAGCAGGTGAGAAGGATAATCAGCAGCCGCATGCAACATACTAATTGTATTATGTAATTTTGACTAGAAGGATGAATTACTGTCGTGTGACCGACCTTATAAGGAGCTTGTTACAACTTCTCTTCCTTCCAGAAGTATAAAGGTCTATATCTTGATACCAAAATCAAATGGAATGTAATATTTGCGGTCGTTCTGATGACAAGTGCATACTATTGAATACTTTAAAGAGGTTAGAAGTACTGAAGAATTTTTTTTCTTGAGGGCCAGGACCAGATTCATTATACGTTAACGTTAACGTTGTGTTATCTTGGGGAGCTAACAAAACGGTCGACTCGTGCGCTCATTGTTATTCTTTGTTGCAGAGCAATAAGACTCGTTCGAGGCACTAGGGATATAAAATTATAATCGTTTTAGATACAGATATTTTAATGAAAGGCAAGAATATGTCCATGACTTATGATTTCCAGAAACTCACAATCGATATCCCAAAAGCTGAAGGGCCTGGTGGTAAACATATCGGAAGATGAGCAAGATCCTATAGCAGAGTGGTTGGTCAGATCCATGAGAATTGCACAAACAGGTACAATCAAGCTTGATATTGAAGGCCAGCCAGCCGTAAAAATAAACATAAATAATAATGGAAATAAAATGATGGTAGATCTTTTGCAGCCAGCATTTTTCAGAACAACGGATGACGAAATAGGCTTATTTGATAAATTAAAAACCGCAAAAGAGTTTGCCAAGAAACTTACCGATAACGGTATGACAATTTCATTCCTCAGAAGAGGCAAGGAAGCAATAACCCTAGGAAAAGATGCCAAACCAACACTTTCAAAAATGATAACGCGAAGCGATGATGTACAAATAAATAGCGTAATACAAACAGGTAATCTTAAAGGTGATTTAAAAGCAGGTTAACTAATTACAAGAAATATGATCTCATGCACAACCTAAGGCGAATAGTTCTGGTCTTCTAGCAAAATCCTAATTTTCAGTTACGAGTACTTCTTCTTTTCTTATGTGTATCTTATGTGTATCAGACATTGACTCATCTTTCCTTTCTGGCATCTTTATATCAAGAATCAGCAAATCATAGAAACCAGCAAATGTTCAGGATAATTTTCTATTAAGTATAGTATTCTTTGCGCAGGCATGAGTATTCTAACTCTTACATTACTGATATACCATTCCCTTACCTGTTCTTTTAATGCCCTTTCCTTGTAAATGGTAACCAGACCGGGTATTATGTAGAACGCGCTTTTGTTTTCTTGTGGTAGGTATGCATAGAGATAAACAAGGCGTGTAATTCTTTCAGGAACTTTCTCTGCTACGCCTCCGATAACAAATCCCTAAGGTCAACTAGGGTTACTTCACTGAGATTTTCATACTCTAATACTTGAATTATGTAGTATGTGAGTATGCAATCCAAAATCACTTGATACCAGATGACTTCTTTCAGCTAGGCCGGTAAGAGCTGGTGTCCACACTTCCTGACCTCCCCTGGCGGGATCCGTGAACTAGTACAAAAGTTGCCATTTCTCGAAAGTACAGGGGCCTGAGCGTATGAATATGTTTCTACCTCTGCGGTTATGACCTTGAAGTGCAGGACCAAATCATAAAACAAATAGCAACAATTACGACTTATGCAACAGAATTAGTAATAAGGTTTTGGTGTTAGGTAGATGGCTACTGTAGAGGGGAATTATTTCGTGTTATTTTATTTTCCCTTTGCTTTTTCTTTTATGATCTCTACCGGGCTCCTCATTGTATGACATAGGAGGAGAATGATGACCCGAATGATGTCGAGTAGGTTTCGGTTGTTCGTCTAGTTCAAGTTCTTTGGCTTCTTCTGTAGTTAGACCTGGTTCTTCGGTTTCTTTTTTATCACTCATGTATTTTGTACTAAAGAAACTTTGCCATGTAAGAAGGTTTCCGATGGCGAAGCTAATTAATGGATTTAAGTGCATGGAGGAGGAGAAAGCGGCGTATTGCCTAATAGTGCTTTCCTTTGATCACCGATAAGGAGCAAATGATAGACACGACTAGTCCTACTACATTAAATCTTAGTTAAACTAAATTTTATATCGGTGATGAAATGACCTACGTCTATGGCCTTATGAGGGTTATTAACCCAAGCATGGGATCGAGAAGGTTGAGACTTGCTCTTCTATCAGTATAAAAATATGCTAGCAAAGATATTTCAAGATGCTGATATTTGTTTGGACTGCTGGCAAGAACCGAGGATACCATCTTCGATAAATTAGTATGCTCAGGCAATTCAAAAAAATGTATCAATGAATCAGAAATTGCAGAAAGAGCCAATGTCGGTATAATAGAAGGACAAACACAAGCAAAACTTCCACATCTAGATCTCGAGTAAGAAGAATATCCATAAGAAGTCAAATTTAGAATAGCTTGTATTTCTTATTCCACCATTTGACTTTGGTAACGCCAATATAAGACCTTGACTAGTAAAAGGTCACTCGTCTACTTGATGAGTTTTCAGGCTTCGGCAAGCTCCTTTTCATGTTTTTAGATTGTTATTACTAATAATAATAATAACAATATTAGTGAGCATAGATACCTAAATGACTGAAAATATGAAAAAACAGTCTACTCACTTATGTGATGTTCTGATTATAGGTGGCGGCTCTGCCGGTCTTCGAGCTGCAATAGAGGCTCATGATGCCGGTTCACATGTTCTTATAATAAGCAAGAGTAGAAAAGGAGAGCCACATACAGTATTAGCAAGAGGTGGTATTAACGCAGCTCTTGGTACGATGGATCCAGAAGACAATTGGATGACACATGCTGCCGATACTCTAAGAGAAGGGGAATTTCTTGCTGACTACAAAAAGGTAGAAATTCTGTGTAAAAATGCACCTGATGCTGTAAACGAGCTAGTAGAATGGGGTGCTCGATTTCATAGAGAGAAAGATGGACGATTAACACAGAGATTTTTTGGTGCCCACACTTACAGAAGGACTGTGTTTTACGAAGATTGGACTGGTAAGGAAATAATTCGTGTATTGATGGATCAAGTTCTTCAACGGAAAATCGAGATTATAGACAACGTTTACATCACAAAATTATTGAAATCTCGGGACGCGATTGGAAAAAGAGGTGGAGGGGCAACAGAAGATGTCAAAGGAGCAATTGGCATAGATGTCAGCAAGAAGAAAGTTGTTATGTTCGAATGCAAGTCTTTAATACTTGCTACTGGTGGCTATACGCGAGTCTATGCTGTAAGTAGTTCTAGAATCTTCGAAAACTATGGAGAAGGTGTGGTTCTTGCGTATCAAGCCGGTCTCGAATTGGTAGACATGGAGATGGTCCAATTTCATCCTACTGGAATGGTTTGGCCAAGGAAAGCATTGGGTACGCTGGCAACCGAAGCAATCCGCGGTGAAGGAGGTATATTGCTAAATTCTAAAGGTGAAAGATTCATGAAAAATTACTATCCAGAAAGAATGGAGCTAGGACCTCGTGATATAGTAGCCCGTGCAATTTTTAATGAAATAATGTCAGGTAGAGGTACCAAACACGGTGGAGTTTGGTTGGACGTAACCCATCTATCAAAGGCAAAAATTTTGGAAAGACTGCCTACGATGTACAAACAGTTCAAAAAGCTTGCTGGAATCGACATATCCAAGGAGAAAATGGAGGTTGCACCAACTGCGCATTATTCGATGGGCGGTATCAAAGTAGGTAGAGATTGTAAAACGAAGATTAGAGGTCTATTTGCAGTTGGAGAAGTAATAAGTCAGATTCATGGTGCTAATCGTTTAGGTGGAAATAGCTTACTAGATACAGTAGTTTTCGGAAAAATTGCTGGAAGAGAGGCAGCTATCTCGGCAAAGAAATTGAGACTACGATTAGTGGAACCGAATGCAAATGAACTGAAAGGATTTCATGGTGGAATATTTGTTGTTAAGGACCCAATTAATTTTCGGACTGAAATAGAAAAGTTGATGAAAGATAGTGCAGGGATAGTAAGAGACGCAGGCAAATTACAAGATGGATTAAAAAGAATTTTGCAATTAAAGAAGGATTTTTATTCTAAAGATAATATTCTGAAATCATTCAAAATTGATGACAAGGTTGTTAGAACTTGGGAAGTAAAGTCTGCATTAGTTGTTTCTGAGGCTGTAATAAGAAGTGCCTTGATGCGACAAGAGAGTAGAGGAGCTCACTATAGATCTGATTTTCCAAAGCTAGATGACAAAAAATGGAAATTAAATATCCACTGTAAGCAAAAGGAAATTGGCATCGTATTGTTTAAGCGGAGACTTAGAGGAGGGAAGGGAGTCTTGAAGGGTTTGCTTAAAGCTCACGTCAAGGCAGAGCATCACCGTGAATTCGAATAATCACTAAATCACTAGTAAACCTGTTGTATTAGATATATCCTACTTTTTTATTCCTATCTGGCGCGGAGCTATGCTGTATGTCGGTGTGGTCGTAGAGCACATCGGACTTGATAGATTCTCGATACATAGTTAGAATTGTAGCATTATTAGGAGTCGGATACAGCATGCTGCAATCGGACGGGTTACTAAAATCCCTGCAACGCCGCTATAGGACTTATCGTTTTTTGGTTCGATTTATCTCATTGGGCCGGGTTGTCATTTATGGGGTTAGTTGACTTCTTTGACTAGGATCACGATACGAGACACGTCGGCATCGTGTATACCCACGTGAGTAGTGTAAGTACGACCCTTTTGGACTTCTAATATTTCAGATCTTATTAATTAACGACGTTTTTTCCAATATTTGATTAGTCTTTGATTCACCCTCCTTAATTGAATTCTTTATAGCTTTTACCGAAAAATCAGTATTCTCGTAGAATCGCGGTGAAGGCTCATCTCTAATTATGCGAAATATATTCTTTATTTCTGCACCACGTTCACGTTTCATTTTGGTGTATGTATGATGAATCTTTTCAAGTTGTTTTTTATCTATTCTAGCAGGATCAATATTTCTGTCGATTATCCGATAGAGCTCTTCTATATATTTGAGATACCGTGTTATTACTTTAGCCATCTTTATGCTCTGTTGAGATTTATCGGAAAAGATGATATCTCTAGTTCTATGATAGACTTCACCCAAGTTGTCTGGTAGCTTATCAACTCTCCTAGGATAGTTTTCAACAAGGAAGAGTCTTTTGTCAATCACAGGTGAGGCATCTATGACTTCGCTAAAAGGCGTGTTACTTAGCAAACTGCCATCCCAAGCGTAAACACCTTTTTCTACTTCAATCCAAGGGAAATTATCTGAGGGATAGCCAGTAGTTGCAAGTATATGCTTGGGAGTTATTTTCTGCTTAGAGCTATCAAAAGTTAACGATTCCGATGTTAAGACATTGACTGCAGTCATTATTAGACGTGCGTTAGGACTACCACCAGGCTGAAGTCCACTATAATCAATATATTTTTCCAAAGTCTTGACTAAGGGAAAATGGTCATATATGTATGTCCATTTTAATGGGTTATAGTATTCTGGATCTTTTAACGCATAGTCAGCTCTCCACCTGGGGACGAAGAATTTATCGTTGCCGTAAAGTATAGAGCTGAGTGTGCTCGATAGTGCATTAACTTCGTCTGTCGTTGGTAAATGATTCTCCGCCGCTGCAACTAGGATACCTCTAGATTTGTCATATAGCCAATCCATTACGGGATGAGTCAGATTTACAGAATTCTCTGCAAGTTCTAGCCAAAACTCTTCTAGCGCACGTTCTGGATGATCTTTATCTACACTGCCAGCTACTATAGCAGCGTTTATGCCACCAGCCGATGTACCAGCTACAATATCTATCTTTATCTTGTTATTTGCAATGGCTTTAAAGACTCCACATCCAAATGCTCCTAATGAGCCTCCACCCTGAAATACCAGAACATTTTCAATCTTAGTAGAGGACATGACCATATCCCCCTACCTCAGAAGCTGTTAACGCCATTATTACTACCATGAAGTTGGTTTACCAACTCATTATATAATGTAACTCCTTCAAAATTCTTGGCAATGTATTATGATTAGATACATATAGCTCCTACTTGGTCGCATGCCTTAAGAGAGGTCATAGTTCACCCCCACCATTTAACAACTCATTCTATAACCATTGCTGACTGAATTAACAGAGGATATCGTATCCGACCGATACTTGTGTTAATTGGCCCAATTTACTTCAGACCACGCAAAAAGATAATTACAACTATAGTTTGTAACTGTACTTACTTTTTGAAATATGAAATGCTTTAACTGCTATTCCCAATTTTATCCAACACTCGACAAACCGATCTGCCCCCATTGTGGGTTTTGCTACTACTGTAGAGAATTCGGTTGCTTTCACGATGAAAGGGGGGAATCTAAAAATGTCTGAATTAACTTATTCAACAAAAATAGCATGATCTAGTTACATGGGTAGATCGATTCCATCATTTCATATGCCAAGTCTAAGGAAGAGAAGGAATGGAAGGAATTTAGAACTATGGAGGGGAATTTTATCAAGGTAGAATTGATTCTTGTGGTGTAGTACTCTCCAATGATAGCGGTCGTGCTTGCAATACCGCATTCATATTAATTATTTGGCCATGTCTGTTCACAGTGAGTACTAAGCTATTCCCAACAGATTTATGCACATCGATGTAAGTGATGAGATCATCTATACTCCTCAAACTATGTCCATCAATTCCTGTTATAATGTCACCGACCCGGTGCGTATTAGAAAATTCGTCTTGTGTTACTCCCTGGAGACCAGCTTTTTCTGCAGGGCTACCAGCTTGAATTGGACCGACAACCACACCCTTGTAGTTCCTCGATAGACCTATGCTCTCTGCCAAATCCGGGTTTACGCTACCTCCAGATATTCCAAGCCAGGCATGACTGTAGCATCCTTTTTCAAGTAATACTGGTACTTCGCGTATCATTGTGTTTGATGGAATTGCAAAGCCTATTCCGGAAAACTCGCCTGTAGAAGAACTAATTGCAGTATTCATTCCTATTACCTGTCCATGCATATTCAGCAATGGACCGCCAGAATTACCCGGATTAATTGCAGCATCAGTCTGAATTCCATTTGGGATAGAAAATCCTGTGTCTGGATCTGGCAACAAACGTCCCATCTGACTGACAATGCCTGTTGTCATCGTATCACTAAGTCCAAATGGATTACCAATTGCTACCACTTGTTGTCCAACCTGCATACTAGATGAATTGGTAATTACAAGTGGTAAAGCACTTTCAGTCGAGAAATCGTCAGTTATTTTAATTACCGCAATATCACTAAATGGATCGGTACCAATCACCTTTGCTGCATAGGTATTTCCATCAACAAATGTAACATCAACTGTTTTAGCGCTTCCAACTACGTGATTATTGGAAATGATATAGCCTTGCTTATCGTATATAAATCCAGATCCTAATCTAGTAGACTGACCCTCTAAAGGGTTACCATTTATGATAATCTGCATATTAGGATCTGATACCGTGCTTGTTATCTGAACCACAGAATTTTCCACTTGTTTGAACATGCCTGTGAGAGACAAGATTTGAAAGGGGTTATGCGAGCTCGATGGCTTAGTAACTGAAGCGGTATTTGCAGCTGCAGCTGCACAATCACCATTATTGTTATTTTGTCCTGTTATTTGCATTTGCAGCTGCTTTGCTCCATTTAATATTGTAGAGAGAAATGGCAGTTCTAACTGTTGTGGTTGCTTTCCTATGAGAGATAGTATTCGTATATTGGTGATAGACTGAATCACAATAACACCCACAAGGATAACAATTACCACACTCAAAGATAATTCTCTGGTTTTGGTCATTGTGAATCGCTTAGAATTAATATGAATATAACGTCGTCGACATATAAATATAATTTGTTATCAACATTTATTTCTGGTTTTTAGAATGATTAATGTAATGTTGTGGTCTTCACCCGTGGAGTTATATCCACAGCTTTCATACCTATATCGAATCTTGAACAATTCTTAGTCCTTGGGGAGTAGAACTATTTATTTATTGGAAATGAATTTATTTTCTGAGGAGCCGTTATTCGCAAGTATGGTATAGTTACAATATTTCCTATTTTGCTATGAGAAAACCTGGGCCCACGCTTTGATATTGTCGTTGTCTCTGAAAGTTGCACTATTGTGAAATAGAGATGCCCGTGGCAAGAAACGATATTGCCTCTGGAGTGACTTCGTTATGTTTCTACAAAAACCTCTTCCTGGCTCAATTATCATGATAAATCTTTTATCTTCAATTAGAATAGTGTAGATATTCATCGTATTCTACCCTAGACACTTGGGTACAGATTCGTTACTCACCTTGGCTTGTAGTTTTAGATATCCAATTATACTCTCTACCCACATCTTTTAGTCTGGTTATCATTCTAGACTCACCGTCACTAAAACGCCTTTTATCATCATTACTTTCTAAGTTCAATGGTGGAATTTCAGTTGGTTTTCCCGCATCGTCCAGGGCTACTACAGTAACATATGCAGTCCCAGTTAGAACCCGTTTACTATTGTCTAGGTCTTCTGAATATACTGTAACTTCAATTTCCATAGATGATCTTTTGGCATAGTTAATCCTTGCAGAAAGGATCAATGCGTTTCCAATATATACTGGTTTTAAAAATGTCATCTTGTCAATACTAACGGTCACAGTGTTCGCGTGCGTTGCATGTCTACTAGCAACAAGATTTGCAATAAGATCTACATGCTTTAGTATTGTGCCCCCAAAAACATTACCTTTTGGATTTGCATCTGAAGGCAACATAATAATACTTGTCTCTGATTGGGATTCATCTGGCTGCTTACCTTTCTTGAAATAGTTATTTGATTTCATTTTTACGAATATCGCATAATAGTGATTTTCTACCATTGAGTTATAGACTGCATGGATTGACGGTGTACTTGTTGTTTCATTTATTCTACTTACAGGCGCAAGTTGGAACAATATTGTGGAGGCTGGAATGAATTCTCGTAAGTGAAAAGAGCTCCCACAGCGTGTAAACTTTTGTGATACTTCAATCTGAGGTTAAGCCGGTGAGGGTAATCCGAATGAGATCGTTGTCAAGGAAAAGGAACATCTCCTACTTTTAACTTTTGCTTAATCTTGTTTATTATCTTCTGGGCAAGATCATGTGAATTAGTGTTGTCCTTATGGTGATCCCCGGTGGTGCTGCCGGTACTTACGCTAGTACCATGATGGGTGTCAAACGTTCCACTGTTTGAACCGGTGGCAGCATTTGTATTATCTTTGGTGTTGGTAGAGGATTCTGATTTTGATAGAGTCCCATTATTTGATGGGACAGAGGACAAGCGCAAAACAGAAGGAGTATTGGAAGTAGTGCTATTATCTTTGGTAAGAGGTTGTGTTGTTGCATTACCATTACTGTGAACTGGCATCGCATAAAGAGCATTTACATATGATGAGAAAATTAAACTGATTGAGACAACAACAATCACAATAGCAATTGTTGATTCTAACCTAATAATTCTTATGTCAAAAACCCCCACTAAACATGCAGACGAGACTATATAAAGGCGTTAAATACCAATCTAATTGAAAAATATATAGAATATTTTTCTGAGACTTAGTTCTAATATATTGTTCCTAATACGAATCCAAGCAAGTCCCAGGTTGGAAGTAGTCCTTTAGGCTCATGCTAATAGAGTTTTGTTCTTACAAGCTCAGGTATGAGGTATACGTTCTAAAATTTTAGTGGGTGCTTAAGATAGGTGTCAGTTGCCGTCCAGAATTTTGCTGCATAGAAGTGTTTGTCAGCTATCAGACTTACGAATAGTCACAGGGATTTATACAGACCAATCTTTCATGCCCTGGTACACTTTATTACCTATCATCTGTCCTCCACGAATAAAGTCCGAGTTGCATCCAAGCGTGGCTTGAGCGTGATTCTATTTTTGGTCTTCAGATGATGGTTAATGTCATAGCAATTATGACAAGATCCCAAACCAATTGTGTCTGTAATAAAAAGAATAGTTCCGCATCAGGAAACATGATTAATCATGGTGGTTGATAAACAAAAGTCAACGCTGGAGGTAATTTTTCATTAGATAATTAAGTCGCAACCCGCGAACACAAAGAGAATAAAAATAATAAGACTTATGGTCGTGCCTGAAGTTGTATTGGAAATTCAAAGCGCATTCCATATCTGTTAATAGTCATCGTTAGCTTGTCACTTAGTGTCTTCTTTCTGACATTTATTGAAATTTCTGTAGTATCATCTATCCTCTTGCTGTCC
>Ga0137385_10003862_pt1 | contig 13047 bp, 15 predicted proteins | sample SagtaG_FD_104921 | JGI IMG/M metagenome (GOLD analysis project Ga0137385, IMG submission 104921) | Vadose zone soil microbial communities from Sagehorn Ranch, Mendocino, California, USA - Sage2_R_80_16 metaG | ecosystem: Environmental > Terrestrial > Soil > Vadose zone | place: USA: California...
GACAAGACCTATGCGATGCAGCTCAAGGGCGCTGCGATCCTCGAGCCGATCTTCCTGCGCCAACCGCGCCATCCCGGCGTCGCCCACTATCTGATCCATCTCTACGACACGCCGGCCCTGGCGGAGCGAGGCCTCGACGCGGCCAAGCGGTATTCCCAGATTGCGCCGGCGGCGCCGCACGCGCAGCACATGCCGTCGCATATCTTCACCCGCGTCGGCTATTGGAAGGAATCGATCGGCTCCAACGCGGAAGCGGCGCGGGCCGCCAAGGCCAGCAACGAGGGCCACGACCAACTGCACGCAATGGATTACCTCGTCTATGCCTACCTGCAGACCGGGCAGGATGCGAAAGCGCAGGCGGTCTTGGATGAAATGCGCGGGATCGGCGGCTTCACCGAGACGTTCATTGCCGGGCCCTACGCGCTGGCCGTCAGTCCAGCGCGCTACGCGATCGAGCGCGGCGATTGGAACGCGGCCGCGCAGCTTGCGGTCAGGCCCACCCCGCTGGCCCACGTCGAAGCCATGACGCACTTCGCCCGAGCTTTCGGCGCGGCGCGGTCGGGCCAGCCGGACGCCGCCAAGGCCGACATCGCCAAACTCGCCGAACTGCGCGAGAAGCTGCGCGCGGCCAAGGACGCGTATTGGGCCGAGCAAGTCGACATCCAGTCGCAGGTCGCGACCGCCTGGGTGTTGTATGCCGAGGGCAAGTACGACGACGCGCTCAAGGCCATGAGCGCCGCCGCCGATGCCGAGGACAGGACCGAGAAGCATCCGGTGACCCCAGGCGTGCCGACGCCGGCGCGCGAACTCTACGGCACGATGCTGCTCGAGCGCGGCATGGCCAAGGAAGCGCTCGCCGCCTTCGAGGCGACCTTGAAAAAGGAGCCGAACCGGCTGGGCGCCACGCTCGGCGCCGCGTCGGCCGCGGAAAAGGCAGGCGATCCCGCCAAGGCGCGAGCGCATTACGCCGCGGCCGTCGCGCTCACGGAGAATGCCGATCCGGTCAGACCTCAGATCGCGCAGGCGCGCGCGTTCGTGGCGCAAAGCGCGCGCTGAGCGAGACGGCGCCGCGAGGGCAGCCTCGTGATGAAGTTCGCGGGATTGGCGCTCGCGCTGGCGGCGGGGCTCGCAGGCGCGATCGCCATCGCGCTCATCGCGCCAAGGCCCGCGGGCAAGCTGACGGGCGACACATTCGACGTCCGCCCGCTCTGGGCGGAGGTGACGTGGCCGTTCCCCATGGATCAATGGGGAACCGGCCGCGCATTTTCCTGCAAGGCGGCCGATTGCGGCGGCGAGGTCAAGCTCTATCTTCGCGCCAAGCTCGGCTCCTGCAATTGCGCAACCGGCGTCGCCGATGACGCCGACCTCGATCGCATGAGCGACTTCGATCTCGTCGGCGGCGAGGTCTCACCCCTCGGCGCCGGCCGGCCGATCACGATTGCCTGGATGAAGGGTCGCAGTCGCGCTTACGCGCTCGCCGCCCGCGATCGGCCAGGCAAGTCCGCGATCTCAGTCGTGTTCAACGATCGCTGCGACATGATTGTCGCGACGGTCGTGCTCCCGCACGACCGTCCGGCGACGATCGAACCCGGAGTCATGGAGTTTCTCAACAGCCGGCCCCTGGTGCACTGGGCAGAGGTCGCGCTGGGGATATAACCTGCCGGTCGGCTGGGATTGGGGTTCGCGTCGCCGCCTCAGGGTCCCCTGAGCATGGAGACCGTCGCTGACAAGCCGACGTTCCCGCCCGCGTGGGGGCGCGCTACTTGATCGCTTCGCAGTCGTAAGAGTCGCCCTGAAACACGCTGAATCGCGGAGCCTTGTTGTAGAACGAACCCGTGTCGGGGCTGTCGGATTCGGGATTTGCGCCGTCCAAGAAGAAGACCGAATCCTCTTTGCCGTCGTCCGGCCCGGAAAGCGCCCCGCGAATCCAGCAGGATTCCTTTTGTCGTACGACGGTCGCAAAATACTTTCCTTCTTGCAGCCGGTGGATCTGTTCCTTGTCCAGCCAAATGCGAAAAACGTCTTTCGAAGTATCTTGTTTGGCCTTGGCGTCGTTGCGCTCGAGCGGCACGAGACTCATAAGCCGGCGGCCCTTGTCGTCGGCCGCTCCAAGCGTGACTTTGAAAGCGCCGGAATAGTGCGACCAGCAGAAGAAGAGCGGCTTCTCCTTACTGACGTCGTTCCATTCCTTTGGAAACAGCGCGCGTTGCTGCTCGCATTCATCCGGCCGGATAGCTTCTGCCGGACTCGCTATCGACATAGAGAGTATCGCCGCCGACATGATCGTCCGCATCGCACTCCTCCCAACTCGCCAGCCAACGAATGCCATGGCCCCGCGCGTCGCCCATATTTGTGGGCTCCTTATGGCGTCAGCCGGACACGTCAAGGCGGTAGAACCTCGTTGCAGTGCCAGAGAACAGGTCGGCTTTCTCGGCGTCGCTTGCGCCCTTGGTGAGAAGCTTGCAGGCGTTCCAGAACACCGGATAGCTGTAGGAGCCCTTGTCGACGGGAAAGTTGCTCTCGAACATGCATCGCGACGGCCCGAACGCATTGATGCAGGTCTCGATGTAGGGACGCCACGTGTTTGCCAGCGTCTCCGAGGACGGGGGCTCGGAGCGCTCGTGGAAGCCGAAGCCGCCCATGCGCATGCCGAGGCCCCCGAGTTTGACGTAGACATTCGGGCAGGCGGCGAGCGCCTTGATCGATGCGGCCCAGCCGGGAAATACTTGCTTGTGCTTGCCGGCATAGGCGCCGATTCCAATCGGGCCGCCCACGTGATTGAGGACGATCTTCGTTTCAGCAAAGGCGCGCGCGAGATCGCGAACGTCGTCGATCTGGGGATGGTAGAGCCAGGCGTCGAAGGAGAGGCCGAGTCGGCCGAGAATGGCGAACCCTTCGCGAAAGTTTTTGTCGCCCAAGAGACCGCGCGGCGGGCTGTAGGCCGGATTGCGGATCGACGCGTCGGCGTCCCAGGCACTGATGTGGCGGATGCCGCGGAAGCGATCACCGCCGGCACGAATGTGGGCGGCGAGCACCGGCTCGACTCGGCTGCCCAACGTCAGGTCCGCGTGGCCGACAATGCCGGCGCAATGCTTGGTCTTGCCGTAAATGCCGCTCGCACTCATGGCGGCGACGCCGTTGACGAACTCGGTTTCGCCCACCGGCCGCATTTCGACCGGGCCTGCGGCGCGCGTCATCGCGCGCGCCTGTACGAACACGGTGGCGACGACGTTGTGGCCGCTGCTCGTATCCGCCAGCAATTCATCGAGCAGATAACGCCAGCCCGGCCGGTCCCACAGATGGTGGTGGGGATCGACGATGGGCAGATCGGGCGCAAGGATCGGCTCCTTGCGCCGATCAAGCCAGTCCTGGCGGACGGGAAGATAGTAGGGGGTCGACGGTGCGGCGGACGTTGAGGCGATCGACACGGCGGGCTCCCTCCAGGCGGTAGCATCGCAACAGCACGTCACCTACGATAGCACGGCCCCCGTGCCGGGGGTGCGCAGGCGCAAGATAAGCGAGGCAGATCCTCATGCCGATCAGCTCCAAGTACCTCTTCGTGGTGAACATGGATGTCGATGCCGACAAAGAGGCGCTCTTCAATGAGGTCTACGACACCGAGCACATCCCCAATCTTCTCAAGGTGCCGGGCGTGCGCGCAGTGACGCGGTTGGCGGGAGAGCACTTCGCCCTGAGCATCGGCGGCGCCGAGAAGAAGGTCGCGCATGACGGCCCACGCTACAGCGCGGTTTACGAGATTGACGGCCCCCACGTCCTTGTCAGCTCGGCGTGGGCGAAGGCGGTCGAAGAAGGCCGCTGGCCGGGCCAGGTCCGGCCCTTCACGCACAATCGGCGGCATGCCCTTTACAAGGTGCGCTAGCACGCTGCGGGCGAAAGCCGTCGTGACTCAAAACTGTCGCGAAGGTCGTGCCGATGGTGAAAGGTTTGGATCGCGCGGAGGCTGAGCTTGCGGGTTGAGGCGTAAGGCCCGGTTCTATACAGTCACTCGCGCGCGCTGTTTCAACGGCGCGGTCAACCCTCGTGCGGTATTGGTCTTCAACGACAGTCTTGGGAGGTTATTCATGCGAAGGCAGATTTTGCCGTCACTGCTTGTCGGTGCGGCAATGCTGGTCAGTACCGAGTCGCGCGCTCAGCAACCTGCTCCGCCCAATCTCGACGCCGTTCCTGAAAAGATGCCGTTCAGCACCGCCTATGGATCGCCGATTGGAGCGAAACGCGCCAACGCGGTGATCGAGGCCGCCGCTGCGGAAGCCAGCAAGAAGGGCTGGCCGATGAACATCGCGGTCGTCGACTCGGGCGCCAATCTTGTCGCCTTCCTGCGGATGGACGATGCGCAACTGGCCTCGATCGCAATCGCCGAGCACAAGGCGCGCGCCGCAGTCAAGTACCGCCGTCCGACCAAGGCCTTCGAGGACGTGGTGCAAAAGTTCGATCTCAAATACATCTTGACCCTCGATGACGTCATCGCGTCGCGGGGCGGCATCCCGTTGATCGAGGACGGCAAGATCATCGGCGCCGTCGGCTGTTCGGGGGGCACCGGGTCGCAGGATGAGGTGATCTGCACGGCAGGTGCGGCGCTCGTCAACAAGTAGCCGCGTCGCCCGCAGGCGTCTGTCGAGTTGGCTCCGTTGGCCGATCAGGCCAGCGGAGCCGTAGGTCGATTTGAATATTCCGTCGGCACGAAGCCGGCGCCGCGCCGTCCTTCGGGCTAGGCAGCAACTTGGCTTGCCTCGGGGACAAGCGGCAGGCGCGACCTTTCGCCGAATATGTGGAGCCTGCGCCACGGGATAGAGTGGTAATATCGAGACCACGGGGGTACCGAGATGCTCACCCGTCGTCACTTGATTGCCCTCTCCGCCGCGCCGGCACTCGCGCCCAACCTTTTCAGACGCGCGGCGCGTGCGCAGACCCCGAAGGGCGATTTCCCGAACAAACCCGTGCGCCTCATCGTGCCGGTCGCCGCCGGGGGCCCGACGGATATCGTCGCGCGCATGCTCGCCGAAAAGCTTTCGAAGATGTGGGGTCAACAGGTCGTCGTCGAGAACAAGGGCGGCGCCGGGACCAACATCGGCAACGAATACGTCGCCCAGTCGGAGCCCGACGGATACACGGTCTTGTTCGCCACCGCGTCGCTCGCGGTGAATACCAGCCTCTACCGCTCGCTGAACTACGATCCGACCACGGATTTTGCGCCGGTCTCGCTCGTCACCCAGCTTGCCTATTTCGTGTTCGTGCCGAACTCCTCGCCGGCCCATTCGATGAAGGAATTCATCGACTATGCCAAGTCCCGTCCCGGCAAGCTCACGATCGCATCGCCCGGCACCGGCAGCGCGCCGTACTTGGCCGAGATGTTGTTCCTACAGATGGCCGGCCTCCAGATGACGCACGTTCCTTATCGCGGCGCCTCGCCCGCCTTCACCGACCTCATACCAGGCCGGGTGGACTGCTATTTCGGCAGCGGCACATTGCTGTCCTACGCGCGGTCGGGGCAGGTTCGCGTTTTGGCGACCACCGGCGGGCAGCGGGATGCGGCCGCCCCCGACGTGCCGACCATCGCCGAGGCGGGCGTGCGAGGTTACGACGTGACGGCGTGGCAGGCGCTGTTCGTTCCGGCCAAGACGCCGCCTGCGATCGTGCGCAAGATCAGCGCCGACACCAACACGGCTCTCGCCGACCCGGCGATCAAGGACAAGCTCGCCCAAACCGGTTACCTGGCCGAGGGCTCTTCGCCCGAGGAGCTGGGACAGCTGCTCAAATCGGAAATCGCCAAATGGAGCGCCGTCATCAAGTCGGTCGGCATCAAGATCGATTAGCGCGCGTGCTCGTCAATCTAACCCGTCGGCCGTGGCTCGCCGATCAAGTTTTGAGAACGATGGCGCAATTCGGCGAAAACCCATGACGCCACGCTCACTCAGCCAACGCGCACGGCCCGCGCTATGGGCCTTCGTCGGTCTTGTCCTGTTCGCCGCTTCGGCCGCGCGGGCGCAAGATTATCCGAACCGCACCGTCACCATCGTTGCGCCTTCCGCGCCCGGCGGCATGTACAGCATCCTCGCCCGGCTGATCGGCAGCAAGCTCGAGCGGCTTTATGGGCAATCGTTCGTGATCGAGAACCGGCCGGGTGCGAGTTCGATCACCGGCTCGGTGTTCGTCGCGCATGCGGCGCCGGACGGGTATACGCTCATGACCGCCGCCAGCACCACCATGGCAACCAACGTCTCCTTGCACAAGAATCTTCCTTACGATCCGCTCGCCGATTTTATCCCGATCGTGCAGATTGCCAGGTCACCCGAGGTTCTGTTGGTCAACGCGGCGCTGCCGGTGCGTTCGATCGAGGACCTGGTCAAGCTGGCGCGTTCCACCCAGGGCGGACTGTCGTTCGGCTCGGCCGGCCCCGGGACCGGACAGCATCTCAATGGCGAGCTCCTCAAGATGAGGCTCGGCATCCCGATGCAACATGTTCCCTACAAGGGCATGCAGCCTGCGCTCAACGATCTCGCCGGCGGGCATATTGCGATGATGACTTCGCCCATCCCGCTCGCGCTGCCGCTCGCCCATAGCGGCAAGGTGCGAATGCTCGGCGTGACGACGAAAGAACGCGTCGGCGCCATCCCGGACGTGCCGCCGCTCGCCGAAATCGGCGTGCCCGGATACGACGCGGCGTCATGGTGGATGCTGGTGGCGCCCGCCAAGACGCCACGCTCGATCGTCGACAAGCTCCACGCCGCCCTGCGCGTGGTTCTGCGTGAACCGGATGTTCGCGAAGAGTTCATCCAGCGCCAGGGGCTGATCCCGGTCGACTCGGCCGCCCCCGATGAATTGCGGACGTTCGTGCAAGCCGAGATCGCCCGCCTGGGCGACATCGTGCGCAAAGCCGGTCTCGCAGGGAGCCAATGACGTCACCGGTCCAACGCTCGTCGTTGCGTTTCGCGCAATCTCAGAACCGTGAGAATCAGGCGGGCTTTGCGCTGTCCTTCGGGACCGCGGGCGCGAGCGCTAGGCGCAACCGCTCGGCATCTACGGCGATCTCGACGCCCGCGCGTTCCTGCTGCAGCAGCATCACCGAGCGCGAATCGCGGCCGCCCCACCCACGCGCGAGAGCTTCCGTCATCTCGGCGAGCGTGAGATTGCACATGCGCATGGGCACGCCGAGCTCGCGGCCGAGCGCATTGGCGAGCGAAACGTCCTTGTGGGCGAGCTTGAGCGCGAAGGCCGGCGGATCGTACTTGCCGGGCAGGAACTGGTCGATCAAGGCATCGAAGGTAAAACGGCGCCCGGCCGCGCCTTGGCGCACCGCCTGCCACAGCGCGAGCGGCTCGATGCCCGCCTTCACGCCCATGGTGAAGGTTTCGGCAAGCGCACAGACGATTGCATAGCCCGACATGTTGTGGACGAGCTTGGCCACGGTGGCGCTGCCGATCGGCCCGATATAGGCGGCCTTGTCGCCGATGGCGTCGAGCACGGCCTTGTGCCGGTTGAAGACGTTTTCGTCCCCACCGACCCAGATCGCGAGCTTGCGGGATGCTGCCCCTGCGGGGCCGCCGCTCACGGGCGCGTCCAGCATGTGCGCGCCTCTCTCGGCGAAGGCAGCGTTGAGCTTCTTCACGACGCTCGGCGAATTGGTCGAGAGCTCGAAATAGGCGGCGCCGGGCTTGATGCCGGCGATGAGACCGTCCGGCCCGAGCGCGACCGCCTCCACATCGCTCGGTTCCGGCAACGAGGAGAAGATGACGTCGGCCTCCCTTGCGAGCGCCCGCGGGCTGTCTGCCCAGATGGCGCCAGCGGCAAGATGATGGCTGGCCGCCTGCCTATGCAGGTCGTGGACGAGGAGCTTAAAGCCGGCTCTTTGCACGTTGGCGGCCATCCGGCCGCCCATGGTGCCCAGCCCGACGAACCCTACCGTCGTGTTGTCCTTGGACATCCCTTCACCGTCGCTGCGATTTCTGATTTCCGGTCGGCACCGCATAGGCTATCCATGTGCCCCACGTTGCGGAAGGCCAGCGCACAACGCGCGATGGCTGCAGAGCAGACTTGTGCCGGCTCTTCCAAAGCAAATTGATCTGCACGATAAATACCGCCCCTCTCCAAAACAGGGAACGTGCGATGCGGCCGCTTGAAGGTCTGTTTGTCCTCGACTTCTCGACCTTGCTACCGGGGCCACTGGCGACGCTGCTGTTGGCCGAGGCCGGCGCGGAGGTTGTCAAGATTGAGCCGCCACGCGGCGAGGAGATGCGCGGCCGTGCGACCAAATGGGGGCACGACAGCGTGGGCTTCGCGCTGCTCAATCGCGGGAAGCGCAGTGTCGCCCTTGACCTGAAAAACGTCGCGGAACGGGCCCGGCTGCAGCCCTTGGTGCAACGCGCGGATGTCATCGTCGAGCAATTCCGACCCGGCGTCATGGCGCGGCTCGGGCTCGACTACGACTCGGTGACCAAGCTCAAACCCACGGTCGTCTACTGTTCAATCTCGGGATATGGGCAAAGTGGTCTCAAACGCGACGTTGCCGCCCATGACCTCAACTATATCGGCGATGCAGGTCTGCTGGCGCTGTCGATGGGCGATCCGTCGCGGCCGGTCTTGCCGCCGACGCTGATCGCGGACATCGCGGGCGGCGCATACCCGGCTGTGATGAACATTTTATTGGCTCTCGAGGAGCGTCGCCGGACGGGACGTGGGAGCCACCTCGATGTGGCGATGGCGGAAAATCTGTTCCCGCTCATGTTCTGGGCGATCGGTCAGGGTCTCGTTGCGGGCACTTGGCCGGGAAATGGGGCGGGCTACGTGACCGGCGGCTCGCCCCGTTATGGCCTCTATCCCACCAAGGACGGCAGAGTGGTGGCGGCTGCGCCGCTCGAACAGAAATTCTGGGAGACGTTCTGCGACCTCATGGGTCTCGAGCCTGAGTTTCGTGACGATAAGAAAAATCCGGCGGCGACGAAAGCTCGTATTGCCACGATCATTGCGACCGAGACAGCAGACGTCTGGCGCTCGCGTTTCGCCGGCAAAGATTGTTGCTGCTCCATCGTTGCGAGCCTCGGTGACGCATTGACGGACCCGCACTACATGGCGCGTGGCGTGTTCGGCCACGTGCTCACCAATCCCGAGGGGGCGACCATGCCGGCGCTCCCGGTGCCGCTCGATCCCGACTTTCGCGCAGCCCCCGCAGCGGCAATCGCCGCGCCTGCACTGGGCGCCGATAACAAGACGTACCTGACCTGATGGGTCGCAGCGAGCAGCACGTGCGAGTTCGGTTTCGCGTCAAACCCAGCCATTGCACCGACGTCCGCCGCATGACCGCTCTCTTCCCCGAAAGAGACGCGCGTGTTGCGGGCGCACGTCACCAGATGGCGAAGGCAATCGCCAATGCGATCGGGACGACCACAAGGCCGAGGTAGACCCAGGTCCGATATCCCTCGGCGTCCTTGGGAAGCATGAAAAGATGGAGCACGATCCACAGACACACCGCAAATCCCAGGGCAAGCCTGATCAGATCGCCGGGGGTCTCGTAGACGGACGAAAGGGTTTCGCTCTGGGGGCTGCTCACGCGCACGGTCACGACCACGAGCGCCCCGATGAACAGCGCACGAAGAGTCATGGCCAATATTCGCAGCCCCATCGGGATGGTCGATGCCGGCGTCCCGACGTCAGATGGACCAAGCTGCTGCGGTTTGGCGCTCATGGAGTCAATCGGGGGATCCCTCCGTTTCCGGCTCAAGCCGTTATGTAAGGTCCATCGCGCCCTCCGCAATGCCGCGGGCGCAAGACAGGGACACCCTCCCGGCATTGCTGACGACGGGCCGGCCACCGCGCCGTGGCGTGCAAAAGAGCAATTTGGTCAAATATGCAGCGCCCTGGCCGTGCCGATCGGCGCCGGGCTCTTCATTGCGCCGCGCACCCGCTAACGTCCCGGATAAGAGGGGCGTTGACGCCGTCTCGGGTCCTCGTCCCGCACGCAGCGCCTGGAAAGAGCCGCTAATCGCAGCCCCTGATCGCCGTCGCCTTGTCGATGATTTCGCGCATCGACGAAGCGCATTGCTCGGCAGTTTTCAGGTCCTCGAAGATTATCGTCAGCGAGGGCGATCGGCCGTCTTGTTGAATCGTGAATCCGGGACTGGGAATAAAGCCCGATCCCATGTCGATGTTCTCGACCTTCCCGACTCTCCAAATCATTTGATTACTCCGTCAACTCGACCATTCTTCCTCGGCCCCTTGCGTCGCCGCTAAGGCGCGGTCGACCTCGAGCAACAACTCGAAAGCCGTGATGACGAAGCCGAGTTCGGCGTCGCTGCCGGTCATCATGAGCCTCGCGTCGAACTTCCCTGAGCTGAGCGAGCCGAGGCAGGCGCTGTGGGCCGCATTCGTAGCGAATGGGATGGTCGTCGCGGCATGAGACTGGCATCGATCACGTTTTTCGGTCAATTGCGGTAAGATCGAATTTCTGTTCCTGACGCAGGAAGCGAACGACGTCTCGACGGGAGGCTTGCTGCGGGGCACCAGCGCCGTGGGGGCCTTCGAGCGGGCGCTGACCGAGCCGGGATCGAACTCCTAGGGAGCGCTATGCAGCGCCGAAAATGCAAAATGACGGACATCGATATCATTCCCGTTCAGCGCTTGGATTTCCTTGTTTCTCCCCTGCCATGGTCGTTCGCTGCCGACCGGCGCACCGAGATCGAAGACTATTTCACGCATTTGCGGCGCGCGAAGCCCCAATTGTGGAACGGGCGCGTCCTGGTGCTGCGCGATTTTGAGATTTCGGACACCATGCTGCGGGGCACTTTGTTCGAGACTGACTACGCAAGTTTCATCGCTTGGCGTGATTGGGGTTTTCCCGACCGCGACGTCCGGGCGTGCTTCGCGATGGGAGCCTTGCTGTCCTGCGACGGTGCGTTCGTGTTGGGCGTCATGAATGCCCATACTGCCGGTGCCGGAGGGATTTACTTTCCGGCCGGCATGCCCGACCCGCGGGATGTTGTCTGCGGCCGTGTCGACTTCGATCGCAATGTCCGACGGGAGATTGCCGAGGAAACCGGTCTCAGCGTTGACGGCACTACAGCTGATCCGGGGTTGGTTGTGCTCGCGGGCCAGAGTGTCGCGCTCATCAAGGTATTCCGATTCCGCAAGTCCGCGACCGAGATGCGCGCGAGCATTCTCGATCATCTGAGAAACGAAGCCCTGCCTGAACTTTCCGACGTTCACATTGTTCGCGCGCCTTCCGATTTCAAACCGAGGATGCTTCCATTCGTCAGAGCGTTCCTTCTGCATTTTTGGGCTCGCGATTGCGAGCGATGAGGTCTGTTTTCGCGCGGACGACTCGCGCCCGAGGACTATCTTCAGACCTACGAAATGGTGGCCTCGGCGGATCGGCATGGTCGCGGCTTTCGCTGCGGTGTACCATCTAACGAGATTCGCTTGGTCTGTGCGGCATGACCCTCGTGGTTGTTTCAATCTATCTCGCGGCCGTTCTCTTCTGCGTCGGGACGACGGCGTGGATCCTGCGAGCTTGGACCCGCAGGCGGTATTGGCATAAGAGCCCGAGCGACCTGCATTACGTGGTCGCGGGTACGGCACTGCTGCTGAGTGCGGGAATTGGAGTCGCAGTCGCGTCACAAATCGTGGTGGCCCTCGGCTACCCGCCAGCCCCCTAGCGGCCTGAGTTACCATGGTGGCAAACACTGTGGGCAGCAGCTCCCGTGGCCCGTCGATCTGCGTTCAATTTTTGTTCGCTCTTGAAATCTGTTGCCCTTCACCTACGAATCGTCACGCGCCTAGGCCTGGTCGGCTTGACACCAACTGGCGCAAGCGGTTCCAAACGGTACCTGCGAAAACGACCGATCGACGAGGAGGGGCGGAGTGAGCGAGCTAGTGCAATTTCTCTGCAAAGGCGACCATCCGGTCGAAGCGAGCCTGCGCGAAAAAACGCGCGCGGCCTTGAAGGAAACCATCGCGAGCGGTCATGTCCGCATCAAATTCACCGACACGCGAGGGGGCACTGAACTTGGCGTGCCTATCGACCGGAGCCGCTCCGACTTGCGCGCGATCGAGAGCGACAATGGGTCTGCCGAGATCAGAGTCGTGGGGGACCTGACGCTCGATTATGTTGGAGTCACCTGTGTCGCCCGCATCGATCTGGCGACGCTCCAAGGTGAGGGGCATCTCGAAGTGCGGTGAGGCATCAACCTCGCAGCGCGAGAGGGTGATAGTTTCTCAGCGGCCGACGCCGGCATGCGCGCATCGGTCCAGGCCGGATCCACTCGCTGACCTCGCTGCCTCGAATCCGAAGCCTAGCAGGGACACTCGCCACAGACGGCCCAAAATCCGCGCGGGCATCGGGGCGGCGCTCGGCGATGACCGTTGCCGGCCCACTCCGATCGTAGCGTCGCCTTCGCGGACTTGATGATCGTGCACATCCGACCCGGATACTCCCACCAGCATACCAAGACGCGGGCCTCGGCCCCCCATGCCAGCAAACTGCTGAACAGGACTATGGCCGCGAGGGCCGCGATCGGCCGCCAACGATTCATGGCTGTAGCCACTCCACGATCGTTGGGGAGGAACTGCCGTGCGCGTCGCGAGCGGCCAGCGTCCGCCGCGCCGCCAGCAGCATGATGAACTCTCGCCGCCTCACGTTGGACATGGGGTTTCTTGCCTAGGGCCCTGTCGCGTCCGTCACCAACGACCCAGCAGGCGGCGGACCGCACTCGGTTGGCTTGCACACTCTAACGAGAGGCTGTGCAATAGCACTTCTAAGAACCCGCGTCGTCCGCTCACGGCCGGGTATTGAGGTCATGCGGCAAACGCTCGATTGACGAGCACGTGTGGGTGCGGATCGCGCGCATGCATCGGCTTGGGGCCATGAATTGCCATCTCGGCATCGCTTTTCCGCCCAAATCGTGGGTAGCATAGGCGGTGTCAAGTGTGGGCGCGTGATTACCACGCTGGGGAGCGCAGTAATCCGCCGGGATTGGGGATCAGCAAAATTGACACGACGAAACCGGTCAGCACTCGTTGCTGTACTCGCTTGCGCGA
>Ga0137385_10003865_pt1 | contig 13040 bp, 12 predicted proteins | sample SagtaG_FD_104921 | JGI IMG/M metagenome (GOLD analysis project Ga0137385, IMG submission 104921) | Vadose zone soil microbial communities from Sagehorn Ranch, Mendocino, California, USA - Sage2_R_80_16 metaG | ecosystem: Environmental > Terrestrial > Soil > Vadose zone | place: USA: California...
GCGCTCGCGCTGATGCTCGTGTTGCAGCGCTTCGCGCTGACGCCGACGCAGCTCGAAGAATGGGGCTGGCGCATACCGTTCGCGATCGGCGGCGCGCTCGCCGTGTTCGCGCTGTATCTGAGGCGCGGCATCGCGGAGACGGACGCGTTCGAGCGCGCCGATACGCTCGCCGCCGGCCAGGCGTCACGCGAGTCGGAGCGCGGCAGCCTGCTTGCGCTGCTCGTCCGGCATCGCATGCAAACGCTATGGACGATCGGCATCAGCATCGGCGGCACGGTTGCGTTCTATACGTTCACGATCTATCTGCAAAAGTACATGGTCAACACGACGGGCTTCAGCCGCGATACCGCGACGCTGATCGCGACCGTCGCGCTCGTGATCTACATGTGCTTCCAGCCGCTCTACGGACTGCTGTCGGATGTGGTCGGGCGGCGGCCCGTCATGCTGATCTTCGGCATCGGCGGCACGTTCTGCACGGTGCCGCTGATGCACGCGCTCGGCAGCACGCACAGCGTGTGGGCCGCCTTTGCGCTGAACCTCGCGGCGCTCGCCATCCTGAGCGGCTTCTCGTCGATCCATTGGCTCGTGAAGTCGGAACTGTTCCCGGCGAAGCTGCGCGCGCTCGGCGTCGGCCTGCCGTTTGCGGTGGTGTCGTCGGTGATGGGCGGCACGACCGAATATCTCGCGCTTAAGTTCAAGCATTCGGGCCACGAGTCTTGGTTCTTCTACTACGTGAGCGCGTGCGCCGCGGTTTCGCTCGTCACGTATTGGCTGATGCCGGAAACGCGGCATCGTTCGGTCATCGATGAAGAAGCGCGCGGCCAGGGTTGACGCGCTTCGATTCAGCAATGCTATCGGCGCGGTATCCGGGTTCCCGCGTTTCCGCCCATCACAACATCGCTGAAAAAGGTGCCAGTACGCGTGCGATTTTTATTTTGCAATGCACCATAGAGGGTGTACTATAGGGTTAATACCTAGGCAATAACCCTGAATGGAGTTTGCAATGAGCTACGCTACTGCTACCTCGACGGCTACGAAAGGCGGTTTCCTTGCCCGTGTACGCGAATTTTTCGCTGACGCGTGGCGTACCCATCTGGAAGTGTGCGAAATCATGGCCGAATCGCATCGTCGGCCGCGCTAAGACTGTCGCTCGACCGCGTGCACACGCGGTTCAGGCGGGGCGCCACGAAGTGGCGAACGCGCATCGCGCCGGCGCTTCAGCCGCCGACAGGCACGGGCTGGTTTCAGTTTCCGTTGCAATCCACATGTCGGCCAGTGCCACGTCCTCGCAACACGCGATTGGCGGGATTCCACCAGTGCGATGACGTACCTTCGCGGGCACACGCAGATTCGCCCCATGCACATGGCGATGCCCATCGGCATCGACGTAGGCGCGATAGAAAGCAACACGCATAGCTGGGATGCGTTCGCGCGATTCATCGTCGGTCACGACACCGCATGCACTACTGTGTGATGCCTGAACTCGTTATCAGGACATCCAGCATCGGTGCGGGAACCCAGAAAAAATCCCTGGATGGCGCCGACGGTCGCGCGACGCTTGCGCGCGAATCGACGCGGGCGAGTCCAAGGGCCAAATAGACACCACCTGATCTCACGCGATCGCTATTGCGCAGGGTCCGGTTGCGGCATCCCTGGGTCGAGCAGATTCGAACTGAAATCGCACGATTGCGCGGCCAGCCTCGCGATGGCCGCGCTCAACGAATGCGACTGGTCTGCCCGATGCATCGCGATGTATTTCACGGGCGGCAGCGCGGGCCTTGTCGGCACGATCACGAGCGCACGCCGCTCCAGCATATGTCGCAGGCAGGCTTTAGGCAGATAGCTGACGCCGAGCCCCGACAACGTCAGACCGATTTGTGCGATGAGGCTATTGCTCGCCAGCACTTTTTGAAGGCTGACGCCGTGGTCCTGCAAAAAGCGGCTATACACATAGCCGGTGCCGGACAACCCGCCTTGCAGGATCAAAGGATACTTCGCGATCTCCGTGATCGGGATTGCCGTCTTGCGCGGCGCGAGGCTCGCGGCACACATCCACGCGTTGTCGACCTGGCCAACGGCCGTGGTCGCGAACGGTTCCGTGCCCTGGGTCTGCGGCACGATGATCACATCGATGGTGTCGGTGGCGAGCCGCTCACGCAACGTCGCATTCAGTTCAACTTCCGCTTCCACCTTCACTTTCGGATATTCCGCCTGTATCGCTGAGACGAGGCGGGGCAGCCATGTCAGCGCCGTGAGTTCCGTAACACCGATGCGTATCTGCCTCACGAGCGCCTCTTTCGAACTGACGCGCTCGACGATCTGATCGCGGCGCTCCAGCAACTCCTTCGCGTACTCGAAAAACTCAGCCCCCTTTTTGGTCAGGCGCGCGCTGCGATGGGCGCGGTCGAACACCACGAGATCGAAAGCACGCTCAAGCTCCTGCACACGTTTGGAAACCGCCGACTGGGTCGTATTCAGACGCGTCGCCGCAGCCTCGAACGATCCCAGTTGCACGATCCAGTACAGCGCTTCCATCTGCTTGAAGGTCAGCATCGCGTTGCCATTAAATGAATAAAAGCGATATGTTCGCATAGAAAAAAATCGCTTTTTTTGTTTATTCTGGATGCTTATGGTTTCGACATCGAGCTGAAACACAGCGCATGCGGGACGGGCTCGACCGAGCGCGCTCGAAAGAAGGCACGCCGCCTCCCGCGTCAATCCATATCAATCGGTCCGTCTGGAGAACGCATGGAATCCGTGATCGAAACACCGCCTGCCGAACTCATCGAGCGCAAGCCGCGCATCGGCCTGGCTTGGCAAATACTGATCGGCCTCGTCGTCGGCATTGCAGTCGGCGTCGTGCTGAACCGCTTTCCTCAAATGTGTGATTCGGTTGTGACAGGCTTTCTGCAGCCTGCCGGCGACATTTTCATCCGGCTCATCAAGATGGTCGTCGTGCCCATCGTATTCACCAGCATGGTGGCCGGCATTGCAGGTGTGGGAGATGGACGCTCGCTCGGGCGCATCGGCCTTAAGACGCTGGTGTATTTCGAGGTCGTCACGACGATTGCCATCGTGCTGGGGCTCGTGCTCGGCAATGTGTTGCAGCCGGGCGTCGGCACCGACATGTCGCAGCTTGGCCACACGGACATCTCGCATCTCCAGCAAGCCACGCAGACGCAAGGCCATCACGGCTTCATGTCCTTGCTGCTGAATATCATTCCCGACAATGTCGTCGCGTCGATGGGGCGAGGCGATCTGTTGCCTGTCATCTTCTTCTCGGTGCTGTTCGGGCTCGGCTTGCAGTCCGTGCCGGCGGAGTACAGAAAGCCCGTGCTCGCCACGCTGAAGGGCATCGGCGACGCGATGTTCAAGGTCACGGGCATGGTGATGCGCTACGCGCCGTTCGGCGTGTGCGCGCTGATCGCGGTGACCGTCGCGAACTTTGGTTTCGGATCGCTGCTGCCGCTGGTCAAGCTGGTCGCGGTGACGTATCTCGCGATCATTCTGTTCGCGGTCTTCGTGCTCGGCGTCACTGCGCGCCTGTTCGGCTTCAATATCTTCACGCTGCTCAAGGTCATCAAGGATGAACTGATCATTGCCTTTTCGACGTGCAGTTCGGCCACCGTACTGCCGCAGTTGATGAAGAAGATGGAAGACTTTGGCGTGCCCAAGAGCATTACCACCTTTGTCGTACCGACGGGCTACACCTTCAACCTGGACGGCGCATCCATTTATCTCGGCATCGGCACCCTGTTCGTCGCGCAACTGTACGGCGTGCATCTCGGCTTGCAGGAACAGATCGTCCTGATCCTGACGATGGTGGTGACGTCGAAAGGCGCCGCCGGTGTGCCGGGCTTCATGTTCGTGATCCTGCTGACGACACTCGCCAGCGCCGGTTTGCCGCTCGAAGGGCTCGCGTTTATCGCGGGCGTGGACCGCATCATGGACATGGGACGCACTGCGTTGAATGTCGTGGGCAACGCGCTGGCGCCGCTCGTCATCGCGAAGTGGGAAGGACAGTACGACGCGGAAAAAGGCAAGGCGTATCTCGCGTCGCTCGACGCCTGAACGCAGATAAAAGCACCCTATCGAGGAGCATTTCAGATGAGCAGCAACCAGGGGCAGTTCTTTCCCGAGTCCCTCATGCAGGAGATCAAGAGCCGGTTCCATTTCGTCGATCACGACATGGACGGGCGCGAGCGGCTCTTCTTCGACAACGCGGGCGGTTCGTTCCGGCTCAAGGCGGCGCTGGAGGCGTTTGCAAGCGTCGACGCGCTGCCGGATTGTCCGGAGCGCATCCACGAGCGCGCGCGTTACCTGCAAGACGTTCAGGCGCGCGGCGAAGAGGATATCCGGCGTATCTTCAATGCGCGAGGTGGCAGTATCTATCCGTCTCTGACAGCGTCGGCCGCGATGTTCGAGATGGTGCGCGCCGTGATGGAAAACGTTCCCGGCACGAATGCCGTCACGACCATACTCGAACATCCGTCGTCGTTCGATGCCATGAAGCTGTATTGCGAACGCACCGGAAAAGCGCTGCGCATCGCGCCGAGCAATCCGGAAACAGGGGGCGTGGATGTCGATGCGATCGTGTCGCTGATCGACGCAGACACGGCACTCCTGAGCGTGATGTACGCGTCGAACATCTCGGGCGCGAAGCTCGATATCGCCGCCATCGTGGAGCGTGCGCGCGCAAAGCGGCCGGATCTTTTCATCATCGTCGATGCCGTGCAGCACGCGCCGCATGCGGTAATCGACCTGCAGAAAACGCCCGTCGACGGCATCAACGTCGCGCCGTACAAGTTCTTTGGATGCAGAGGTTCGGGCATCGCCTGGTTGTCCGGGCGGCTGGCGGAGCTGCCGCATCATCGACTCGATGTGAAGGAGAAGGGCGTATGGGAACTCGGCAGTCCCGCGCCTGCGCAGTTTGCGGTGGTCAGCGCGATCGTCGATTACGTCGCATGGATTGGCGGGCAATCCAGCGATGCGGAAGACCGTCGAGAATTGTTCGTGCAAGGGATGCAGCGCATCGAGAGCCACGAACGCGCGCTGCTTGCGGCGTTGCTCTATGGCACGGACGGGCAATGCGGGTTGCGAGCGATGAAGGGCGTGCGGGTGTTCTGGGATCACGACGACCTGACGAAGCGCGATCTGATTGCCGGCATCGGATTCGACCGTCTCGAAGCCACCGCCGCCGTGCGTGAATACGAAAAGCGCGGCGTGATCGTGTACGAGCGGATCGGAACGAGCCTTTACTCCGGGCGCATGTTGAAGTCGTTCGGCTTGGAGGGCGCTGTGCGCGTCTCGCCGCTGCATTGCCATACCGCTCGCGATATAGCTCGCTTCCTCGCGGTGACAGAGGAACTTGCGCTGATCGATTAACCGGCGTGCTGGATTGCGTGTAACGTTTTCTAACTGGCGGCTGCCGTCTCCGGACGGCAGCCCTCAAGCCGCATACGCCACACGAACGGCATCCCTTGTTGCAGGGCAGAGTGGACCGCACAGTCAGTTCCGTGCGATCAAGGCACGCGCTTCCAGCCTCGGACGCTACTGCAACTATTGACTGGTCTTTACATTATCAACACCTTCAACGGGTGTCATGCCGGGCATATCCGTTGTGGTCCCGGTCGCCTTTCGCGACATATCGCCGGGAATCCGGTTCCACGGGCTGGACACAGGCTCACCGTGATACGTCATCCCTGCCGTCGCCGCACCATGAGCACCGCCGCTACCGTTTCCGCCGTTGCCGTTCCCTCCGGCGTACGCGAACGTTGCCGCGCATCCGCAAAGCGCGGCGACAAAAGCTTGCGCCAACTGAACTTTCCACGTTGCGTGTTTCATAGCATGACTCCTGGGCGTGCCAGCGCACATTTCCGTGTCGCTGGATTCAATGTGCCGCTGAACAGGATGCTTGCATAGCGGCGAAGTGCAAGCGCTCGATACGTTTCGCTTTCGATGCCCGTCGTATGCCGGAGGTGACTGAACGCCGCCTGGCCGCGCGATGGGAACGCCGTTGGGGGCCTTGTCGCGGGCATCGTTCTGACCTCGTATACGGCGTGCATAGCGCAACGGATGCAAAACGACTACCTATCCCGGCAAGGGAAATCGACTTCAGGACGTAGATCCACCTAGTTGTGCTCTGAGAGCGTCGGCGCGAAAACGCAAAAGTCTCCCGCATCTGCCATATCGCGCCGCGTCTTCCGGATGGCTCAAGTCCCGACGTGCTCGCGAATTTCATCCTCGACCACCGTCGTATTGGCTATCCGGTCATGCAACGTCTGCTTCCGGTCGTTAAACAGCACCCACAGGAATCCGGCACCGCAAGTCGCGAATGTCAGGAGATATCCGAGTGTGCGCAGACCCGCTTGTCGCACGGTCATTGCGCGTCCGGTATCGGCATCCACGATCCGAAGACGCAACGCGCGTTTGCCGGGTGACGTGCCCCATACAGCCCACATGACGCCCGTCAACAGGATGGGAAGGCATTGGCCGACGGCTAGCCAGAAAAGGATGGTCGCAACGTAGGACTCGGGTGCCAGCAGGATGTCCTCTGTCGAGGGCCCGAGCGGGACGAGCAGCACGACGGCAGTCCACCAGATTGAATCGATAGTCAGCGCTGTCGCGCGCCGCGAGTAGGAGGCGTATCGCATTGGAAGGTGTGTGGGGTCGAAATCGGGCTCGATACGCAAAGACTGTCGAGGCTGTCCGGGCTATTCGCCAGTATGCCGGAGTCCGCAAGACCTCTATCCGGCGGACCTTGCCTCATGCGGGTCCGCGCCATTGAAGGGGCGATATGCAGGTTGGTCGTAGAATAGGCACATCAAGTGCTCAACTGCTCGACGAACGGGTGCGGCACGGCGTCCAGTCAAGGCCGCGCCCAGCCGCCCGGGTCGACGAGCCGGATCTTCGTACCCGCCGTTCGACCGCATCCGGTGGCCACCAGGAGAATGTCATGACAGCGCGTTCAATCGCATCTCTCACGCTTTCCTTCGGGCTGGTCTCCATTCCGGTGAAGCTGTATTCGGCGACCGAGACGGCATCTGGAGTCGGCTTCCATCTGCTGACGCCAGAGGGCGGTCGCGTGAAGCAACAGTACATTTCCGAGGCCACGGGCGAAGTCGTGGCGCGGGTAGACATGAAGAAGGGATACGAATTCGAGAAGGGCCAATTCGTCGTCTTCGCACCGGAAGAGCTCAAAGCCCTGGAAGAAGGTGCGACGCACGTTGTAGAAATTGTCTCTTTTGTCCCGGAAAAATCAGTCGACCCGCTCTATTACGACAAGGCCTACTTCATCGCTCCCGACAAGCGCGGCGGCAAACCGTACTGCCTTCTGCAGCAAGCCATGCGAGAAAGTGAACGCTGCGCATTGGCCAAATGGTCGTCCAAGGGCAAGACCCGTATCGTTCAGATACGGCCGGCCGATGAAGGCATGGTTTTCCAGCAGTTGTTGTTCGCAGATGAAGTGCGCGGACTGGCCGACTTGCACATCGAGCAGATAGCCGTGACCGATACCGAGTTGCAACTCGCGCTGCAGATAATTGATCAGGTTTCAGAAGATGCCTATGACCCGTCGGCATACGAAGACGAGGAAAAGAAGCGGATTCTGGAAGCCATAGACCTGAAGATTGCCGGTAAGCAGATCGTGTCGCCAGAAGCGTCTGCCGAGGACTCGGGCGGTCAGGTAATCGACCTCATGGAGGCGCTTCGCGCGAGCCTCAGCGCCAACAAGACGAAGAGAACCGGGCCAGCGAAGACGCCTGCGTCAAAGAAAGCTACGCCTGTTGATGTCGCGGTGCTTGCGAGCAAACCCCGTCGGCCTGCCAGGCGAGCCGCATCGACGCCCGAAGTCAAAGAAGCGCCGCCGGCAAAGGTTCGAGCCCGAAAGTGAGCAGCCGCAATCAATCACACGATTACTCGCTGCGCAGCCTTCAATCGTTGCTCGGCGTTTCGCGACGTGTGCTTTCCGGGCTAATCGCAGCCGGATTCGTGGAGCCTTCTCGCGGTCGGCGCAACGAGTTGCGCTTTACGTTCCAGGACGTCGTCGTTCTGCGCACAGCATTTCAGTTGCAAGCGGCGAAAATCACCTCCCGCAAGATTTTGCGCGCGCTTGCCAAGCTGAAGGCCGACCTTCCGGAAGAGCTTCCCCTTTCCGGCATTCGTATCACAGCCGTCGGCGACACCATTGCGGTCAAGACGGGGCAATCCCAATGGGACGCGACGTCAGGGCAGCATCTGCTTGATTTCGAGGTCGCACCGCTTCGGGGCGACGTTGCCTTTCTTGACGCTGCGCCCCGCACGCTGCGAAACAAAGAGCAACAGGCCGAGGAATGGTTCGCCCTGGCAGAGCAACTCACCGGCTCGGACGTCGTCGGCGCGGAGCAGGCGTACCGCAAGGTGCTCGAGTTGGCCGACGCACCGCACTACCACGCTTACACCAATCTCGGCGTGCTGCTTTGCGAGACCGAAACGCGCTGTGAAGAAGCGCTGTCCGTGTTCGAGCGCGCGCTAGCGCATTTTCCTGACGATGCGCTGCTGCATTTCAACCGCGCTGTCGCTCTGGAGGAACTGAAACGCTACGGGGAAGCGATGGAAGGCTATGAGCGATGCCTCCAGCTCGACCCCGCGCATGCCGACGCGCATTTCAACCTTGCCCGGCTCAGTGAGATACGCGGCGACCAGCAGGGGCTCTTGCGGCATCTCAGCGCGTATCGCAGGCTCATCGGTTGACCGTGAATTGCGCCCGCTGCCAGCGGCGGGCGTTACGGCCATGCTTCATCGAGGTTGTCCAGACAGTTACAGATTGCTGGGCCGTCCCTCTACCGCATCACGCGTGGCGTCCCAGTAAGGCTGTTGCCGGTAGTATTGATGGACGGACGAACCCCATTGCGGGTCTGCCATCGAGGGCCAGTGGTCCTTGTCAAATCCGGGCGCGTTTTTGATTTCGTCTGCCATCAGGTTGACGAGGAAGACTTTTTCATCGACGTTCAGCGTCAGTGCGCTCCATGGAATGGCGTGAAGCGTCGTTCCCATGCCGAGAAAGCCGCCTTCGGATAGCACGGCATACGCAATCCGTCCGTCACGAACGTCGAGCATGATGTCCGAAATTTTGCCGACATGCTCGCCGTCGGCCGTTACCACCTTGGTTCCATCGAGTGTGGATGCAGCCATCACGTCCGGCCCCGGGCCGTCGCCGACGCCAATACCGACAATACCCGCACCCTGGTCCGCCGATTGTGACTGGGACTGTGACTGCATGTTGGGGTCGAGTGGTGTCATGATTTTGCTCCTGATGGGTAGACTTCCTGTAGCGCAATGCGCATGCCCACGCAGGATGCTGACAGCCAGCAGTCGCAAGTTGGACTGAAACGCGGACGGCTCATTGGGCCACTACTTCAGCCCATAAGCGTTGATGGGAAAAGGAAACGGCTGGGCACCCTACCGGGTGTGGGGTATGTCGCCCATGGCCGGGTGCTGTCAGTTAGCTACGCTTTCCTTTGAGGGTGAAGGGCGCCAACAGGGACTCGATGTCGAGTTGATGCCCTTGAAGAAGCAGCAATCGTGCATGGAGCACGGTGTTTTCAAGGACGAGCTTTGCGGTGCTCAGCAGATACAACGCATGAATATCGGAGACGGACATGCCGGTCTCCACGTTGTGGTGACGTTCAACGAGCGAACTGACAATGAGGCGCTTGAGTTCCTGCTCTCCAAACGGCAGGTCCGCGTAGTCGATGGGATCTTCTGCTTCGACTTCTCCGAGCATGTCGACAAGCGTTTCGGTGCTCACTTCCATGAGTCCTCCCCGGGACGAAGGTCAAGGTCGGCGTAGCCAATAAACGTCATCCTGCACCCACAGATTACTCATTCAATTAAATGTAGTCCAGCGGTGGCGATGACGGTCGAATGTCAAATCGACTGATCAGCTTGAAAAAGAGCCCCGTCGACTGACGCTCACATATCGCGTTTCGCGATTTCCATTTGCTAATCGCTTGGTAGACCGCTTTTCTGCGCCCCTCTATGATCGGTTGACCTCATTTGGAGAGAGGCAATGATTCATCCCATGACCCGTCCCGTTTCCCACTGTCGGCGCTGATCCAGCGCGGCGGCCGTCCGCACGCGCCGCCTATCGCCGGCGGACAGACAGTCTTCCCGAGCATTGCGATCCCATCGAGGCGTAACCAACACGCCCGTATTCGCACGCGCCCGGAACCGGAACATCCCATTGTCGAGAGTAGAGCATGAGTCAATTTGTGTCCGCATTAAGGCGTGTCTTCTTTGCGCGGAACAGGCCGGCAATCCACGCCATCCTCGTTGCGTTCGCGTTCAATGCCGCTCCCGCTTTTGCCGCCGACACGTCGACCCTAAAGATCGGCACGGCAACCAGCCCGCAAATCGAAGCGTTGAAAATCGCGGCTCAGGAGGCCAAACAGCAAGGCCTCGACGTCAAGATCATCGAATTCACGGACTGGAATACGCCGAACGCCGCACTCGCCAACAAGGACATCGACGTCAACTATTTCCAGCACATTCCCTTCCTCGAAAACGCGAAGAAGCAGGGCGGATACGACTTCGTGCCGATCGCGCCTGGCACGATCATGAAGATCGGTTTGTATTCGAAGAAGGTCAAGCGCTTTGAAGATCTCAAGGATGGTGCGACGGTTGCGATTGCGAACGACCCTGTCAACGGCGGTCGCGGACTGTTGCTGCTGCAACGCGCCGGACTCATCAAGCTGAAGCCGGGTGTCGACTACCGCGCGACCACACTGGATCTCGTCGATAACCCGAAGCACCTGAAGATCGTTGCGCTCGAAGCGTCACAGTTGGCGCGCTCGCTCGACGACGTCGACCTCGCGCAGGGCTACCCGAGCTTCATCAAGCTCGCGGGCACGACCGACCCGAATAGCGCATTGCTTTTCGATGGCCTCGAAAACAAGAACTTCGCCATTCAATGGGTGGTGCGTCCGGAAAGCGTCAACGACCCCCGCATCCGCAAGTTCATTTCGATCTATCAGCATTCGCCCGCCGTGCGCGCAGCGCTCGACAAGGCGTTCGGCAACCTCTACGCCGTTGCGTGGTGATGCGACGTTCGTTGCGGGTCGCGCGCGTGCCCGATGCGCTCGCGTGAACCAGCCGCCTGAAAAGGAACCGACGACATGACCCATCTGCTCGACGTAGCGGGCTTCATCGAAGAGAGCCCGGCGCTTGCCATCGGGCCGGCGCCGCGGGACGACGCCGTGCCCGCCGTCGTCTTCGACGATGCAGGCAAGGTATTTTCCACAGCACATGGCGAGCCTTCAATCGCGTTGGCGAACGTGCGGCTGGATGTCCGCCGTGGTGAGATATTCGGCATCATCGGCCGCAGCGGCGCGGGTAAATCGACGTTGCTGCGTCTGGTCCATGGACTCGAAAAGCCGACGTCGGGCGCGGTGCGCGTGAACGGCGTGAGCGTCGGCGAACTCGACGAGCGCGGGCTCGTTGCGTTGCGGCGGCGCATCGGCATGGTTTTCCAGCACTTCAATCTGTTGTCGGCGAAAACGGTGTACGACAATATCGCGTTGCCGCTCAGGATCGCGGGCGTGCCCAAAGCAGCCATCGAGAAGAAAGTCGCTGCCCTGCTCGAACTCGTCGGCTTGTCGGCGAAGCGCAATGCGTATCCGGCGAGTCTTTCAGGCGGGCAGAAGCAGCGCGTCGGCATTGCCCGCGCGCTGGTGCACGATCCCGACATTCTGCTGTGCGACGAAGCGACCTCCGCGCTCGACCCGGAAACGACGCAGTCCATTCTCGGGCTGCTGCGCGATATCAACCGGCGTCTCGGTCTCACGATCGTCCTCATCACGCACGAGATGGCCGTGATACGCGAAGTGTGCGATACCGTCGCCGTGATCGAACAGGGCGCCGTAGTCGAAACGGGTGCAGTGTGGCGCGTGTTCGGCGCGCCGCAGCACGCTGCGACGCGCGCGCTGTTGCGCACGCTGGTGCACGATCTTCCGGACGATCTCGCCGCACGCATCAAGCCCGCGAGCGATGATGCATTGCCGCGCGATGCCACCGATGTTCTGCTCGACGTGCGCTACACGGGCGCCAACGGCCACGATCCGGATCTCACGGCGCTGAGCGCGGCGTTGACCGTGGACGGCGGCCGCGTGAGCTTCGTGCACGGCGGCATCGATCGAATTCAGGGTCATGCGCAGGGGCGTCTCGTGGTGGCGGCGCAATTGTCCGGGCCTGAGCGCGAGGCAGGCGCGTTCGCGAGCCGCATCGCCGCACTGATCGAGCGTGCGCGGCGACACGCGGATCACGTGGAGATACTCGGCTATGTCTGAACTCTGGCTTTCGGAACTGACGGGCGCGATTCGCGACACGGTGCTGATGGTCGGCATTTCGGCGTTCGTCGCGCTGATCGTCGGCATTCCGCTCGCGCTGGTGCTGGTCACGACCACGCGCGGCGGCATCTACGAACGGCGGGCCGTGAATTCGACACTCGGCGCGCTCGTCAATGCATTTCGCTCGACGCCCTTCATCATCCTGCTCGTCGCGCTGTTGCCGCTCACGCGCGTGCTGGTCGGCACGACGATCGGCGTATGGGCTGCGATCGTGCCGCTCTCCATCGCGGCGATTCCGTTCTTTGCGCGCGTCGCGGAAGTGAGCCTGCGCGAGGTGGATCGCGGTCTCATCGAAGCCGCACAGGCGATGGGCGCGCAGCGCCGCCACATCATCTGGCACGTGCTGCTGCCGGAAGCACTGCCGGGCATTCTGGGCGGATTCACGATCACGGTCGTCGCGATGATCGGCTCGTCGGCGATGGCGGGCGCCGTCGGCGCGGGCGGGCTCGGCGATCTGGCGATCCGCTATGGCTACCAGCGTTTCGACACGACCGTGATGGTGACGGTCATCGTGTTGCTGATCGCGATCGTCACGGCCGTGCAGTTTGCGGGCGACCGCCTGGTTCGTCGTCTTGCGCAACGCGCGTGAAGACGACGACCAATATCGGCCGGACATGACGCCGGACCGTTCCGAATCGTCACCGCAGAACCAACGCC
>Ga0137385_10003868_pt1 | contig 13036 bp, 10 predicted proteins | sample SagtaG_FD_104921 | JGI IMG/M metagenome (GOLD analysis project Ga0137385, IMG submission 104921) | Vadose zone soil microbial communities from Sagehorn Ranch, Mendocino, California, USA - Sage2_R_80_16 metaG | ecosystem: Environmental > Terrestrial > Soil > Vadose zone | place: USA: California...
AGCAGCGTACAGAAAAATGCGCAGTGCCGCGGGACGATGGTCGTTGTTCAGCGCGGAAATTCCAGCTGCCGTCGATGCACTCGAGAAGGCGCGGCGCGAGGATGCGGCGGTGGAGTCTGCGGCGCGCATGCTTCTCGCGCGCTATGGAGTGGTGTTCCGCGATCTAGTGGTGCGCGAGTCGAACATTCCCAAATGGGGCGTTTTGCTGCGGATGTTGCGGAGGCTTGAAGATCGAGGGGAAGTACGCGGCGGGCGTTTCGTGAGCGGCTTTGGCGGGGAGCAATTCGCACTGCCTGAAGTTGTCCAGAGCCTGCGAGAATCGAGGCATCGTGAATCGCAAGAGGAGATCGCTGTTGCCGGTGCTGACCCAATGAACCTGGTCGGTATCGTTGTGCCAGGTGATCGGGTGGCGGCGGTTCCGGGGCGGTCTGCTCTTTACTGCAATGGAATGGTGAAAGCGGAGGAACTCGTCGGCGAAGTGGCACAAAAGCCCGCTGTTGAGCGGCGCCGGGCCGTGGTGCATCCAAGTGTTCCAGCGAGGAGGGCTGGGCCCTTTGAATCACTCCGTTTGTTTTAGGGGTCGACAGAGGGCCTGGGCCAGCAACAAACCGGGGCAGGTACGCGCATCTGTAGCGGCGTTACAGCTCGAAGAAACATTTGCGAGCAGGGGCCTTGGCTGGGTAGGGTATCCTACGAAACGAACGGATGATCCGGAGAACCACTGTGCCAGGAATCGACAGCAATATCCCGCGCATCAACCGCCGCACCTTTCTTGGTGTTGCGTCCGCCACCGTGATTGCAGAGGGGCTTTATCCCGCAGCATCTCTGGCCGCATCCACGCCGGAACCAGTAAAACCCATGGCGGTAGGCCTACTGATCAGCCCCTTCGGTGATCCCGAGGCAAACATCCGGCGCGTGCATGACCTTGGCTTTACGAACTGCTTTCTCTCACTCGACGGATACATTGGCCGATTTACTCGCGACGCGGCCACTCAAATTCAGGACCTGCTCGCGAAGTACCAGGTGACAGCAACAACAGTGGAGGTAGTGGGACCGCCGCCGTTGGAGTGGAACTTCACGCGAGGGCCTTCCACCATTGGGCTCGTGCCTCCAAAGACTCGTGAGGCACGGATCGATGCGCTGCGGCAGGTGTCGGACTTCGCCAAGCTGGTGGGTATTCCGCAGGTGCAAACACATTGCGGTTTCATTCCCGAAGATCCAGCCGACGCGCTCTACCCCGGCTCTGTTGAAGCGATCCGCACGGTGACGCAACACTGCCAGGGTAACGGCCAAAACTTCCTGATGGAAACCGGGCAGGAGACTCCGACGACGATGTCGCGCATGATCCGTGATGTTGGTCTGCCTAATCTCGCTGTGGGACTGGATACGGCGAACCTCATTCTCTATGGCAAGGCGAACCCAGTAGATGCTGTCGATATTCTCGGGCCTCATATTCGCAGCGTGCATGCGAAAGACGGCCGCTGGCCCACCAATCCCAGCGAACTCGGCGAAGAGGTATTGATCGGCAAAGGGCTGGTGGATTTCAAGACAGTGTTCAGCAAGCTTCATCGGCTGGGGTATACGGGCGCGATTACGATTGAGCGCGAAACGTCAGGGCCGCAGCAGATCGAGGATGTTCGCCAGGAGAAGATTTACCTGGAGCGAGTGCTCCGCGAAGTGCTTGCGTAAATCGACAAGACGCGTGCAGTCTAGGACCGGACCATCAAATCAGAGGACGCGAGGCAACATGAATCGTCGGGAGTTTCTTCACACCGGATCCGCAGTCGCTTGCGGGATGCTTCTGCTCAAGTCGCGCACGGCATTCGGCTACGATGCCAACTCTGCCGTTCGGCTGGGGCTTCTCGGTTGCGGGAATCGCGGGACATCGGTCGCCACCTCGTTTTCGCAAAGTACATCTGCGCAGGTTGTGGCGCTCGCCGATCTATTCGCCGATCAACTTGCCGCAGGGCGCGACCACTTTGACAAGCTGAATGCGAGCCTGGGACGCCAGCCTATCGACAGCAAGCTGCTCTTTCGGGGACCGCATGCCTTTGAGCAACTCGCGGCATCGCACGATGTCGATCTGATTCAGATTTCGACGCCGCCTTTCTTTCACGTGCAGCATCTTGAGACAGCCGTCGCGTCGGGCAAGCACGTCTACTGCGAGAAGCCGGTGGGTATTGATGTTCACCAGGCGCAGCAGGCACTTGAGATTGCGAAGAAAGTGAAGTCGACGCAGAGTGTCGACGTGGGATTCCAGTGCCGCAACGCGCCGCCGATCGCCGCGATCGCGGAAAAGATCAAGGCCGGCGCACTGGGTAAGGTCGCTACCGTGACAGGCAACTACAATGCGCCTGCATCCACCGAAAAGACACGGCCCGGAGCCTCGAAGGATGAATATCGCCTGCGCAACTGGCTGTGGGATCGCGCGCTTTCAGGTGACATTCTTGTCGAGCAAAACATTCACATCATCGATCTTTGCAACTGGCTTGTCGGCGCTCGGCCGTTGAAAGCGACGGCGACCGGTGGGCGCAACATTCTCACCCACTTCGGCGATTGCTGGGATAACTACCAGGTCGATTTCACCTATCCGGGAGACGTGCACTTCTCGTTTGCTTCGACGCAGTTTGGGAGCGACGGCGTTTTTGATGCGGGGCTGAAAATGTTTGGCGCGAGTGGCTCTGCAACCGTTCCGTATGCCGGTCCAATTCAGATTACCGGGGCGCAGGCCTGGGCGTGGAAGGATTCAACCACAACCGCGCCAGGTTCGGGAACGTTTGCCGCGAATGGCAATTTTTCAGATAACCTGGCCTTTGCCGACCGCGACAAAGAGCGCACGTTTATCGCCAGCATTACCACGGGCCCTGCACACAACCAGATCGCCGAGGGTGTCGATACCGCGCTAAGCTGCATGTTGGGCCGCATGGCCGGGCTACAACGGCGTGAGGTGACGTGGGATGAGCTCATATCGCATGGCGAGTCATACCAGCTTGGATTCACCCTGGACCAGTTTGCCTGAGATCTGCAGCGGACATTTTTCATACCGCGAATTCTCACATGCGGCGGGAACGCACATCATTTTTACCATGAGCATTCGAAGCCAGTTAGTCTGATTGGCCATCAAATGGTGCCACAAGCGCCGGTTAAACTATCGAATAAAATGAAGGACGTGGTGATAAATACAGCGGTGATTCAAAGTGATTGGGTCGGAAGAGTAATCGACGGGACGTTTCCCCTTCTCGAATGGCTTGGTAGTTCGGAATCGGGTGCTGTCTTTCGCACGGAGTTGCAAGGATCGCCATTGCAAAGAGCCGCAATACGTCTGGTTGCTGCGACTGCCGAAGATGCACGAGCCAAGCTCGATGATTGGAGGGTGGCGGCTGCTTTGTCTCATCCGCACCTGATGCGTATCTTCACTAGCGGCCAGTGCAAGGTGGACGCAGACGAGGTGGTTTACGTCGTCACGGAGTTTGCTGAAGAGGCTCTTTCACAGGTGCTGCCCGAGCGACCACTGACGCCGGCGGAAGCCAGAGAGATGCTAGTGCCTGTTCTCGATGCTCTTTCACATCTTCATGGGAAGAACCTGGCGTATGGCCGTCTGAAGCCGTCAAAAGTAATGGTGGTTGAGGACCAGATGAAGCTAGCTGTCGATAGTCTTCATCGAGTCGGCAGCTTGCCCAGACCGCCTGCTGCGCTACAGATCTACGACGCCCCGGAGAGAGGCACGGGGGCGATTTCAGCAGCTTTTGACGTGTAGTCGCTCGGTGTCACGCTGGTTGAAGCTTTAACGCAGCATCCGCCGTTCTGGGATCGATCGACCAAGAGTGATCCGGTTGTGTCAGGATCCGTTCCCCAACCTTTCGCCGACATCGCGCGGAAGTGTCTTCATCGTGAACCCGATCGTCGATGCTCGCTCAAGGAAATTCAGGCGTTACTCGATCCGGCAATACCTCTCCCTGTACCACGCAGCGAGGCCGAAGGAGCGAAGCAAGCCAAATCGATAAAACCGCCCAGCAAAGCTGTTGAAGCTGTACGCTCAAGACGGCGCGTGTCACTGCTGATTGCCGCCATGCTCGTTTTGTGTATCGTCGTGGCGGTGTTACTGCTGCACAAGATGCACCCTTCATCCACTGCTGAAATGAAGACTGCGGTGCCTACAGCGCCCTCGCCGGCCTCTGCAGCGAAGCAAGCTCCAGCTGCGCCGATCACCGCCACGAAGGGATTGTCGGCCAAGGGAGAAGTAGTTGAACGGGTCATGCCCGACATATCTGAAGGGGCGAACAAAAGCATTCACGGCAAATTTGCTGTGAAAGTGCGGGTATCGGTCGATGCAAAGGGAGACGTTTCCAAAGCAGCATTCGATTCGCGCGGACCAAGCAGGTACTTTGCCAACCAAGCTTTGCAGGCGGCACAAGGGTGGAAATTCAAGCCTGCGCAAGCGGATGGTCGACCAGTTGCGAGCGAGTGGATATTGCGGTTCGAATTCAGAAGAAACAGAACCGAGTGCTCTCCGGTCGAGGTAAATCCTTAGCGAATCTCGAACACGCATCGAGCGTTGTGGGTGCCCTGAATTCACTTATCCATGGTCGGGTCCGAGTTGAATCCGTTCAAACTTTGTTGAGCGATCATGCGACGGCTTGCCACGAGGCAGGCGATAGGCGCGAGGCTTGCAAGGGCCATTCCGCATGCCGGCGGTGGCGGTACGTTTATGTAGGAATTGAAGGTTGAGCAGACGATTGGCTGCAACTCAGCTTTGTCGCATGATGAAGTTTGTGTTCGCCGGGCGAAACAATTTCGCATTAGCGTGCAACGAATTCTTCCGCAGTGCGGTACTGTTTCCCGCGTATTGATCTTGCGTTTACGCACTGTCACGATCGTGTTGCAATGTTAAGAAGGGGTTTTCCCCGGAGGGATGGCGCGGCCCAATTCAAGGCCCCGTCTCTTTGCACCCACGTAAGCCAACTGACAAGAGAGGAAAAGAGACGATGAGAATATCGTCGTTCAAAGTTGCCTGTTTGATTCTGCTGTTGCAGGCAGCTGTGCTTTTAGAGGCCCAAGTCAATACGGCCAGTCTATCTTGCCTGACCACAGATCCAAGCGGCGCCGTGATCGCAAACACTGCTGTGATCATTACAAATAGGGCGACGGGATATTCGCGCACCGTTCATACCGATTCGTCCGGAGCATATTCTTTCCAGGACATCCCGATCGGCGAGTATACGGTCACCGTCAGCGCGTCGGGCTTTGTTTCCGTTAGCGAGCAACTTACGCTGGCTGTTGGACAAAGGGCGCGCGAAGACTTTCATCTCGAGGTGGGTTCCACGCAGCAAACCTTAGAGGTGCAGTCTGGGGCGGCCATGTTGTCGCGGGACGACGCCTCGATCGGCACGGCGATAGGCGCAACAACTATCCAAGAAACCCCGCTTTCGCTGCGCAACTGGGACGACCTGCTGCGCGTGGTGCCCGGAGTACAGATCAGCCGCTGCACGCAACAAAGCGGTGCAACGTCGGCGGGTGGTGTTGGGGACACGACGCTCTCCAGCGATCCGCGGGTCATGCAATTCGCGCAGGGGCTGTCATGGTGAGCGGGCACAATGCTGAAGGCCAGACTGCAATCCAGTCTGGCCTTCACCCTATCTTGCATCATCTATATTCGCGGCTGAAGATGAGTCGGAAGGTCATTGCTTTCATCCCGCTCATGTGCGCCTTCACTGCAGCAGTCGAAGCTCAGTCAGCGCCTGCGCCGAATCTTGTTCTTTCCGGGGAGGTGCATCCATCGCAGAAGCAGAGTTACTTCGAAATGCCCTTCGCTGTGCCTTCAGGAGTGCACCGCATCACCGTGTCGTTCGAGAATCTTGGTCGCGATCAAAAAACGGTCCTCGATCTTGGCATCGCTGACCCGGATCGTTTTCGAGGAGCGAGCGGCGGCAACAAAGATCGGTTCACCATTAGCGATACCGATGCAACGCCGTCTTACCTTCCAGGAGCCATTCTGCCAGGTAAATGGAAGCTGCTGATCTCTGTGCCCAACATTCGCGCAGGTGTCACTTCAAGATTTCGTGCCGAAGTGTGGTTTGACCGGGCTCTTGAGGACTCATCTTTTATTGAGCAGCCCATTAACACAAACCCGGGCTGGTATCGTGGCGACCTGCACATGCACACCGCGCACAGTGATGGAAGCTGCGCGAGCCAAAGCGGGAAATTTGTGCCGTGTCCTGCTTTCGTGACTGCAGAGGCGGCTGAGCGGCGCGGGCTTGATTTCATCGCCGTTACCGACCACAACACCACTTCGCACTACGACGACTTGCGCGAACTTCAGCCATATTTCGATAAGCTTCTCTTCATTCCGGGCCGTGAGCTTACCACCTTTCACGGCCATGCCAATGCATTCGGGACCACGCGCTTCATCGACTATCGTGTGGGGACTTCGCAGGTTCATGACGTGGATGCCATGTTTCGCAGTGCTCGAACGCTTGGCGGGATTGTGTCCATCAATCATCCCGAGTCGCCAACGGGCGAGGTGTGCATGGGATGCGGCTGGAATCCATCGCCCGCGGTCGACATGAACCTGGTCACCGCCGTCGAGGTCGTCAACGGTGGCGGCAAGCCTGCGATCCGATTCTGGCAAGATGAACTTGGCCGCGGGTACCACCTCACCGCGATCGGCGGCAGCGACAACCACCACGCTGACTGGCCTCTCGAGAAGACCGGTTCTGTCGGATATCCCACCACGGTTGTGTACGCACAGAACCTGAGCGTCGCCGGAATAATCGACGGCATCCGTTCTGGTCGCGTCTTCGTTGACATCACAGGCTCACGCGATCGGCTGTTCGACATGGAGGCGCGGAGTGAGTCTGCCTTGGCAAGTATGGGAAGCAACATTAAAGCCCAAAATGGCGAAGACCTTACGATCGAGGTTCATGCTGCCGCATGCCAAGGTGCATCGCTCCTCTTCTTCATCGATGGCGCGGAATCGGCTGCTCTTTTGCCGCGTTCCATCAATTCCGCCGATGAGACCGTGCGCGCACCGTGGCGCTCCGATGGCAAACGACATTGGATTCGTGCGGAGATTCGCGACTCTGACGATCACCTGCTCCTGCTGGGGAATCCGGTGTATGTTAACTGGGAATTGAAACCAGCCGATGGAGCGTTACGCTAGCGAGGAAAGGTCACGATGCGCCGCATAGTTTGTTCAATTCTTCTTCTGAGTTCCTGTCTGGCGATTGGTTCGCAATCGGAGCACCGGAGCAGTTCGAATCCGGGCGGCCGCACGGTAATGGATGCGCATAATTGCTATCCCTACTATGAATGGTGGTATGACCGCATCGATCGCGCACTCTCTACTGGTACGCCGCTTGCGATCGAGCAGGACCTCTATTGGTACACCGATCCGAAGACGGGGAAGTCGCAATCCGTCGTAGCTCACGGAGCGCCGATGAGCGGCCACGAACCGACGATGGAGCATTACTTTTTCGAACGCGTGCGTCCTGTCGTTGAGCGAGCACTCAAGGAAGGAAACCACGGAGATTGGCCGCTGATCACTCTCAATCTCGATTTCAAAACCGAAGAGCCCGCGCACCTTACGGCAGTTTGGGAACTGCTTACCAAGTATCAGAACTGGCTTACCACCACTTCCAAATCTGCCGATCCGAAGCGCGTTGAGCCGCTCGCTCTGGGACCGATCCTTGTTCTCACCGGCGAGGCGGACGCGCAACAGGCGGTGTTCTACGATCATGTACCGGTAGGCGGCAAACTTCTTGTTTTCGGTGCGGCACACACTCACACCCAGGATCCGATGGCTGCACCAGACGTACTCGAGCCATTGCCGGCGACCAACTATCGCCGCTGGTGGAATAATTCCTGGAGCGTGGTGGAGAGGGGCGGCCAACAGCATGCCGGTGCATGGACCCAAGCGGAAGATGATCGGCTGAAACTGCTGGTGCGGCACGCGCATGCCCATGGACTCTGGATTCGCTTCTATACCCTCGATGGCGCCACCGACAAGGAGGAGAGCTGCAACGGATGGTTCCGCAGTTACAATTTCGTTACATTGGGCGCTGTCGAAGAGCGCTGGAAAGCCGCGCAGCGAGAGGGCGTCGACTACCTGGCTAGTGATCAATATGAGTTGCTGGGCGGGTTGTTGCGAGAGTCTACCGCGTCCGTACCTGCGCTTCCGAGCTGTCATCCCACCGCAGCTTCAATTATCGACAGAGGGGCGCGTTGATTGCTGGGTGAAGAGTTGATAGTGGCGTGCGTGCGGGCGCAGCCGGTTATGCGCTCAGAATTCGAAGTCTGATGCCTTTTCGCGCTTCAATTCTCCATGAGCACATTGGCGATTCGTCAACTGACCGGCAGATCAACGTTAAATGGAATGCGGTCGCATGTGTGCTCATGGTCTGCACCGCGATCCAATTTATTCATTCACTCCTGAGTGTCTGCATCGGATCTATAGAAGCAGCCCGGCGCGCGGGGATCAATCCAGCGACTGTGGCAGAGATTGCGAGCAGAAGTATCACTCCAACGAAGGCCATCGGATCGTACCCGCGAACTCCGTAGAGGAGGCTGGCCATGAGATGTCCGGCAAACAGCGCGGCGGGAACACCGATGGTCAAGCCGGTGAGAATCTGCCAGAGCGCGCCGCGCAGCACCATAGCCACAACTCCGGAACGTGCGGCGCCGAGCGCCATGCGGATGCCGATTTCGCTAGTACGCCGGGCCACGGAGTAGGACATCACTCCGTAGAGCCCCACGGAAGCGAGAATCAGCGCCAGGATTCCGAACAGGCTTGTGAGCCGCGCGATCAGTCGATCTTGATTGAAGTTTCCGGCAACTTCTGAATCGTAGGAGTTAAAGCGAATCACAGTGAGGTTGGGATCGATTGCCGCGAGGGTGCTGCGGGCGAGTGCTTCTGCGTCCTTGGTCGGCCGCGTGAAATCGAGAATGATGAAATTGACGAACATCGAGCTCTTCTCGCCCGCATCCAGATCCGGCTCCTTGAAACCATAGAATTGCTGGGTCAGGGGACGGAAGAAAAGCGGCTCAACCTCCTCGCGAGGATTCGTCATCTTGAATTCGGCAAAAACGCCGACGATTTCAAAAGCACCGGAATATTGTGGCGATTCTGCCCCGAAATGCATGCCGATTGGATCCTGGTTGGGGAAAAAGTGCCTGACGAACGCTTGATTGACGATGACGACCGGCTGCGAAGTGACGGTATCCTGCGCCGTAAAAGCGCGGCCGCGCACAATCGGCACGCCGATCGAATCGAGAAATCGAGTGCTCGCGCGGTCCCAGGTCGCGTAGCACTTGTCATTGGGCCTGGGGCAGCACGCCCTTGCGGGATGACACACGCACCCCAGTTGCTGGAGCTATGACGCCCTTGGCAACCGCCTTCTGGAAGCAGTCTCGACCACGCCGTGCACGAACAATCTGCCGCTGGCAAACTGGGCCAACTACAACGCGGCCAACAACCGGATCACGACGGCTTCGACTGCGACCGCGGGCTATTTGTACGACGCGGCGGGCAACACGCTCTACGACGGGATGAACGAGTACTGGTACGATGCCGAGGGGCAGTTGTGCGCGGTGCAGAGCACGCGCTACGGGAACGGGACTATCATCCAGTATGTGTACGACTCCGAGGGAGCGCGCATTGCCAAAGGGACCTTGTCTTCTGCACCGGGCGCGTATTCCACGTGCGCGCCGCCATCGGCATCGGGTGCGACGCTGTCCAGTTCGGCGGGCCTGGCGCTGACGAATCGCTACCTGGTGGATCTTGGTGGGGAACAGGTGACGGAGTTCAGTGAGGGCGGCAGCGAGACCTGGCAGCACTCGAACATCTGGGTGGGCAGCAGGCTGACGGCCACCCTCGACCGTAGCGGCCTTCACTTCGAGCTGGCTGACCCGCTGGGCACCAAGCGCGAGCAGGTGAACGTTTCCGGTGTGGTGGAGAATCGCTGGACCAGCCTGCCCTTCGGCAATGATCTGAACAATCCGCCCAGCTACTCCGCGCCCGATGCGACAGAGCATCATTTCACCGGCAAAGAACGAGACGCCGAGTCCGGCAACGACTACTTCGAAGCGCGCTACTACAGCAGTGCGATGGGACGATTCACCACGCCGGACTGGAGCGCTAAAACCGATCCGGTTCCTTATGCGGTTTTCGGCGATCCGCAGAGTTTGAACCTGTACGCGTACGTGAGGAACAATCCGCTCGTGCGGCTTGACCCGGATGGGCATGGCTGCAACGGTTGGGGTTGTCTCCAGCAAGCACAGACGGAAGCCGAGAAGCGGTTGAATATGACCGAAGCGCAGCAGAAGGCCCAACAACAGAGCCAGAATAGCCCACTGACGGACAAGAGCGGGAATGTAGTTCAGGGCGCAAATGGAAAGCCCGCTCTCATCCCCAATGGATTTGATGTCAATGCTGTTGTTCAGTCTGGCAAAGCGACTGGGGAGTTGCGAGGTGTAGCCCCAATGGTAGGCGCGAAAGCGACATCCGAGGACCTCGCTAACTTTGGCCGAGGAGGAAAGTGGGACTTACAGCGGCTCAGCGGAAATTTTGATCCGAGATACATTGATTCGGCCACGATTCTGATTGGAATGTACGCAGCCTCCAGCCACATAACGCGAAACCAAATCCTCGACATCGAGAACTTCGTCGCAAGAGGGAGCACTTATGCGAAGGGGACGGTGATGGACTCAACCTACACGCATCTTCCGGTACGAAATGTCACAAACACCGACATCGGTATGCGGCTCATTCAATCGGGTGCGTACGTCCCATAGGAGGGGTCGATGAAGAAGAGAAATAAAGTCATCCTGGGATCGTTAGCCGCACTTGGGCTTGTAGTGGCGCTTGCGATCTATTTCGTCTGGCCTCGCAATCACTTGGAGGTGCAGGTGCGAGAGACCAAAAAGAGTCCCGATGGGAAATGGGATGCAGTTGTGCAGATGGAGGTATACAACTCGGCGTGGGTTGTGAACGATGCAGTCTATGCCGTGCGGTTGAAAGGGCCAGCGCAGAAAGATCGTCTAGGCGACTTGGTTATGAACGTGCCGGTGAATTACCCTGACCCTGAGCCGTATATCGACTGGAGCAGCGGCAAGCTCGTTGTGACGCTGGCCGATCATGAAAAGTATCAGTACCTCGCAAACCCTGTGAACGGTGTCCCCATCGACGTGCAACAGAAGTGAAGTTGGGGCCGTCCTTCGGGACGGCCTAGCTGCGTCTGGAGGCCCGTAGACGTGCCGGTGGGTGTTGTCGAGGCCTCTGCCTCTTCAGATCGAAAGACTGCGCTGCCTACGGCATCGGGAGGAGGGTGACACTCCACCCCTCAGCGGGCGTGCGCAGTGTCTTTGCTTGGCTTCTTCTGATGTGCTATAAAAGCTCCCTTCGTATTGAGTATGTGCTCTCTGGGATATTGCGATTCAACGCAACAAAGTGCTGCGACTCACAATTGAAATCAAACCTTACTTCTGTCACTTTGATCGAACTTAGGTTGTTGCTTGATGCTACCCATACACGGCACCGGCAAGATCGCATTTGAATTCGAGTCGAAGTAACCAAAGCCAAACACGGATATCGCTGCCCCTGTGCGGCTTTAGTCAGAATGGAGTGACCGGCCCAGTGCGCTGACCGTGGGTTAGGCTGTGATTCTGGAAAGAAGCACAGTTCAGAGCCACAAGCGGAGAGGACCGGTCATGAAGGAGAAGTTACGATTTTTGGGCTTGGATGTCCATGCCGAAACGATTGCTGTTGCCGTTGCCGAGCCTGACGGCGAGGTTCGCAGCCTGGGGACGATCGCTAACCGCGAAGAGTCTGTCCGCAAGTTGATTAAGAAGCTGGGTGCGTCGGAGCATTTGCGTGCCTGCTACGAAGCTGGTCCAACGGGCTATGTGCTGTATTGGCAGTTGACGCAGTTGGGGGTCGAGTGCGCGGTGGTTGCACCAACGCTGGTTCCGACCAAGGCTGGCGACCGAGTGAAGACCGACCGGCGGGACGCCTTGAAGCTGGCGCGCAGTCATCGTTCCGACGATCTGACTGCGGTATGGGTACCGGACGGAGACTCGGAAGCGTTACGTGATTTGGTGCGTACACGTGAGGCGGCCAAACAGGATCAGTTGCGAGCACGGCACCGGCTGAGCAAGTTTCTGCTGCGTGCGGGGCGACGTCCGGCGGTGGGGATGAAGGCGTGGACGGAACGTTATATGGCCTGGGTGCGCCAGATTCAGTTCGAACGACCGCCACAGCAAGCCACGCTTCAGGATTATCTGCACGAGGTCGATCACATGGCGGCACGGGTCAAGCGTCTGGAGCAGGCGATCACGGAAGCGGTAAAGCTGGCATCGCCGCAGGTGCAGGAAGTAGTCAAGGGTTTACAGGCTCTGCGCGGCATCGCCGAGATTTCGGCGGTGACGATTGTGGCGGAGCTAGGCAACATCGCCCGCTTCGATACGCCTCGGCAGTTAATGGGTTACAGCGGCGCGGTTCCCAGCGAAGACTCCAGTGGCAAGCGAAAGCGACAAGGGAGCATCACCAAGACAGGCAACGCACATCTGAGACGCATCGTTATCGAAGCCGCATGGAGTTATCGGCACCGGCCTGTGATCGGGCCAAGCTTGCGCAAGCGGCAGGAAGGGGTTCCAGCACCAATCAAGGAGATCGCGTGGAAGGCGCAGGTCCGGCTGCACAAACGCTACATGAAGTTGGTGGTGGCGGGCAAAGACCAGCGCAAGATCATAACCGCCGTGGGGCGCGAACTGCTGGGCTTCATCTGGGCCATCGGAGTCAAGGTAGAAACTCCAGTCAAGCAGCAGATAGCGGCATGACGAGAAACGAAATAGCAAAGACCAAAGCAAAGCAAAAGCAAAAACTTTCCAAGGAATGAAAAACAAAAACGACCCGACCAATGAACAGTGATCTCCAATTCGAGGACAGAGCCAGCAGCAGCCGAAGCAAGCACGAAGGAGAATCCTCGTATACCCTATGCGACAGGCTCAGCCGGACTCGCGACATTAGTCAGAGGCAGCTCCC
>Ga0137385_10003874_pt1 | contig 13031 bp, 8 predicted proteins | sample SagtaG_FD_104921 | JGI IMG/M metagenome (GOLD analysis project Ga0137385, IMG submission 104921) | Vadose zone soil microbial communities from Sagehorn Ranch, Mendocino, California, USA - Sage2_R_80_16 metaG | ecosystem: Environmental > Terrestrial > Soil > Vadose zone | place: USA: California...
ATGGGTTATTGGTGCTAGAATGACATTGGAAGCGGCGCTCAGTTAGCTTCCATCACTTACACAATTCTGTGCGACTACGCTAACCAGGGGTTTCATGACGCGGAGTCTCCTGTCCGGTGTCCACAACTTCGCGGTGAACGGCGACAACCAAAATGAATAGGCGCTCGGGTGGCATTTCAGCTGTGGTTTCCAGAATGCGATGGGAACGTCGGTTTGCAATGGTTCCTCTGCTCGCCGCCGGTTCTGTTCTTGCACTGCTTGCCTTCAGTTCCGCGGCTGGCACGGGCATCGAGAACCCGACGTGCGAAATGCCTGGGCCGGGCGTCTACCGGATTGATTTTCAGGCATCTCCGAGTGCCATGCCGGTCGAAGTTTTTGCCAGCTCGCGACCCGATCGCATCGATTCCGCTAAAGCTGTTCTCATTATTCGGAGTGCGCCCGCCGAAGTTGCCGTCCCCGATCGCTCCCGCCGCGTCTACTTTCATTTGAAGCCCGCGGCAGGAGCCACGCGGATTGTCTCTATTCGCAGGCTGCCTCTCGAAGGAGCCAAGAACTTTCGGGACTTGGGCGGATATCGGACCTCTGATGGAGAATATGTCCGCTGGGGCTTAGTGTACCGCTCCAATCATTTGGTGAATCTCACTGCTCGAGACTCCGATTATCTCAACAGTTTGGGGATTCGTTTGGTTTGCGATGTACGCTCAGAGGGCGAGCGGGCGCGGGCGCCCGATCACTGGTCGGGAAATGCGCCGGAATTCTTTTCGGTTCCCATTGGCTCAAATCTGATTTCGAGCCCGACAGCGGACGACCTGAAACGAAGAGTCGCTGCTATTAACGCGCAGGCCAAAGAATCGGTTCGCGCTTACGATTACGCCATCGAGTACGCGGGGCAGTATGGCAAGATTCTTCAGCGCATCGCTGCGGGCGACTTGCCGGTCGTCGAGCACTGCACCGCGGGCAAGGACCGCACCGGGGTGTTCAGCGCCATTCTCCTCACCGCTCTCGGAGTTCCGCGCGACACGGTGGTTCAGGATTACATGCTCTCCAACCAGTTTTTGCTTGCCCCTGAGGCCATCAATGCAACGGCGGCTGACCTGCGGCTCGCTTTTGGACTTCCCGAACCCCCGGATCTCGCCACAGTGAAGAGCATCATGACTTCCAAGCCGGAGACGCTGGCAGCAACTCTCGACAAAATTGACCAGACTTATGGATCTTTTGCGAATTACCTGCGACACGCCGCGAAGCTTTCCGAGGCTGACCTCGCTAAGATCCGCCTGCATTTGCTGGAGCCTTAGTCTTGAGGATCCGGCCCTCTGAAGCTGCCACAACGTTCAAGGAACCCGGGTAGATAGAGATCGAGTCATAGCGTTTATCGGAGGCAAAGTGGGGACAGCCTCCCGGGAGGCGTGCCACTCGGAATCTGGGATAACATCCGGCTCGCCACTGGACCAGAATCCGCACTTGGTCGAGGCAACTCGCTATAACCACGCGGGTGCACGGTGCGATAATGTTAGCCCGATGCTCAACCGCCGCAACTTCCTGAAGACCGGCGCAGCCTCGCTTCCTTTGGCGGCCGCGGTCGAGGCACTCCGTCCAAACGTTGCGCTTTCGGTTGAAACCATTGCCGACGTGGACGCAGGCGGAGCCACTCCGAAACTCATTCCTCTGCCGCTGCGCCTGGCTCCAATTGACCCGGCTACCCTACCGTGGCAGGAGAACATTCGCCGCGTCGGCCAAAGCAACATGACCGAGCACGACCCCGCAGTCATGAACATCGAGGAATGGGCGGACTTCTGGCATTCCGCTAAAGCGCATGTCCTATTCGTCAGCGTCACCGGCATTCTCGCCTTTTATCCTTCAAAGGTGAAATTCCACCGGCCCGGAAAGTTCCTGAATGGCCGCGATTTTTTTGGTGAATGTGTTGCCGCGGCCAAAAAACGCGGCATGCGCTGCGTCGCCCGCATGAGTCCAGACCTCAACTGGGGCGATGCGCTCGAGGCACATCCGGAATGGGCCATGCGCCATCGAGACGGCTCCGTGCAGTTCAGTGGTGAAGATCCGCGATTGTTCAAAACCTGTATGTTCTCCACCTACATGGATGATTACGTTCCAGCCATCATGAGGGAGGTGAGCTCACTTTACGACGTTGATTGCTTCTATACCAACGGGTGGCCGCCCATTGGCAGCCTGCCCAAGTGCCATTGCGCTATTTGCAGCAAACTGCCGCCCTCCGACACACCGGCATACTGGAAGGTGTTCAATGAGCGCGTGCTGCAGCTGTGGCAGGAGTACGATGCCATTGCTAAAGAGAAAAAACCGGATAGTTTCTACTTCGCAAACCTTGGCGGCAATCTACGCTGCGGCCCCAATCTGGATCGGCTCGGCAAAACCGCGGTCTGGTTCCAAGCCGACAATCAGGGCCGGACCTACGAAGATCCGGCGGTTTGGGGATGCGCGTTGCAGGGCCGCGTGTGCAATGCCGTGATGGACGGCAAGTTTTCAGCCAATGTCAGCGCCGCTTACTCGACAGGCGTCGTGCGCTGGCGAAATGCCACCAAGAATCCCGCCGAAGCGAGCATGTGGCTGAACCAAACCCTGGCTAGCGGAATGGCGCTCTATTACCACTTCATCGGCTCGGAAGCGGGTCTTGGAGAGGATCGCCGTTGGCAGAAACTGGGGGCTGATTATTTTCAGTGGGCCGCGAAGCATGATGCTCATCTCAAGCCTCGGCGGTCCATCGCCAATATTGGCGTCGTCATCGGCCAGAGCACGCAGCTTCTATATCCAGGCCCCGCCGTCGCTCATTCGCGCGACTACATGCGCGAGACCACCCACGGCGTGTATGAGACCCTGCTCAGTGGCCGCTTCGCCTTCGACTTCGTACACGAAGACCGGCTCGAGCTCGAAAGGGTCAGCAAGTACCGCGCGCTGTTGTTGCCTAACATCGCCATGTTGAGCGACCGGCAATGCGATCAAATTCGTGCTTACGCGCATTCCGGCGGCTCGATTATGGCGAGCTTCGAAACCAGCCTTTACGACGAGAATCTCAAACAGCGCGCGGACTTCGGCCTCGCAGACCTACTCGGCATCAGCAGGGCGGGAGACGTGATCGGCACCAATGGCAATGCGTGCTACGGCCGCATCGAACGCAGCCATCCGGTTCTTGCCGGTTTTGCGAACACCAACTGGCTGCCCTGTGGGCAGAACCGGCTGCCTTTGAGACCAGTGCAGGATCCCGTGCTGACGGTCGTTCCGGGTTTCGTGCAGTATCCGCCGGAATTGGCCTACCCGCCAGTTCCGCATACCGATGAGCCAGCGGTCGTGCTCCGCGAAACGGGCCACAGCCGTTTCGCGTACTTTCCCGCAGATATCGAACGCACCTTTTGGCTCACCGGGCACGGCGATCTGCTTCGCCTTCTGCACAATACCATCCGCTGGATCAGTCGGGATGAACGCATTGTACATGTCGAGGGTGGCGGATTCCTCGAGATGTTCGCGTGGGAGACGACCCCAGGTTACGCTGTGCACCTGGTAAATTACACCAACCCGAATGCACACCATGGTTGGCTGAACGCAACCTACCCGCTGACCGCGCAGACCGTCACCATGAAGTTGGCCGCCGGAGCGAAAGTCAAGACCGTCGAACTGCTGCGCGCTGACACGCGCGTACCTTTCCGGCTCGAAGACGAAGTGCTGCGCTTCACCATTCCTCGCGTCGAAGACTACGAGGTTGCGGCCATTACTCTCGGGTGAATGACAATTAAACCAGCTTCGAAAGCCTCGACTTCTCACTGGCAACGGGGGAAGCGGGACAAAGAAGACGGCAGCCTAGCCACCAACGGCACTCATCGCAGGTGAGATGAAAGGTCGTTTGGTGGCAATTGGCGTAAGCTCGAGAACATGGTGTTCCGCTCCGAAACTGCCGCGTAAGAGCGCCGTTGATCGTTTCGCCGTTGCCGCGGGTGCAGCGGGAGAAAACGGCTCCGAAAGTCGTCCCGGCAATTCCCATCCTCATTTTTCCGGAGCAGCGCAGACAAAATTCGCCGCATCGCTTGTATCGCCACTTCCTTTGTATTTCGCTTCTTGCGGATAAGCGCAGACCGGACGCGTCTCGATCACTTTTGCAGCCGGGCCTTGTCCGTCTAATCTGGAAGCGATGACCAAAGTTGGAGCCGAGCCTTTTTCGACCCATTGCTCCAACGCCACGTACATGTTGTGTTGCGGATCGTTTTGCGGGCTGAATCCGAACTGGCCAAACGTGTCGGTCCCGGGGCCGCCGCCGCAATGCTGCATTCCCGGAACCATATAGAGCCGCAGGAAAGAATCCGTCTGCGCGGGGCCCATGGTTTTGCGGACGGTTTCGTAATAGTCGATGGAATTGAGGGCGGAAATGGCGGCGTCGTTCCAACCGTGGTAGATGATGAGCTTGCCGCCGTGTGAGGCGAAGGCTTTCATGTTGGGGTCGGTGGAGTTCAGAACGCTCGCGAATTTTTCGTCGGAGGCGGCGACGGCGTCGTCGAGTTTCGCGGTTTTGTAGTTCCAGTTCGCGTCATTGTAGACCATGTCCGAAAAATAGCCGTTACCGAAGGCAAAGAGCAGGCCTTGGCCGAGACCGTGGCCGGTAATCCAGAGCGGCCAGCCGCCGCCCCCTTCTTCGCCGCCGGGCATGAAGCCGGGAAAGACTTGGCGACCTTTGGAGTCGCGCGCGCCCTGGTAGAGTTTTTCGAGCGCGGTGACTTGCGGCTGCGTGAGGCACGAATCGGAATCACCTTCCTTGCACAGCAGCGTGGCGGGTGTGAAGTGGCACTTCCGCGGATCGTTAAGCACGCCGTCTTTTACTCCGTCGGCGGCATCGCAGGCTTCGTTGACGGCGTGAGCGATCGCGGGAATTTTGCTCGTGGGAATGTAGCTGGCGGGATCGAGCGTGGTGGCATGCGCGTCCCAAAGGGCGCTGGCGAGCAAGTGCGTCCAGTAATTCGCGGGAGCGCCGGCGAGGATGCCGTCGTAGTCCTCGGGGAAGCGCTGCGCTTCCATCAAGGCCTGCCGCCCGCCGTTCGAGCAACTGGCGAAGTAGGCGTGCCGCGGCGCGTCGCCGTAGAAGGCTTTCACGGTAGCTTTACCGACGGCGGTCATTTCGTGAATGGCGCGGTAGGCGAAGTCCGTGATTTTTTCGGGATGGCCGAGAGCCCAGCGCGCGTCCGTGCCGGAAGCGGCGTGGCCGGTGTCGGTCGCCGCAGCGGCGTAGCCCTGCGAAATCGCTTGGCCGAGCGAGTGATAGTCAATTTCGCCAGCGAAGCCACCGTTGCCCTGGCCGCGGAATTTGCCGTTCCAGCCTCTTGTGGGCAACCAGACTTCGATCTTGACATGCGAATCGGCGGAAGGCGTGGCTACGGCCGTGACGCGGCAAAAGGTAGGAAGCTGTTTGTAGAAGTTGGCAAGCGAGGGCGTCATATTCGCGGGCGGGGTGAAAGCGCCCGCGGCGACCGTCTCCGCCGAGGTGATTGTGGTATTGGACAAATTGAGTTGCGCCAACTCTTCGCAGGATTGTCCCGCGGCATGCGCGCGCGGAACGCACGCTACGCTCGCCAGACCGATTGCCAAACCTGTGACCACATGGCGCTTGCTCACGTTACGCCTCCTTTTTCGCACGACGTGCCCGCCTGGTGCTTTTCGCACGGCGTGCTGGCAGGGCGAACCGTCTGCGGGGCACATCCTAGCCGAAAAGGATGCTGCGTTGAAACAGGGAAGTGGGAGCCCGAAAGGAGTTGCGGCGGCGTGTCCAGTGTGCCGAGTTTGTGAAGCAGTGGCGAGTGAAAGCGGCTTTCCCAAGGCGATTCCAGAGATTCCGGTTAGCAATGTCGAGAAGGCCGCCGAGTATCACGTAAATGCTCCGGTTCCATTTCGACTGGGGTAACGAACGACCAGGCCGGGATCGGGGGCGTCTCGCAGCGGGAGTGCCGTCTGTTAATGATTTGTAAGCTCTCCAAAGAAGTCACGCTAGGCCACGATTCTGTGGGGGAGCGGGCGGATTCATTGATAAGCTCAGGGATCACCATGGCTGAACTGCTTTCACCGCAGCGACTCTCCGACATCCGTGCCTTCGAGCGCGAGTGGATCGCGCTGCGGGAGTGCGTTTCTCCTCGCACCGACAAGCAACAGCAATATCTTACCGCTATCGATTGGCGTCGACTGCTACTGCTCGCTCGCGAGCACGGCGTGCTTGGCCAACTTGCGGCATGCCTCGCCGACCGCGATGCGTCCGCCATTCCTCCCGAAATCAAGCCAGTGCTTGCCGAGCACCGGCGCGCGCAGAATTTCCTGACGCTTCGTTTGACGGGAGAGCTCTTTCGCCTGCTGGAGCTTTTCAACCAAGGGGGAATTCGAGCGCTGGTCATCAAGGGACCGGTTCTGGCCGTCGAGGCTTATGCCAACCCAGGAATGCGCGGCTACGGCGACCTCGATCTGCTCGTCTGCCAGCGCGATATTCATCGCGCTACGGAGTTGCTGATTCGTTCCGGCTACCAACCCGCGATCTCTCTCGCCGCCATTCGGGCAGGCAAGATTCCCGGACAATACCTTTTCTCCAAGCCTGATGCAAAACTGCTTGTGGAGCTCCACAACGATTTGACGCTGCGCTATTTTCCCCGTGCGCTTCCGATCAAGGATCTTTTCGCGCGCCAGATTCGCGTGCGGGTGGATGCACATGAAGTCCCCGCACCTTCACTAGAAGATCATCTCGTGCTTATTTGCGTCCATGGCGCGAAGCATTTCTGGGAAAGACTGAGCTGGATCGCGGACGTTGCGGGGCTGGTCTCGCGGCAACCGAGTATCGATTGGGAACGCGCCGGCGCGTCCGCAAAAGCGGTCGAGGCGGAGCATCTGCTGCACACCGGCCTGCGGCTTGCCGTGGATGTCCTCCGTGCCGAACTTCCCGAACCGCTTGCGGCACGGGTCGGAGGAGATCCCGTTGCCACAAGGCTTGCCGGGCAGGTGCTCGGCTGGCTGCCCGCTGCCGGCTACGCTCCGCCCGGCTTGTTCGAACGCGCGGCGTTTCGCCTGCGCATGCGCGGCAATTTCCGCGCCGCTCCACTCTACTTGCTAAGACTCTCTTTCTCCCCTACAGAAGAAGACTGGCGAGCGAGCGGCCAAGGCGGCGAGAACCAGCTTCTCGATGCTCTCATCCGCCCTTTCCGCCTGGCACGAAAATACGGGCGCCACGGGAAGACCTGAGTTGCTCGAAACGCAGGAAATGGCTGGAAATCACTCCTATGAAAATAGCTGCCTATCGCGTTGAAAACAAAGCATAGGTGCCTGGGTCCATTTTCATCCTTCGTTGTGGCTCTCCGAGAGCCATGAGTTACTCGTAACGGAGGGCCTCGACAGGATCAAGCCCGGCGGCTTTCCAGGCCGGATAAACTCCAAACACCACGCCAATGAGCGCGCAAAGCGTCAGCGCAGTAATAACCCAAAACAAGGACAGCACCGCCGGAAAATGCAAGCCAGACCGAAGGAGCACGCTCAGTCCGGAACCGAACAGCACTCCAATGACGCCGCCGACGGCGCTCAAGGTCACCGCCTCGATCAGGAACTGAGCGAGAATATTGCTCCGCTTTGCGCCGATGGCCTTCCGGACGCCGATTTCCCGGGTCCGTTCCGTTACCGAAACGAGCATAATATTCATCACCCCAATGCCGCCCACGATCAGCCCGACCGAAGCAACCGCAAACATCAGAAGGAAGATCAGGCCGCTGATCTTGTTCCAGAGATCGAGAAAATAATCGGATGTAAACAAAGCAAAATCGTCAGGCTTGTTGTTGGCGAGCCGCCGCTTGCGACGCAGCAGATCGCGAATTTCTTCGACCGCCTGACTGACCTGCGTGGGATCGCTGGCTTTTGCAAAAATCACGTAATCCTTCTGATTGGGATAGAGTTTCCGCAAGGAAGTAACCGGCATGACCGCAATATTGTCTTCGGGATTGGAGCCTCCGGAAATGCCCTGACGCCGTTTATCCATGGTGCCAATCACCGTGAAGAGCTGGCCATCGATGACCACTTCCCGGCCGGGAGCCTTGTCTGCGCCTTCCGGAAATAGCAGGTTTGCCGTGTCAAAACCAAGCAGTACGACGGGCGCGCGGTGCTCTGTATCCGTGTCGTTGAACTCGCGGCCGTGAATCACCTTCATGTCAAAGATTTGCGTGATCGAAGGCGAATTGCCCTGGAGAATTACGTTCGTAGCGCGGTAAGCGCCCCGCCGCACATTGGCTGTGCCCGAGCCAAACTGTGGCTGAAAAATCCGCATCGAGGGCGAAGCCGCGGCCACGTTCGGCAGCCGCGCCATGTCGTCTGCCCATTCAGGCTGCAGCTCTTTGCGCGTGAACCATTCGCTCGGAGGTCGCGACAGCGAAGCCCAGGGAAAGCGGTACGCAATGATGGTGTCCGAACCGAGTTCGCGAATGCCCCCAAGAACATTTTCGTTGAGGCCGTTGATGACCGAGCTCACGGTGATCACCGTGGCGATGCCGATGACGATTCCGAGTATGGTCAGCGCCGAACGCAGAGGATTCTTGCCGAGCGTATCGAGGGCGAGCAGCAGCTCTTCGTGGAACTTGAGCGCGCTTTCCTTGCGAATCGGCAAGGGCAGCGGCAGCACCCGATTTTGCGGCAGAGTCTTAGAGAGTGTAGCCATGGGGTGTCTATTCGGATCTGAGTGCTTCCACAGGATCGAGCTTTGCAGCCTTGGAGGCTGGATAAGTGCCGAAGAAAAGCCCCACGCTCAGCGCGACCGCCAGGCCGCTGAGCACCGACCAAAGCCGCACGGCGCTTGGCAGGGGTGTCAGCCAGGAAACCAGCCCCGCGACCATCACGCCCAGGAGCACGCCCAGCGCGCCGCCAATCACCGCAATGGTGGAAGATTCGATAAGAAACTGGCGCAGAATGTCGATCCGCCGCGCGCCGACGGCTTTGCGCAAGCCGATCTCCCGCGTGCGCTCCGTCACGCTCACCAGCATGATGTTCATGATCACGATGCCCCCGACCACAAGCGAGATTGAGGCGATCGCGATGGTGACCGCGAAAAACGAGCTGCTGATGTCCTTCCACAAGGACAGGAAAGAGTCACTCGTCTCAATCGCGAAATCGTCGCTGGCCTGGTAGGTCAGATGATGACGCCCACGCATGATTTGGCGGACCTCATCCACGCTGGCCGCAATCCTGGCCGCCGAACCGGCGCGCACGGTTATGCGCAGTGAATTTTGTTGGTTGCCATACTCCTTGTTGTAGGTGCTCAGCGGCAGGATGATCCAGTTGTCCAAGGAGTTTCCGAGAGCGGAACCTTCCTTCTTTCCGACGCCAATCACCTGGCAGGGGGTGTTGTTCCAGCGGATCTCTTTTCCCAGAAGATCGACGTTCGGCAGGAGGTTTTCGACAACATCCATCCCAATCACGCAGACAGGAGCGGCGCCGCTGAGGTCCGCTTCCGTCATATGCCGTCCCGAGACAAGATCCACGTCGTACAGCTCAGCCATTTGCGGCGTCCAGGCGCGAAGATTGGTGTCTTTCAGGGAGTTCAGCCCGCTTTTCACTTCGACGCGGCCGCCAAGCGAAGCACCAATCTCTTTGCAGCTTTTGCACTGTTCGCGCACCGCCTGAAAATCATCGTAAGTGATGCGCTTGCGCTTCTGGAATTCCAGCCAGTCGTCAACGTTCCTGATGATGGACGGCTGCTTGGACAAACCGAAGACGTCCGCTCCCAGACGGAATACGCGCGTGGCGACGTACCGGTTCGCGCCGTTAATCAAGCTGACCACGGCTATGACCGCAGACACGCCGATGACCACGCCAACCAGCGTAAGGACACTGCGCAGCTTATGCGCCCACAGGCTGGATGTGGAGATGGCCACGGCCTCGGAAAAGTTCATGGTCCGGCGCGACCGCAAAGCGGCCGCCGATCCCGGTGAACTGGCTGGGGCCTGGGCGCGCGTTGTTGGACCTGGCATGGAGCTCTGGGGGGGACACAAACTCCCTTCATCCTAACATACGCGCGGCGGAACATCGGAATTACGCAGGTCAGTTGGAAGGTTGGAGTAGCCCAGCGGTGAAACCGGTGCTTACGCCTTCGTCGAAGGGCCAGCCGCCGTTTCTCAACCTGGACCAGTGCCTGGAATTCGGTCACGCGATGATTCAGAGATCGAGGCCAAGCGTTCTATATACAACAGGGCTACCGCCGAAGCCGCCGAAGTCCTGTGGCTCGCATTAGACATGGCTTGGTCAATTTCACTGCGGCTCGGATTGCACCGGTGAAGAGAACCATTCTGGGCGGGTTTGACTCCCGCCGTTGGACCATCACCTTTGCACGGCGCCGACTTGAAGACGAAAAACTCCGATCTCACCAGTCATTGACTCGGAAATTCTGAGTGATTTGGAACGCAACCGGATGTAAGATGGCTCGTCCCCGCCATCCCATGAGTGCGTCCAGGCGGTGGCTTGAAAAAGTTACTTGTAACTGTGCTGCTCGTAGACGATTTTGAGCCCTTTCGAGCCGTCGTTTCCTTGCTGCTCAGGGAAAAACCGCAATTCCAAATCGTCGCTGAAGCGTCGGACGGATTAGAAGCTGTCGAGAAATCGCGGCAATTGCAGCCGGACCTGATTCTCCTCGACATCTCTCTCCCGAAACTGAATGGAATCAACGCCGCTGAACAAATCCGTGAGGTAGCACCGCAATCCAAGATAATCTTTGTGACCCAAGATAATTCCGCCGACACCGCGCAGAAAGCTATCGCCTTGGGAGCGATGGGCTACGTGGTTAAAGTCAAGGTTGGGTCAGAGCTTCTGAAAGCAATTGACCTGGTCCTTCAAGGCAAACAATTCATTGGTACTGGCTTGACTGGCGACCTGTGAGAGGTCTTCAGAACACGCAAAGAAGTTATGCTCCCCGTCAAACAAAGGCTGGACGGGTCTTCAGGCTTGCGCGGGTGCTTTCAGCCTCCCAGGCTCTTTTTGTTTGTTATCAAAACTACACTGCACTCGGACTTCCTCTATTGGGCGGCCACGAAAGTCGCGCGCGACACTCTGTTCAAGACGATTCTGGCCACGCCGCCAGATGATTTCTGGAACGCTCCGGATGAGGAACAGGCGCGCGCCCTCGAGATTACGCGGCATATTCTGCCTATCAGTGAGCGCGAAAAGGGAATCTGGAACGATGCGGCCATCAGCGCTTCCATACCTCGTTACGATCTAGAGAAGTTCCGCGTTCCAACGATCGTGATCAGCGCGAAGGACGACCTATACGGAACATACTGGAAGGGGCGCTATACCGCGGAGCATATTCCTGGCGCGCGGTTTGTGGGCTACGCCACTGGCGGGCACTTATTGCTGGGACACTCGAAAGAGACCTACGTCGAGCTGTCGCGGTTTTTGCACCGAATGGAAAAGTAGATCCTTTGGAATGAATGACGAACTCTCTTGCGGCGCCAGCGCGCCGTTTGTCCGCGCCTCTCCTAGAACGCAACCTTCACCGAAAACTGAATCTGCCGCGACGACCCCGCCGTCCGGCTGATCATCCCAAACCGCTCCCCAGCACCGTGTTCGACGGCAACCCAAAATTCACAATGTTAAGGATATTGAAAAACTCGGCGCGAAACTGCACGATCCCCCACTCTCCCCGGCCGCGCCGCCCAAACGACGTGTTCTTGATCAGCGCGATGTGGAACTGATGGAATCCAGGCCCGCGAAACGTGTCTCTCCCGAGCGTCCCGAACCGCCCCTCGTTCGGCCCCGTCCGCCCGGCACCCCAATGGGAATCGAGAAGAACGACGCGTTGTCCGCGCCCCGCCCGAAATAATCCTCGCGAATCGTCCGGCCCGTCGAAAAATCCGGCATCGACTCGAGATCCGGCCGGTCCGTTCCCCCCGCCCCCATCCCCGTCTGCTGAATGCCAGAATATACCGTGAACGGCGGCCCGCTCGCGAGCGTCGTGATGTTCAGAAATTGCCAGCCGTCCGTCACATACTTCCCGAGCGGCTGCAGGAATCCCACTTTGCCCAGCGGCAAATCCTCGATCAGACTTAACGAAAATACCTGCGTCACGTCAAACACGGACGCCGCTTTCTCCGCCCGCGTATCCAGCGGATTCTGCGGCAGGGTCTGCAAAATCACGCCCGCATTCGTCGACACTCCCTCAAGGAGCGCGCTCGCATCGTCGATTGACTTCGAATACGTGTAACTCGCCTGGAAACTCAACCCGTACGACGAATAGCTCTGGCCCACGCTCGTCTGCAGCGCGTTGTAGCTCGACTGCGATCCGCTGTTCATCAGCCAGATCGGCCCGAACCCGCCGGTCGGATGGCTCTGCGCGTCAAACTGCGTGAACGGCGCAAATTCCAGCGACGCCCCGTTATACCCGTTCGGCAAAAACACGCTGGCCAGATGAATCCCCGCCGTTCCTACATACGCCGCGCTCGCTTTGCTTGGTCCAAAATCGTGTTCCACTCCCAGGGTGTAGGTACCGATGTAACCGTTCGTGAACCCGCGCCAGATTGTCGGCGCCGTCAAAAGCTGCACCTGCCCCGTTAGGCTCTTCAAGTTGTTCTGGAATCGCTCGAGTTCGATCTTCGTATTCGGCTCGACGGCTGAACTGTCCCCATTCGGAAACAGCGGTTGCCCGTTCATCGCATACGCTGCCGGCAACTCGAGCGGCACCGCCGTGTTCGAGAACGGCACCGGCGTGCCCTTCGTCGCCGTAAGAATTGGCTGAAATACCAGTGGAAATCCGCCGGTCAAGTAATTGTCGAACCACAGATTCGGCAGCAGCGTCGTGATCGCCCCACCCGCATGCAGCACGGTCTTTTTCGTCACCGAGAAATCTACGCTCACCCGTGGCGCAAGCCCGCTCCAGTCCATCGGATACGCCGGTTGCGGGTTGTACAGGTAAATCACGCTCGCTCCTGGCGTCGTAAACGACGCGTCCGGATTCCCCACTGCCACCGGCCTCCCGATCGACGTCCGGCGCTTCGCTTCTTTGATCCTCGAGTTCA
>Ga0137385_10003875_pt1 | contig 13029 bp, 11 predicted proteins | sample SagtaG_FD_104921 | JGI IMG/M metagenome (GOLD analysis project Ga0137385, IMG submission 104921) | Vadose zone soil microbial communities from Sagehorn Ranch, Mendocino, California, USA - Sage2_R_80_16 metaG | ecosystem: Environmental > Terrestrial > Soil > Vadose zone | place: USA: California...
ACAACCCGGAGCATGTGGTCGAATACTAGCCGTGGCAGCCGGGTCAGAGCAAATCACCCGCGCCATGCGCTCTCTCGAGGCGGCATTTCTCATCGGGCTCGAGGGCGTCACCGAGGTGTGGCTCGTCCGCCACGCGGACTGTTACCGCGACATGGCCACGGCCGACGATCCGCCGCTGAGCGCGCTCGGGCGCGGCCAGGCGCAGCGACTGGCGGCGCGTGTGAAGCGAGCGAATGTGGCCGCGGTCTACTCGAGTCCCTTCAGCCGCGCTCTCGAAACCGCTCTTGCGATCACCGATGACGTGCGTGTCGATCAGCGCCTGGTCGAGATGGCCCTCGAGATCGACGTAGACGGCACGCTCGACTTCAAGGAGAGCCCCGAGTCGGCGCTCAGCCGGATGCGCGACGTCATCGACGATGTGGTCGCCGCGCACGAGGGGCAGCGCGTCGTGGTGGTCGGCCATGGCGCCGCGATCATCGCCTGCCTGACCGACATCATGCGGCTCGAGCCGGGCCGTCTGCGGATGCTTCCCTACTACACCAGCATCAGCACGGTCCGGGTGCTGGGCGACCATCGCATGGTCGGCGCGCTCGGCGACACGGCGCACCTCGAGTGACGGAACAAATACGAGCCGACCTCGAGACCGCGCTGCGTGCCCACGTCCAGTCGCTCGAGGCGGTGCCCCAGGGACATTCGGGTTTCACGTACTTCGTGAAGACCGACGGCGGCGACTTCGTGCTCCGGATTCCGCCGCCGGGGACGCGCATCGCGGGACCGGCGGACGTCGTGAGGCAGGGCCGCATCATGGCGGCGTTGCACGACGCCGGCCTGCCCGCGCCCGCGATCCTCATGATGAGCATCGACCCGGTCATCGACGGCCGTCCCTTCATCCTCATGGAGCGCGTTGAGGGCGCTCGCATCGAACCGACGGCGGAGCGTGAGGAGCCGATCAAGATCGCCGCATCGGCGGTCGAAACGCTCAAGAGGCTGCAGGCGCTCCCCCTCGAAAGAACCGGGATCGGCGACGAAGAGGCGGTCGACCTGCGGGCCGAGATGATGCGGTGGGCGATGCTCATGCAGCGCGCACCGGAAGAGCTGACTTCCCGCGCAGGTGAGCTGGGTGGGCGTCTCGCCGCCGAAGTGCCAGAAGGGCGGGCGCCGACCCTCGTCCACGGCGACTATCACTACGGCAACATGCTTTTCCGAGGCCACGAGGTGGCCGCGATCCTCGACTGGGAGATCGCCGAGATCGGCCAGCCGCTCCTCGACCTCGGCTGCCTGTGCATCGTTGCCATTCGCCGCCAGTACCAGGGCGCTCCCAACCCGGGCGGAGCGATCAGCGTGTCGATGGACGAACTTTTCGACCTGTATGGCGTGAGCGCCGCAGAGATGCGCTGGTACGCGGCGATGAGCCTGTACAAGTACGCGTCGATCTTCGGCTACAACCTCATGCTTCACCGCAAGGGCCGGCGCCCCGATCCCATGTATGAAGGCCTGACGGATACCATCGTCGGCATGATCGACGAGGGCATCTCGCTCTTGTGAGTGTCCAGTGAGCTGGGACTTTTCGACCGAGCCCGAGTTCGAAAAAAAGCTCGAGTGGATGCGCCGGCTCATGCACGACGAGGCGTACCCGCTTGAGGTCCGCGACCTCGACGAGCGCGGCTTCATGCGCGCGATCAGGCCTTTGCAGGAAGAGGTGAAGCGGCAGAAGCTCTGGGCGACGCATCTTCCGCCGGAGCTCGGCGGCCAGGGTTACGGCCAGGTGAAGCTCGGGCTGATGCACGAGATCGAGGGCGCCTCGGTCTGGGGTCCGATCGTCTTCGGCAACCAGGCCCCCGACTCTGGAAACTCTGAGATCCTCGCCAACTTCGGAACGGAGGACCAGAAGAAGCGCTGGCTCCATCCGCTGCTCGACGGGAAGATCCGCTCCGCGTTCTCGATGACCGAGCCCAACACCGCCGGCTCAGACCCGACGTTGCTCTCAACCACCGCCGAGCTGGACGGGGATGAGTGGGTCATCAACGGTCACAAGTGGTTCACGTCGAACGGCATGATCGCCGACTTTCTGATCGCGATGGTCGTCACCGAGCCCAAGGCAGACGCCTTCGCGCGCGCGTCGATGATCATCGTCCCGGCCGACACGCCCGGCCTCAAGAAGGTTCGCAACATCCCCACGCTCGCAGGCGAGCACGAGCGATTCGGCTACGGCCATGCCGAGGTCGGCTACGAGAACGTTCGCGTCCCGGCGGCGAACGTACTGGGAGAGCGCGGCCAGGGATTTCTGATCGCCCAGCACCGGCTGGGGCCCGGCCGCATCCACCACTGCATGCGCTGGCTCGGACAGGCGCGACGTGCCTTCGACATGATGTGTGAGCGCGCGCTGCAGCGCGAGGCTTTTGGCAAGAAGCTCGCCGGCCACGAGACGGTGCAGAACTGGATCGCCGACTCGGCTGCGGAGATGCAGGCCGCGCGCCTGATGACGCTGCACGCGGCCTGGGTCATCGACACGCAAGGCCCGGCCGCCGCGCGCAAGGAGATTTCGCTGATCAAGTTCTTCGGCGCGCGCGTGCTGCACGACGTGATCGATCGCGCGATCCAGATCCACGGCTCGCTCGGGTACTCGGCAGACCTGCCGCTCGAGGAGATGTACCGCCACGCGCGGGCGGCGCGGATCTACGACGGACCCGACGAGGTGCACCGCGTATCCGTGGCGCGGCAGATCCTGGCCGGCTATCGCCCTCCGGAAGGTTTGTGGCCGCGCGAGCACGTGCCGACACGGCGCGATGCATCCCGCCGCAAATTCGCGGCGCTGCTCGAAGCGGCTACTACCGACGCCTGACGTTATTGCGGTGGGCTGTCGAACGTGTCGAACGGTCTCAGGAACTGCGCCGGCTCGAACGTGATGTAGGACGGCCCGGCCGGAACGATCTGCCTGTTCACGAAAATCACATTGAGCGACGGCCCCATCGCCGCCGCAGCCGCTTCCAGGTTGTCCGGCTCGGCCACGCCAGTCCACTTGCCGGTGTTCAGGCGCGTCTCCAGCGCATGCAGCGCGGCGATGGTCTCGGCCGGCGAGAACGAGCAGTGTCCCGCCCGGTGAACGAACGCCTCGCGCAGCAGCTGGCTGTCCTTGGCGTCCTGTGCCACCGACCGGTAGGCTTGCTCGTCGGAGTTGAGGACCAGCCCGTCGCCTGTGGTGTGGATCGTCAGCACCGGCTTCCCACTGAGGTTGCCGTTGAAAACGATGTTCTGAGTCAGATAGGCGGCCGCTCCGTGGTCGGCGCTAATCCGGTTCGCTCCCGCGAGGGTCGCGAGGTCGGCGTCGAGGCTGAGGCCCGCCTGCTCGTACAGCGCTTGCACTTCAGCGTTGTCGATGGACCTTTCCAGCTGCTTGGTGTAGTTGACGCCCGTGTTCCACGACGGATTGCCGCCGGCGCGCAACTCCAACTCCGCCCGCAGCGCAAACACAAAAGGCCCGTCGACCTCTGTGAGCCACCGGAACTGGTTGGCCTCCTGGCTCGCGAAATCGGTCGAGGCGGGCTCTGGACTGCCTGGAGTGAACCATCCGGGAAGGTCGCCAACGGCGGATGCCAGCGCGATGCGCGCGCGGCCCTGAGCGGATGCTTGCGCGCCAAACAGGATCCCTTCCGCCCGGTTCAGGTTGGTCGGGTTGGTGATGTGGACGAGCTGCAGGCCCGCGCTCGGTGCGAGCAGTTGCTGGATCACGAATTCGGCGTCGAGACCCTCGTTCCACACCGCGACGCCTCCCGCCATCACTCCGCACATCGGCAGAGCGGCGTCGAACCGGTCAGGGTGGGTCTGAAGTAAAGCTCCCGTGATGATTCCACCCAGTGAGTGTCCCCACGCGATCGTGCGCGAGGGGGTTCCCACCAGCGCATCGAATCTGTCCAGCGTGTCGATCTGATCGGGAATCGCCTGTTCGAGCGCCCAGCCCTTTGTGGCGTATGAAGAGCCCGCCAGCGCGTAACCGTGACTTAGAAGAAAGTCGTGCGTAAGCGGGTCGCCGACGTCAGTCGCGGGATTCGAGACGCGAGGATCCGGGATCACATATCCGTGGCTGTACAGAAGGAGCGTGCCGTTCCAGTTGTCGGGGACCTCGATCAGGTATGTGGCCCCATCGCCGAGAGTTCCAGTATGTGTCGTCACCGCTGCTGCGACCGGCGTGGGGGCAAGACACACCAGGACGGCCGCCACAGTGAACGCGACGAAGATCTTCTTGACAACCCCAGCCATTGGCTCAGACCTCCCCCAAGACCTTGCCGGCTCGACGGGCTAACTCTAGACCTTCGACTCCGCCAGATGAAGGCGGTCCCAGTCCGAGTACTCGCCGTTGACGTGGATGATCCGCTTCAGCCCCGCCTGCTCCAGTAGGCTCGCCGCGATCCCGGCCCTGTAACCCGACGCGCAGTGCACCGCAACCGGTGCTTCCCGCGGAATCTCGCTCGCGTGATGCGGCACATCGGGCACGTACATGTGCACCGCTCCCGGCACGTGACCCGAAACCCACTCATGCTCGTCGCGCACGTCGACCATGGTCATCGGCTCGGCGCTCAGGACCCACTGCGCCATGTCCTCGACCTCGACCGTCTCAAACGTCGAGACGTCCCGCCCGCTCGAGCGCCACGCGTCGATCCCGCCGTCCAGGACGCCGACGATGGTGTCGAAGCCGATCCGCAGCAGCTGACGCTGCGCTTTGCGCACCTGGTCATCCGTGCCACCGACCAGGATCAGCGGCCGGCCTCGCGGGATGAGCCAGCCGACCCACGCGCTGACGGGACCATCGATGCCGACGTTGTAGCTGCCGGGGATGTGCCCCCGGTCGTAGTCGCGGCCGGTGCGGACATCGACGACCGCCACGCCCTCGTCCATCATCGTCGCGACCTCCTGCGCCGAGAGGCGCGCCATTGTCGGAGCGGTGCGCCCGATGAGAGGCGGCCCTCCCCTGTTGATCGCCGCCATGTCGCGGTAATAGGTCGGATAGCGGGGCTGGTTGAGCGCGCGGGCCAGGAACTGCATCACCTCGGTGGTCTGGAAGAACGGGTTGGTGTCGCGTTCGTGCCCAAGAGTCGTCTCGTGGCCGCTTCGCCCGCCGGTGCCGCAGAAGGATCCACTCCCGTGAGTCGGAAATACCGCGATGTCATCGGGCAGGCCGCGAAGGCGGACCTGCAGGGTGCTGAGCGCCTCCAGCGCGAGGTGTACGGCGAGGTGCGGCCCGAACAGGTCCGTCCGCGCGATCGCGCCGAGCATCACGGCGCCGCCCGAGAACAGCGCGCGCGGACGGCCGTCCTCGCTCAGCACGTACGCCTTGTGATCGGGAGTGTGGCCGGGCGTGTGAATCGCCCGGATGGTGAGGCCGCCGATGCTCAGCTCGCCGCCCGGTTGCACCTCGTCGATGTTGGCGCCCACCTCAGCCGCGAGCTCGCGCCGCCCCGAGACGTAGTCGTTGTGCAGATGCGTGTCGAGCGCGTGCGTGAGCTTGACGTTGAGACCGTCCGCTAGCTTCAGGTAGCGCTCGATGTCGCGAAGTGGATCGACGACGAAGCCCACGCCGCTGTCCGGATCGGCGACGAGGAAGCTCGAGTTGCCCAGCTCGCCTGCCGGGACCGCCTCCACCCTGAACAACACTTATCCGAACGAGAGCGGCGCGGTCGTCAGAAGGATCCAGACGGCGACGAGCGTAACCGCCACCGCGCCGCCGTAGAAGATGGCCTGCGCGGGCAGCGTTTTCGCAGCATGGACACCGAGGTCCATGAGGAAGTAGCGCAGCCGGTGCGCAAAGTGGAAGAACGCAAACATGATCAGCACCAGCAGGTAGAGCTTGACCAGCGGGTTGCCAATGACGTTGACCCATGTGTCGTAGTGGCGGTCGACGACCGGGACGATGCCGAGCGGGCCGAGGATGCCCTGGATGAGCACGTGCACCGGAAGCAAAAGCGCAGTGATCACTCCGCCCTGGGAGAAGAGGAACCAGAAGAAGAGGTGACTCAGCGCGGGCCTGCGACGCGCCTCGCTCATCGCGCGAACCAGATGAGCACGAACCCGACCACCGCCGACGCGAGCGCCCAGCTTCCGAACATCGTTACCACGATCACCTGCGAGGGAACAGGACGGTCGAAGAGCTTGACCCGGATGATCACTCCGGCCAGCTTCAGAAACGTGTAGCTGTGATAGAGCACGAACCCCAGGACGATGACACTGAACACCACGAAGGCGGTGGACGAACGCGGGTAGTAGCCATGGGGCCCGCTGCCTGCTCGCTTGATCTCGTAGAGCAGCCAGATCAGCCATAGGGCCATCGGCACGGCGGTGAACTCCCGGAGCATGTAGAGGAAGTAGTGGCGCGTGCGCGTCCACCAGTTTCCAGGCATCCGCCACGCAAATTCGCGCGGGGCGGCCGGCGCCTCAGTCGTCAATCGCGATTTCCGTATGGCAGAACGAAGCGCATCGTGGTGTCGAGCTTGGTCTGCTGGATCGCTTTCGCGGGGTCGACGCCCTTCGGGCAGACGACGGAGCATTCGCCGACGAAGCTGCACTCCCACACGCCTTCAGGATCGGCGATCACGGGAAGGCGTTCCTTCAAGCCCTGGTCGCGCGAGTCGAGGTTGTAGCGCCGCGCCAGCGCGGTCGCGGCCGGGCCGAGGAACTCGTTGTTCAGGCCGTAAACAGGGCAGGCCGCGTAGCAGAGCATGCAGTTGATGCACTCGCTGAACTGGCGGAAGTCGTCGATCTGCTCATTCGTCTGGTAGTGCTCGCCCGCGCCGAGCGGGAGCTCCTGTTTGCGGATGATCCACGGCTTGATGGACTTCAGCTTGCGCATGAAGTCCTCCATGTCGATGACCAGGTCGCGGATGATCGGAAAGTTGTTGAGCGGCTCGACGATGATTGCGCGCGGCCAGTAGTCGCGCAGGAACGCGTTGCAGGTGAGCTTCGGAATGCCGTTGACCATCATCCCGCAGCTGCCGCAGATGCCCATGCGACACGACCAGCGGTAACTCAGACTTCCGTCGACGTGCGACTTGATGTGGTTGAGCGCGTCGAGCACGACCATGCTGTCGTCGTAGAAGGGGATGTCGTACGACTGGAGGTGCGGCTTCTCGTCCGTCGCCGGGTCGTAGCGCGTAGCCTTGATCTCGATCCTCTTGTCGGGCATCTCAGTAAGTCCTTGCTTGCGGCTGGAAGGTGGTGATGTGCACGTCGCTGTACTCGATGCGCGGGGCCAGCGTGTTGGTGTGGAAGCAGACCGTGTGCTTCAGGAACTTCGTGTCGTCTCGCTCGGGGAAATCTCGCCGGGCATGAGCTCCGCGAGACTCCTCGCGCGCAAGGGCGGAGAACACGACTGTGGATGACACCTCGAGCATGAAGTCGAGCTCGAGCGCGGCCACGATCTCCGTGTTGAAGGTGCGGCTCGAGTCGTCGATCTTCACCTTCTCGAAGCGCTCGCGCAGGCCACCGAGGTTGCGAGCGAGCCGCGAAAGCGCTTCCTTGGTCCGGAACACGCCCGCGCCGGCGTCCATCTCGCGCTGCATCTCCTCGCGGATCGGTCCGATCCTCTCCTGGCCGCCCTTCTTCTCGAGGTATTCGGATTCGACCCGCCGCGCCTCGTCCCACAACATCGCGTCGACCGGGTTCGCGCTCACTGGCTTCGCCGAGCTCGCGTACTGCGCCGCCGCGCGCCCCGCGGCGGCTCCGAACACCAGACATTCCGACAGGGAGTTCGAACCCAACCGGTTGCCGCCGTTCAGCCCGACGTTCGCGCATTCGCCGGCCGCGTAGAGGCCGAGGATCTCCGTCTTGCCCGAGATCTCGGCGTCGACGCCACCCATCATGTAGTGCTGGACGGGCCGGACCGGGATCGGCTCGTGGACGATGTCGATGCCGACGAACTCGCGGCCCAGCTCGCGCATGAACGGCAGCTTGCGGTCGATCACCTTCTCGCCGAGATGGCGGACGTCGAGGTGCATGTACTTGCCGTGCGGACCGTCGAATCCGCGTCCTTCCTCGAACTCGGTGATCATCGCGCGGGAGATGATGTCGCGCGGGCCGAGCTCCATCTTGTTCGGCACGTAGCGCTTGAGGAAGCGGTCTCCCTCGTTGTTCAGGAGGTAGCCGCCCTCTCCCCTCACCGCCTCGGTGATCAGGATTCCCGTGAAGGGCAGCCCGGTCGGGTGGAACTGCACCATCTCCATGTCCTTGAGGCCGGCCCCGGCGCGATACGCGAGAGCCATCCCGTCACCCGTGCAGATGTTGCCGTTGGTGGTGAACGCGTACACCCGGCCCAGCCCGCCCGTCGCGAGAATCACCGATTTCGCGGTGATGGCGTCGAAGCGACCGGTGCGGATATCGAGCGCGACGACGCCGAAGCAGCGACTGTCCTCGACCAGCAGCTTGGTCACGAATGACTCGTCGTGGCGCACGATCTGCGGGTACTTCAGCGACGTCTGGAACACAGCGTGAAGCATGTGGAATCCGGTCTTGTCCGCAGCGAAGCACGTCCGCCAGGTGGTCATGCCGCCGAACGGGCGCGCAGAGATCTTGCCGTCGGGGTCGCGGCTCCAGGGGCATCCCCAGTGCTCCATCTGGATGATCTCGAGCGGCGCCTCGCGCACGAAAGCCTCGACGACGTCCTGGTCGGCGAGATAGTCAGAGCCTTTGATGGTGTCGAATGCGTGCTTTTCGTATGAGTCTTCGGGCCGGAGCGCGGCCGCAGCTCCGCCTTCGGCCGAGACCGTGTGGCTTCGCATCGGGTAGACCTTGGAGACCATTCCGACCTTGACTCGCGGGTTGGCCTCAACGGCGGCTATTGCTGCCCTGATGCCGGCGAGCCCTCCGCCGACGACCAGGACGTCATAGCTTTCGAAGTCCACTAAGAGTGTCTGACCCCCGACTTCCGACGCATATTTCGCGGCATCGGCGGGCGGAGCCAAGGAAGGGGTGGCGCGACGAGGAGCGCATCAGTAGATGCGTGACGAGTGAGCGCCGGGCCCCCTGACGCCGGCTTCAGCGCCGCCCGGGGCCCCCGCGAAATCGCCAATTTCGCGGGGTGGGATGGCGCCCGCCCGCCGAGGACGCGAAGATGCGAGGAACTTCGGGGGGCGGACACTCCGCATCTGATTCTATTGGGACGTGAGCACGCCGTTTTGGACCCCGCCTCCCGAGAAATACCCCGGGCGGCTGCCGGACAAGACCGACGTGCTGATCATCGGGGCCGGAATCGCGGGGGTCAGCCTCGCGTGGCATCTCGCCGCGCGGCGCATCGACCTGGTGCTGGTGGAACGCGAGCACGTGGCCTGGGGTGCGAGTGGGCGGAACGCGGGCTTTCTGCTCGCCGGCGTGGCGGCCAGCTACACCGAGGCCGTGCGTGCTTACGGTCGGGAAAAGGCGCGCGAGGTATGGGAGATGACCAACGAGAATCACGACCGCATGATCGAGGCGGCACGCGGCCAGGACGTCGGGCACCGGCGCCTGGGCAGCGCGATCTTGCCCGCCACCGAAGCGGAGCGCGCCCTGCTGATCGAGTCGGAACAGCTTCTGCTGGAGGACGGGTTCAAGGCGCGATGGGACGGCTCGCGCCTGGTCAACCCGCGAGACGGGGAGGTCGACCCGACGGCGACGGTGGCGGCGCTCGCACGCCAGGCCCGGGCTGGCGTCATACGCGAAGGCGTCAACGTCACCGCGCTGACACCTCGAGCGCGCGAGGTCGCGGTGAGGGCCGGCGACGATGAGTGCGTCGCGGGCGTGGTGATCCTCGCCACCAACGGCTACACCTCCGAGCTCGTGCCCGCCGTGAAGATCCAGCCGACGCGCGCGCAGATGCTCGCGACCGCGCCCGAGACGACTTCGATCACGGACATGCCTGTCTATTCGAACTACGGCTACCGGTACTGGAGGCAGCTGCCAACGGGCGAGGTTCTGATCGGGGGCTGGCGCGACACCTCGCTCGAGACCGAGAAGACGCTGGACGCGGAGCCAACGCCCGAGATCCAGGAGCACCTCGACCGCGCCGTCCGCGATCTCGGGGTGAGCACCGAGGTGACGAATCGTTGGGCCGGCACCATGGGGTTCACCGAGTCAGGGCTGCCGATGGCCGGACCGCTCGATGGGATGCCGAACGTCTACATCTGCGCCGGCTTCACCGGGCACGGCATGGGATTTGCGTTCGTGACCGCGAAGCGGGTCGCCGAGATGATCTAGCTCGCAGCCGGCAGACTCCTCTCCAGGAACGCGAGCCAGTTCGCGCCCATGATGCCGTCGATCTGTGGGCGGTTGAAGTGCAACCGCAGACGTGCGGGCAGCTCCTTCAGACTCGTCAGGCTGTCAAGCGGAGCGTAGCGGGAGTCGAATCCCCCGTCGAGGTCCGTTCCGATACCGACGGATTCCGGCCCGCCCGCGGCTCGCGCGTGGTGAACGATGTGCCTGACAACGTCGTCGAGCGCAGCCCTGCCTGACGCCCGCAGATGGTGCTGGTAGAAGCTCACGCCGACAACTCCGCCCCGCCGGGCGATCTCAGCGACCGTCGCGTCGGTCACCTGCCGGTCGCCGGGCACGATGGGTCGCGCGTTGCTGTGCGAGGCCATGATCGGGCCACGCCACATCGCGAAAGCGTCGGCCACCGCCTGATCGGCCATGTGACTGAGGTCGAGGATCACCTGCTTGCGAAACCTGGCCCTCAGCAGCTGTCGCCCGAGGTCGGTCAGTCCGCCTGGCGCGCCGGTCCCACCGCTGTAACGGGTGGCGCCCCACGCCGGGCCGATGATCCTGACGCCGCGGTCGGTCCACGCGCCTAGCTGCGAGGGTGTTTCGATCGGGTCTGCGCCTTCCATCAGCATCACGGCCGCAAGGCGTCCCTTCTTCCATCCCCGGGCGTAGCTCGCGAGTGCGGCCCGGTCCTTGATCAGCTCCAGCCCGCACGAGGCGTAGTAGTTGACCTGGGCGGTCGCCATGAGGTTCGCCTCGTGCGCGTTCTCGTACACGAACCGGGTCCGCATCGGGCGTTTGGCCCTGGCTGGAGCCGTGTAGAGGGTCGCAAAAACGAGGCCGATTCCGGCGGCCACGAGGGACGACCGGCTGACCAGGAAGCCCGGCGGCGTCGGCTGAAGGAAGCCCCGGCCGGCCGAGATGGCATTCCACCCGATATCCAGGTGCGCATCGACTATCACGTCGTCGGGAGAATAACTTGCAACCAGATCCTGTATCTGGTAATAATGAAGTCATTCAATATGAATAGTAATGAATTGAAGCTTGAAGAGAACTCCGGGATCGCCAGGGACGACGACGGGCGCCTCTACTTGAAGCGGTTTCGCGAGCTGTTTGATCCATTGATTGTCGACACGACGGCGATCGAGGCCCTTTCCGCGTTAAAACTCGCATCCCGCTCGCTCGGTCTCCTGCAGGAGCGGTGGGCCGAGCACCACGGCTTGAGCTCTGGCCGCCTGGGCCTGCTCTTTCGGCTGATGCGGTGCGGGGACACCCCGCTGGGCGACCTCGCGATGGCGCTCGACTCGTCGCCGAGAAACATCACCGGGCTGGTCGACCATCTCGAGCGCGACGGCCTGGTCGAGCGCGTCCCGGATCCAGAGGACCGGCGCTCGGTGAAGGCGCGCCTGACCGAGGAAGGCCGCAAACGCATCACGGGCATCTGGCAAGAGGGCATCCAGCACCAGTACGCGCTGGCTGGAGGACTGACCAAAGAGAACCTGGCGCAGCTTCGACACCTGTGCCTGTTGCTGGTGGAGAACGCCAGGAAGGAGCTGGGGAAGTGACCGAGGAAGCGACCACCTTCATAACCACCGGCCTCTCGCGACCGCGGGTGATCCTGGCGACCGCCGGGACGATGCTGGCGCTGCTGCTCGCAGCGCTAGACCAGACGATCGTCGGCACGGCGCTGCCGAGGATCGTGGCCGAGCTGCACGGGCTCAGCACCTACGCGTGGGTGACGACGGCCTACCTCGTCACCTCGACCACAATGACTCCCATCGCCGGCAAGCTCGGCGACCTGTTCGGCCGCAAGCCGTTCCTGCTCGCGGGAATGATCGGGTTTGTCGCCTCCTCGGCACTGTGTGGCCTGTCGCAGGACATGACCCAGCTCATCGTGTTCCGCGGCATCCAGGGCCTGTTCGGCGGAGTCCTGTTCGCGACCGTCTTCACCGTCATCGGTGACCTGTTTCCTCCCGCACAGCGCGGCCGCCTGGCCGGCCTGTTCGGCGGCGTGTTCGGCCTCAGCTCGATCGTCGGTCCCACGACGGGTGGCTTCATCACCGACCACTGGAGCTGGCGGTGGGTGTTCGAGGTGAACATCCCGGTCGGCGTCGTCGCCGTCCTGGTGGTGCTGGCCGGTCTCCCCTATGTTCGCTCGAAGGCTTCGTGGCGCGACATCGACTTCTGGGGCGCGCTGACTCTGGCCGCCGGCATCGTTCCGTTGCTGATCGCTCTCTCGATCACACGCGACCACGCCTGGACCTCGCCGCAGGTCACCGGCCTGCTGGCAATCGCCGCTGCGATGCTGGCAGCCTTCGTATTCGTCGAGTCAAGGGTTGGGCACCCGATCGTGCCGCTGCACCTGTTCAAGAACTCGACCTTCAGCGTGAGCATGATCGTCGGCTTCATCACCGCGTTCGGCATGTTCGGCTCGATCCTTTTCACCCCGCTGGTTTTCCAGGGCGTGCTGGGGATCAGCGCGACCAACTCGGGCGCCCTGATCACACCGATGATGTTCGGCCTGCTTGCGGCGAGCACGCTGACCGGCTTTGTGATGCGGAGGATCAAGTACTACCGCTTCCTCGGCACTCTCGGTGTCGTGGTGATGATCTTCGGCATGTGGCTGCTTGCGCAGGTCACACCGACGGTGCCGGAATGGCGCGTCGTGGCAAGTCTGATCGTGGTGGGCCTTGGCATCGGGGTGACGTTCCCCCTCTACCTGACCTCGGTCCAGACCGCCCTCCCGCGCCAGTACCTGGGGGTCGCGTCCAGGCAGATCCAGTTCTGGCGAAACCTGGGCGGCACGGTCGG
>Ga0137385_10003880_pt1 | contig 13025 bp, 9 predicted proteins | sample SagtaG_FD_104921 | JGI IMG/M metagenome (GOLD analysis project Ga0137385, IMG submission 104921) | Vadose zone soil microbial communities from Sagehorn Ranch, Mendocino, California, USA - Sage2_R_80_16 metaG | ecosystem: Environmental > Terrestrial > Soil > Vadose zone | place: USA: California...
AGAATTCGGCGAGCTTCGGCGTACGTCCAAGTTGTTCCGCAAGGCTCCTAACCTCAGCAGCCATTCTCACGCGATTTGCCTGGAGTCGCGCTTGAAGATTTTGGAGTACGACTTTCCGCGATTCCTTGTCGAGCCTGAAATAGCAGTTACCCGGCAGCCGCGTGATTCCGGTCTCGATTTCTCGGATGATTTGCTGCCTAGTGCCGCCGAACAGTGCCAAGAAGCGCTGATCAAAACGGAATTCTCTCCGTTGGTTGCCGATGAAGTCCAGAACAAGGCACGTCGTCTTGCCTGTATCCAACCGCAGTCCGCGCCCAAGTTGCTGCAAGAACACAGTCGAACTTTCAGTTGGGCGAAGGAAGAGGATGCAATCGGCTTCAGGGATATCGACGCCCTCGTTGAATAGATCTACCGTGAAAAGGACATTGACTTTTTTATCGCGCAACCGTCGCGTAGCCTCGCTGCGGTCCTGAGATGCACTGCGACTCGTAAGCGCCAAAGCTGGAATGCCAGCCCGATTGAAACTATCAGCCATGAACTCTGCATGCGCAATACTGACGCAGAACCCCAGCGTCCGCGCCTGGCGCCAATCACCGTAGATACTGCAGAACTCGCTCGCCACGAGGTTCGCGCGACGCGTGTTGCCAAGATAGCTCTGCTCAAGTTCGCCAATCGCGTACGCGCCGCGGCTCCAGGAAAGTTGAGAGAGGTCTACACCATCGTGAATTCCGTAATAGTCGAACGGCACGAGGTACTGACGTTCTATCGCATGCCACAGCCGCATTTCGTCTGCGATTCGATTGTTGAACCATGGCAGGATACTCTCGCCGTCCATGCGCTCCGGCGTGGCTGTCAGTCCAAGAAGAATCCTTGGCTGCAATGCCGAAACGATCTCGCGGTAACTGTCTGCTGGCGCGTGGTGGGCTTCATCGAGAACTACGTACTCCCAATAGTCCGCACCTTGGCTACTCAATTGGCCTCGAGTTCGGAAGCTCTGTATCGTCGAGAATAGGTGTTGGAAATCGGTCGGTTCTTCACCCCCACCGAGTATTTCGCCGAACGATTCGTTGCGCAGTACATGCCTAAAGCGCTGGCGCGCTTGATGCAGGAGTTCTTCCCTATGCGCAAGGAAGAGCAATCGAGGGCGAGATCCTGTATGAGGCTGGCGATAATAATCGAAGGCCGCAACCAAGGTCTTTCCTGTCCCGGTCGGTGCAACTACGAGATTTCGGAAGCTCCCTCGATCGGCGCGCTCTGACTCCAACTGATCGAGGGTCGCTTGCTGATATGGATGAGGTCTCAGGTCGAAGAATACTGGTGGCCCGGAATCACGCTGAGCAGGGGAACGGCGCGCATACTCCAATGCGCGGCGGACCCGCCGGTGCATTTCCTCATCGTCCGATCTAAACTCCTCAAACTCTTCGTCGCACCAGAGTGAATCGAATGCGCCACGAAAGCGATCGACAATCTGCGGCGCTTCAACCTCGCTTAGCTTGACCGTCCACTCGATGCCATCCTCAAGTGCCGGGCCAGACAAATTCGCCGACCCGACGTACACGCTGCTGAAGCCGTTGTCTCTTTGGAAAAGCCATGCCTTTGCGTGAAGCCGTCGCCTGCGACCGTCCAATGAAATGCGCAATTGGACGTTCGGCAATCGCGACAGTTCCAAGATGGCGTTCACGTCCGTGGCGCCGATGTACGTCGTCGTGAGGATCCTGACGGGGGCATTTCGATCTCCCAACGTTAAGAAGGCATCTTTGAGGCGCTGCCAACCCCGCCATTGGATGAAGCTCACAACCATGAATACCTGGTCGGCGGTCGCCATTTCACGCTCGAGTTCAAACCCGAGTCGTGGTTCGCCGACTGCGTTCATAAGCAGGTTTGTGACACTGAGGGGCGTAGTGGGGCCGACGGGCGCCGTGGCTCCGGCGTAGATTGCGCGAAGAACTTGGCCGGAATGATCTACTGCATCTGCATCGGGTGGGTCTGCCCGCTCGCGCACGAACTCCAAAAGGGCATTTGCCAAATCGATCTGGCGGCGCTTTCGGTCCTCAGCCGGCAAACCGCGCAGAGCGCCTTTAATCTGGCGGGCAAGATGACGTGCCAGGTACTCGGGACTGTCGGTTTCCTCGAGTTCATCGACGAGTGATTTCAAGTTCTGTCCGGCTCCTCGATCGAGGAAGTCGCGAACCGACCGCGTTACGAGTTGGTCGTACAAACCCTCTTTGAAGCGGCCCATTTGAAATGGATTCCCTGAAAATGGAATCATCTCATAAACGGGTAGCGATATGAATTCGGTGAGGTGCGTCGATATGCGCAAAGGTCTTACGATCTGTACGCCCCGCATTCCAGTCAATCTGACTGGGGCAGAAAGTCCTTCTCCTTCCCGATGGTCAGGCCAACGTGGGCTTAGCCGTCCCGGTATTGTCCGCTAACGCCCAGTCCGCCATATACCTCTTCAACGCATTGAATCCGTATTTTGCTCGAGCACCTTCGGTCACGGCTAGCGTCGGCATCACCTCGGAGCACTTTCGGCTACGCTACCTTGGCCATCTTCGGGCGCCGTTCGGTTCCGCGCGGCGACGCCTTGCGCGTGCTGCTCTTCTTCTCTGGCGTGCGAAGGCCTTTGACTATGCGTTGTTGAGCACGCCGCTTGTCCTGCATCCGAGCCTGGGCATAAACGTCCAAGGTGGTCTTAGAGCTCGCATGCCGCAGCAGTTCCTGGACAACTTTTACATTCTCATTGTTGGCGGTCAGAAGAGAGGTAAAGGTATGCCGAAACGTATGCCAGGAAACTCGCCTTTTGATCCCCAATCGCTTAACGAGCGGCTGGATGTGATACTGCATGATCTTTGCGAGCCAGAGTGGCTGTTTGCCGCGTTTCTCTCCCGCTCGGGCGCTGTCGGTAGCAAATACCCAGTCTTCAGCAAGCCTGTAGCGCGTAACGCGATACCAAGCCAACAGGTCCTTGGCGGTGAACTCATCAATCGGCACCGGCTTGGCCGAGGCCTCAGTTTTACAGCGGCCGGTAACCTGATCGACCACCGAACGCCGGATGTTCATCTGAAGCCGCTTGAAATCTATGTCCTTCCATTTCAAGCCGGCCAGTTCACCGCGACGGATTCCAGTGACCATATCCGTCGAGATAAGCGCCCGCTCACGAATGGACAGCTTGGAAAGAATCAGGCGCATCTCTGCCAGGGTTAGGACGGTCGGTGCTTTCTTGCGCTTTCCGCTCTGGCGCACTCCGGCCTTGCGGCCGGGCCCGGTGATCGGGTTTTTATGGTACAAATCCCAGCGGATCGCGTGATTGAAGAGAACGCTCATCAAATCGCGAATTTTTGCTTTCGTTCCGGGCGCAAGCCGCTTGAGTTTCTCCTTCTTCTTCTTTCTGGGCTTCCTCGACTGGGCGGCCGGTTGCGGTTGCTTGCGTTTCTTCCGAGGTCTTTTTCTGAGCACTCGAAGCCATTTTTCGACTTGGCCGGCGACGACTTGTACTAGCGGAACCTTCGACCAGCGAGGCTCGATCCAGGATTTTAAAACGCTTTCGTACCCTTTGCGAGTAGACCATGCACGTTCATCAGGTTCGAGATCGTCGTCGTTCTCATCTTCGTCCTCATCGTCACCTTGGTCTAAATCCTCATCGTCTTCCGCTGAAGGTTCCTCGACACTCTCATTCAGCTCCGTCGTTCCCCACAGTTCGACTTCACGGAAATGAGCAATGAGGTCTCCCATGGTGACGACCTCCAGGGGCCCCGGCCGGTGTGCCTGGGCAGCAAGAAGCCAGGGAGCAACAATTTCCGCGGCTCTTTCACGGGACATCGAATCCAGTTTGCCTACTTCTCTCTTGCGGCGAATCCTCTCGCCATCGGGTGAGACTTCCCAGTATCTGAAGACAAAGCAGGGAACTCCACTGCCGTTCTTGATCACAGAAAGTTTGCCACTATCTATTGCCAATTGAGCGAAGCCCCTTTCCGCAAACCCGCGTTTAGATATAGATTTGTCCAGGTCCGCGTTGACCCTGGTCCTGCGCGCTGTAGGTGTTAGTCCGGGAAACCATAGCGGCGCGCACTTCAGAGAGCAAGAAGCGCCAGGTCATGCGCTTTCCAATAACGTGCAGTGGGTGAGCCGGAATGTACCCCCGGCGTGCAAAACGCACGGCCGTCTCGGGATCGATATCGAGGTACTTTGCGACAACGTCCGGTCCGACGAACGGTTCCTGTTCGGGCAACTCGAATCGCTTGCAGGTCTGGCAGTCCGGCCCAGGAAACCGATCGGTGCCGGTGACTGCGTTGCGTTTCTGGCCCTTGCAATCTAATCGCCCAGGTTTTTCCGAAGACCTGCTGTTCGAAGCAGGCGATTCGCAGCCGTGCTCCCGCGCAGAAGGTGCGCTTGAGCCACCCGAAATTTGTCGCTGCCTTGGCATCCAAGTAGACGATAAAGGAAGCCAAGACTAACACCAATGGGAGAGGGAACAATTCTGCGGCACTATTTTCGGGCGAGTAACTCGAGCTTTGCAACTATCACCCCAGACACGGCGATTGAGAAAAAATGAATTAGATCGTTGACGCCCAAGAACGCACTTTCGACAGGACGAGCGCGCTTCGAGATCAGTAGAGACCGATATGCTACAAACATTCGAAGATGTTCTCGTTGATCTCGCCGGCCATGTCGGGGACAGGTTCCTCTTCCGGGTCCCATAACTCTGGATCCAGATATTCGTCCTGATCAACTTCTGTGTCGAGCGAGCCGTCATCCCAAAAGCCATCGGCAGCGTCGCAGCCGCCGTTCCGTTCAATGAGTCTGTTGACAACTCTTGCAGCCAGTCGCAGCTGAAGTGCAGAAACGAAGCAGTCTTCCTCCTTTCCTGCATTTCGAATCTTCCGCCCGGAATAGATCGTTGCCATCCAACGTTTCCTTTCGCGACCGGCTGTTTCCTTCACCGATCCAATACCGATGATGGCACGAAACGTTTGAGCCGCCGCGGCCTATTACCGTTGGAGTGTTTCGAACTCCGCACATCTCTAGCTGCGCGAAGACGATGATAAGGCACGCGGTTGTCATTTCCACTTGAGTCAGCCTTGTTTTGGATCAGAGCCGGGCACCAGGTTACTCGCGCCCGGCCCACCGTGACAGGATTTGACGGATTCTATTACTCGGCGGAATCGTCGCGTGGCGGCGGATTATCGCCGAGCCGGATGTAAAGACTTTCTGCCCCCAAAGCATCCAAGATTCTGGCCAGCGTGGACAGACTTGGCGAGCATGCATCGGACTCGAACCGGCTCAGGCTGCTTCGAGGGACTCGGGCTCTCGATGAAACACTTGCCTGAGTCCTGCCTTGCCGGAGCCGCATGGCGCGGAGTGTCCGGCCCAGTCTCAACGACTGGCGTCGAAGATTATTGGGACTGTCTTCGTGAGCACACAGGGGGATCTCGATCAAGGAGAAGTTCAATTTAGCCTGGCAGCGGCGGCAGGAGCCCGAGACGGGAACCCACTGCCGCAGTCCGCAGGAACTGCAGCGAACTACGGTCATAACAGCCTCGCGATCAAAGAGAAGGAATCAGTGAAGGAAGACGGCGCCGTTCAGTAGGGCTGTATCGGCGGGCCGAGGAGGGTTTCGAAAGCGGGAAGCAGCGGCGCGGAAGGATCCACGTAGCTGAATTCGAATTCATTCCCATCCGGTCCCGACCGCACGCGCGATGGCGGGATGAGAATCGGGGTCCGCCAGTGAACGCCGCTGTACCAGCCGCGCCACATACCGCGGTCGGGCGGAATCGAGAAGAGCGCAAACACTCTCGTTGGCGTTCTGAAGCTTAGGGTGCGCTCGAACAGCTGATACTCACCCGGGCGACTGAAGAGCTTGAGGGGCGTTATGTAAACGCTGAATTCAAGCGCAACGATGCTCGACGCTTGAGTATCGAGAAGCCAGTTCGCCTCATCGCCAAAACATCCCAACCAAGACTCGACCTGCGCGCGCTCCCCGGAGGGCACTCCGACGCGTGCCGTGGCCGACGCGAACGCCGAGCGCGCAAGTTGAGGCTGTATCCGCCCGCCCTTTTCGATGATGAGATCTAGGGCGGGTGGGAGATCGCGCCGGTCAGACGCGAAGGTATTGCCAACCCTGGCTGCGGATTGAGCACGACGCCGGCTCTCCGCGAGTTCGGCAAGGAAGGAATCTGAATCGATCATTTGTCTCCTTAAAACAGCAGGGCTGCGGCGCAACGTGCGCAGCAGCCCTGCCGTGGTCGAGTTTCTTGAGTGTCGGAGTGGATAGTCGCCGGCTAACTGGCCAGGCCGTCACGTCCGGCTCGAAGACGATGCCCTAGCGATGGCTACCGCCACCAGCAGTGCGATCGCCACGTCGTGCAGGTAGAGAAAGATCGCGGCGATCAACGACATCCAGACCGCGGTCGTGGTGTGACCCCAGTGCGCGCCGATGGTCCAGCCGATTGCGAGGGCCGTCCCCGTGTAGGCCGTTACCGTGAACGGATTGGCAAAGCTCACCGTGACTTTCATGAACATTCCTTTCGATTCAGAGATGCGAATGGTCTTTCGGGCTGAACGCGTCAGCAGGCAGGAGCATTCGAGTTTTGTTCGGCTGGAGACGCCGCTGAGGCATGAGCGCGGCGGTCTTCGTTAGTTGGAGTTTGTGCACGGGCCTCGCGCGAGGCTCATGAGAGTTCCGTGTCTTTGTCTGAATTTTGGACAGTTTTCGGTCTGGGCGCGGTCTAAGGGCTGATAACGTTCTTTTCCCGGCCCTTGGAGTTCGTGATTCGAATCACAGGCCCAGGCGCGACGACGCATTGCGGCGCAACACGTCGGCCGCCCGCACGTAGCGGCGTACTGTCGCTACTGACCGGTGGGAGGTCAATTCAGCGATCTCCATCTCGGTCGCTCCCGCCAGTGCCGCGCTGGTACACAAGCCTGCACGTAAGCCATGCGGAGCTACGCTCGCCGGGTCGAGCCCAGCCCTGGATGCCGCGGCTTTCAGGATCTTCGAAATGCTGCGGCGCGCGAGTGCGTTCGAGTTGAGCTTGCCGTGCCTGCTTACGGCGCGGAACAGCGGACCACCGGTTTGATCAAGGCGTGCTGCCGAAACCCACGCCTGGACCGCTCGGACAGGACAGGTCTCCGGATGCTGGCCCCGGGCCACGATGAAGTCGCGTCCGGCACGGTCCTGGTCTGTCTTCGACGTCCGCAACCTTATATATAGATCTCCGTTGACGGTGAGAGAGAGGTCGCGAACCTCGAGGATTGAGGCAAGTTCGCTCGCCCTCGACCCTGCCGCGAAGCCGAACAACACCAGCGCGCGGTCTCGTGCGCCTAGCAGCTTATCGGGACACGCGGCCACGATGCGGCGGATCTGATCACTCAGGATTGGAGAGGCACCGTGCTGGGCGGTGCCCAGCGTGCGCCGGATACCGGCCAGGACCTCACGAAGCATGAAATGATTTCGCGGAGTCGCCGGTGATTCCAGACCGCGCTGACGATGCGCGAAAGAAATCGCTGACAGTCTCCGGCGGATCGTCGCATAGCTCATCGGACGATCGGCTGCGGCGAGAGAACTGACATAGAGAACGACGGTCTCGACGCTCGAAGGCAGATACGGCAGGTTGTTGTAGTCGCAGAAAGCATGGAAGGAAGCGAGGTCTGAATTAAACGCACGAATTGTCGCCGGGGCCTTGGCTGCTTTGTAAAACCGTTCTGCAGCCGCGATCACGCCGGATAGATCCGGACTTGGTGCGCAGAGAGATGACTCGAGTTCATGCATGTTGTGTCTCCTCGTGGGCGGCCCCTAGGGCGCGGATGTCCTGTGATGTTCAAGGCTGGATTGTGCAGTGAAGAGAGGATCAGAAAGGAACAGGATGAGTTTTTCAGGTCAATTGCAGATGCTCGCCCCACGAACGATTGACTCTCAACGCAGCGTGCAACGCAATCCAACTTGATCCCTCAAGACTCAGCCGAACGGAATCTGAAGCAGCGCTCGGCCCCGCGCGCGTGTTTCCTGGCGCTGCAATGAGAACGGAAGAAAGGTACTACCCCTGGATTTGGTTACCAAGTAAAACTTTCCTTGCATTTGGAGAATTCGGCTGTACAACAGAATCACCGGAGACATTTAGTTCCGGTGCCCTGAGGACTTCAGGGGCGCACTGCGGCGCAAGATCCGCAGAAATCGTAATGCCCGGTCAGATCACGGTCGCCCATTGGGCACCCAAGCCGGTCGGGCTGGCGTGAAAAGCATGCCTCGGCATGCCAGTCGCCATGAATGGGAAGTTGGGGCCATGTCCCGCCGACAGCGGATCACCGTGTCGGATTGGACGGTCGGTCGGCACGATCAACCTCGGTCCGCCCAGTCCCAAGACTCAGGCAGTTGTTACTTGCAGATCTCTGGCTCGCCTGTTCGGGAGCAGATAAGGGTCTGTGCGCCTTCGAAGCGCGTTACGACTGCCCCCGAAATAGAAGGCAGGCCAGCTGCGAGTTGTCGCACGCGCCGGTGAAACATCACCAGAACTGCGTCGCGACAAGGAACGGTCATGGGCACAGAGCGCATTGTGCCCCGAAGAGTCCAGCTCCCAGAGGCGCTGCCGAAATCCGAAACAGACAACATAGATGCCGAAGAGGGGCTGTCCGCATTTAGCACCCAGGCCTGGAGAGTCTTCGCCTGGAAAGCGGGATCTCGTTCACCGCGGATCACGATCCGCCACGATGCGCACCCTTTGCGCGAAAGCGCGAAAGGATGGGAAATGGGAGACCCTGACCAAAATCCGACCAATGTACCCCCTGAAGAGCAGGCGTTTTCGCTATCGCCCACACCGTCGCCGAAGGTGCCCGCGAAACAGGCTGTCCGGGCGGCTCTGCCACGCTTCGTAACCCTTGATGTCGACACGGTTCGCATCGACTCCCGCGTCGAAAAGTGCCTGCGCGAATCCGGAATCGACCGTCTTTTTGCTCCATCCGCTGGAGTACAGACGGAAGATGCCCTGGTGGAACTCGCCAAGCAGGAGCCGATCCACGTCGTCCGCCGGAACGGGGACTGGTGGTGTGTCGCTGGTGAGCCTCTGCTCGCTGATGCCAGACGCATCATGACGCCACCTCGCTTTTTACCGGTCGCGGTGCGTGAGGATCCTGGCAAGTCTAGCTTGAGGACGATAGTCGTGGTCGAACAGATGATCCGTCCCGCACGCAATCAAATGCACAACACCGCCCTCAAAGCACGCGTTCCTATGCTCCTGCGTTGTGCCGAGTCGATGCCCGAGCTCTTCGCCCAGAAACTTAGAGACGATCAGTGGGCGGGCATCTTACGGCGCTCTCTTCGCTGGTTCGCGAGCGCAAAGAAACGGACCACAAACAAGAAGGGCGGTCGTGATGGCGAGTAATTACGCCAAATGGTCCGACGTTCTTTCAACCGCAAAGCGCGCAGGATTCGGAGACGAGTTCCTGCGCGAGTTGCGCTGGACCACTCTTGCGCCGCCGAAACTTCATGACTTTCGGGAGTTGCTGAGAAAACTCCGGGGTGTCCTTAAATGCGCGGAGAAAGCGTGGCCGGGCGTCTTGAACCAGTTTGGGATCTCAGCCGGGCCGGCGAAGCTTAAGAAGCTGGATCGCCAGATCAAGCATCTGACATTTCCGCACATTCCGCTCGAACAGAGACACATCGCAAGAGCCGGAGACAATGACGGCATACGTACGCGGCACGCGATCTATGCGGATCTGCTCGCGATGCCGGAGGAAAACTCGACCTACGCAGATGCATGCCGTCTGCTCATGGCTCATGCGTTCTTCGCTCACCTCCGCGTCCTTCGCATCCCCGCGGGAACAACGCTCTCAAAGGTCCTGTTTAAGGAAGACACTTCCATTGAGGCGTACGAGGCTTACACGGGACGGGAGCCATGGCCTGCCTTGACTATCTCGCCTTACCACAGCGGCCTTGCTTTGCGCGCCCTGTTCTCAGGGAAGAAATGGGCACTGGCGATGATGGCGCAATTCCCAGTGACTTCGACCCCAATGATGTTCGCCGCGTGCCCGGAGTTCGATTTGAGCTCGACGGCATCGGTATCGGACAAGTCGCCAGACTGGCTCGAAGAAAAGCGGGACTCAGTCCGCCGCTACCTCGCACAAGCCTGGGGCGTCAAGCTGCGTCATAAAGGTCATGGCCGCCCGGTCGATCCTGATCTTCAGGACCCGGCATTTCGGTTTGATGAATGCCCCGATGAGGATGAGGAGGGAGACGAAGAGGAGGGTGAAGAGGAGGAAGTTGATGGTCCTGGCGAACAACAGAATGGTAATGGTGGTTCAGGCCAAAATCGGCGCGGCAAAAAACGCAAAGCGCGTCGAGGCAGCCGGGCCACCCACCGGCGCCACGGAAGTTCTGCGGGAGCCGGAACCGATCAGGCGATCCTCGCCGGCAAGTTCCTTGCGAACGCAAAAGAAAGGCTCAGTCCGTCAGAACTGGTGGCCCTTGACGTGAACGCCAGACGGGAATTCGGCCAGATCATGGTCAAACTGAAGAATCACGATCGTGATGATAAAGGTCTTGGTGATTCGCTGCGGTCCAGCGACGATCAGGCGCTCATTGAACGCGCTGAATGCATATTGTTCGCGCTTGTGATGCTGTGGGCTGCCAGCAGCATCGAGCGTACGAAGAAACTCCTCCTTGCGGGATCGCATGCGCATACCGGGGCGAACGCGTTCACCATGTTCGTGGACCGGAATGGCAATGGGCATGATGCGATCATCCGCATCCATACCGCTTGGCCTGAAGATGCGCCCCGGCGCGGGCCAATGCCTCTCGATCGCAATCGGACCGAAGATGTGCGGCTCAATGATTCGGCAGGACTCGGACCCATACTATGGGACTTCGTGACCACGGTGAACGCTCTTTCACCCGGATATCGCTTCGAGCCGGTATTCAAAAAGCCCCTCGAACTCTACGCGCAACAAATCCCCGCCCTGTTGACGCGCCTCGATCCGACTGGCCGGCTCACGCCGGCGCGACTCCAGTCGTTTCTCTATGAGGAGCTCATGAGCTGGACAGGTCGGGATGCCAGCGCTGCCACGATCATCACCGGGAACTACCGTGATGCCGCGCGAGTGCAGATGTTCTACGCCGTTCGGCGGGAGAAGCGCATGCAGGAAATCTACGACGGAACGGTCAACCACGCCCGCAACCGCATCAATCTCGCCGCCATGCCGCGAGTCAGCGCCGATCAGGCACGGCTGCAGCTTGCGCTCTTGAACGAAGGAATCCGCAAGACGGAGCCAGCGTCACGCTTCGAGCCGGGCCCGGATGATGAAACGTATATTGCGATCAACGCGTGCCCGAGAGACGTCAAGATGCAAAGCGCGGTAAAGGCCTTGATTGAGAAACTTCGCAGCCCCTGGCAGCTGAACGACCCCGACCAGTGGAACGAGTATTTCAACCTGTACACGTTCTACACAGTGTGGTTCTTCGGCTTTGTGGTCGGTTCACGCCCCATCAAATGCCCGTACCTCTGGCTGCACGAGATCGATCCTGTCGACCTCACTGCGCGATACCAAGAGAAGGGGCCACGAAAGGCGCGCCTGGCTTGGTTGTTGCCGAACCTCGTCGAACAAATGCAGAACTACGACGCATTTCTTCGCAGCACCAGGCTGTCAAAGCTGACGGATCAACCCTGTTGGTTACTTGACAAAGTTGGAAAGCCGATCGTAGTCGAGCCATCGACCTACGAGCAGTACATTCACGAGTTCCTGCCCGGATATCCGACCAACATCGCGCGCCGGTACATGTTCAATGCGCTTCTCGATTCAGGATGTCCGGTCGTGCCTGAGTGGAGCGGGCATTTTCGAACCGGCAATCAACTCACTGGGCGCTCCGGCACCGCTTCGCCGCATCAGGTCGGAAACGAGGTTCGGCGCTATTTGGAACCAATCATCGAATACCTGGGATTCAGACCGATAAAGGGGAAGATCGTATGAAAGAAGCTTGTTTACCAGAGTCGCAGGCTGACGCCCCGTCCACAGATCTTTGGACGAATGGATATTTTCATCTCGCCTTCCGTCACCCGGCATTGGCTTCAGAGCTTCGCGGGGTCCTGCGCGTCGGTGAATCCCCACTTGGGGCGTACCTGGCGGATGTAAAGCCAGACGACATCCCGCGCGACTTCACGAAGGAGCAGGTCGCGCAGGCGGAGAAAGCGATTTTCGATCACTTCAAGCCAAAGAAGGCGATTCTGCCCCTGCGCATACTAAAAGACGCGGTCTATCAGTTGAACCGCGGAATGCAGAAATGCATTCCAATGCCAAGATTGGTTGACAGGCTGCAAAAGGATCCCAACCTGCTCACCGAGGAATTTCCTCGCGCCCAAGAAACCATGGCGACCTGGCTCAAGGCCGAACGGCGATGGATTGATTACTGCTGTAGTTGGGACAGCGCCGGAAAAAACAAACCTATCCGCTGGGAGATGGTCATTGCTTTCGGCGCGCTTCACGACGGCAACCTGAGCGTCCGGCGCGCTGTGGCGTTGGCAGAGGCTCTCGCCGAGCCACAGCGCTTCTTTGCATGCTCTCAGCATTCTGCTTATGCCGATCTTCCCGTCGCGATGGGCGAAGGATCCGACTACCTCTTTACTCGTTGGTATCCCAACAATGCCATGCTGCTGCTGATGTCCCGAGTAAACTCGGCAGAGGTCGAGTTCGCGATATCGGAGTGCGCGCCTCCCGGGGTGAAGCGTTCTGACCGGCACGGACGCATTGCTCAGCGAATCGTCGATGGTATCAATCTGGGGTTCAGCCGCGCTGGCGTCGACCAGGCTTCTCAACCGAAGTCTCTGAAGGAATTTCTTGCGACGATTGCACTCTCACTGCGTTCCAAGCTGCCATGTATACTGGTCGATTTCGCCACAGGCAGGCTGCCCAGCCGATCCTTGCTGGCACCTGTCATCGGCAGGATCAACGGCGACCCTGTAGCTGAAGCGGCGCGACACTTCGTCAAAGCCGCTGTCAATTTCCGCCGTGAAGAAAGTGACAATCCCCAGGCTTATGCT
>Ga0137385_10003881_pt1 | contig 13025 bp, 8 predicted proteins | sample SagtaG_FD_104921 | JGI IMG/M metagenome (GOLD analysis project Ga0137385, IMG submission 104921) | Vadose zone soil microbial communities from Sagehorn Ranch, Mendocino, California, USA - Sage2_R_80_16 metaG | ecosystem: Environmental > Terrestrial > Soil > Vadose zone | place: USA: California...
CGACAACGTGAACCTGACGATTGAGTTGATCACGCCGGTGGCGCTGGAGAAAGGACTGCGATTCGCGATCCGGGAAGGCGGACGAACGGTTGGCGCGGGAACCGTGACCGATATTGTTGCCTGAGGAAGGGATTCGCCACAAAAAGGCACAAAAATCACAAAAAGCGTTTTGAGACTTTTCTGCTTTTTTATGGCCATTTTGAATTTTTATGCGAGATATCATTACTCTGCAGTGTACGGATTGCAAGGAAAGAAATTACTCCACGACCAAGAACAAGAGGAAAAATACCGAACGCCTGGAGACGAAGAAGTTTTGTCCGCGATGCCGGCATCATACGGTTCATCGCGAGACGAAATAGCGTTCTTTAGTGTAGAATAGTTTGCTGGGCGTCTAGGCAAACGTGCAGGCCAGTAGCTCCAACTGGTAGAGCGCCGGTCTCCAAAACCGGATGCTGGGGGTTCGAATCCCTCCTGGCCTGCCAATTCTTTTATTCATGAATCCGGCAGAAAAAATCAAAGATTGGACACGAAACACAAGGCAGTTTTACTTCGATGTTCGGAGTGAGATGAAGAAGGTCTCCTGGCCTGGCCGTCCGGAAGTCGTGGGCACGACCGTAGTCGTGATAGTCTCTGTTTTCTTTTTCGGCCTTTATCTAGGTCTCGTGGATTACGTGCTTGCTATGGGATTAGACCGGGTACTCCGTTATTTCCGAGTAACCGGAGGCGCATAGTTTGTGCCCAAGAGTTGGTACATCATACACACGTATTCAGGATTCGAGCGTAAAGTCGCTGATAGCCTGCGAAGCCGCGTGAAAGCCTTCAACTTGGATGAGGAGATACACAACGTTCTTATTCCCACCGAGGAAGTGGTCGAAGTGCGTGGCGGAAAACGCGTCACTTCTCAGAAAATGTTTTATCCGGGCTACGTTCTCGTGGAAATGGAAATCACGGAAAAGGGCGGTCCCAGCGACCGTGCGTGGCACGTGGTGAAGAACACGCCGCGAGTCACTGGTTTTGTGGGATCGGGCCAGAGCCCGACCCCGCTCAGCGAAGAAGAGGTTCAACAAATTGTTTATCGGGTTTCGACCGCCGCTGACAGGCCGAAACCCAAACTGACGTTCGACAAAGGCGAGACGGTGAAAATCATCGACGGCCCGTTTGCAAGCTTTACCGGTGTTGTCGACGACGTTAATACAGACAGGAATACCCTAAAGGTCATGGTGACGATCTTCGGCCGATCGACTCCCGTGGAACTGGACTTTTTACAGGTCGAGAAAACCTAGAGACTCTACCGGCGGTCCACGAAGCGCAAGCGCGAAAGCGCGCGACGAGGAAGGACGGCGGTTACAGAATTATGGCAAAGAAAGTAATTGGTCAGGTCAAGCTGCAAATTCCGGCAGGCAAAGCCACGCCGGCTCCGCCTGTTGGACCGGCGCTTGGCCAGCACGGCGTCAACATCATGGACTTCTGCAAGGCGTTCAATGCAAAAACGTCGGCAAAGGATCAAGAGGGTCTTATCATTCCCGTCGTGGTCACGATTTACGTGGATCGTTCCTACAGTTTCATTACCAAGACGCCTCCGGCATCGGTTCTGCTCAAGCGGGCGGCGAACATCGCAAAGGGCTCGGGCGAGCCGAACAAGACTAAGGTGGGGACGGTTACTCTGAAGCAAGTCGAAGACATTGCGCGGCTGAAACTGCCGGATCTGAACGCGGCTAGTTTGGAAGCCGCAATTCAAACTGTGAAGGGGACCGCCCGTAGCATGGGCATTGAGGTTGTTTAAAGGGCGTGAGGGGCCGCGCGAAAGCGCAAGCGCGATAGCGGCGCAGCCCAAATAAAACGGCCCGACGCTAGGAAGAACTTTATGAAAAGCGGAAAGAAATACGCAGCCGCGAAGAAGCAAATTGAACCGCGGCCCTACACTGTTGAAGATGCGATGGGCGTCCTGAAGAAAGTCCATTACGCGAAGTTTAATGAAACCATCGAGGTGCATATGCGCCTGGGTGTCGATCCGAAGCATGCGGACCAGATGGTCCGCGGTACCGTTGTCTTGCCGCACGGTCTGGGCAAATCCAAAAAAGTTTGTGTCATCGCGTCAGGTGAAAAGATCAAGGAAGCCGAACAAGCCGGCGCGGAGTTCGTCGGCGGCGACGATCTTGTCGAGAAGATTGCCGGCGGTTGGATGGATTTCGATGCCTGTGTTGCGACGCCCGATATGATGCGAGGCGTCGGCCGTCTGGGTAAGGTTCTCGGCCCGCGCGGCCTGATGCCGAACCCCAAGACCGGTACGGTCACGATGGATGTGGCTAAAGCCGTCAAGGAAGTCAAGGCCGGCAAAGTGGAATTCCGTGTGGATAAAACCGGTATCATTCACGTTCCGATCGGGAAAATTGAATTTACGAAGGACCAGCTCAGCGAAAATGCCCACACGATTATCGATTCCGTTATCAGGGCCCGGCCTGCAGCGGTGAAAGGCCGCTACGTCAAACGGATCACGGTCGCATCGACGATGAGTCCGGGTGTCGATCTGGATCTGGTGGCGTTGGATGCGAAATAGAACTCACAACGAGGTCGCATGAAATCGAAAGGTAAAAAGAAGGAAGAACTCGACGCGCTAAAGAAGGAGCTCAGTGAGGCAAAGAACCTGTTCGTCGCACAGTTTCAGGGAATGACCGTCGCGCAGGATGCCGAGTTGCGTCATAAGGTTCGCGAGACAAAAAGCAAATATCGCGTTGTGAAAAATACGCTGGCTAAAAAGGCTGCGGAAGGGACTGCGGCTGAAAGCGTTTCCAAATCGTTCGACGGCTCCACTGCGATAGCCTATAACGCCAGTGATCCGGTTTCTCTCGCAAAAGCTCTTACCGCATACGCCAAGGCAAACCCGCTGTTTGTATTCAAGGCAGGACTCGTCGAAGGGCGCGTCATCAACCTTGCCGATATTGCTCACATTGCGGCGATGCCTTCGAAGGAAGAGCTCATCGCAAAATTGTTGTTTTTAATCAACGCGCCGGCACAACGAATCGCTATCGCCGTGAATGGTGTCGCTCGCAATCTGGCTGTGGTGCTGAAACAGGCCGTCGAGCAAAAGAAATTTCACGACTAGGTACTTAATGGGTGGGGGACCAGCCAAATAGCCATCAAATCAAAAGGTTGTACCGACAGTGGCCTGTCCGGCGGGTCCGATCCTAAATATATAGGAGTTAGCAATGTCCAAGGTTCAAAATATTATCGAAGAGATCAAAGGATTGACTCTGCTTGAAGCTTCGGAGTTGGTTAAGGGACTGGAAGAAGCATTCGGCGTAAGCGCTGCCGCAGCCTCCATCGCAGCCGCTCCGGCAGCAGGGGGCGGCGCGGCTGTAGCCGCAGCTGCTGCTGAAGAAAAAACTGAATTCAATGTGATTCTCACTGCGATTGGCGGAAACAAGATCGGCGTCATCAAAGCTGTTCGCGAAGTGACGAGCCTTGGATTGAAAGAAGCCAAGGATCTGGTAGAAGGTGCGCCGAAACCGATCAAAGAAGGCGTAAACAAAGACGAAGCAGAGAACATTAAGAAGAAGTTCACGGAAGCTGGCGCGACAGTCGAAATTAAGTAAACGCGGCGCATCCGAGTGCTGACTGGGGGCGGTAGTCCGTCCGCAGCTCAGCCTATTTGTGTTTAGACGTGACGGCACTTTGCCAACAAAAGCAGAACGAACCACAAAACGCTCAAGGAGGAACCCAAAGAGGCGCAAGAAAACGATTTCTTGTGGTTATTCGGATTCGCGGCTATGGCTTCACGGGGGCAGTAGCAAATACGGCTCGCCGGTGTGGCCCCACGCTTATCCCCCACGCTTATCAAGGAGCAGGTGAAAAATGACGGAAAGCAAGACTAGTACCTCACGAGAGAGAACCAATTTTTCCAAGATCCGGACTGCAATCCAAATTCCGAATCTCATCGAGGTACAAAAGAATTCATATGAGCGGTTCCTCCAGATGAATATGCTTCCGGAGGAACGCGAGGATACCGGCCTTCAGGCAGTGTTCAATTCCGTATTTCCGATCTCGGATTTTCGCGGCGTTTCAACGCTCGAGTTTATCAGCTATTCCATCGGTAACTGGGAATGCAAGTGCGGAAACCTGAAGGGTCTGCATCATTTGCGCAGCACTTGTAAGTCTTGCGGCGCAACCATCACAACCAATCCGTTTCAGGCCGAACCCACGGTCATGTGCCCGAAGTGCGGCACGACGAACAGGAACCAGGTGACGTTCTGCAATAAGTGTGGCGACCCGGTTCAGTTGAATCTGAAGTACGACGTGGCGGAGTGTCAGGAACGTGGCATGACCTATGCCGCGCCGTTGAAAGTCATCATTCGTCTGACGATCTTCGATAAAGACCCCGACACTGGCGCAAAAACGATTCGCGACATCAAGGAGCAAGAGGTTTATTTCGGTGAAATTCCGCTGATGACCGAGAACGGCACGTTCATTATCAACGGCACCGAGCGTGTCATCGTCAGCCAACTGCACCGCAGCCCGGGAGTGTTCTTCGAATCGACTCCGAGCAAAAGCTACTATCTGGGAAAGATTATTCCGTATCGCGGATCATGGGTAGAGTTCGAATATGAGACGGCCAAGAACATCCTTTACGTCCGGATCGATCGCAAGCGAAAGTTTCTTGCCTCGATTTTCCTGCGTGCTCTTGGTCTGAAGAGCGATGAGGAAATCATCCGAGTCTTCTATCAGACCGATCGTCTCACGATTGAAGGCAAGAAGGTCTTCTGGAATGTTTCCGATAACATCGTTGGACTGAAGGTCTCGAAGGACATCACGAACCCAAAGACGAAGGAAGTTCTCGTTCACGCCGGCAAAAAAATCACAAGCTCCGTATACAACCACATCAAGCAGGCTAAGGTTGAGCGTTTCGAAGTTAATCCGGAGGATCTCGAAGGCGCATTTGCGGTTGGCGACGTCGTGGATACGAACACGGGTGAGGTGATCGTCGAGACCAATAACGAACTGACCCAGAACATCATCCGGTCCATCATCGATGCCGGGGTGCCGGAACTGCCGGTTTTCTTTCCCGAGCGCGATGATATCGGCGTCGTTCTGAGTCAGACTTTGCGCAAGGACACGATTAAGACCACGCAAGAAGCCTTGATCGAGATCTACCGCAAACTGCGTCCGGGCGATCCGCCGACACTGGAGACGGCTACTGCGCTGTTCGAAGGTATGTTCTTCGACGCACGCAAGTATGACTTCTCGAGAGTCGGACGCCTGAAATTCAATATCAAGCTGGACCTGACAACGCCGCTTGACAAGCGGATCCTCGAGCCGGCGGATTTCTATGCTGTCATCAAATACCTGCTCAAACTTCGCAAGAATATCGGGCAGGTCGACGACATCGACCATCTCGGAAACCGCCGTGTCCGAGCGGTGGGCGAACTGCTGGAAAACCAATTCCGCATCGGCTTGGTTCGAATGGAGCGGGCCATAAAGGAAAAGATGTCGGTCTACCAGGAAATGGTCACCGCTATGCCGCATGACTTGATCAATGCCAAGCCGGTCATCGCTGCGGTGCGCGAGTTCTTTGGGTCGTCGCAACTTTCGCAGTTCATGGACCAGACGAATCCTCTGTCTGAAATCACGCACAAACGGCGCCTGTCGGCTCTCGGTCCGGGCGGACTCTCGCGCGAGCGCGCCGGATTCGAAGTCCGTGACGTTCATCCGACGCACTACGGCCGTATTTGTCCGATCGAGACCCCCGAAGGTCCAAATATCGGACTGATCTCGTCACTGAGTTGCTACGCGCGGATCAACGAATATGGATTCATCGAAAGTCCGTATCGCAAAGTAAAGAACGGACGCGTTGTCGATTATGTGACGATCATCAGCGCCGGTGACTCCAAGTTCAAAGTCAGCGAGCACGTCGAGCGCGAAGCTGTCGAACAGGAGAATGAAGAGCTGAAGGGGCGTAAAAAGAAGCGCGCCGAATATGTTCCTTATTCGTTCTACCTCTCGGCCTGGGAAGAAGACAAGTATCTCATCGCGCAGGCGAACGAACAGATGGACAAAAGCGGGCGGCTGACGCACGAGCTAGTCAATGTTCGGCAGGCGGGCAATTTCGTGCTCAAGCATCGGAACGAGGTCGATTACGTCGATGTTTCGCCAAAGCAGCTCGTTTCGGTCGCCGCATCGCTCATCCCGTTTCTCGAAAACGATGACGCAAACCGCGCCCTGATGGGATCGAACATGCAGCGCCAGGCCGTACCGCTGCTGCGCACTGCGGCGCCGCTGGTTGGAACCGGTATGGAAGAGATTACAGCCCGCGATTCCGGCGCTGTGGTGGTTTGCCGTCGAAGCGGAATCGTTGATTCGATCGACTCGGAGCGGATCATCGTCCGCGTCGAATCCGCCGAGGATGGCCACTTCTCACGCGAAGTCGGCGCCGACATTTATCAGCTAACCAAATTCAAGCGATCCAATCAAAATACCTGCATCAACCAAAAGCCCATTGTGCGAAAAGGCGAGCGCGTTGTGAAAGGTCAGGTGTTGGCCGATGGTCCTTGCACGGAGAAAGGCGAGCTGGCCCTTGGCCGCAACGTCCTTGTCGGATTCATGCCATGGCGCGGCTACAACTTTGAAGACGCCATTCTGGTTTCCGAACGCCTCGTCAAAGACGATTACTACACCTCGATTCACATCGAAGAATTCGAAATCGAGGCGCGTGATACGAAACTGGGTCCGGAGGAAATCACGCGGGACATCCCGAATGTCAGTGAGTCCTTCCTGAAGGACCTGGATGAAGCCGGCATCATTCGTATCGGCGCTTACGTGAAGCCCGGTGACGTGCTGGTCGGCAAGGTCACTCCTAAAGGTGAGACGCAGCTCACTCCTGAAGAAAAACTGCTCCGCGCCATCTTTGGCGAAAAGGCCGGTGACGTTCGAGACGCATCGCTGATTTGCCCTCCGGGGATCGAGGGTATCGTCGTCGACGTGAAAATCTTTTCTCGTAAAGGCGCGGAAAAGGACGAACGCGCAAAACAGATCGAGAACATGGAGATCTCGCGGCTCGAAAAGAATCTTCGCGACGAAATCCGAATTCTTACCGACGAACGCAACAAGCGCCTTGTCGCTCTACTCCAGGGCAAGGTCGTCTCCAACGAGCTTGTGCACGAACGCACGGGACGCAAAATCGTGGCCAAGGGCACGGAGATGACCAGCGAAGTCGTTGAAAACCTCTCGCTGCGTGAACTCTTGAAATTGAAATTCAAAGACGGTGCCAACCCTCACGAGCAGATTCAGGAAATCGAAGAGATGACCACCCGCCAGATCGACGTGCTGCGCAAAATACACGAAGAGCGCATTTCGAAACTCCGCCGTGGTGATGAACTGCCGCCAGGAGTTATTAAGCTCGTCAAGGTCTACGTTGCGATGAAGCGCAAACTATCCGTGGGCGATAAGATGGCGGGCCGCCATGGAAACAAAGGCGTGATTGCAAGGATTCTTCCGGAAGAAGATATGCCTTATCTGCCGGATGGAACGCCCGTCGAGATCATTCTCAATCCCCTGGGGGTTCCTTCGCGAATGAATGTGGGTCAGATTCTTGAAACGCATCTGGGCTGGGCGGCCAATGCGCTCGGAATGTTTTTTGCGACCCCGGTCTTTGACGGCGCGACAGAAATGGAAATCAAAAATATGCTCGAGCGGGCGAACCTGCCGAAAACGGGTAAGACGCGGCTTTACGACGGCATGACGGGCATGCCGTTTGAGCAGGAAGTCACGGTCGGCTACATCTATATGTTGAAGTTGTCGCACCTGGTGGATGACAAGATTCACGCGCGGTCTATCGGCCCGTACTCGCTCATCACGCAGCAACCGCTCGGCGGTAAAGCGCAGTTCGGAGGACAGCGATTCGGAGAAATGGAAGTATGGGCGCTCGAAGCATACGGCGCCGCGCACATTCTGCAGGAACTGTTAACCGCCAAGTCCGACGACGTGTACGGGCGAACCAAAATTTATGAGGCTATTGTGAAGGGTGAAGCTGCCATGGAACCGGGCGTTCCGGAGTCATTCAATGTGCTCATTCGCGAACTGCAGAGCCTCTGTTTAGACGTTGAATTAATGAAGCGCAAACCGACGGCGTAGGGAATTCTGGGGAAATTCGGGGACGCACCCCGAATTTCCCCAGAATTCTCCAGGAGGTATACATTGATTAGATCGAATCCTTATGACCGGGCAGCATCCATTGCCGATTTCGACAGCATCCGGATCAGTCTGGCTTCCCCAGAAAAGATTCGCTCGTGGTCGCATGGCGAAGTAACAAAACCTGAAACCATCAACTACCGGACATTCAAGCCTGAGCGGGACGGTCTCTTCTGCGCGCGCATCTTCGGTCCGGTCACCGACTGGGAATGTCTCTGCGGAAAATACAAGCGCATGAAACACCGCGGCGTCATTTGCGACAAGTGCGGGGTGGAAGTGACGCTGTCCAAAGTGCGCCGTGAACGGCTAGGTCACATCGAGCTGGCGAGTCCGTGTTCGCACGTCTGGTTCTTCAAGGGATTGCCAAGCCGTATCGGTCACTTGCTCGATATGTCGCTGCGTGAACTGGAGCGGGTTCTTTATTTCGAGGCGTATGTCACGATCGATCCGGGCGAGGCTCCGCTGAAAGAACGTGAGCTTTTGACGGAAGAAAAATTCCGGCAATTGCAGCAGGAGCACCCCGGAAAGTTCGTTGCCATGATGGGCGCTGAAGCCATCAAAGAACTCCTGAAGCGTGTGGATATCGACGAGTTGTCGCATGAGCTCCGCACGAAGATGAAGAACGAAACGTCGCAGCAGAAGAGAGTCAAATTTGCGAAGCGCTTAAAAGTGGTCGAGGCGTTTGTCAAGTCGGGCAACAAACCGGAGTGGATGATTTTGGACGTCATTCCGGTCATTCCACCGGAACTGCGTCCCCTGGTTCCGCTAGACGGTGGACGATTCGCGACGTCGGATTTGAACGATCTCTACCGCCGTGTCATCAACCGGAACAACCGTTTGAAGAAGCTCATGGAATTGCATGCGCCCGACGTCATCGTCCGGAATGAAAAACGCATGCTCCAGGAAGCCGTCGATGCTCTTTTCGACAATGGCCGGCGTGGCCGCATTTTGCGTGGCGCGAATAACCGTCCGCTGAAGTCGCTATCGGACACGTTGAAAGGTAAGCAAGGACGTTTCCGCCAAAACCTGTTAGGCAAGCGTGTGGACTACTCCGGCCGTTCTGTCATCGTTGTCGGGCCTGAGCTGAAGCTGCACCAATGCGGACTGCCGAAGAAGATGGCCCTCGAGCTCTTCAAGCCGTTCATCTACAACCGGCTCGAACAGGGCGGACATTGCACTACGGTTAAAGCCGCGAAGGAAATGGTTGAGCGGCAGGATTCCGTCGTATGGGACATTCTTGAGGAGGTGATCAAGGATCATCCTGTTCTTCTCAATCGAGCGCCGACGCTGCACCGGCTCGGCATTCAGGCCTTCGAGCCCGTCCTGGTCGAAGGAAAAGCGATCAAGATTCATCCGCTGGTTTGCACGGCGTTCAATGCGGATTTCGATGGCGATCAGATGGCGGTTCACATCCCTCTGTCGCCGGAAGCCCAAATCGAGGCGTCTGTCCTGATGCTTTCCACGCAGAATCTCTTGTCGCCGGCCAGCGGCCAACCCGTCGCTGTGCCAACACAGGATATGGTTCTTGGCGTTTACTATCTGACCCGTCCAAAACCGGGAGCGAAAGGTGAAGGTCGAACCTTTGGATCGATTGACGAAGTGCTGATGGCATGGGATTCCGGTGAGGTTGAAACGCAGTCAGCCATTCGCCTGCGATATAGCGGTCCGCTGATCGATATGACAACGGCATACGATGAACAAGCGATCGTTCACGCGGAAGTCGTTGACGCCAAGAACCACATGCTCAACACCACAGTCGGCCGTGTGAGTCTCTATGACAACATGCCGAAAGGCATGCCCTTCATCAATGCCCTCCTGAAGAAAAAAGGCCTGGGCCAGTTGGTGAGCTATACGTATCTGCGCTATGGACCTGAGATGACGGTCACCATGCTCGACCACATCAAAGAGCTGGGCTTCTATTACGCGACGAAGGCGGGCATCACGATCTCGATCGATGACCTCATCGTGCCGCCTGGTAAGCGTGACTTCGTCGAAAACGCCCAGAACGAAGTCGTAAAAGTGGATCAACAGTACCGCGACGGAGCGATCACGAATGGCGAACGTTACAACAAGGTCATCGCTATCTGGTCGGATGTGACGGAAAAGATCTCCGACATGATGTTCAACGAAATGGAACGCGCGGAAAAGGCCAGCCACGGATTTAATCCGATTCTGTTGATGGCCGACTCCGGAGCTCGCGGTTCGAAGCAGCAGATCCGGCAGTTGGCCGGCATGCGCGGTTTGATGGCGAAGCCTTCAGGAGAGATTATCGAAACGCCCATTACCGCGAATTTCCGCGAAGGCTTAACCGTGCAACAGTACTTCATCTCCACCCACGGCGCCCGCAAAGGATTGGCCGATACCGCTCTGAAGACGGCTGACTCTGGTTATTTGACCCGCCGGCTCGTGGACGTCGCGCAGGACGTCATCATCAGCGAGGCGGACTGCGGCACGGTGGACGGCATCTACGTAGGGTCGATCGTGGAGTCGGGCGAAATCATCGAGCCTTTGAGAGATCGTATCGTTGGCCGGGTGTCGCTGGAAAAAATCAAAGACTACGAAGGCAAGGTCATTGTCGAGATCAATCAGGAAATCACGGAAGATCTTGCCAGCGCGATCCAGGCGGCGGGTATCGAACGCGTGAAGATCCGTTCGGTGCTCACGTGCGAGTCACGGCGCGGCGCCTGCGTCCGCTGCTATGGCCGCAACCTGGCAACCGGCAAACTGGTGGAAATCGGCGAAGCGGTCGGCGTGATCGCGGCTCAGTCGATCGGCGAGCCCGGAACTCAGCTCACGATGCGTACATTCCACATCGGCGGGACGGCAAGCCGTGTGGCCGAGCAAACCAGCTTGGAAGCCAAGAACGCCGGCACGATCAAGTTCCATAACCTCCAGACTGTCCGGAATCAAGCAGGCTTCCTGGTCGCAATGAATCGTAACGGTGTGCTGGCGATCATGGACGAGAAAGGCCGCGAGAAGGAGCGCTATACGATCGTGTACGGCGCGAAACTCAAGGTCAACGAAGGCGATCACGTGAAGGTCGGTGCGACTCTCGTCGAATGGGATCCATATACGTTCGCCATCCTCACGGAAGTCAGCGGCACGGTTCAGTTCAAGGACTTGCTCGAAGGCGTCACGATGCATGAGGAACTTGACGAAGTGACCGGCCTTTCGCGCTGGGTTGTTACAGATTCACCGGATGAGAAACGCCAGCCAACGATTCAGATTCGTGACGACAAGCACAAAGTCTTGCGCAAATATCTGATTCCATCTCGTGCTCACTTGATGGTGGCCGACGGCGACGCGGTTTACCAGGGCGACGTCCTGGCGAAGATTCCGCGTGAAACCACGAAGACCAAAGACATCACGGGTGGTCTGCCGCGCGTCGTTGAATTGTTTGAAGCGCGAAAACCCCGCGAGACCGCGGTCATCACTGAAATCGACGGTATCGTGAAGTACGGCGACATCACCAAGGGCCAGCGGAAGATTATGGTCCTCAACGAGAACGGAGTCGAGCGCGAATACGCTTTGCCTCGTGGCGTTCACGTGAACGTTCAGGAAGGCGAACATGTGCGTGCCGGCGAGCCGTTGATGGATGGTCCGCGTAATCCGCATGATATTCTGGCCGTTCTCGGTGAAAAAGAACTGCAGGCTTACCTTGTGAACGAAATTCAGGAGGTCTATCGTCTGCAAGGTGTCAACATCAATGATAAGCACATCGAAGTCATCGTTCGTCAAATGATGCGCTGGATCAAGGTTGAGGACGTCGGCGATACGGAATTCCTGGTCGACGAACAAGTCGACAAGTTCCGCTTCCAGGAAGAGAATGAACGGGTCAAGAAGAGTGGTGGTAAGCCGGCCTCCGGCCGTCCGCTGTTGCTCGGAATCACGAAGGCATCGCTTTCGACCGAGTCGTTCATTTCCGCAGCATCGTTCCAGGAAACTACGCGCGTGCTGACGGAGGCCTCAATCAGCGGAAAGATCGATTACCTGCGCGGTCTGAAAGAAAACGTCATCATGGGGCGCCTCATTCCTGCCGGTACCGGCCTGGACTTCTATCGGAACGTCGAACTGATTTCGGAAGAGCCTGAGCCGGGTCTCGTGGAAGAAGCGCCGGCAGAATTGGAACTTGCCGAAGAGATTGGCGCCGAAGAGCAGCCCCATCAGGAACCGCTGGCGACCTAGCGGATTCTGGGACAGACGCCTGACCAAATAGCAGTTCCAATTTGGTCAGACGTTTGTCCTCAAATTATTTTCCCTTCACTCGATAAATCGAAATCTCGTCTAAATTCTCGCGCGAAAACCAGAATGGAAGCACCCCCCATCCGTCGCTCCAAAAACCTGCATGGGCGTGTACGTCAAGCAGCCGGAGCGGCGAGCGAATCCGGTACGGCCGCTGTTCTAATAGCTCGAGAGAGCGGTCGAACTCAAAAGGTCGACCCAGACTTAGACGCGATTTGACAACTAACTCGCCTGGAAATCCGGTTATATCCTCCGCCATGATCTTGCCTCCAAGAGCTGTCATGTAATACCGGAATCCCCATTCACCACTGAAGAGAAACGGCTGATTGTTGCGAAGGTAATCTCGCTGAAAGTCGTACGCTTCGCGCCGTCCGGTCGCGGCGAATTGATAATCCGCCTGAGCGAGACCAAGTCCCAGGACCAATTGAACCGCCAACAGACTTCCATAGAACGCCCGATTGGGCTAGTTACCAGTCTGTTGGTCTGAGCGAGGAAAAAGCAGTATCAAGGCGGGGTATGCATGCAATAAGTATCGTGCGACTCCGCCAAGGAAGACCGTAATACAAGTGATCAACATTCCCGCGAACCAGACCCACAAGAAA